>Ga0302314_10010370_pt1 | contig 16311 bp, 14 predicted proteins | sample III_Palsa_N2_3_FD_200533 | JGI IMG/M metagenome (GOLD analysis project Ga0302314, IMG submission 200533) | Peat permafrost microbial communities from Stordalen Mire near Abisko, Sweden - III_Palsa_N2_3 | ecosystem: Environmental > Terrestrial > Soil > Palsa > Peat permafrost | place: Sweden... | reverse complement strand
GGCCGAGGCGGCGGGCGGCGGCGGTGTCGGCGTTCACGGCGGCGATGCGGTGGCGGGCTTCGGTCCAGGGCACGTGCTTCAGGAGCCAGGCGCCGGGCGGGACGACGTCGAAGGCCAGGCCCTCGGCCTCGGGCACCTCGGCGAGGTTGAGGATGCGCTGTTCGAAGGCGAACGGCTCGCCGGCCGCTATGTGCACGCCCGTGACCTCCAGCACCGGACCGTCTTTCGACAGGGCCGCTTCGTCCGGATCGTCCGGGTTCAGTGGGCGCACCTTTCGGTTCAGCAGGCCGAACCGGTAGGCCTCGCCGCGGGCGGCGATCAGGGCGGGGATGTCGGGGATCTCCAGCACCGCGGTCTGCACCCGCTGGGCGGCGACGAACGAGCCGGCCTTCTTGCGCCGCTCGACCAGGCCCGCCTGCGCCAGGGCGGCCACCGCCTTGCTGACCGTCATCCGGGCGCAGCCGTACTCGGCCATCAGCGCCTGTTCGGTGGGAATGCGGTCGCCGGGCTTCCACTCGCCCGAGCGGATTCGGCCTTCGAGGTCGGCGCGGATGCGGCGGTCGAGGGTGGGCAGGGACGGGACGGGCGCGTTCATGCGCCGAGCAGCCGGTCCAGCGTTCGCCGATAGCGCCGGCCGATCCGTTCGGCCTGGCGGTGGCGTCCGCCCCGCACCACCGGCCGGCCGGCGCGCCACACGCTGCCCACCATGCCCGGCGCTCCGGCGAACACCCAGGCGTCGAGCAGGGCGTCGCCCGCGCGGCCGTACAGTGATGGATGGTCGCCGTCGAGGGCGACGATGTCGGCTGCGGCGCCCGCCGCCAGTCCAAGCGCCGGTTGGCCCAGGGCCTGGGCCCCGCCCGCCCAGGCGCCCTCGAACAGGGTCCCTCCGGTCGAGGGCCGCGCGGCCGAGCTCAGCACATTGCGCGCCCGCAGGGTCAGGCGCTGGGCGTACTCCAGCCCGCGCAACTCCTGCGCCGGATCGATCGCGACATTGGAGTCCGTGCCGATGCCGAACCGGCCGACCACTCCCAGAGCGTCGGGCGCCAGATAGTCGGCCGCGGGAAACACGCCGTCGCCGAGGTTGGCCTCGGTGATCGGACAGAGCCCCGCCACCGCGCCGCTGGCGGCCAGGGCTTCGGTCTCGGCTGGGGTCAGGTGGGTGGCGTGGATCAGGCACCAGCGCTGGTCGACACCGGCGTGGTCCAGCAGCCATTCCACCGGTCGCTGGCCGCTCCAGGCCAGGCTGTCGTCGACCTCGCGGGTCTGCTCGGCGGCATGGATGTGGACCGGGGCGCCGGGGATCAGCCCGGTGACCTCAGCCAGTTCCTCGGCCGTCACGGCGCGCAGGCTGTGCGGGGCGACGCCCAGGTTGGCGTCTGGCAGGGCGGCGATTGCGGTGCGGCTGGCCTCGACCAGGGCGGCGAACCGATCCACCGAATTCAGGAACCGGCGCTGGCCGGGCGCGGGCGGGGCGCCGCCGAAATTGCCGTGGGCGTAGAGCACCGGCAGCAGGGTCAGCCCGATCCCCGTGTCATCGGCGGCGGCGGCGATCCGCCCGGCCATCTCGGCGAGGTCGGCGTAGGGCTCCCCGGCCGGGTCGTGGTGCAGATAGTGGAACTCGCCCACCCGGGTGAAGCCGGTCTGCAGCATCTCCACATAGGCCTGGGCGGCGATGGCTTCCATGTCTTCGGGCGTGATCCGGTCGAGGAACCGGTACATCAGCGCGCGCCAGGTCCAGAAGTCGTCGGCGGTGGGGCCGCGGAACTCGGTCAGGCCGGCCATGCCGCGCTGGAAGGCGTGGCTGTGCACATTGCAGAGGCCGGGGAGGGCCGCCCCGTGCCGTTCGTCGTCGGCCGCCGGAGGCACGCCGGTCTCGACGGCGGCGATCCGGCCGTGGGCCACCGTCAGCCGCACCTGCTCGGCCCAGCCTTGCGGCAGGAGGGCGGTCTTGAACCACAGCGAGGGCATCGGCGTCCTCCGATGAAAGTGCGATTTAATGTCTAGACATTATCGCCGCGTTGGCCAAGTCTTATGCGATCGGCGTGCGAGGGACCTTCAGGGCCTATGCCTGAGCTTTGCGATCGGATCTGGCGCGGCGCGCGCCTGGCGACCCTGGCGCGGGGGCGTGAGGGCCTGGGCGTTGTCGAAGACGGGCTGATCGCGGCGCGGGATGGCCGGATCGTCTACGCCGGACCCGCCGCCGAGGCCCCGGTACTGGACGCCCGTGAAATCCAAGACTGCGAGGGCCGCTGGATCACCCCCGGCCTGATCGATCCGCACACCCATCTGGTGTTCGCCGGCGACCGGGCCGCCGAGTTCGAACAGCGGCTGGCGGGCGCGACCTACGAAGAGATCGCGCGGGCCGGCGGCGGCATCGTCTCCACCATGCGCGCCACCCGCGTCGCCAGCCGGCAAGCGCTGACCGAGGCCGCCCTGCCGCGCCTCGACGCCCTGATCGCCGAGGGCGTGACGACGGTCGAGGTCAAGTCCGGCTATGGCCTCAGCCTCGAACACGAACTGAAATCCCTGCGCGCCGCCCGCGCCCTGGCCGCGGCGCGGCCGGTGACCATCGTCACCACCCTCCTGGCCGCCCACGCCCTGCCGCCGGAGTACGCCGGCGACGCCGACGGCTATATCGACCTGGTCTGCCGCGAGATCATCCCCGCCGCCGTGGCCGGGGGCCTGGCCGACGCGGTCGACGCCTTCTGCGAGACCATCGCCTTCACCCCCGCCCAGGTGCGCCGCGTGTTCGAGGCGGCGCGGGCGCACGGCCTGCCGGTCAAGCTGCACGCCGAACAGCTGTCCAACAGCCAGGGCGCGGCGCTGGCGGCGGGGTTCGGGGCCCTGTCGGCCGACCACCTCGAGCACCTCGACGCGGCTGGTGTCGCGGCCATGGCCCAGGCCGGCGTCGTGGCCGCCCTCTTGCCCGGCGCCTTCTATTTCACCCGCGAGGAGCGCCGCCCGCCGGTAGGGGCCCTGCGCGCCGCCGGCGTGCCGATCGCCCTGGCCACCGACTGCAATCCGGGCACCTCGCCACTGACCTCGCTGCTGCTGACGATGAACCTCGCCGCCACCCTGTTCCGGCTGACGGTGGACGAGTGCCTGGCGGGCGTCACGCGCGAGGCGGCGCGGGCGCTGGGCCGGCAGGCCGAGGTCGGTACGCTGGAGGCCGGCAAACGCTGCGACCTCGCGATCTGGGACATCGAGCGGCCGGCCGAGCTGGTCTACCGCATCGGCTTTAACCCCCTGCACGCCCGAGTATGGAACGGGCGCGTCTGGAGCAGCCAATGAACGACGCCGCCGAAGCCTTCGCCCGCGACGGCGCGGTCTGCCTGCGCGGGGTGATCCCGCCGGAGCTGATCGACCTGCTGCGCCAGGGCGTCGACGCCAACCTGGCCCATCCGAGCCCCCGGGCCAAAATCGCCAGCCGCGCCGACGATCCCGGCCTGTTCATCGAGGACTTCTGCACCTGGCAGGACAATCCCGCCTACCGCCGGTTCATCGCCGCCTCGCCGCTGGGCGAACTCGCCGCCGGGCTGATGCGGTCGCGCACGGCCCGGCTCTATCACGACCATATGCTGACCAAGGAGGCCGGCGCCCGCCAGCCGACGCCCTGGCACCAGGACCAGCCCTATTACAACGTCGAGGGTCGGCAGAACTGCAGCTTCTGGATCCCGGTCGACCCGGTCGGGCCGGCCTCGACCTTGAGCTTCGTCGCCGGGTCGCACAACGGCCCGTGGCTGATGCCGCGCAGCTTTATGGACGCCCAGGCGCGCTGGTTTCCCGAAGGGGCCCTGGCCGACCTGCCGGACATCGACGGGAACCCCGAGGCCTATCCGACCCTGAGCTGGGCGCTCGAGCCGGGCGACGTGGTCTGCTTCCACATGCTGACCCTGCACTCGTCGGCCGGGACCGACCGGCGCCGGCGGGTGTTCTCGGTGCGCTTCCTGGGCGACGACGCCGTCCACGCGCCCCGCGCCTGGGCCACCTCGCCGGCCTTTCCGGGGCTGGAGACCGAACTCGCCGCCGGCGCGCCGATGCAGCACCCGCTGTTCCCGATCGTGTGGCCGCCGGCGCAAAGGGAGCTGATCGCTTGACCGACATCGTGCTCGACCCTGGCCGCGCCAGCCTGGCCCATTGGCGCGCCATCTACCGCGGCGCCCCGGTCCGTCTGTCGCCGGACGCCGCGCCCCGGATCGCGGCCAGCGCCGAGGCGGTGCGGACCATCCTGGCCCGCGGCGAGCCGGTCTATGGCGTCAACACCGGCTTCGGCAAGCTGGCCAGCGTGCGCATCGCCGAGGGCGACCTGGCCCAGCTGCAGCGCAACATCGTGCTGTCGCACGCCGCCGGGGTGGGGGAGCCCATGCCGGCGCCGATCGCCCGGCTGATGCTGGCGCTGAAGCTGGCCAGCCTGGCCCAGGGCGCCTCGGGCGTGGCCCCGGCGACCATGGCCCTGCTGGAGGCGATGCTGATGCGCGGCCTGACGCCGGTGATCCCGTGCCAGGGGTCGGTGGGCGCGTCGGGCGATCTGGCCCCGCTGTCGCACATGGCGGCGGCGATGATCGGCGTCGGCGACATCCTGGTCGACGGCATGGTCCTGCCGGCCGAGGCCGCCCTGACGCGGACCGGGCTGGCGCCGCTGACGCTCGGCCCCAAGGAAGGCCTGGCCCTGCTCAACGGCACCCAGTTCTCCACCGCCAACGCCCTGGCCGGTCTGTTCGAGGCCGAGCGGCTCTACCAGTCGGCGCTGGTCACCGGGGCCCTGGCGACCGAGGCCGCCAAGGGCTCGGATACCCCGTTCGATCCGCGCATCCACGCCCTGCGCCGCCACGCCGGCCAGATCGAGACCGCCGCGGCGCTGCGCACGCTGATGGCCGGCTCGGCGATCCGCGCCTCCCACCTCAAGGACGACGAGCGGGTGCAGGATCCCTACTGCCTGCGCTGCCAGCCGCAGGTGATGGGCGCGGCGCTGGGCGTGCTACGCCAGGCGGCGGAGACGCTGGAGCACGAGGCCAACGGCGTCACCGACAACCCGCTGATCCTGGTCGACGAGGCCGGCCGGGCCGAGGCCCTGTCGGGCGGCAATTTCCACGCCGAGCCGGTGGCCTTCGCCGCCGACATGATCGCGCTGGCCATCTGCGAGATCGGCTCGATCGCCGAACGACGGATCGCCATGCTGGTCGATCCGGCGCTGTCGGGGTTGCCGGCCTTCCTGACCCCCAAACCGGGCCTGAACTCCGGCTTCATGATCCCGCAGGTGACGGCCGCGGCCCTGGTGTCGGAGAACAAGCAGAAGGCCTATCCGGCCAGCGTCGACTCCATCCCGACCTCGGCCAACCAGGAGGACCATGTGTCGATGGCGGCGCATGGCGCGCGTCGGCTGCTCGGCATGGCCGACAACGCCGCCGCGGTGGTGGGGATCGAGCTCCTGGCCGCCGCCCAGGGTTGCGACTTCCACCGCCCGCTGCGCTCCAGCGCGCCCCTGGAGGCCGCCTGGGCCCGGCTGCGCCAGGAGGTCCCGCCGCTGGACGACGACCGGCACATGCACCCCGACATGGAGGCGGCCATCGGCATGGTGCGCAGCGGGGCGATTGTTTCCGCGGCCGGCGCCGTGCTGCCGGACGTGGCCGCCGGCCGATGAGCGGGCGGAGACCGGACTGGCTCGAGGTGAGGGAAGGGGAGGCGCCCCTGCTGGTCGCCTTTCCGCATACGGGCGTGGACCTGCCGGACGATGCGGCGGGCGGGCTGGTCTCGCCCTGGCTGGCGCGGCGCGACGCCGACTGGTGGATCGACGCCCTGTACGATTTCGCCGCCGGCATGGGCGCGACCACGGTGCGGACCGCGATCAGCCGCACGGTGATCGACGTCAACCGAGACCCCAGCGGGGCCTCGCTCTATCCCGGCCAGGCCACCACCGAACTCTGCCCGACCACCACCTTCGACGGAGAGCCGCTGTACCGGCCGGGCCGCGCGCCGGACGCGGCCGGGATCGCCCGCCGGACCGCCGACTATTTCGCGCCCTACCATCAGGCCCTGGCCGAGCAGCTGGCCCGGCTGCGGGAGCGCCATCCACGGGTGGTGCTCTACGACGCCCATTCGATCCGCTCGCGCATCCCGCGCCTGTTCGACGGCGAGCTGCCGCAGTTCAATATCGGGACCAACAGCGGCCGGAGCTGCGACGCCGCGCTGACCCAGGGGGTGGAGGCGATCTGCGGTCGGACCGGGCTCTCCTGGATCACCAATGGCCGGTTCAAGGGCGGCTGGACCACCCGCCGCTATGGCGCGCCCACCGACGGCGTCCATGCCCTGCAGATGGAGCTGGCGCTGCACGGCTACATCGACGAGCCGAACCTGCTGACGCCCGAGACCTGGCCGCCGCCCTACCGGGCCGACATGGCCGCGCCGATGCGCGGCGTGCTGGCCGACATCCTCGACGCCTGCCTCACCTTCGCCGGGAGTTCCGCCCCATGACCCGCACCGACAAGACCCGCGTGATCCGCGCCGCTCGCGGGCCCGAGCGCACCGCCAGGAGCTGGCTGACCGAGGCGCCGCTGCGCATGCTGATGAACAACCTCGATCCGGACGTGGCCGAACGGCCCGAGGACCTGGTGGTCTACGGCGGCATCGGCCGCGCGGCGCGCGACTGGGAAAGCTTCGACACGATCGTCGAGACCCTGCGCCGGCTTGGCGACGACGAGACCCTGCTGGTCCAGTCCGGCAAGCCGGTAGGGGTTTTCCGCACCCACGCCGATGCGCCCCGCGTGCTGATCGCCAACTCCAACCTCGTGCCGCGCTGGGCGACCTGGGACCATTTCAACGAACTCGATCGCAAGGGGCTGGCCATGTACGGCCAGATGACCGCCGGCTCGTGGATCTACATCGGCGCCCAGGGGATCGTTCAGGGCACCTACGAGACCTTCGTCGAGATGGGCCGCCAGCACTACGCCGGCGACCTTTCCGGCCGCTGGCTGCTGACCGCGGGCCTCGGCGGCATGGGCGGGGCCCAGCCGCTGGCGGCTGTGATGGCCGGCGCCTCGTGCCTGGCGATCGAATGCCAGCCGTCGCGGATCGAGATGCGGCTGCGCACCGGCTACCTCGACCGCCAGGCGGCGAGCCTGGACGAGGCCCTGGCGCTGATCGAGCAGTCGTGCCGCGACAAGACCCCGATCTCCGTCGGCCTGCTCGGCAACGCCGCCGAGGTGCTGCCCGAGCTGTTCCGGCGCGGGGTGCGGCCGGACCTGCTCACCGACCAGACCTCGGCCCACGACCCGATCAACGGCTACCTGCCCAAGGGCTGGAGCCTGGAGCGTTGGGCAGGCGTGCGCGAGCAGGACCCCAAGGCGGTGGAGGACGCGGCGCGCGCCTCGATGGCCGAGCACGTGCAGGCGATGCTGGACTTCCAGGCGGCCGGCGTGCCCACGGTCGACTACGGCAACAACATCCGCCAGATGGCCAAGGAGGCGGGGATTTCGGGCGCCTTCGACATTCCGGGCTTCGTGCCGGCCTATATCCGCCCCTTGTTCTGCCGCGGGATCGGGCCGTTCCGCTGGGTGGCGCTGTCGGGCGATCCGGAGGACATCCGCAAGACCGACGCCAAGGTCAAGGCACTGATCCCGGACAACCCGCACCTGCACCGCTGGCTCGACATGGCCGCCGAGAAGATCAGGTTCCAGGGCCTGCCGGCGCGGATCTGCTGGGTCGGGCTCGGCGACCGGCATCGGCTGGGCCTGGCGTTCAACGAGATGGTCGCCTCGGGCGAGCTGAAGGCCCCGATCGTGATCGGCCGCGACCACCTGGACTCCGGCTCGGTCGCCTCGCCCAACCGCGAGACCGAGGCGATGAGGGACGGCTCGGACGCGGTGTCCGACTGGCCGCTGCTGAACGCCCTGCTCAACACCGCCTCGGGCGCCACCTGGGTCTCGCTGCACCACGGCGGCGGGGTGGGCATGGGCTTCTCCCAGCACGCGGGCATGGTGATCGTCTGCGACGGAACCGAAGCGGCGGCCAAGCGGATCGAACGGGTCCTTTGGAACGACCCCGCCACGGGCGTGATGCGCCACGCGGATGCGGGCTACGACATCGCCCTCGATTGCGCGCGGGGGCAGGGGCTGGATCTGCCGAGCCTCTGATAGCGGTGTGCAAGGAATGCGAGGCGATCTAGCGTGACATCCCATAGGATGTTACTATGGCTGGGTGCTGAGAGTTGTTCTGGACACATCGGTCATCGCCACGGCGCTCAGAAGTCGGACGGGCGCGAGCTTTTTCCTGCTGCGCGCCGTCGAGTATGGACGTTTGAAAATGTTGGCGACGCCCTCCTTGTTCCTCGAATATGAGGACGTATTGAAGCGGCCAGAGCAGCGTCAGGTGTCGGGCTTGGCCCTCGACGACGTGGATGATCTGCTCGGTGAACTGGCCGCTCTCGTGGAGCCTGTCGAGGTTCATCTATTGTGGCGTCCGCAGCTTCGCGATCCTGACGATGAGATGGTTTTAGAAGCGGCGATCAATGGCCGGGCGGACGCGCTCGTGACTTACAACATGCGCGATTTCGGCGATGCGGCGCCCCGCTTTGGGCTTCGTTTGGCGAGGCCCGCCGACGTGTTGAGGGAGTTATGACGATGAGCAAGGCGACGTATCCGCTCAAGCTGCCGATCTCGATCAAAGCGGCCGCGGCGCGATTGGCGAAGGAGGATGGCGTGAGCCTCAACCAGTGGATCGCGACTGCGGTCGCCCAGAAGGTCGGCGCTGTCGAGACGGCGGCGGAATTCTTCGCGCGCTACGCTCAGGGCCGGACTGGCAGCGGCCTCGGCCGCATCCTCGACAAGGCGCCAGATCGACCGCCGGAAGCCGGTGACGATGTCCCAGACGATTGGAAGCCAGACCGACTTCATGCCGAATGAGGCCCGTCACAGATAGGCGCGCACTTCACGTGGCCTGCGGCGGAAGGACGGCTCGGACGCGGTGTCCGTCTGGCCGCTGCTGAACGCCTTCCTCGACATCGCCCTCGATTGCGCCGCGAACAGGGGCTGGACCTGCCTGCGATCGCCGGCCGGCGCTGAGAACCGGTCCTGGCGACTCCCCCGGCCGCCATGCCATGAAGGCCCATGGCCGACCCCGCGACCCTGATCGATGGCGAGTACGACTACGTCGTCGTCGGCGCGGGGTCGGCGGGGTGTGTGGTGGCCAACCGGCTGTCGAAGGATCCGCGGAACCGGGTCCTGCTGCTCGAGGCGGGGGGCAAGGACGACTGGATGTGGCTGCACATCCCGGTCGGCTATTTGTTCGCCATCGGCAATCCGCGCTCGGACTGGATGTTCGAGACCGAGGCCGAGCCCGGGCTGAACGGGCGGGCGCTGAAGTATCCGCGCGGCAGGGTGGTCGGCGGCTCGTCGGCGATCAACGCCATGATCTCCATGCGGGGGCAGGCGGCGGACTATGACCACTGGCGCCAGCTCGGTCTGACAGGCTGGGGCTGGGATGACGTGCGGCCGGTGTTCCGGCGGCTCGACGACCACTTCCTCGGCGAGAGTGAGCACCACGGCGTCGGGGGCGAGTGGCGGGTGGAGGCGCCGCGGGTGCGCTGGGCGGTGCTGGACGCCATCGCCCGCGCGGCGGAGGAAATGGGCGTTCCGGCCACGGACGACTTCAACACCGGCGACAACACCGGCGTCGGCCTGTTCCATGTGAACCAGAAGCGCGGCCTCCGATGGTCGGCGGCGCGGGGGTTCCTGAAGCCGGCGCTGAAACGGCCGAATCTCAGGCTCGAAACCGGCGTCCTGGTGGAGCGGGTGCTGGTGGAGGACCGCCAGGCGACCGGCGTGCAATTCCGTCGCCACGGCCGTCTCTTCAGAGTTCAGGCGAAGAGCGAGGTCATTCTCTGCGCCGGATCAATTGGTTCCGCGCATATCCTCCAGTTGTCTGGGATCGGGCCGGCGGAAGCGATTCGGGCTCACGGCATACCTGTATTGGTGGACCGGCCGGGCGTCGGTTGCAATCTGCAGGACCATCTGCAGCAGCGCGCGATCTATCGGGTGCAGGGGGTGAAGACCCTGAACGAGACCTATCACTCGCTGGCCGGCCGGGCTTTGATGGGCGCCGAGTACGCCCTGTTTCGGCGCGGGCCGCTGACCATGGCGCCGTCGCAGCTCGGTATCTTCACCAGCTCTTCGCCCGAGCACGAGCGGGCCAACATCGAGTTCCATATCCAGCCCCTGTCGCTGGACCGGTTCGGCGAGCCGCTGCACCGCTACCCGGCGGTGACGGTGGCGGCGTGCAACCTCCGCCCGACCTCGCGGGGGACGGTGCGGCTGCGCTCCGCCGATCCGGCCGCGGCGCCGATGATCGCGCCGAACTATCTGGCCACCGACGAGGATCGCCGTGTCGCCGCCGACGCCATCCGCGTCACGCGCCGGCTGATGGCGCAGCGGGCGCTGCGGCCGTTCCATCCGGTGGAGCAGCTGCCCGGCCCGACGGTGACGGACGACGACGCGGCGCTGGCCAAGGCGGCGGGCGAGATCGGAACCACCATCTTCCACCCCGTGGGCACGGCGAAGATGGGCCTGGCCGCCGATCCCCTGGCCGTGGTCGACGCCCGCCTGCGGGTGCTGGGCCTCGAGGGTCTCAGGGTCATCGACGCCTCGGTGATGCCGACCATCACTTCGGGCAACACCAACACCCCCACCATCATGATCGCCGACCAGGGCGCGCGGATGGTGCTGGAGGACGGCGCTCAGTGAGCGTGCGCCTTCAGCCGGTGGCGGTGCGCGGCCTGCTTCGCCCGGTTGCCGCAGATCGCCATGCTGCACCAGCGCCGCGCGTGGCCTCGGGTGTGGTCGGCGAAGAGGAGCGTGCAGGCGGGGCCTTCGCAGGCTTTCACCTGGGAAAAGTCCTCGCTGCAGACGAGTTCGGCCAGCGCTGCGCCGACAGGGAGCAGCAGCGAGTCCGGGGTGCGCCAGCGGCGCTCTGCCTGGAGTTCGAAAGGTCCCGGTCCGGTTGACGGAGGGACGATCCGGCTGAAGCGCTCGTCGCGCTCGAGCAGGGCGTTGAGCGGCGCCAGTTCGGCGAGGGCCTCGACCGTCAGGGGCCGGCCCTTGTGCCGGCGCGTGAAGTCCCTGAACCATTCCCTCAGGCTGCGGGCCTGGTCCGCGACCCGGTCGAGTTCGCCGGGCAGGGCGCGCGCGCGCATGTCCTGCAGCACCTCGTCCGGCGCGAGGCGGGCCTGCTCCAGCCAGTTCAGATAGCCCTCGCCGTCCTGGATCCAGTCGAACGGTGTGTCGATCGGCGTCGCGATCGAATTCAGGAAATCCAGTCCAAGGGCGTCGCCGACAAAGATCGCGGGCGGGTGGGCGTCCATCACAACTCCTGTACCGGCGGGGCCCGGCGAACGGCCGGCCTCGTGAGCATTTTTCTTAGATAACCGCCTTAATGGCCGTTGACAAGTTATATGGTGTGGATGTAACCGTTCAAATGTCATCAAGGAGGTTATCGACCTCCGGCCACACCGAAGGAAAGCCGAGATGTCCGCGAATGAGGTGAGCGTTGTGCTGGTCCACGGCGCATGGGCCGACGGATCGAGCTGGGCGAAGATTATCGGTCCGCTGGCGGGCGGGGGCGTCCGGGTGTCGGCGCCGCCGCTGCCGCTCACGTCGTTTCAGGACGATGTGGCGGCGCTGGACCGCGCGCTCGAGCGAGTGTCCGGACCGGTGGTGCTGGTCGGGCACGCCTACGCCGGCGCGGTGATCGCAGCCACGCGCAGCGACAAGGTCAGGGCGCTGGTCTACGTCGCCGCCCTGGCGCCGGAGGAGGGCGAGACCGTCGCCGACGTGTTCTACCGGGCCGAGCCGCACCCGCTGGCGCCCAAGCTGGCGCCCGACGATCACGGGCTGATCTACCTGCCGGACGAGGCCTTTCCCGCGGCCTTCGCGCAGAACGCCGCCCCGGAAACACTGGCGGTGCTGAAGGCGGTCCAGCGGCCGATTTCGCCCGCCTGCATCACGGTCCCCGTACCGCGGCCATTGTGGAAGGACCACCCGACCTGGTTCCTGGTCGCCGAGCAGGACCGGATGATCGTCCAGGAGACACAGCGATTTATGGCCGCCCGCATGAGGGCCGAGGTGCGCTCGTACGCGGTCGATCACACGCCGATGGAGACTGCGCCGGCGGTGGTCTTGGAGGTGCTGCGCGAGGCGATCGCCGCGGTCCGGGCCGGGAGCGTTGCCTGACTCAGGTAACCGTTAAAACTATATCAGTAAGGTTACCAATCCCCCGAAGGAGACACGCCATGACCACCATCACCTACCGGACCGCCGACGTCGACGGCTCCAAGATCTTCTATCGCGAGGCCGGCGCGCGAGGCGCCCCGAAGCTCCTGCTGCTGCACGGCTTCCCGAGCTCGGGTCACATGTTCCGCGACCTGATCCCGCTGCTGGCCGACCGGTTCCACATCATCGCGCCGGACCTGCCGGGCTTCGGCAATTCCGACCTGCCGGGCCGCGGCCTCACGTTCGACCGGATCGCCGAGACCATCGACCGGTTCACCGAGGTCGTCGGCTTCGATCGCTACGCTGTCTATGTGTTCGACTATGGTGCGCCGACCGGGTTCCGGCTCGCCGTGAAGCATCCGGAACGGATCACCGCCATCATCTCGCAGAACGGCAACGCCTATGAGGAGGGCCTGAGCGAGGGCTGGAATCCGATCCAGGCCTATTGGCGGGACCCGTCCGAGGCCAACCGCGCGGCTCTGCGGGTCTTCCTCAAGCCTGAGAGCGTCATCTGGCAGTATACACACGGCGTGACCGATACCGCGGCGATCTCGCCGGACGGTTATTCGCTCGACAACTTCTACCTGGGCCGTCCCGGCGCGGACGAGGTGCAGCTGGACCTGTTCGGCGACTACAAGAGCAACGTCGCGCTCTACCCGGCCTTCCAGGCCTACTTCCGGGCTCACAAGCCGCTCTTCCTGGCCGTGTGGGGCAGGAACGATCCGTTCTTCCTGCCGGCGGGGGCTGAGGCCTTCAAGCGCGACATCCCGGACGCCGTGGTCCGCTTCTTCGACACCGGTCACTTCGCGCTGGAGACCCACGCCGCCGAGATCGCGGCCGCCATCCGCGAGTTCCTTCCCCGCTGAAATCCCGGTTCGTCCATCCCAACCCCGGCGGCCGCCTTTCCCGACGCGGAGCGAGGCGGCCGCCGACCAAACCGGAGCAACCCCATGTCCAAGTCCGTCGCCATCGTCACTGGCGCCAGCCAGGGTATCGGCCAGGCCACCGCCATCCGCCTGGCGCGGGATTTTTCGGCGCTGGTCCTGGTCGCGCGGAGCCAGGCCAACCTGGAGCAGACCGCCGAGGCGGTGAGGGCGGCGGGCGCCGAGGCGCTGGTCATCGACGCAGACCTGGCGGAGCCGGCGGCGGCGCAGGCGGTGGTCGACCAGGCCCTGGCGGCGTTCGGCCGGATCGACGCCCTGCTCAACATCGCCGGCGCAGTGCCTCAGATCGACCTGTTCGAGATGACCGACGCGGAATGGGAAGGGGGGCTGGCGCTGAAGCTGCACGGCGCGCGCCGGCTCACCATCGCGGCATGGCCGGCGCTGAAGGCCGCCAAGGGCTCGGTGGTGCTGATGTCAGGCAACTCGGCGGTGTTCCCCAAGGCGCCCTATGCCGCGGTGGGGACGATCAACGCCGCGATCGTCGCCCTGGCCAAGGCCTTCTCCGACCGCGGGATCGCCGACGGCGTGCAGGTCAACAGCGTCCTGCCCGGCCCGGTGATGACCGGCCGGCGCCGCTCGTATCTCCAGCACTGGGCGCCCCTGCACGACATGACGGTGGAGGAGGCGACAGCCAACTTCCCGAAGGAGGCCGGCATCGCCCGCTATGGCGAGCCGGAAGAGATCGCCGAACTGATGGCCTTCCTGGTGTCGCCCGGTGCGAAATGGATGACGGGGTCGTCGCTGCGCATGGACGGCGGCGAGGTGAAGTCGATCTGACGGGCGAGGGCGCTGCTGCCCTCGCGTTCGCCGTGCTAAGAGACGGGCTAGATGGAATCGTCAGGCGCGACCGCCCTGATTTCGGATAGGCGGAGACGTCCGGCATGAGCGACAAGGGATCAGCGGCGCCGAAGCTGCGGTCGCGGGCCTGGTTCGACAACCCGAGCAATATCGACATGACGGCGCTCTACCTCGAGCGCTACCTGAACTTCGGCCTGTCGCTGGAGGAGCTGCGTTCGGGGCGTCCGATCATCGGCATCGCCCAGACCGGGTCGGATCTGTCGCCCTGCAACCGCCATCACCTGGCGCTGGCCGAGCGTGTCCGCGAGGGCATTCGCGACGCCGGCGGCATCGCCATCGAATTCCCGGTCCATCCGATCCAGGAGACCGGCAAGCGTCCGACCGCGGCGCTCGACCGCAACTTGGCCTATCTCGGCCTGGTCGAGGTGCTGTACGGCTATCCGCTGGACGGGGTGGTGCTGACCATCGGCTGCGACAAGACCACGCCCGCCTGCCTGATGGCCGCGGCCACGGTCAACATCCCGGCCATCGCCCTGTCGGTCGGGCCCATGCTGAACGGCTGGTTCAAGGGCGAGCGCACGGGATCGGGCACCATCGTCTGGAAGGCGCGCCAGATGCTGGCCGCGGGCGAGATCGACGACAGGGAGTTCATCCGCCTGGTCGCGTCCTCGGCCCCCTCGACGGGCTATTGCAACACCATGGGCACGGCGACGACCATGAACACCCTGGCCGAGGCCCTGGGCATGCAGCTGCCGGGTTCGGCCGCCATCCCCGCGCCCTACCGCGACCGCCAGGAGATGGCCTGGCGCACCGGCGCGCGCATCGTCAAGATGGTGCACGAGGACCTGAAGCCGTCCGACATCATGACGCGCGACGCCTTCCTGAACGCCATCGTCGTCAGTTCGGCCATCGGCGGCTCGACCAATGCGCCGATCCACCTGGCCGCCATCGCCCGCCATATGGGCGTGGAGCTGGCGCTGCAGGACTGGCAGACCCACGGCCACCGGGTCCCGCTGCTGGTCAACCTGCAGCCGGCGGGCGAATACCTGGGCGAGGACTTCTATCACGCCGGCGGCGCCCCGGCGGTGATCGGCGAGCTGATCCGCCACGGGCTGATCCACGAAGGGGCCATGACCGCCAACGGCCGGACCCTCGGCGACAACTGCCGTACAGCGAAGATCGAGGACGAGAAGGTGATCCGTCCCTTCACCGATCCGCTGATGGCCGACGCCGGCTTCATCGTCATGACCGGCAATTTGTTCGACGCCGCCATCATGAAGACCAGCGTGATCTCGGCCGAGTTCCGCCAGCGCTATCTATCCGATCCTGAGGATCCGGACGCCTTCGTCGGCAAGGCCGCGGTGTTCGACGGCCCCGAGGACTATCACGCGCGGATCGACGATCCGGCCCTGGGCCTGGACGACCACACCGTGCTGATCATGCGCGGCGCCGGACCGATCGGCTATCCGGGCGCGGCCGAGGTGGTGAACATGCGCCCGCCGGCCTACCTGATCCGCCAGGGCGTGCACGTGCTGCCCTGCATCGGCGACGGACGGCAGTCCGGCACCTCAGCCTCGCCCTCGATCCTCAATGCGTCGCCTGAAGCCGCGGCCGGCGGCGGTTTGGCGCTGGTGCGGATGGGCGATCCGGTGCGCATCGACCTGCTCCAGGGGCGGGTCGACCTGTTGGTCGACGCGGCCGAACTCGAGGCCCGGCGCGAGGAGTTGCGAGCTGTGGGCGGCTATGCCTATCCGGCGTCCCAGACCCCCTGGCAGGAACTCCAGCGCGAGACGGTGGGCCAGCTGTCGACCGGGGCCATACTGGAGGGCGCGGAGGACTACCAGCGCATCGCCCAGACCCGCGGCCTGCCGCGGGACAATCACTGACACCTCCGGCGCGATCAGCCGTGAGGCGATATCCTATGGCGGACCGGATGCGATTTCAGCGGGCTTGGGCTCGCGTTCTCTTGCGCCTTCCTTCCGGCGAACGTCGTGACGCTGGCCGGACCATTGGGCGTTCTTGAGTTCGTGGATCAACGCCTCGGTGGAGGGCGCATGAGTCCCAGCGCCTGGCGGCGGCAGTCCACGCGCTGATCCAGCGCAGCCGATCCAAGCTATCCGCAAGGTGGACCGGTCGGCGGCATTGCCTGCGCCGCATGGGCGGAAGCGGAGGCAGTTTCGGCGCACATCGCCTATCAAATTGACGTCCCTAGTCTTACTGCGTCACAAATTGCGAGACTGAGATATTGCCCATCGCTCTTGTGCAGCATGGACATCGTTGGAGCCGTGTCGCCAGCGCGACTATCAGCCGTT
>Ga0302314_10010368_pt1 | contig 16316 bp, 17 predicted proteins | sample III_Palsa_N2_3_FD_200533 | JGI IMG/M metagenome (GOLD analysis project Ga0302314, IMG submission 200533) | Peat permafrost microbial communities from Stordalen Mire near Abisko, Sweden - III_Palsa_N2_3 | ecosystem: Environmental > Terrestrial > Soil > Palsa > Peat permafrost | place: Sweden... | reverse complement strand
ACCTGAACCCCATCGAACAGGTCTTCGCCAAGCTCAAGACGCTCCTGCGCAAAGCCGAAGAGCGAACCGTCGAGGCCACATGGCGACGCATCGGCCAACTCCTCGACTGCTTCAGCCCATCCGAGTGCGCAAACTACATCGCTAACTCAGGATACGCTTCAACGTGACGGGATCACGCTCTAGAGCGCCAGCCCCGGCCCGTTCGGCGGCACGGCTTCGCCCGGGCCCAGCACGCGCTGCATCCAGACGATGTCGACCCAGCGGCCATGCTTGAAGCCGAAACCGTGGCCGACGCCGATCTCCTTGAACCCCAGCGAGCGGTGCAGGCCGATCGAGCCGGCGTTGCCGGAATCGCCCACCACGGCGATCAGCTGGCGCAGACCGAGCGCCTCGCAGGTCTCGATCACCTGCGCGACCAGCTGCTTGCCCAGGCCCTGGCCGATGTGGTCGGGGTGGATGTAGACGCTCTCCTCTGCGGTGAAGCGGTAGGCCGCGCGCGGCCGGAACGGCGCGGCGTAGGCGAATCCCGCCACGCATCCGTCACCGCCCTCCGCCACCAGATAGGGCAGGCCGCGGTCGAGCACGGCGCTGATCCGGTCGGCCATCTCGACGTCGGACGGCGGCGACTCCTCGAAGGTGCCGAGGCCGTTCAGCACGTGGTGGCCGTAGATCGCGCCCACCGCCGCCGCATCGCCCGGGCTCGCGCCGCGGATGATCACGCCCGGCCCTCCGCTTCGATCGCCCAGACGGCGAAGGCGTAGTCGAGGGCGATCTCCTTCAGGAAGTCGAACCGGCCCGACGCGCCGCCGTGCCCGGCCTCGAGGTTCACCTTCAGCAGCATCGGCGCCTCGCCGGTAGTGCGCTCGCGAAGCCGCGCCACCCACTTCTCCGGCTCCCACCAGGTGACGCGCGGGTCCGAAAGGCCGCCTGTGGCGAGGATCGGCGGATAGGCCTTCTCGCCCACATTGTCGTAGGGGCTGTAGCTGGCGATGTAGTCGTAGGCGGCGGGGTCCTTGATCGGATTGCCCCACTCGGGCCACTCGGGCGGCGTCAGCGGCAGGGTGGCGTCGCTGACCGTGTTGAGCACGTCCACGAACGGCACCGCGGCGATGATCGCGCCCCAGAGATCGGGCCGCATGTTGACGATCGCCCCCATCAGCAGGCCCCCGGCCGAGCCGCCGTAAGCCGCCACGCGCCCCTTGGTCCCATAGCCCTCGGCGACGAGGTGTTCGGCGCAGGCGATGAAGTCGGTGAAGCTGTTGATCTTCTTCATCCCGCGCCCGTCCAGGAACCAGCCCCAGCCCTTGTCCGAGCCGCCGCGGATGTGGGCGGTGGCCCAGATCCAGCCGCGGTCGACGAGGCTGAGGTTGCGGATCGAGAAGGCCGGCTCCTGCGGGAAGCCGTAGGCGCCGTAGCCATAGACCATCAGCGGCGCGGAGCCGTCGAGCGCCGTGCCCCGGCGCATCAGCACGGTGATCGGCACGTCCTCGCCGTCGGGCGCCTTGGCGTAGAGCCGCCGGGTCTCGTAGGCGGCCGGATCGTGGCCAGACGGGATCTCCTGGGTCTTGCGCAGGGTCCGCGCGCGGCTCGCCATGTCGTAGTCGAACCACTGCCGGGGCGTGGTCGGCGACTGGTAGACGAAGCGGGTGACAGCGGTGTCGTACTCCAGGCCGGGGTCGAGCGTCAGCGCGTAGGCCGGCTCGTCGAAGTCGATCACGTGCTCGGCGCCGGCGAGGTCGCGCACCACCAGCCGGTCGCAGGCGTTCTCGCGCTCCAGCCGCACCAGATGGCCCTGGTAGGCGGCGACTTCGGCGATCAGCCGCCCGCTCTGGTGGGCGATGAGGTCTCGCCAGGTTTCCCGAGCCGGCACGGCGGCGTCGGAGAACATCAGCTTGAAGTCCACCGCGCCGTCGTCGTTGGTGCGGATGGTCCAGCGGCCGTCCCAGCGGCCGAGGCCGTAGCGCACGCCCTCGCGGCGCGGCTCGGCCAGCAAGGGCGCGGCGGTGGGATCGGCGGCAGGGATCAGCCAGATCTCGCTGGTTTCCTGGTTGCGCGCCTGGATCAGGATGTGGCTGCGGTCCGAGGTCGGCCCGACGCCCAGGAACATGCCCTCGTCCGGCTCCTCATAGATCAGCGCGTCCTCGCCGCCGCGCGCCGGCCGCCGGTAGACCTTCGAGGGCCGCGCGTTCTCGTCGCGCCAGACCCAGTAGAGCCAGGCGCCGTCGGGCGAGAAGCAGAAGGCGCCGTAGGCGTTCTCGATCACGTCCGGCAACGTCTCGCCTGTGGCCAGATCGCGGACGTGGATGCGGTAATATTCCGACCCTTGCGTGTCCTCGGCCCAGGCATAGAGCGCGTGGTCGTCGGAGTGGCCGGCGGCGCCGACGGAATAGTAGGCGTGGCCCTGGGCGCGGGCTTCCTCGTCGAGCAACAGCGTCTCGCCGGTCTCGACGCCGCGCGGCCGGCGCAGATGCCGCGGATGCTGGGCGCCCAGCTCGTAGCGGCTGAAATATTCGAACGCGCCGTCCGGCTGCGGCACGGAAGCGTCGTCTTCCTTGATCCGGCCCTTCATCTCCTCGAACAGCTTGGCCTGCAGTGGCTCGGTGCCGGCCAGCACGGCCGCGACGTAGGCGTTCTCCGCCTCCAGGTGCTCACGCACGTCGGCCTTCACCACCGACGGGTCGCGCAGCACCGCCTGCCAGTTGTCGTCCCGCATCCAGGCGTAGTCGTCGATGCGCACACGGCCGAGCTGTTCGATGCGTTTGGGGTCTTTGCGCGGACGCGGCGGAACGGGGCGGGTCATGCCCCCGCTTAAACCCGGCGCCAGCAGATTGCACCCGAGACTATAGGCTAGGCGCGCAAAAAATCGCTACGCGGTCACCGCCGTCTTCGCGCCCAGCCGCTCAATCAGGTGGTCGCCGACGCGCATGGCGTTGGCGACGGTGGTCAGGGTCGGGTTCACCTGGGCCGAAGAGACGAAGAACGAGGTGTCGACCACGTAGAGATTGTCGAGTTCGTGCGCCTTGCACCAGGGATCGAGCACCGAGCTCTTCGGGTCGGCGCCGAAGCGCACCGTGCCCAGCTGGTGGGCGGTGCCGTAGAGCGGCAGCAGGCTGTCGAGCTGGAAGTGGTGCTGGGAGATCGGGTGGGCGTGGTCGACGAAGCCGGCCAGGCTCTCGGCCAGCGTCTTCACCAGCCGCTCGTGGCCTTCGAGATTGTTGTGCTCGTAGTCGAGATGCAGCCGCCCGTCCGGCGTCACCCGCACCCGGTTGCCCGGCATCGGCAGGTCCTCGGAGATCACCAGCATCGACAGCATCCGCGCCGCCGCGGCGTTGGCCAGCACATTGGGCACCAGCGCCGGGGGCAGCCAGTCCGACACCTGGCCTTCCAGGGTCTGGCCGGACATGTATTCCAAGAGCTGGATATGCCCCATCGGCATGTCGAAGCCGCCGCGCGGGTCCTTCCAGTAGAAGTCGTTCACCGCCAGCGTCTTGGGGAACTCCACCTGCGCGGCGCGCGCGGTCAGCGAGACCATCGCGGTCAGGGTGTGGAACATGTAGTTGCGCCCGACCTGGTCGGAGCCGTTGGCGAGACCGTTCGGGTGGGCGGCGCTGGCCGACTGCAGCAGCAGGGCGGCGGTGTTGGCCGCGCCGGCCGCCACCACCACGATGTCGCCGCTCCAGCGCTCCTCGCCCTGTTCGGTCTGGCAGACCACCTCGGTGACGCTGCGGCCCGAGGGATCGGTCTCCAGCCGCATCGCCTTGCGGCCGGCCAGCAGGGTGACATTGTGTGCGTTCAGGATCGGCTCGATGGCGAGGGTGCGCGCATCGCACTTGGCGCGCAGCAGGCAGGGATAGCCGCCGCAGGTCTTGCACTTGATGCAGGTCGAGGTGACCGGGTTGTCCTGGTCGAGCTTGACGCCGAGCGGCAGCGAGAACGGCTTCCAGCCCTGGTTCTCCCAGTGGGTCTTCAGCTCGGCGACGCCGGGGTCGTGATGCACGGCCGGATAGGCGTAGGGCGGCTCGTCGCCGTTCTCGGTCGGATCGTCGCCGCGCTGGCCGTGCACCTGCCAGAGCCGCTCGGCCTCGTCGTAGTAGGGCGCGAGGTCGGCGAGGCTGATCGGCCACGCCGGCGAGACGCCGCCGGCATGCTGGGTCTGCTCGAAATCGCCCTTGCGCAGCCGCATCAGCGCCGCGCCGTAGAAGGTCGTGTTGCCGCCCACCCAATAGTAGCTGTTGGGCGTGAACGGGTGGCCGTTCTTGTCGTACCAGCGATCGGTGGTGCGGTAGCGATGCTCGATGAACACCGCCCGCGGGCTCCAGTTCTCCGCCTCGCGGGGCAGGTGCTCGCCGCGCTCGAGGATCAGGATCGATTTGCCCGTCGGCGCCAGCCGCTGCGCCAGACTCGCCCCGCCGGCCCCTGAGCCGACGATGACGATGTCGAAATGGGTGCTCATGCCTCGGCCCGTCCCCTAATCCAGGTGATACTTCGCCGACCCCGCCGCGATGATCCGGCGGACGAACGGCTCCGGCAGGCCGCGCAGCAGGGTGGCGGCGAGCTTGTTGTGCCAGCCGGGCACCACGACCACGCGGCCGCGCTGGTTGGCGCGGATCGCCGTCTCCACCACCGCCTCGGCGGTCTGCGAGAACATCCGTGATTCGCGGTCCATGATCTCCTGGATGCCGGCCTCGGCGGCGAACTCGGTGCGGGTGAAGCCGGGGCAGATCGCCGTCACCTTGACGCCGGCGGCGCGATATTCGGCGTCGAGCGACTGGCTGAACTTCACCATCAGGCTCTTCACCCCCGGATAGAGCGAATTGCCCGCCACGCCGGGCGAGAACGCCGCCAGCGAGGCGACATTGATGATCGCGCCCGAGCCGCGCGCCGCCATGCCGGGGAGCACGTCATAGGCGAGGCCGCAGGCGTTCACCGCCATGGTCATCAGGAAGTCGCGCTGGCGCGTCCAGGGCACGGCGGTGAAGTCGCGGGCGATTCCGAAGCCGGCGTTGTTGACCAGCACGTCGACCGAGCGGCCGCGCGCCGCGATCTGCGCCATCAGAGGGACGTGCGCTTCCCATTCCGAGAGGTCGGCCACGACGGCGAAGGCGTCGACGCCGTGCCGGGACCTGAGCTCGATCGCCAAAGCTTCCAGCCGATCGGCGCGCCGAGCCGCCAGCGCCACGTCGAATCCCCGCGCCGCGTAGGCCCTGGCGAAGGCCGCGCCCAGCCCGGCGGAGGCGCCTGTCACCAGCGCAAGCTTGCCCGCGCCGTCAGCGCTCTTCGACCGGTTCGTCAAACTCGCGCCTGCGGCATAGGGGCAGCTTGTGCGCCGGTAAGGATTTGGTCAAATGACGCCCGCATCGTTGAGTTCCAGAATCAGTATTGTTTGCGGGGAGCGTCGATGGCCGTGGACCTGTCCATCGATCTGATCCAGGCGACTGTCCAGGTGGAACAGCCGCTGGGTGACGGCACGCGCACGGTCGGCACCGGGTTCCTGATCTCGGATCCGACGCCGGACGGCAAGCCGCGCACCATCCTGGTCACCGCCAACCACGTCTTCCGCAAGATGCCCGGCCCCATCGCCACCATCGGCTTTAGGATCGAGAACGCCGACGGCTCCTGGAAGTACGATCCCGAGCCGCTGAAGATTCGCGACGGCGACAAGGAACTCTGGACCCACCACCCCAACCGCGACGTGGCGGTGATCCAGATCCAGGCGCCGGCGGCGTTCGTGAAGGCGGCCATCCCCGAGGGCTGGCTGGCCAACGACGACACCTTCACCAAGGAAGGCCTGACCCCCGGCGACGAGATGTTGGCGCTGGGCTTCCCCGAAGGGCTCTCCGCCAACGCCGCCGGCTTTCCGATCCTGCGCTCCGGCCGGGTCGCCTCGTTCCCGCTGGCGCCCTCGGCGGCGTTTCCGACCTTCCTGCTCGATTTCAACGTCTTCCCGGGCAACTCCGGCGGCCCGGTCTATGTCGATGTGGCCCCGCACGGTCCGGCGCCAGCCGATTCCAAGACCCAGGGCGGCTTCATCGCCGGCATGCTGACCCAGCAGGTCGAGCTGAACAGCCAGAACCTCTCGATCGGCATCGTCACCGACGCCAAGTTCGTGCGCGAGACGCTGCAGCTGCTCGACGACCCGAACGCGGTGAAGCCGACCACCCAGGTGGCCGAACGCGGCGCCCCGACCCCCGGCCTGATCTCCGCCGCGGACGCGGCCTACAGCCGCTAGTCCCCGTAGACCACCGTGATGGTCTCGGCGACGCAGGCCGGGCGTTCTTCGCCTTCGATCTCGATCGTGCAGAGGTTCTTGATCTGCATGCCGCCGGCCTTGGGCTCGGCGCCGATCAGCTTCTGGCGCAGCCGCACGCGCTTGCCGACGCGGACCATGCCGGTGAAGCGCACCTTGTCCGAGCCGTAGTTGAGGCCGCGCGTCACGCCCTTGACCGGCATCATGCCGGCCGACAGGTACGGGATCAGCGACAGCGTCAGATAGCCGTGGGCGATCGGGCCGCCGATCTCGCGCGTGGCTCGCTCGACGTCGACGTGAATCCACTGGTGGTCGCCGGTGGCGTCGGCGAACAGATTGACCCGGTCCTGGGTGATCTCCAGCCAGTCGCTGACCCCGACTTCCGTGCCCACCAATCCCGGCAGGTCCGCGATTGTCACCGCTTCCATCGCCTCGCTCCTTCGTGCTCTCCGACCTGCGCCGGACTGACACCGGATCGGCGGCGAAATCAACGTCCCGCCCGCCGACGCCTGACAAAGGTTTAACCTGGCCCAGGCTTGCTAGTTCGGTGACGCAGGTGTCACCTTTCGCGAAAGACACCGGGAGGAACGACCATGGCCGACGATGCGATCTTCGACGCCGCGCGCGCGGAGGCCTATTCGACGCCGCTCGACAAGATCGACGTCAGCGTCAATTCGCGGTTCGAGACCAACACCTTCTGGCCGTTCTTCGAGCGACTGCGGCGCGAGGACCCGGTCCACTTCACGGCCGAGAGCGAATACGGGCCCTATTGGTCGGCGACCACCTTCAACGACATCATGACGGTGGAGACCAACCACGCCGTCTTCTCGTCGGAAGGGTCGATCTCGATCTTCGACCGGCAGAGCGACGACTTCGTCACCCCGATGTTCATCGCCATGGACCCGCCCAAGCACGACGCCCAGCGCAAGACGATCGCGCCGATCGTCTCGTCGGATAGCTTGACCAACATGGCCCCGCTGATCCGCGAGCGCGCCGGCAAGATCCTGGACGAGCTGCCGATCGGCGAGCCGTTCGATTGGGTTGACCGGGTCTCGGTCGAGCTGACCACCCAGATGCTGGCGACCCTGTTCGACTTCCCGTTCGAGGAGCGGCGCAAGCTGACCTACTGGTCGGATCTCGCCACCACCGACACCAGCGACACCATGACCATGGACGAGGTGAAGGCCGAGATGATGGCCTGCGCCTTCTACTTCAAGAATCTCTGGGACCAGCGGGCGGCCCTGCCGCCGGCCAACGACCTGATCTCGCTGCTGGCGCACGGCGAGGCCACCAAGGACATGCCGCTGATGGAGTTCCTGGGCAACATCATGCTGCTGATCGTCGGCGGCAACGACACCACCCGCAACACCATCACCGGCGGCCTGATCGCGCTCACCCAGAACCCGGACCAGCTCGCCAAGGTGCGCGCCAATCCGGCGCTGTTCGACAGCATGATCCCCGAGATGATCCGCTGGCAGACGCCCGTCGCCCACATGCGCCGCACCGCCAAGGCCGACTTCGAGCTGGGCGGCAAGACCATCAAGGCGGGCGAGAAGATCGTCATGTGGTACGTCTCCGGCAACCGCGACGAGACGGTGATCGAGCGGCCCGACGCCTTCATCGTCGACCGCGAACGGCCGCGCCAACACGTCTCGTTCGGCTTCGGCATCCACCGCTGCGTCGGCATGCGCCTGGCCGAGATGCAGCTGCGCATCGTCTGGGAAGAGATCCTCAAGCGATTCCCGACCATCGAGATCGTCGAGGAGCCGGTGCGGCTGAAATCCTGCTTCCTGCGCGCCTACCGCAAGATGATGGTGCGGATCCCGGCGCGGGCTTAGGGGTCACACGATCTTCGAGCCTTCCTTGCCCCAGTAGGCGTCGCGGATCAGGCGCTTGTAGAGCTTGCCGGTCTGGTGGCGGGGCAGTTCGGCCATGAAGTCGATGCGGCGCGGCGTCTTGACGTGGGAGAGGTTGGCGCGGGCGAAGGCGGAGAGTTCGGCGGCGAGGTCGTCGCCGGCGTCGGCCCAGTCGGCGGGCTGGATCACGGCCACGACCTGCTCGCCCATCTCCTCGTGCGGCGCGCCGACCACGGCGACGTCGGCCACCTTGGGGTGGGTGATCAGCAGGTTCTCGATCTCCTGCGGATAGATGTTCACCCCGCCGGAGATGATCATGAAGCTCTTGCGGTCGGTGAGGTAGAGGAAGCCCTCCTCATCGACCCAGCCCACGTCGCCCAGCGTCGTCCAGCCGTGCTGGTTGCGGCTCTCGGCGGTCTTCTTCGGATCGTTGTGGTACTCGAACTCGCCGCCGCCGGCGAAATAGACCGTGCCCTCGGCGCGCGGCGGCAGCGGATTGCCGTCCTCGTCGCAGATCTTCAGCTCGGCGGTCATCGACTTGCCCACCGAGCCCTTGTGCTCGAGCCATTCGGCCGAGTTGATCGCGGTGAAGCCGTTGCCCTCGGTGCCGGCGTAGTACTCGCTGATGATCGGCCCCCACCAGTCGATCATCTGCTGCTTGATCGGCACCGGGCACGGCGCGGCGGCGTGGAACACCTGCTTCAGCGACGAGGTGTCGTACTTCGCCCGCGTCTCCGGCGGCAGCTTCAGCATACGGACGAAGTGGGTCGGCACCCACTGGGCGGTGGTGACCTTGTACGTCTCGATCAGCGCCAGCGCCTCTTCCGGATCGAAGCGCTCCATCACGACCACCGTGCCGCCAAGGGCCAGCATGCCCATCGACCAGCCGAGCGGGGCGGCGTGGTAGAGCGGCGCGGGCGAGAGATAGACGCTGTCCGGCGTCCAGCCATAGAGGCCGGCGCCCATCATCGCCAGGCCGTTGGGCGCGTCGATCGGCGTCTCGCCGGTGACCTCGCGCTTCACCCCTTTCGGCCGACCGGTGGTGCCGGACGAATAGAGCATCGCCCCGCCGGCGCCCTCGTCGGCGATCGGGGTGGTGGGGAACTTGGCGCGCGCGTCTTCGAAACTCGCATAGGGCGCAACGGCGCCGTCGACCATGAACAGCTTCACGCCCGGGATCAGCGGCGCGACCGCGAGCGCCACGTCCGACACGCCCTTGGAGGCCACGAACGCCTTCGCCTCGCAGTCCTTCACGATGTATTCGACCTCGCCGGCGGTGAGCTTCGAGGAGATCGCGGTGAACCTTAAGCCCGAGCGCTGCGCGGCCCAGAGCAGCTCGTAGTAGCGCGGGGTGTTGTCCATGCAGAAGGCGACGGAGTCGCCCTTGTGGATGCCCAGCGAGCGGAACAGATGCGCGCCCTGGTTGGAGCGCGCCTCGAGCTGGCCATAGGTCACCGTCTCGCCGGACCCCGCCATGATGTAGGCGGGCTTATCGGGATTGGTCTTGGCGTGGTGGGTCGGGTGCATGGGGATGCCTTGAAGTTTCGAGACTGGGTTCTAGATTGGAATTCTAGACAGGTGGGTCATGGCGCTGAGCATCAAGACCGAGGAAGCCGACCGGCTGGCGCGCGAGCTGGCCGAACTGCGCGGCGAAAGCATCACCCAGGCGGTGACGGTGGCGCTGCGGGAGCAATGCGCGCGCGAACGCGCTCTTCCGAAGACGCCGGCGGAGAAGCTCGCCGCGATGCGCGCGATTCTCGAACGTCTCGGGCCACCGTTGGACGCCCGTCCGATGACCAAGGAAGAATGGGACGAAGCTTCGGGTGACACCGATTGATCGTGATCGACAGCTCGGCGATCGTCGCGATATTCCTCAATGAAAAGACGATCGTCGACTTGCAGAACGCGATCGCCGAAGCAAACGGCTGTCTCCTGTCCGTGGCGAACTATGTCGAGACCGGTCAGGTGCTGAGGCAACGATTCGGCCCGACCAGAGATGTGCTCGGCGATTTCCACAACTTTCTGCGCGACTCCGCCATCGCCCTCGCCCCCATCGACGAAGCCCAGGCCCGCGTGGCGCTCGACGCCCGCATCCGCTACGGCCGCGGCTTTGGCCATCCGGCGAAGCTGAACTACAGCGCCTGCTTCGCCTACGCCCTGGCGAAGGTGCGAGGCCTGCCGCTGCTCTATGTGGGCGACGACTTCACCCATACCGACATCGTCTCCGCGCTCGCCTGACCCTACGCCGCCAGGGCGCTGGCGGGCGCCTTGCCGAGGATCAGGTCGGCGGCCTTTTCGGCGATCATGATGGTGGGCGCATTGGTATTGCCCGAGACGAGGCGCGGCATCACCGAGGCGTCGACCACGCGCAGCCCTTCGACGCCATGGACTCGCAGTTGCGGGTCGACGACGGCTTGCGGTCCCTGCCCCATCTGGCAGGTGCCGACCGGGTGGTAGATGGTCGAGCCGGCCATGCGCGCAAAGCCGAGCAATGCTTCGTCGCTGGTGAAGTCGGGTCCCGGCAGCAGCTCGCTCTCGATCCACTTGGCCAGCGCCGGCTGGGCGGCGATCTTGCGGCCCCACCGCAGCGAGGCGACGGCGACCGCCTGATCGATTGGATCGGAGAGATAGTTCGGTTGGATCGACGGATATTCCGATGGGTTGGACGACTTGATCCGGATGACACCGCGGCTCTCCGGCCGCACCTGGCAGGGCGCGATGGTCAGGCCCGGCAGAGCCTCCAGCTCCATCACCCCGGTTTCCGCCATCTTCTGCACGTCTGGGGTCGCCGGCAGGATATGGAACTGGATGTCGGGGCTCGAGAGCTCGGGGCGTGACTTGCAAAACACCGCGATGTGCGCGGCGGACAGGGTCAGAAGGCCTTTGCGCTGAAAGATGTACTTCAGCGTCTCGCCGACGAAGCGCGCGCCACGCGTGAGTTCGTTGACCGAGACGGTCCCGGGCTTCAGCCGGTAGGCGTTGGCGAGCACATAGTGGTCCTGCAGGTTCTCGCCGACGCCGGGCAGGTCGGCGACGACGGCGACGCCTTTCTCTCGCAGCAGATCGCCAGGTCCGACGCCTGACAGCTGCAGCAGCTGCGGCGAGTTGATCGCGCCGCCGCAGAGGATCACCTCGGCGCCTGCGCGCGCCGTCCTGGTCTCGCCATCCTGGACGTATTCGATCCCGGTCGCCTTCTTGCCCTCGAAGAGCACGCGCGAGGTCAGGGCGCCGGTCTCGACCCGCAGGTTCGGCCGCATCATCGCCGGATGCAGGTAGGCCACGGCCGCCGAGCAGCGCTGCCCGTTCTTCACCGTCAGCTGGTAGTAGCCGACGCCCTCCTGCTCGGCGCCGTTGACGTCCGGATTGCGCGGGATGCCGGCCTCGACACAGGCCTCGATGACGGCGTCGGAGACCTCGTGCGTTTGGGTGACGTCGGAGACGTTCAGCGGGCCACCAGTGGCGTGCCAGTCGCCGCTGTCGGCGCGTTCCTGGTTTTCGGCCTTGAGGAAATACGGCCGCACGTCGTCCCAGGCCCAGCCGTCGCAGCCGAGTTGGCGCCAGCCGTCGTAGTCCGCGTGCTGGCCGCGAATGTAGAGCAGGCCGTTGATCGACGATGAGCCGCCCAGCACCTTGCCGCGCGGCCAGATGTGGGTGCGCCCGGTCGCCGGGTCCGGCTCAGTCGGGAACAGCCAGTTGACCTTTGGATCCTTCAGCGTCTGCGAATAGCCGACCGGCACATGGATCATCAGGTTGGACATGAACTGGGACAGGTTCTTGGTCGGCCGGTCGTCGCCGCCGGCTTCCAGCAGCAGCACCCTGGACTTGCCGTCCGCCGACAGCCGGTTGGCGAGCACGCACCCCGCCGAGCCCGCGCCGACGATGATGTAATCGGCCAGGATGGGCTCGGCCATGATCTAGCTCCCTAAGCTTATCGTTGTTCAGACTTATGGCGCGTGGCCGCGGCCGGCGTAAAGGGCCGGGGCGCAGAACTGGGTCAGAGGCCGAGTATCTGCCGAATCGCGCTCTCGACCGCCTGCAGATCGTCAGCGCCAAGCAGGCCGCCGCGTTTCATGCGTAGTCTTCCAGTCCGTCCGCGCTCAAGGAATCCCAAAGATCGCGATCCTCGTCGTGCTCCGCGTCGCCTTCGGCGGCCAGCGCGGCGCGGTAGACCGGATCGTCTTCAAAGGGGAACAGCATCTGCATCGGCTAGACCCTAAGCGGATATCCAATCGGTATTGATAGTGATGGCGACGGCCGCCTTTCAACCGCTTGAATGACCCAGCGTCGGGATGATCAGGTGGAGCGACAGATGCGAGGCGGCCATGACGACACACACCTTCGAGACCATCCTCTATGACGTGGCGGACGGGATCGCGACCATCACCCTCAACCGGCCCGACCGGCTCAACGCCTTCACCAGCCAGATCATGGTCGACATGATCGCCGCCTTCGACGCGATCGACGCGGACGACGAAGTGCGCGCCGTGATCGTCACCGGCGCGGGGCGCGGCTTCTGCGCCGGCGCGGACCTCGCGGCGGGCGGCGACACCTTCGACCGCACCGGACCGCAGGACCCATCGCGCGAATCCGGCCGGGTCGGCGACGTGCTGCGCGACGGCGGCGGCCGGCTGACCTTGCGCATCTTCGAGTGCCTGAAGCCGGTGATCGCGGCGGTGAACGGCCCGGCGGTCGGCGTGGGCGTGACCATGCAGCTGCCGATGGACATCCGGCTGGCCTCCACCGAGGCCCGCTTCGGCTTCGTCTTCGCCCGCCGCGGCCTCAATCCCGAGGCGGCGTCCTCGTGGTTCCTGCCGCATCTGGTCGGGCCGCAGACGGCGTTGGAATGGTGCTTCACCGGCCGGGTCTTCCCCGCCGCCGAGGCCAAGGAGAAGGGGCTGGTGCGCTCGCTGCATGCGCCGGACGAGCTGCTGCCCGCCGCCCGCGCCCTGGCCCGCGAGATCGCCGACAACACCGCCCCGGTCTCGATCGCCATCACCCGCCAGCTGATCTGGCGGATGACCGGCGCCGCGCACCCGATGGAAGCCCACATGGCCGACAGCCGCGGCATCCAGCTCCGCGGCGCCCAGAAGGACGTGCGCGAAGGGGTGGGTGCGTTTCTGGAAAAGCGCCCGCCGCGGTTCCCGGACAAGGTTTCGAGCGACCTGCCGGACATCTGGCCGCAGTGGAGCGCGCCAACCTTCCGCTGACCCGCGCATCGGAAACGACCGGTTAACGCGGCTCTGATCTCATCGGCCTCCAGTTTGGACGCCGACGCGATTCCATGAGCGACACCCTGCAACTCGGCGAGACCGAGAAACCCCCCGCTGAGGCGGAGCCGCCGAAGCGCCGCTCGCGGCTGGCGCTGCTGAAGCGCCTGTCCGACGTCGTCAGCCTGCCCTCGAGCCGCGTCAACAGCTTCGAGCGCTCGGTGACAGCCGATCTGCTGGTCGAGATCCTGCGCGACGCCGACTTCGACGAGCGCGCCCGCGTCGCGCGGCGTCTCTCCGCCCTGGCCGAGATCCCCAACTGTCTCGTGCGGCTGATCCTGCGCGACGAGCTCGACATCGCCTATCCGCTCTTGGTCGACTCGGTCGCCCTCAGCGACGCCGACCTGCTCGATTGCGCGCGCACCGCCACCGGGGCGCACCGGCGGCTGATCGCCCAGCGCCGCGGCGTCTCCGAAGTGGTGGCCGAGACCCTGGTCGAATTCGGCGAGACCCTGGTGATCGAAGCGCTGCTGCGCAACGACCAGGCGCGGCTCTCGGCCACCGCGGTCGAGCTGATCATGGTCATGACCCAGCACCAGAACCAGCTGGTGCCGATGCTGCTGCGCCGGCCGGAACTGCGGCCCAGCCACGCCTATGTGCTGTTCTGGTGGGCCGACGCCGACGCCCGGCGGGTGATTCTCCAGCGCTTCGCCGTCTCGCGCGAGGTGCTGCAGGAGGCGGCCGGCGACGTCTTCCCGATGGCCGCGGCCGAAGACTGGCAGGACGGCCTGACCCGCAAGGCGCTGCAGTTCATCGAGCGGCGCCAGCGCAATCGCGGCGCCATCGAGCGCAGCCCGTTCGCAAGCCTCGAGGAGGCGATCACGGTGGCCGAAGAGGGCCTCACCCGCGACGTGGCCGAGGAGATCGCCCACCTCGCCGGCATCAAGCCGATGACCGGCGCCAAGATCATGACCGATCCCGGCGGCGAAGGCCTCGCGGTACTCTGCAAGGCCACCGGCCTGCCGCGCGCCTCGTTGCGCTCGCTGTGGCGCGCCCTGCGCCGTCCGGAGACCGACGAGGCCGGCGAGATCTCGCCGGACTTGGCGCGGGTGAGCACCATCTTCGACATGGTGGCCGTCGATCGCGCCCAGACCGTGCTGCGCTACTGGAACTGGTCTTTGTCGTCGGCCATGACCCCGGCGCTGATCAAGGCGATCCGCGACGGCGACGACGCCGCGGTCGATGAGTTTTCCGCGCCGCAGCGGGCGGCAAAGCTGGCCTTCACCTCCGACCTGACGCGCTGAGCCGCCGTAGCGGCTGAAGACGCCGGCTGAATGCAGCGTCCGGCATGGCCGGCGGAGCCTGTGGATATCCTTCACTGATCTTATGTTGCGGGAATGAAATCAGGATTCCGATGCGCACTTGTGGCAACGCATCAGTTTCTATAAGAACCCCCTCACTGATCTGAGGACTCAGGTCGATTTCCTATTGTCAGGGCAGGATGGAACCCAGCGTCATGGACGAAAAATCTGAAGTCATTGAGATGACGGCCGACATCGTGTCGGCGTACGTCGGCAACAACACCATCGCCACTAGCGACCTGCCGGCGCTCATCCAAAGCATCCACCGGGCCCTTGCGAACATCACTGGCGGCGCCGAGCCGGCCGAGGCCGCGCCAAAGGAACCGGCGGTTCCGGTGCGCCGTTCGATCACGCCCGACTACCTCATCTGCCTGGAGGACGGCCGCAAGTTCAAGTCGCTGAAGCGCCACCTGCGCACCAAGTACAACATGAGCCCCGAGGAATACCGGGCGAAGTGGAACCTGCCGAAGGACTATCCGATGGTTGCGCCGAACTATGCGCGCGCCCGCTCGGAGCTGGCCAAGCAGATGGGTCTCGGCCAAGGCGGCCGGCAAGCCGCGCGCAAGCGCCGCTAGCCCGTTCAATTTTCAATCGAGGCGCCCGCGTTCCCCTGGGAACGCGGGCTTTTTCGTGCGCAAATCCCGGCGCCTGCGACAGACTTGACTCTTTTTTGAAAAGCCAGCCGCGCGCAAGATTTGCGCTTCCACCGATTCGCTCGTTGAGCGATATTGAATCGCTGTGATTCCAAGGGGTTGTTAACGAATTTATAGATGAGCACGCAACTTGGCGCGCCTGTGACGGTCCTCAGGGCCCATGAGGAGCTGTTCGCCTATTGGGCCGGACTGCGCCAACGGGGGGCGCTGCCGCGCCGCAGCGATCTCGACCCCGGCCGCATGAAGCGGCTGCTGCCCACCGTCAGCCTGACCCAGGTGGTGCGCGAGCCGCTCGACTATCGTCTGCGCCTGGCCGGCACCGGTCTTTACGGAGTCTACGGCGGCGAGATCACCGGCAAGCGGCTGACCGACGTCTACAACTCCGCCGCCGCCGACTATTGGCGCGGCGAACTCGACCAGGTGGTGGCGGACCGCCGCCCGCGCGCCGGCCATCACAGCATGGCCTGGCGCGGCGCCTCGCATACAACGCTCTTGTGGCTGCGCCTGCCCCTGGCCAGCAACGGCCGCGACGTCGACGTGATCCTCGGCTACGACGCGATCATGGCGCCGCGGGGGGACTCGCTGAGCGGGATCAGGGCGGCTTAGGCTGCGGGCTCAAGCAGACCAAGCGGCTTGAGCCCCACCGGCTCACCGCGGCCTGGGGAAGACTACAATCACACGGACCTCGTCGCCGTCGTTGAAGGCCTCGGGCGGCTTGGCCTTCAGATAACCTACGTCAGCCATTTTGAGGGCCGCGGCTCCATATTCGTAGCCAAGTGGCCCGTCTGCAACCAGCGTACACTTGTTCAACCGGCCGCCTCGAGCCAGCGCGCACTGGATTACGGCGACGCCACCGAGGCCCATGCGACTAGGACCAATCGACATTCAGGATTCCCAGCGCTGAGAGGTGCTGAATCAATCCGGCTCCGATGTGATGATTCGGAGCGGGCTGATGGGCGCGAAGCGCTATGAATTGAACGAGGCGCAGTGGG
>Ga0302314_10010367_pt1 | contig 16317 bp, 14 predicted proteins | sample III_Palsa_N2_3_FD_200533 | JGI IMG/M metagenome (GOLD analysis project Ga0302314, IMG submission 200533) | Peat permafrost microbial communities from Stordalen Mire near Abisko, Sweden - III_Palsa_N2_3 | ecosystem: Environmental > Terrestrial > Soil > Palsa > Peat permafrost | place: Sweden... | reverse complement strand
GCGCGGTCCCCCTCCCCCAACGGGGGAGGAGCTGGATCCTGACGCTGCTCTTGAGCTTGATCAGCCTCTGGATCGCCGCCCCCGCCTCGGCGCACCTGATGCCGAACTCGGTCATCAACCTGGATTTCAGCAGCCAGGCGGTCACGGCCGAGATTCTGATGCCCATCAACGAACTGAGCTACGCGACAGGCCGGCGGTTCGCGGTTCGGCCTGGGCCCGACCTGGGCGCCGACCGGCCGTTCCTGGCGGCCTATATACTGAACCACCTCGCGCTCCAGGGTCCGGATCACAGGCTATGGGCGGTGAGGCTGACCGACCTGCGGGTGGTCGCAGACGCGTGGGGCACGGACCTGCGCGCCGAGGTTCAGCTGACCCCGCCGCCAGGCGCCTCGCCGCGCAGGTTCGAGCTGCGCTATGACGCCATCATCGACCGGGTGGCCAACCACTTCGTGCTGATTTTCGCCCACAGCGATTTCCGCACCGGGACCTTTTCCAGCGAACCGCAGATGATCGGCGGGCTTCAGTCGCCTGTCTTCACGGCCAGCGTCGATCGCGGTCAGGGCAGCGCGTGGCGCGGCTTCGCCTCGGCGATGCGGCTGGGCATGCGGCACATCGCGGAGGGCCACGATCACCTGCTGTTCCTGATCGCCCTGATCCTGCCCGCACCGCTGGTCGCCAGGGGGCGGATCTGGGGCGGCTTCGGCGGCGTCCGCCATACCGCCAAAGGCCTGATCGGGGTGGTCAGCGCGTTCACGGTCGGCCATTCGATCACGCTGATCGGCGGCGCGTTCTTCGGCTGGAAGCTGCCGTCGCAGCCGGTGGAGATCGGCATCGCGCTTTCGATCTTCATCTCGTCAATCCACGCGTGGCGGCCGATCTTCAGGGGGCGCGAGGCGCTGATCGCCGGCGGATTCGGCCTGGTCCACGGCCTGGCCTTCGCCACCGTGATCGCCAATTTCGGGCTTGAGCCCCTGCAGAAGGCGCAGTCGATCCTCGGCTTCAACCTGGGGATCGAGCTCATCCAGCTGGCGGTCGTCGCCTCGGTGCTGCCTTCGCTGATCGTCCTGGCGCGCCTGCCCAGCTATGTCTGGCTGCGCAGCGGCGGCGCGCTCCTGGCGGCCGTCGCCTCGCTGGCCTGGATCGCCGAGCGGGTGACGGGGCGCGAAAACCCGATCGCGGAGAACATCGACCTGGCGCTCGGCCGCGCGCCCTGGCTGCTCGCGGCCTTGTCCCTGGCCGCTCTGGTCTGCGCCGTGAAACTCTGGCTGGACCGGCAGAGGACGGCGGGAGCGCCGATCACCGTCACCTGATGGCAGTGGGCCAGACCGTCCGGCCGGCGCGCAAATACTGATCTAGACGCAACGCGACCGGGACCAGTCCAAGATTATATTCAACCTGTTCATGATTAAGCGTTTGTGTTGTAGTCTAGCCCGGGGTCGCACGACGCTGGGCTGGGGAGCGCATACCATGCGTGTTCGTGAGTGGGCCGCGGCTTTTGTCGTGGTGACGGGAGTTTCGCTGAGCGCGGGCGGATTGATGTTCCATCACCGCGCGAAGGCCGCCGATCACCTTGACCCGCCGGCGCGAACCACCGGTGAAGGCGCCGACGTCGCGTCCGATATCGCCGACATCTTCGTCTTCAACGATGCGACGACGGTGAAAATCATCATGACGACGGCGGGTCCGCAGGTGCCCGGCGTACCGCCGACCTACGACAAGGATGTGCTCTATCAACTGCACATCTCGAACACCGGTGATCCGACCACCGCCCAGTTCAATATCAACATCCGCTATGGCAAGGACCCGGCGGGCGACTGGGGCGTCCAGTTCGCCGGCATCCCCGGCGCCAGCGGCCCGGTCTCCGGCCCGGTGCAGACGGTGCTGACCGACGGCTCCGCGGTGAAGGCCGAAGCCGGGCTGTTTACCGATCCGTTCTTCTTCGATCTGGAAGGTTTCAACGACACCAAGGCCACCGGCATCCTGTCCATTCGCAGCGACCGCAACTTCTTCGCGGGCAAGAACGACACCTCGTTCGTCATCGAATTTCCGCGCTCCGCAATCGAGAACGGAACCAAGCCGATCAATGTCTGGGGCGAGACCGGACGGATTACGGGGACCTGACGATGAAGCTCAGGACGCTCACGGCGCCGTCGACGATGGCGATCGGCCTCGCCCTGGCCAGCTGCGGCGGCGGCGGTGGCGGGGGCTCGACCACGACGAATCCGCCGCCGCCGATGGCCGCGGCCGCGGTCGACGTCACGCAATGCCTTTCACAGACGGTGTTCGAGGGGCGCTCGGTCGCCAATCTGGTCGTGCCGGACGTCCTGCAGCTGGACATGAACCAACCCTCGGGCTTTCCGAACGGCCGCACCCTGACGGACCCAGTAATCGATATTGAGCTGGCGGTGCTGTTCCTCGACCTGAAGTCCGAGCCTGCCACCACCTTCGCCACCCTGCCGCTGGACCCGACCACGACGGGCGTGCCCGAGCCAGCGACCTTTCCCTACCTTTCGCCCGCCACGGGCGGGGCGCCCGCGCCAGGAACCGGAAGCGGCTTTACATTCCGCACCGACCCGTCGTCGGCCTATACACGGGTCGACCGCATGGGCATGCCGGCGGTGTCGACCGCGCTGATCGCCACGGCCTCGAAGACGGCCTATAACGACGACAACCCCACGATCGACGCGAGCGGCAAGTGGGTCCCAACCATCAAGGCCGATCTGACCACCTTGACGACCGAGCTAATCGGTCAGTTCAGGAGCCTTGGGCTCAAGCCCTGCGCGACGGGCGGAACGGGTAGCTGATCAGGCGGAGGGCTCGCCCCCCAGGGCGGCCTTGTGCAAATGTATCGAAACAGATACAGTGCCGGCTGTGAAGTCTATCGTTTTCCTGGCGACAGCCTCGCTTGTCTGCGTGACTTCCCTGATCAAGCTCGCTCTCTTGCCGCATATCAGCTGCGGGAAGTCCAAAAAGGTCACGATCCAGCGGACTGGAAGCCCATGAAAACGGTCGGCCCAGGTGTGCGGGAAATCCGCATTCGGGAGGCGGCTGGCGCTTTTCGAGTGATCTATCTGGCGACCGTGGGCGACAGCGTTGTGGTCATTCACGCCTTTCAGAAGAAGACCCAGCAGACGCCGCAAAAGGACATAGACTTGGCGGCAAGCCGCCTGCGAGCATGGAGAGGTTAGGCTATGGAAGTTCAGACATTTGACGATGTGTTCGACGCCCTCGCCGACACTCCCGCCGAGGCCGCGAACATGAAGGCGCGAGCGGACCTGCTCAGTGCGTTGGTGGACCGCGTCCAGTCCTGGGGCTTGCCTCAAGAAGCGGCGGCGGCCCGGCTCGGGATCACCCGCCCCCGGTTGAACGACCTGATGCGCGGCAAGCTCGGCAAGTTCTCGCTGGACGCCCTGGTCAATCTCGCCACGGCAGCTGGGTTGGCGCTCGAAATCCGCGTGGCGGCGGCCTGACCGCGCCACTGGCCGCCAGAATTCACAGCAGGGATACGCCCTACCCCTCGCCCGCCCCACTCCCGACGTCCAACCGCTCGCCCAGCCCCCCCGCGCGGAACAGGATTTCAGAGACGTGGCGGGCGCCGTCGACGCGGCGCATCTGGACGATGACCTCGATCACCTGGCGCACATAGGCCCGGGCCATGGGCCAGCCCAGGTCGACGCCGCCCATCAGGGCCAGAAGGGCGATCTGATCGATGGCGCCTTCGGGACTGTCGGCGTGAACGGTGGTGATCGAACCGGGATGGCCGGTATTGACGGCGCGCAGGAAGGCGAAGGCCTCCTTGCCGCGCAGCTCACCCAAAAGAATACGGTCCGGCCGCATGCGCAACGCGGCGCCGAGCAGATCGTCGGCGTCGACCCTGGCCTCGCCCTGGTCGCCGCGCGTGGCCAAAAGGCCGATGGCGTTGGCGTGGGGCAGCTTCACCTCGGGCGCGTCCTCGATGACGATCAGCCGCTCGGTCGGTTCGACCTCCTTGATCATCGCGTTCAGGAGGGTGGTCTTGCCGGACGAGGTGCCGCCGGCGATGACAATGGTCTTGCGTGCCTTGACCGCCGCGCGCAGGAAACCTTCGGTGTCGCCGGCCTCGAGCCGCGTGGTGAGATCGGCATCGATGACGCCGGGGCCCGACCAGGCGCCGGGCGCGAACAGGCCGCTTTGCGCGAGGCTGCCCAGCGACAGGTCGGCGATGGCGTGCTTGCGCACCGCCAGGGCCAGGCCGCCCCGCGTCGCCGGCGGCCCGACGATCTGCACCCGCGCGCCGTCCGGCAGGGACGCCGAGAGCAGGGGCTGCTCGCGATTGACGCCCTGGTGGCTGGCGGCGGCGATCTGGCGGGCCAGGCGGGTCAGGACGACCTCTGTGACTTCTGGCGCGGGCTGGCGGGTCAGGCCGCCGTCCACGGTTTCGACCCACACCTCGCCCGGCTGGTTGACCAGCACGTCGGTCACCTCCGGCCGGGACAGCCAGGGCGCCAGCGGCGCGAGGTAGGCGGTGAGGTAGACCCCGGCGCTCATCGCGGCCTTGCGGGTTCCACGGTGGAGAAATCCAGGTCGCGGGCGACGAACACACGGATCGGCTCGCCCTGGGGCACCTTGATGGTCACCGGGATGTCGATGTCCTTTTGCAGCGCGACCGAGGCCAGCTGTGTGGCCTGGGTCGGCGAGCCGATCACGATGGCGGTGTTGTTCGTGCCGCTGGAGGCCAGGGCGTCGATACCGCCGGTCAACACCGACAGCAGGATCGCTGCGCCAAAGCGGCGGAAGAAGTGCTCATCGACCTCGCCGGTCAGGCCGCCGCGCCCTTGTGGATCGGCGGCGGGAGAATCGACATCGATGGATATCCCATCCGGCGTGAGAATCCGCGACCAGACCACGAAGGCCCGCGACTGGCCCTCGGCCACGCCGCTCTTGTACTGCCCGACAAGTTTCGACCCGCGCGGGATCAGGACACGGGTCCCGTCGAACCCGCGCACATCGCGCGTGACCATGGCGCGGGCGAAACCGGGAGTGTCGGAATTGATCGCCGTCTCCAGCACCGCCGGGATCACCGTGCCCTGGGGCGCGACCCGCGAAGGATCGGACAGCCGCGAGGCGTGGGCGGTCTCCACCGAACCGCCGGAGATACGCTCGGAAAAGCGCTCGTCGTCGGTCAGCTTTTCGCCGGAGGCAGGCGCGGGGCCGGTCGAGGCCGCCGGCTGCACCGCCGCGGCGTCGCGGCCGCCGCTGAAGTCGACCACCAGGGCGGGCGCGCGCCGGCGGGCGTTCGGATCGATCGTCGCCGGTAAGGGCGCGGGTGGCGGCGCGGCTGGGGCGGTGAGCACAGGCGGTGGGGCGCCGACGGGCGGCGCGGCGGACACGGGCGCGGGAGGCGCCAGCGCGGGCGGCGGGACGCTGCGCGACGCGGCGGCGGCCTGTTCCGAAGCGCGTTCTGCAGCCTTGAGCCGCGCCTGGCGACCCGACTGAAGCATCGCGAACACCAACACTCCCACGAGGGCTATGCCCGCCAGGCCCAGGATCAGGCTCCAGGATGAGGCTTGCGTGGCTACGCGCGGGTCCAGGCTGCGCGCGCGGGCGAAGACCGGGCTGTCTTCAGGTTCTGGTGTAAAATCGGTCAATGGGCCCACCAGCTGGTTTTCGGCCGCCGCGCCTTGGGGCTGAGCGGCCCCGGCAGCGTCTCTCTATAGCCGTCATTGTAGAGACGCGTCATGTCGGCCCCGCGCCGCAGCACGAAACCCCGCGCCACCTGATCCACCACGACATAGCCGTCCCGGATGGTGAAGTTGACCACGGCCTCGCCCTCGTTGGGCTCGAGCACATAGATGGCGGGGTACTCGTCCGCCTCGGCGAATTGGAAATAGGTCGACTTGCCATCGTCGAACACCCGCGCGGGCAGCGACTTGGACGAGCCCTCATAGCTGTAGGCGGCGTTGACCACCTGGGGCGGCGTCTTGGCCATCGCCTTGTCGGCCGAGGCCGGCGTGGGCGGCGGAGGGGGATAAGCGAAGCGCAGGCCATAGATGATCGAGTTCTCGGCGCCGGCAGGGACATGCGCGCGCACCCTGAGCTCGAACGCATAGCGACGCAGGTTGGTCACCACGGTCATATCGGTCGGCGCGGTCTGGTCGATCGGTTTCAGGAACAGAAGGTCGGCCTTGCGATTAGGCGTCACCTGCCAGCCCTGGGCGTCGCCGATGGAGACGTTCTCGATCCGCTCTCCGTCGCCGAACTCGATCGTCATCTCATAGCCCAGGTCACCGACCAGCTCGACCACCTCCTCCGGCGCGTATTTGGCCACGCGCATGCGCGGATCGCCGGCGCTGGGCAGCGGCTCGACGGCGGCCAAAGCCGGCGTGGCTATAAGCGCGAGCAGCGCACAGAACAGAATCCCTAGCCTCACCGCCCGCCTCCCGACCCGAAACCCCCGCGCGGGCGTATGCTCGGCCGACGCGCCGACGGCGTCAAACGGGGGGCGGCGGCGTAGGACCCGGTCGGCGTCGGTCCGGGCGCGACGCGATAAGCCATCGCCGAACCGCCGCCAGGCGCCGCGCGACCCGGCATGGTGAGCGCGGCCACGCCCGGGCCGACTCCCGCGCCTTCACTGCGGCGCAGGAAGTTGGCCAGGTTCTCGGCGCGGGAGACCGTCGCGGTGATGGCGGCCGGCTCACGCTCGGGCGCCTGCGCGGTCTGGGTTCGCGCCACGCGCGCCGGACCCAGGCGGAAGCTGAAGGCGATCAGCGCGCCAGCGGCCAGCAGCCCCATCTGAACCACCGCGAAGACGAAGATCACCGCCGCCGTGGTCACCGCCGTGTCCACATCGATATGTCCGGCGCGGCGCTCGCTGGCCAGCTCCAGCACGTCCGGCTGGACCACCACCAGCATCAGGCTGGCGGCCATCCATCCGGCCAGGGGTGCGATCGCCGCAGCCATCAGCGCCCGCAGCCAGCCGACGAACAGGCCCCGCGTGGCGTCGAACAGGAACAGGGCGATGAACACCGGCCCGACCGCCGTCAGCACGCCCACCGCGACGATCGCCGCGGAAAACAGGCCGGCGCTGGTCAGGAACAGGGCCTCGCTCGCCCGCCACAGCGCCTCGGCCGCGCCGGCCGCGCCGCCGGTATTGGGCGCGGCGCCCTGCAGGTTGGCGGTCTTGCCCAGGGCGCTGGCCGCCTGGGTCAGCTGGTCGTAAGTGTATTGCAGGCCCCTCAGCGGGCCGCCGGCCGCCAGGGTTCCGCCGGCATGGGCGGTGGCCAGGCGCGCCAGCTCAATGGGCGCCCGGGCGGCCAGATCGAACACCAGGGTCTGGAACACCGACCAGTTGGCGGTCAGGGCCAGCACCACCCCGATCTTCAGGGCCGTCATCGGCAGGTCCGACAGCCGCGCCCCACCGGCGCCGAGCAGCATCTGATAGCCGAGCACAGCGACATAGATGACCAGAAGCGCTGTCAGCCAGACCTGAAACGGCGAGCTGGGCGCGGTCAGCTGATCATAGCCTGCCTCGGCGAAGACGCGGGTGTGGCAGTCGACCGCGTCGATCACGCCGCTGATCAGGCCGCTGTGCGGGTCGATGGCGGAACAGGCGCTCACAGGGCTGCCCCGGTGTCGGCCATGAAGGGTTCGAACCAAGCGCACGGATCATCGCCCAGCCGCGCGCGCAGGCTGTCCAGCCGCCGCACGCTGCGCTCGTTGCCGGCCAGCACCTTCAGCAGGCCGCCCATGCCGGACAGGTCCAGCCGCGCGACCACGCTGTGATCGGCCTGCTTGATCAGGAAACAGCGAGAGGTGTCCGGCAAGGTGCGCACCAGGTCGAACTCATGTTCGGACAGGCCGAAGCCCTCGACATAATCGGCCGCCCTGGCCCTGGAGTTCGGGAAGAAGATCTGGGTGGCGGCCTGCTCCACGATGGCCGAAGCGATGTGGCTCTGCAGGGCGTCGCCGGCGCTTTGGGTGCAGAAGCCGACCACGCCGTTGCGCTTGCGGATGGTCTTTTGCCAGTCGCGGATGCGTTCGACGAACACCGGATCGTCCAGCGCCTTCCAGCCCTCGTCCACCACGATGATCGCTGGCTGGCCGTCCAGCCGCTGCTCCACCCGATGGAACAGGTACATCATCGCCGGGGTGCGCACGACAGGGTGATCGAGCAGCCGGGTCATATCAAAACCAAGGAGGGCGGCCTCGAGGTCGAGCCGGTCCTCGGCGTTGTCGAACAGCCAGGCGTGCTCGCCATCCTCGCACCATGCCCCCAGCCGCGCGGCCAGGTCTCCGGCGTTGGGACGGCGCACGCCGCGCAGCAGCTCGCGCAGGAACCGCAGGCGGCGGTGGCCGACGTCCTGGGTGTAGCTGGCGTCGATCGCGTCGGCCAGGATGCTGCGCTCCTCGGCGTCGAGCCGGGCGCCGGTCGGCGCCAGCAGACGCTCCAGCCATTCGATCAGGAAGGTCCGGTTCTCGGGGGTGTCGGGCAAAAGCAGTGGATTGAGCCCGGATGGTTCGCCCGGCGCCAGCTGGTCGTAGAGCCCGCCGGCCGCGCGGATGAAGATCTCGGCGCCGCGATCCTTGTCGAAGAACACCACACGCGGCTTGAACTTGTTGGCCTGGGCGATCAAGAAGGTAAGCAGCGCGGTCTTGCCGGTGCCGCTGGGGCCGATGACGGTGAAGTTGCCCAGGTCGCCGGCGTGGAAGTTGAAGTTGTAGGGACCGAAGGCCGTGGTCTCCAGCACCGTCACCGGATCGCCCCAGTGCAGGTCCTTGGACTGACCGAGCGGATGGCCGTGCAGACTGGCCAGACTGGCGAAGTTGGCTGCAGAGATCAGAGCTTTTCGTGATATATACTTGAAGTTACCTGGAAACTGCGCCCAAAACGCAGGTTCCAGATTAACATCCTCGAGAACAGCGATAGCGCCGGCTTCAGCCAGGGCGGACTGGGCTTCGGCGACGGCGCCGTCCAGGGCGTCCAGGCTCTCGGCCTTGACCAGCAGGGTCAGGTGGTGCTCGCCATAGGCCGCGCGGCCAGCGCCTACCTCGTCGCGGGCGGCGGCCAGTTCGTCGCGCAGGCTGAGCGCGTCGTTGTCGGCCGCACGCAGGCGGCGCAGGGACAGGCTCATCCGGTCCAGCGAGGCCTGGCGGTCGACGAAGGAAAAGCTCTCGGTCAGCACCATCTCGCAGGGCAGCCGCAGCACCCCGTCCAGCATGCCGGGGGTCGAGCGGGCGGGATAGTCCTTCATCGAGATCATCGCGCCGTAGAGCGCCGGCGCGGCGCCCGAGGCAGCGAACTCCATCACCTCCAGGCCGAAGTTCAGCCGCCGGGTGGCCAGGGCGTCGCCCAGATCGCCGCTGGGCGCCAGCATCGGCCGCGCCTCGGCGTTGACCAGCATGGCCAGAAATTCGGCCACTTCGGACCCGACGCCGCCTCTACCCAGTTCGTAAGTGGTCAGGGTGCGCGCGCCGTAGGGCGCCAGGGCAGCGGCGAAGGTCTCGCGTGTCGCATGCAGCTGGCGCAGGTCGCGCTCCACGACCCTGGGATCGTGGGCCCGGCGGAACAGGCCGTCCAGCAGGCCCGCCTCGCCCTGCAGCGGCCGGCGCACCAGGGTCAGGAACAACTCGTTGACGTAGAGGCTCCGCTCGGAGAGGCGCTCGCGCCAGCTGCGGTCGATCCGCGCGCAGAACGGCTCGTCGAAGGCGCCGGTGAATTGCGGGGCGACCCGGCGGCGGACCACATGGTGATAGAGGGCCAGCCTGGAGCTGGCCGCGCCGCGCAGCAGGGTCTCGCGCACGGCCTTGCGGTAGTTCAACTCCTCGTCGGGCTGGGTCTCGAAAGGAAAGCCCCGCAGGTGCAGGACTTGGATCAGCAAGCCGTCGCGGGTGCGGATGGTCGCCTCGTCCATGTGCCCGGCATAGGGCAGCCGGTCACCGATAGAGGCCTCTTTCGGCGCCAGCCGCCGGGCCGCGCCAGTGGAGGCATAGGTCTGACTCCGGGACGGCGGCCTCATGGGCGATAGGCGTTGGCGCGCCAGAAGCCGTGATTGCGAACCCGGTGGCAGTGCCGGGCGCGGGTGATCCAGAGGTCGAAGAAGCGGGGCTCCTTCAGGCAGCCCAGATAGCCGACCACGTGGATCGCCGGCGCGATCAGCAGCGCCCAGAACGACTTGGAGATCAGGAACGCCTCAATGGTCACGATCAGGTTGAACACCGCATAGCTGTAGGTCACGCCGCCGATCATCTGGGGCTGGGTCAGGGCGGCGAAGATCGGATCGGAAACCAGGCGGGACACGCGCTACCTCAATCCGGTGGCGACCGAGCGGATGCCCGCGACGATCGCGGCCGCGCCGAAGATGATGAAGCAGCCGACGATAACGGTCAGGCCCCGGCGCCACTCGATGCGGCCGGTCAGCATCAGGAAACCCACAACGGCGACCGCAATCACCGCCGCCGTGGTCGCCAGATTGCCCATCAGCGTGCCTTGCACCCAGTCAGCCGCCGCTAGTAGCGGCGACGATCCGGCCGGGTCGCCGGCGACCGATTGGGCCTGGGCGCACCGGACCTGAGCGCAGGCGGCGAACGCGGGGACAAGGGCCGCTAAGCTCAGTGTTTTCAGCTTCATCGAGCGCTCTCCTCAGTCACTGAATCAGCCAGCCGATTCAAGATCGCATCGATGTACGCCCGTGTCTCAGGAAATGGCGGCACGCCGGCATACTGCCGAACCGCGTCCGGGCCGGCGTTGTACGCCGCCAGCGCGAGGGTCAGGTCGCCGTTGAAGGTCCGCAGCATCTGGGCCAAATAGGCTGCGCCGCCCTCCAGGTTGGCGGCGGAGTCTCGCGGATCGACGCCCATCGCCCTGGCCGTGGCGGGCATCAACTGCATCACGCCGACGGCGCCCTTGGGCGAGACAGCCTGGGGATTGAGCCGCGACTCGCGCCACGCGACCGCTTCCACGACCTTGGCGCTGAGCCCGTTGCGCTCGGCGGCCGACCGTACCTGGTCGGCCATGCTTGCCTCTCCCGCCGCGACCGGCGCGGACCGAACCACGGCCGGCGACAGCGGCTGGGGCGGCGCGGACGGGTCGGTATAGATCGCCGGACCGCGCAGCGTGGTCACCGCGCCGTCGGGCGCGACATCCAGCACTTGAGCTCCCGCGGTTCCGCCAAGGCTCGCGGCCAGGACAACCCCCACGGCCGCCGCTACGCCAACCCTATGCATCGAGCGAACTGACCCCCCGATCACGCGAATTGCGAATGGCCCCTGGCGAATGACCGCTGGTGGTGCGTTTCAGGCGCGGCCATACGCCAGACACCTGTTGACCCGCTGGCCGCGCCCGTCAACCGCGAAATTTAGCCCTGCCAACGACTTGCCGGTCGCCGATAATTTTTTTGATCCTTAGACGAAGCGCGGACGATTCGCCTAGTTCGTGACCTCCAGGCGACACTCGGCAAGGTCATCGCGGCCAGAAACGTCAGCGAAGGCGCGTTGACGCGGTCAACATGCGGCGGCCGCCGCGTCCATCGGCCGTTGATTTACAAATTGCTGAGAAAATTCCTCCGCTTTCTTTTGACCTGACGCATTTGTTGTTAGAAAAGAAATGGGCTGGGGATGATCAGCGCGACCGTCTGTCGGGGGGACGATGGCAGGATCGGACGTCTGGGGGGTATTGGGTCGATCCTGGTCAGCGATCCTGTTCTCGCTCGCTATTTTCGGCGCCGCGGCGGTGACGCCGGCCCTCGCCCAACCCACCCTTGCCCAGCCCAAGGACTTTAGCGGCAAGAGCGGCGTGCACGAAGGCGTCGCCTCGTGCAGTGATTCGATGTGCCATGGCCGCCAGGTCGCCAGCGGCCTGGTCGTGCGCCAGAACGAGTTGATCACCTGGCAGGACCCCAGCAGCGCCGCCGGAGACCACAGCCGGGCCTGGCGCGTGCTGACCGAACCCCGCGCCCAGGCCATAGCCAGCCGGCTCGGCCTGGGCCCCGCCCAGAACGCGGCGACCTGCCTGGGCTGCCACGCCGATCCGGCGGCCGGCGGGCGCGGCGCTCGGTTCCAGATCTCCGACGGCGTCGGCTGTGAAGCCTGCCATGGCGGCTCGAGCGGCTGGCTGGCCAGCCACTACGCGATGGGCGCCGACCACGCCGCCAACGTCTCGCGCGGCCTGGTTCCGCTCGAGGACCCCAAGGTTCGCGCCTCGGTCTGCCTCGACTGCCACTACGGCAGCGCGCGCGAAGGCCAGTTTGTCACCCACCAGATCATGTCGGCCGGGCATCCGCGCCTGTCGTTCGAGCTGGATCTGTTCAGCACCCTGCAGCGCCACTACGACCTCGACGCCAACTACGCCAAGCGCAAGCCGATCCCCAGCGGCGTCAAGATCTGGGCGGTCGGCCAGTCGATGGCGCTGGAACGTTCGCTGACCCTCTATAGCGACGCCCGGCGCGGCCAGGAGGGGGCGTTCCCGGAATTCTATTTCTTCGACTGCCACAGCTGCCACCGGGCGATCTTCGACGATCCGAAGGCGCGGCCGAGCGAGGTGTTCAATCCCGGCCGGCCGATCCCCAGTGGGACGCCGCCTTACAACGACGAGAACATGATCCTGCTCTCGGCGGCGGCCAAGACCGCGGCGCCGGGCCTGGCCGCGTCCTTCGAGGCGGATTCACGCGCCTTCCATGTGGCCCTGACCACCGACCGCGCCACATCGGTGCGCGCGGCGGCGAGGCTGGCCGGATCGGCGCGGGCGCTGGAACACGCCTTCGAGGGCCGCGGCTTCAGCCGTGGGGAGACCATCGCCATCCTGTCCCAGGTGGTCAGCGACGCGCAGAGCAACCGCTATACCGACTACGCCGGCAGCACCCAGGCCGTGATGGCGATCGACACCCTGCTGAACGCCCTGGTCGCCCAAGGTCAGGTCGACGGCTCGGCCGCGGCCGCGATCCGTCCCGACCTCAACCGGGCCTACAGCGCGGTCCGTGATCCCAACGCCTACCGTCCCGCGGAATTCCGCGCGTCGATCCAGCATATCGCATCCGCCGTCAGGAGCCTTCGTTGATGGTTCGCTTTCATCGGTGTGTCGCACTCGTTTCGGTCGCAGGCCTCTTGCTTTCGAGCTGTGGCGGCGGAGCCGGAGGCGGCGGTCCAGCCGCCACCGCGCCGGCCACGTCGACAGCCGTCTATACGCCGCCGGCCGCCGAAGCCCTGACGGTTACGGATGTCCAGCAGATCGTCGCCCAGGCCGTGGCCGAGGCGAAGGCGCGTGGAACCCCGGCGGTGATCTCGGTCACGGACCGGGTCGGCAATGTGCTGGCCGTCTATCAGATGGTCGGCGCGCCCACCTCGCTTGTCATACGCGCGGGGCCAGGCGGCCCGACCAACCAGGTCGACCTGCAGGGCATCTCGGTGCCCGCCGCGCTGGTCAGCATCCCCGGGCCGCCGACGCCTCCAGCCACGCCGCCCACCTCGAAGCCGGGATCGCCCGCGGCCCTGGCGGCCATCGCCAAGGCGATCACCGGCGCCTACCTGTCCTCGGGCGGCAACGCCTTTTCAACCCGCACCGCCAGCGAGATCGTTCAGGACACCTTCCCGCCCAGCCCCGCCACGGTCGGCCTGGGCAGCGGACCGCTGTTCGGCGTGCAGTTCAGCTCCCTGCCCTGCTCCGACCTGCAGGTACCGATCTATCTGGGCGCCGCCGGCCTTTCCCCCACGATCGGACCCAAGCCTTCCCCCCTCGGCCTGTCCGCCGATCCGGGCGGCTTTCCGCTCTATAAGAACGGCGTGGTGGTCGGCGGCATCGGCGTGAAGTCGAACAGCGACTACGGCTTCGATCCCAACATCGACGTGACCAACACGACCCAGGTCGGCGAGGAGGCCATCGCCCTGGCCGGGACCGTCGGCTTCGACGCGCCGGCCTCGATCCGGGCCGATCAGATCACCGTCGGCGGCAATTCGCTGATCTACAGCAGCGCGACCATCGCCAACCTGATGAGCACGCCCGCCACGGCCCCGGCCTTCAGCACGCTGACGGCGGCCGATGGCTCGCTGGTCGCGGTGGTGGCCTTCTATCCCCTGCCCGCCTCCGGCGTCCTGTCGATCCTGCCCGGGCAGACCTATGGCACGGAGGCGTCCGGGATACGCAAGTCCTCGACGACGGAGTTCAACAATCCCGACGCCTACGTCCTCAGCAACGGGACCGGCGCCGACCGCTACCCGCCCACGGCCGGGACGGACGGGGCCGACGTGGGCTCGCCCCTGACGGCAGCGGAGGTCACTTCGCTGCTGCAGAACGCCTTCAGCATCATGACCCAGGCGCGGGCCCAGATCCGCAACCCGCTGAACAGCCTGGCCGAGGTGTCCATATCCGTGGTCGACACGCACGGCGTCGTCCTGGGCATCGTGCGCGCGCCCGATGCGCCGATCTTCGGCATCGACGTGTCGCTGCAGAAGGCCCGCACGGCCAGTTTCTTCTCCGGCCCCTTCGCGGCCTCGGATCTCCTGGGTTTCGGCAACGACGGCGGTGTCTCCTATTCGCACCAGTCCGACGTCCAGGGCGCGGTCGCGGCCATGCGCAACTTCCTGGGCAGCCAGACCGCTCTGACCGGCCAGACGGCCTTCTCGGTGAGAGCGATCGCGGGACTTTCCCGACCGACCTTCCCTGACGGCCAGGTCGGGACCGCCAACGGACCCCTGTCCCATCCGCTCAGCATCTGGAGCATCTTCGCCACCGGAACCCAGACCGCGCTGATTGACGCCGACCTGATCGACGACCTGATCGCCCGCCCCGACCCCACGACCGGCATGCTGCACGCCCGCTGCACTCAGCTGCCCGACGTCGTTCCGGGACAAAACCGGCTGCAGAACGGCATCCAGATCTTCAGCGGCGGCGAACCGATCTATCGCAACGGCGTGCTGGTCGGCGGCATCGGAGTTTCTGGCGACGGCACCAGCCAGGACGACATGATCGGCTTTTTGGGCGTCGATGGCGCTCACACGGCGCTCGGCACGATCGGCAACGCGCCACCGGCCATTCGGGCGGATCAACTGAACATCAACCAGGGCGGCGGGGTGAACCACGTCCTCTATGTCTCCTGCCCCGCAAGCCCCTTCGTCGGCTCGTCCGTTCAAGATCCCTGTACGGGCAAGTAGCGGATGAATCTGTTCTCATCCCTGCTGATGCTGTTCTCACTCGGCTCCGCGGCGCCCGCCACGGCCGCCGCCGAACACCAGCCCCTCCCCGCGCCTCCACCCGCGGTCGCGGCGCCGCAGGTCACGCCCAACATCGAGCAGACCGCGCCGCCGCAAGACCCGACGGTGCTGCAGGGCCGCAAGCAGCCCGGTCAGCGGCCAACCTATCCGGACGAGATCGTCCAGACCAATCCCGGCGCGGTCCAGGCCCCGCCGCCCGAAGCGTTCCCCAAGGACCAGATACCGGTGCCCGATCGCTGGCGGCTGGCGGCGGACCTGCATCTGGTCAACCCGCGCTATTTCGACCCGTATAACCAGAACACGCTCAAGGGCGACCGGCCGCTGCCGGGGACCAACGACTGGTTTCTGGTGCTGAGCGCGATTTCGGACACGGTGGTCGAGCCGTTCTCGATCCCCACTGCGGTCAATGCCCAGTCCCGGACTCCTGGCATCCTGGGGGCGTTCGGGCGCGACAGTGATGTGTCCGTTCAACAGACCTTCATCACCGGCATATCACTGATCAAGGGCTCGACGGCGTTCAAGCCGCCGGATTTCAGCATCAACCTCGATATCGCGTTCAACTACAACTACGCCTCGGCGCAGGAGCGCGGGGTGCTGTCGGTCAATTCGAGCAAGCCGCCCCAACGGACCGATGGTTTCATCGGCCTGCAGGGCGCGTTCATCGAGTATCACCTGCGCGACGTCTCGAGCCGCTATGACTTCGACTCGATCCGCGTTGGCATCCAGCCGTTCTCGACCGATTTCCGAGGCTTCCTGTTCCAGGACGACCAGCTGGGCGTGCGCCTGTTCGGCGACCGCGACGACAACCGCATCCAGTACAACCTCGCCTTCTTCGCCCGCCTGGACAAGGACACCAATTCCGGCCTGAACGACCTGACCAAGGATATCCGCAAGGACTACATCGGCATCGCCAACCTTTACCGGCAGGACTTCCCGATCCCGGGGTTCACCTCGCAAGTGACCGTCGTCTACAACGCCAATCGCGAAGGCGACGACATCGCGTTCAATACAAACGGCTTTCCGGTGATCCCGGCGCTGATCGGCAGCGACAAGGCCCGCAACTATGACGTGGTCTATCTGGGCTACAACGCCGATGGTCATATCGGCCGCTTCAATCTGACCACATCGATCTACGGC
>Ga0302314_10010364_pt1 | contig 16318 bp, 15 predicted proteins | sample III_Palsa_N2_3_FD_200533 | JGI IMG/M metagenome (GOLD analysis project Ga0302314, IMG submission 200533) | Peat permafrost microbial communities from Stordalen Mire near Abisko, Sweden - III_Palsa_N2_3 | ecosystem: Environmental > Terrestrial > Soil > Palsa > Peat permafrost | place: Sweden... | reverse complement strand
CGTAGGCTCGAACGTAGTCGCCCAACTTGCCATCGAGCACGTGGTTCTCTCCATCAACAACCCTTTTCGAAACGCGCATATTCCACGTTCCGATTACCTCATCCCGGAACTTGTCAGGATTGAGAAGCATATCGCGAAGCTCGGTCGTCGGGCCCCTCGGCGCGACAAAAGTGTATCTGCGGGGCGGCGCGAACTCCCGCCGGAACGCGTGAAAAATGATCTTGCCGGCGTCCTCGCAAGCTTTTGGTACGGCCAGCAACGCTTCCAGGTGTTTGCACTGGAAGTTGTCCCAAACGCCCTGACAGGCCTCGGCGCTGCAAAGCCCAACAACGTCCCGACCCAGGTCGCCAGAACCTCCAAGACGTTTGACCGAGTGATACCCGCTTAGCCCCTTTTGCCACTCGGAGATGAATATCTCCCACTCAGTGGCGTCGAAGGCTCTAACGAGCTTCACAATTGGGGCGAGATTCACAATTTCGAACCGACTCGGGACACCAAAGCTGGAGAGCGCCGCAACCTTAACGTCAAACTTTGCTGTAACAAGGGTCGCAATGAGAGGCAGCTTCAGCGACCCAATCCACGCCAAGGCCCCCGAGAGCCCCGTACAGCGATTCCGCGCCGTTACTAGTAGTACCCTACCACCCACCCTCGCCGCGGGGCTGCAGCGCCCCTCCAGGCCCCGGCAAACGGCGCCCGGAAACCCGAGATCAGGTTTCCACGAAGGCGCGTTCGAGCACGAAGTCGCCGGGGGTCGCGATCGAGCCTTCTTCGTAGCCGCGGTCCAGCAGCAGCTGCTTCAGGTCGGCCAGCACGCTGGGGCCGCCGCAGAGCATCACCCGGTCGCGGGTCACGTCGAATTCGGGCAGGCCGATGTCGCGGAAGAGCTGGCCGGAGGTGATCAGGTCGGTGATGCGGCCCTGGTGCTTGAACGGGTCGCGGGTGACCGAGGGGTAGTAGATCAGCTTCGGCGCCACCAGCTCGCCCAGCGTCTCGTCGTTCGGCAGGCCGTGCTCGAGGAAATGGCGGTAGGCCAGGTCGACGGTGCGGCGCACGGTGTGGGTGACGATCACCTTCTCGTAGCGCTCGTAGGTCTCGGGGTCGCGGGCCAGGGAGAGGAAGGGCGCGAGGCCGGTGCCGGTGCCCAGCATGTAGAGGTTCTTGCCCGGCTTCAGGCCGTCGAGCACCAGGGTGCCGGTGGGCTTGCGGCCGACCAGCACTTCATCGCCGACCTTGACGTGCTGCAGCCGGCTGGTCAGCGGCCCGTCCTGCACCTTGATCGAGAAGAACTCGAGCTCGTCGGCGTAGTAGGGGCTGACCACCGAATAGGCCCGCACCAGCGGCTTGCCGTCCGCCACCAGCCCCAGCATCACGAACTGGCCGCTGGCGAAGCGCAGCGCCGGATCGCGGGTGGTGCGCAGGGTGAACAGCTCGTCAGTCCAGTGCTCGACGTGGGTCACGTGCTCGACATAGAAGGCGCCTGACGCCTTGGTTGGCCCATTGGCGGTAGGAACTGGGGCGGTGACTGCAAGATCGGTCATCGTCATCCTTGGTGACTAACTGGCTTGATGGCTAACGGGATTCGGCCTGGGTTCAGATATCGCCGCCGACGTACGGCGCGGCGCCGGGGGCGCGGGCGGTATGTATGCCGCATTCGGTCTTTTGCGAACCCGCCCAGCGCCCGGACCTAACGTCGCTCCCCTCCTCCACCGGGCTGGTGCAGGGCCAGCAGCCGATCGAGGGATAGCCGAACGACACCAGCGGATGCTCAGGCAGGTCGTGCTCGGCGGCGTAGGCGTCGAGGTCGGTCTTGTTCCAGTTGGCGAGCGGGTTGAACTTCAGCTTGCCGTCGGACGCTTCGACTACCGGCAGGCGCAGCCGGTCGCCGCCATGGAAGCGCTTGCGGCCGGTGAGCCAGGCCGAGAACCCGTCCAGCGCCGCATCGAGCGGGATTACCTTGCGGATGTGGCAGCAGGCGTCGGTGTCGGTCTTCCAGAGATCGGCGTTCGGATCGCCGACGGCGAGGTCTTCGAACCGGGGCCTGAGGTCCCGCACGTCGCTCAGGCCGAGCTTGGCGGCCAGCTGCTGGCGGTAGTCCAGCGTCTGGCCGAACAGCATGCCGGTATCCAGGAAAAGCACCGGGATGGTCGGGTTCACCTGCGCCGCCAGATGCAGCAGCACCGCCGACTCGGCGCCAAAGGAGGACACCAGCGCCAACTCGTCGCCGAACACCTCATAGGCCTTGGCGATGATCTGGCTGGGGTGGGCATGACGCAGCTCGGCGTCCAGCCGCTGGGCGAGCGAGGTCGCATGGTCGGTTTCGTCCAGGGCGAAGCTCATGCCCGACGCTCCTCGAAGGCGGGTTCGCGGCCGTCGGCGGCGCGCTGATAGACGTGGCGGAAGCGGCCGACGACGTGGCTCCAGTTTTCCGGGCTCGATCCGTCGATCGGGGCGAAGGTGTCGAAGCCGCAGCGGACCATGAACCTGGCCTGCTCGCGCAGCACGTCGCCGACGGCGCGCAGTTCGCCAGCGTAGCCGTAGCGCTCCCGCAGCACCCGGGCCGACGAATAGGCCTGGCCGGTGAGGAACTTTGGGAACACCAGCGCCACCACGGCGATGCGGGTCAGGTCGGCGGCGATGTCCTCCACCGCTTCGTCGGCCTCGATGCGCACGCCCACCTTGCGGCCTTCGGCCAGCAGCCGATGGCCTTCATTGTGGAAGCGCTGCAGCGAAACGATCACGTCGCCGCGCGGAATCGGCTCCTCGTCCACCACGGCGGTGAATGGGTCCTCGGCCGCCTCGGCGCGCTGCCCGGTCCACCTAATGAGCGACGGCATAGACGGCCTCCTTGAACGGGGCGAGGCCGGTGCGGCGGTAGGTGTCGAGGAAGCGCTCGCCCTCCTGGCGTTCGCGCAAGTAAACCTCAACCATACTGTCGACGGCGTCGGCCACCCGGTTGGCGGGTACGGCCGGCCCCAGCACCTGACCCAGGCTCGCCTCGGCCTCGGCCGAGCCGCCCAGGGTGAGCTGGTAGAATTCCTCGCCCTTCTTGTCGACGCCCAGGATGCCGATGGCGCCGATGTGGTGGTGGCCGCAGGCGTTGATGCAGCCGGAGATCTTGATCCCCAGCTCGCCGACCCGCTCGGCCAGCGCTGGGTCCTCGAACCGCTTGGCGATCGCCTGGGCGATCGGGATGGCGCGAGCGTTGGCCAGGGCGCAGTAGTCGAGCCCCGGGCAGGCGATGATGTCGGTGATCAGGCCGCGGTTGGCGGTGTCCAGCCCCTCGGCGCCCAGCGCCTTCCACACCGCCGGCACGTCGTCCAGCATCACGTGCGGCAGGATCAGATCTTGCTCGTAGTGGACCCGGATCTCGTCCTGCGAATAGCGCTCGCCCAGATTGGCCAGCAGTTCCATCTGTTCGGCCGAGCAGTCGCCGGGGGTCTCGCCTGGCTTCTTCAGCGAGATGTCGACGATGGCGTAGCCGGGGATCTTGTGCGGCTTGACGTTGTGGCGGGCGAAGCGGGCGAACGCCGGATCGGCCTTGGCCGCCTCGAACGCCGCCGACGTCGCCGGCAAGGTGGCGAAATTGCGCGGGGTGAAGGCGGCGCGGATGCGGGCCAGCTCCAGGTCCGGCAGATCGACCTGGGCGTTGTCGGCGCTCTCCCATTCGGCCTCGACCTCGCGGCCGAAACCCTCGGCGCCGAGGCTGGCCACCAGCACCTTGATGCGCGCCTTCCAGATGTTGTCGCGCCGGCCGTGGCGATTGTAGACCCGCAGGATCGCCTGCAGGTATGACAGCAGGTGGCGCACCGGCAGGTGCCCCCGGATCACCGGCCCCAGGTAGGGCGTGCGCCCCAGACCGCCGCCGACCAGCACCTCGAAGCCGAGCTCGCCGGCGTCGTTGCGGTGTAGCCTGAGGCCGATGTCGTAGACCTTGGTCGCGGCCCGGTCGGCCGGCGAGGCGGTCACCGCGATCTTGAACTTGCGCGGCAGGAACGAGAACTCCGGATGGAACGTCGACCACTGCCGGATCGCCTCGACCCAGATACGCGGATCGTCGACCTCGTCGGCGGTGGCGCCGGCGTGCGGGTCGGCGGTGATGTTGCGGATATCGTTGCCGCTGGTCTGGATCGCGTGCATGCCGACCTCGGCTAGGTGCTCCAGGATGTCCGGCGCGTCCTTCAGCTTGATCCAGTGAAGCTGCAGGTTGGTGCGGGTGGTGAAGTGGCCGTAACCCTTGTCGTAGGTGCGGGCGATGAAGGCCAGCTTGCGCAACTGCGCCGAACTCAGGGCTCCGTAGGGGATGGCGACCCGCAGCATGTAGGCGTGCAACTGCAGATAGAGGCCGTTCATCAGCCGCAGCCGTTTGAACTGGTCCTCGGTCAGATCGCCGGACAGGCGGCGCTCGCACTGCTCGCGGAACTCGGCGACCCGGTCGGCGAGCATTTCCTTGTCGATGGCGTCGTACTGGTACATCGGCGCCTACTCCTACTTACGCCTGATCAGCTCGACCCGGCCCTTGGACCGGGCCGCGCCGTGGGCGTGCAACAAGGCGTCGATCGCTTCGCCGCCCTCGGTTTTCTTGCCGTGCTCCGGCTTGTTGGTCGGCCCCAGCGCCCGAACCCGCTCTCGATAGCTGAGCGGGGCGTAGCCGTGCTCCGAGGGGATCACGTCGATCAGATAGGGATCGACCACCACGGTGATCTGGGTCTTGGCGCGCGCTTCCGCCGCCAGCGCTGCGGCCTCGTCGTCAAACAGCTCGGCATCGGCGAACCGCGCGGCCCACTGGCCGTCATGGCCAAGGAACACCGCCTCGCCATCGTCCAACAGATTTCCGGTCAGGGCTTTCACAGCTTCCGCCCTCCAAAATTCCTCCCTCCCCCTCCGTGGGGAGGGAAAGACCGCGCAGCGGTCAGGGTGGGGGTGTGCGGGGAAACGCTCGGCGCCGTGGGTGATCCAGACTCCCCCACCCGGCGATGCTGCGTATCGCTGTCCCTCCCCACGAGGGGGAGGGAGGAGGATTGGGCCAGCGCCATAGCTTCGCCGACGATCAACAGGGCCGCGCCCTCGACCGCCGTCGCCGCCTCGGCCAGGCCCGCCAGTGTGGTCACGATCCGGCGTTCGTTCGGAAGGCTGGCGTTCTCGACCACCAGCGCCGGGGTCGAGGCCGCCCTACCCGCCGCCATCAGCCGCGCCGCGATGCGGGCGGCCGTCGAGACGCCCATGTAGATCACCACCGTCTGGTTGGCCCGCGCCAGGCCGGGCCAGTCGAGATCGGGCTCGCCGTCGGCGGCCGCGTGGCCGGTGACGAAGGTGACGGCCTGCGCCGCGCCGCGATGGGTGAGCGGCGCGCCGGCCGCCGCGCCCGCCGCCAGCGCCGCAGTGACGCCCGGCACGATGTGGCAGACTACGCCCGCCGCGCGGCACGCTTCCAGTTCCTCGCCGCCTCGGCCGAAAATGAACGGATCGCCGCCCTTCAACCGCACCACCGTCAGGCCATCACGAGCGAACGCCACCAGTAGCCGGTTGATTTCGTCCTGGGCGTACGAATGGCGCGACTTGCGCTTGGCCACTGAGAGCCGCCGCGCGTTGGCCGGCGCCAGCTCCAGGATCGCGTCGCTGACCAGCCCGTCATGGACCACGACATCGGCCCGTTGCAGCGCCTTCAGCGCCTTGATCGTCAGCAGCTCCGGGTCGCCAGGGCCCGCGCCGACCAGCCACACTTCCCCGGCCTGCCGCGCCGGCCCTTGGCTGCGCAGCACCACCAGTGGGCTCTTGGATGTGGACGTCCTGGTCATGTACCTCTAGGCAGCCTTGTTAGCTGTTCTAATAGTCTCTTGGAACGGCATTGCGGGGCGGACCTTTCGATCCGCCCCGCTGACACCCGTCAGCGAAAGGGCCGATGCGCCTTCGGGTGATTGCAAAATGGCGAGGCGGCGCCCATTTCGCAATGCACGTCTTCTGCCGGGGGTATCAGTAAAACTCATGGAAACACGGCGGCGCCTTCCTCCGCTCAACGCCCTGCGCGCCTTCGAGGCCGCAGCCCGTCACCTCAACTTCAGCCGCGCCGCCGACGAACTGTCGGTAACGCCGGGGGCTGTGTCCCAACAGATTCAGAACCTCGAAGACTACGTGGGCGTCTCGCTGTTCAAGCGCACGCCGAAAGGCCTGCTGCTCACCGACGCCGCCCAAACCGCCCTGCCGGCGCTGCGCGAGGCGTTCGACCGGCTGGCCGAGGCGGCGTCGCTGCTCACCGCCGCCGTTGACGGCCGGCGCCTGACCCTGACGGCCCCGCCCTCGTTCGCCGCCAAATGGCTGGTGCCGCGGCTGAAGCGGTTCGAGGAAGCCTATCCCCAGATCGACGTCTGGCTGTCGGCCGATATGGACATCGTCGACTTCGCCGCCGGCGAGATCGATCTGGCGATCCGCTACGGCGCCGGCCGCTATCCGGCGCTGGAGCTGCAGCGGTTGCTGTCCGAGACTGTGATCCCGGTCGCCAGCCCGGAGCTGATGGCGGGCAACCCGTTGGCCCGCCCTGAAGACCTCGCCAACCATACACTGTTGCACGACGGCTCGCCCGACGCCGACGAAAGCTGCCCCGACTGGTCGATGTGGCTGGCGGCGCGCGGCGTGCGCGGCGTCGACGGCACGCGCGGCCCCCGCTTCAACCAGTCGAGCCTGGTGATCGAGGCGGCGATGGGCGGACGCGGCATCGCGCTGGCCAAGCGCACTCTGGCCCAGGACGACCTGGACGCCGGCCGGCTGGTGAACCCGTTGCAGATCGCGACGGCGGTCGATTTCGCCTACTACCTCGTCCACCCGAAGGCGAAAGGCCGGCTGCCGCAGGTGAAGGCGTTCGTCACCTGGATCAGCGCCGAGGCGGCGGCGCACGAGGCGGCGCTAGCGGCGATGGACCACGGCGCGGGCATTTGACGGCCTGAACCGCCGCCGTCCCGCCAGCTCCGGCGCGGGATCGGCCGCCTCGGCGCGCCAGGCGCCGACCCTGCGGCCGCTTTTCACCGCGAGCAGGGTTTCGGTCCACACTTCGTCGGCGTCCGGCGGCGTACCGGGACCACCCAGGTTGGCGACGAAGCCAGGGCCGATGACGCCGTTGAATTCCGACCAGCTCGCCGCGTAGATCGCCACCACCGGCGCGCCGACGGCTGAGGCCAGGTGGGTCAGGCCGGTATCGACGCCGACCACGGCCGCCGCTCCCGCTAGCACGGCCGCCAACTCGGTGAAGCCCAGCCTGCAAGGCGGCACGATCGCCGCACCGGACTCGGTGGCGATGCGCTCGGAACGCTGGCGTTCGCCCTCGCTGCCCCAGGGCAGCACCAGCGACAACCCCTCGGCCGCCGCGCGCCGCGCCAGGTCGACCCAATGTGCTTCGGCCCAGGTCTTGTCGGCGCGGGCGGTGGCGTGCAGGCCAACGAGGTAGGGCCGGTCGGACAGCCACTCAGGGCGCCCGGCGATGGTCCCGACGCCGTAGTCAAGATCGGCGGGCGCATCGTAGCCCATCGACTGGGCGGCCAGCCGGCGCATGCGCTCGACGGCGTGCAAGGTAACACCGGCGGGGTATTTGCGATCGTAGAACAGGCTGGCCGGCGGCTCGCGCACGCTGTGACGGTCGTAGCCGCAGTGCACGCCCTTCGCCAGGCGGGCCAGCAGCGCGCTGCGGATCAGACCTTGGGCGTCGATGATGCGATCGTAGCGTCCCTCGCCGACGGCCGTGCGGAACGCGCCGAACTCGCGGCGCGTCTCGGCGGCCAGCGGGTGGCGGCGCCAGTGCCTGAGCTTCACGGGGAGCACCCGGGTGACGGCTGGATGCAGCCGGGCGATATCCGCCAGCGAGTCCTCGATCACCCAGTCGAGTGAGAGACTCGGGACCTGCCGGCTCATGTCTGAAACCGCGGGCAGGCAATGGATCACGTCGCCCAGCGACGAGGATTTGATCAGCAGGACGCGCGTCAACCCGCCCGTCCCGGCGATTTGAGCGACTTCAGCGCCCGCTCGTGGGCGTAGGCGGCGATATCCGCCAGCGCGCCGTCCAAAGCGTCTCTCACGGCGTCGAGACCGCTGGCGCCCGCGGCATCGCAGGCTTCGCACCGGTCGCCAAGCTGGAAAGCGCCGATGCCGCGCGAGGCGCCCTTCAGGGTATGGACGGCGTCGCGCCAACCCTCGTGGGACGGCGCCAGCATCGCGCCCCAGATCGCCGCCTGTTCGCGGAACAGCGCCAACACTTCGTCGATCACGTCGTCGTCGCCGGCGGCGAAATTCTCAAGATAGGCGAAGTCCACTACGCCCTTGATGTCGCGCCGCGCCAAAGAGGCTTCCTTGCGTTGACTGACCGAAGCCCATGCTTAGACGATGCCGCCACGGGAGGCGAGACGCGTTGGCGCGAGCTCGAATCGGGATTTGCACGTCCGCCAAGCGCTTGCCTTGCGCCGGCTCAATATTTGAGTATGTTCCGCGCCCTCCCGGCTGGGCCAGCAAAGGCTCCGCATAGGTGGCGGGTGCATAGCTCAGTAGGTAGAGCAGCTGACTCTTAATCAGCGGGTCGCAGGTTCGAGCCCTGCTGCACCCACCAGATTCCGGTGGAAGATCAGTCTATTAGGTAAAGGCGGCGTGGCCGCCGTTCTAAGGCGCTGATTGGAACGACGAACCGACTGCACTCATGTCATCGCGACCCGCGACGGCAGGACGAGCTGGGCGCGTTGACCATTTTGATGTGATCCAACCACCGATCATGAGGCGCGGATAACGGAACTGGCCATTGAGGCGCGCTGGTTGCAGGTTAGTGTGGTTCCAATCCGCCCGTTCCGCGGGGCTGCCGCCACGGCGGCGATGCTGGCGGCTCGCCTGGACCGAACGGAGCGCCGGATGAGGGAGGGTCGACAGACGGACGCATCCGGCGACATCGCGGGTCTTTGGCCGCGAGCCGCTTTCCCCGGCCCGCGATCGATCAGGGGCATTCAGCTCGGGACGGCCTGCGGTCCGGTCGCCCTGCTCGGCGGCTGCAGCGGCGTGCTGGACCCGCAAGGGCCGGTGGGCGCCGGCGAGAAGCTGATCCTGCTGGATGCGCTGGCGATCATGCTGGCGATCGTGGTTCCGGTGATCGTGGCGACCCTGGCCTTCGCCTGGTGGTTTCGCGCGTCCAACAGCCGCGCGCGCTACCTGCCGGACTGGGAATTTTCCGGCCGCGTCGAGCTGGTGGTCTGGTCGGTCCCCGCACTGGTGATCATGTTCCTGGGCGGTCTGGCCTGGGTCTCCTCGCACGACCTCGACCCGGCCAAGCCGCTGCCCGCCGGCCCGGTCCCGCCCGTGCAGGTCGAGGTGGTGTCGCTCGACTGGAAGTGGCTGTTCATCTACCCCGACCAGGGCGTCGCCTCTGTCAACGAGCTGGTGGTACCAGTCGGCGCACCGCTCCACCTGAGGCTGACTTCGGGCAGCGTAATGACCGCCTTCTTCGTCCCGCAGCTCGGCAGTATGATCTACACCATGAACGGCATGGTCACGCAGTTGAACCTGCGCGCCGATCATCCAGGTTCGTACCCGGGGCTCGCCAGCCACTTCAGCGGCGACGGCTTCTCGGGCATGCGCTTTCAAACCGAGGCCGTAACGCCGGCGGCTTTCACCGCCTGGGTGGCCGCCGCCAAGTCCGCCGGCCCGACGCTGGATAGGCCCGGCTATGTGGAGCTCAGTCGCCAGAGTCAGGACGTCGCGCCCTTCACCTACCGGGGCGCCGCGCCAGGCTTGTTCGAGCAGATCGCGGCCCAGCAATTGCCGCCAGGGCCTGGCCCTCAGGGCGGCGGGTCGTCGCCTGCGGCCACGCCGGTGAAAGCGCCATGAAGCTGCTTGGCAGGCTGGGCTGGGATGCCCTGCCGCTCGACCAGCCGATCCCCATGATCGCGTCAGCCACGGTCGCTGTCGGCATCCTCGCAGTGCTGGCCTGGGTCGTGATCCGCGGCCGTTTCCCGTATCTCTGGCGCGAGTGGCTGACCAGCGTCGACCACAAGCGCATCGGCGTCATGTACACCCTGCTGGCCATGGTGATGCTGCTGCGCGGCTTCTCCGACGCCCTGATGATGCGCTCGCAGCAGGCGGTCGCGCTGCACTCCCAGGGCTATTTGCCGCCCGATCACTACGACCAAGTGTTCTCGGCCCACGGCACGATCATGATCTTCTTCGTGGCCATGCCGTTTCTGATCGGTCTAATGAACTTCGTCCTGCCGCTGCAACTGGGCGTGCGCGACGTGGCGTTTCCGACGCTGAACTCGGTCAGTTTCTGGCTCACCGCCACCGGCGCGCTGCTGGTCAACATCTCGCTCGGAGTCGGCGAGTTCGCCCGTACCGGATGGCTGCCCTACCCGCCGCTTTCGGAGCTGACCTACTCGCCGGGTGTCGGGGTCGACTACTATCTCTGGTCGCTGCAGATCTCCGGGGTCGGAACGCTGCTGACCGGGATCAATTTCGTCACCACGATCCTAAAGCTCCGCGCGCCCGGCATGACCTATCTGCGTATGCCGATGTTTTGCTGGACCAGCCTCGCCTCGTCGCTGCTGATCGTCGCCGCCTTCCCGATCCTGACGGCCACCTTGGCCATGCTGATCCTGGACCGCTACCTCGGCTTCCACTTCTTTACCAACGAAGCCGGCGGCAACGTGATGATGTTCATGAACCTGATCTGGGCCTGGGGACACCCGGAGGTCTACATCCTGATCCTGCCGGCGTTCGGCATCTTCTCCGAGGTGGTCTCGACCTTCTCCGGCAAGCCACTGTTCGGCTACCGCTCGATGGTGATCGCGACGATGGCGATCTGCCTGCTGTCGTTCATGGTCTGGCTGCACCACTTCTTCACCATGGGCGCCGGCGCCGACGTGAATGCGGTGTTCGGGGTGATGAGCATGATCATCGCGGTGCCGACAGGGGTGAAGGTGTTCAACTGGCTCTTCACCCTGTACGGCGGCCGCATCCGGTTCGAGACGCCGGTGCTCTGGGCGATCGGCTTCATGATCACCTTCGTGATCGGCGGCATGACCGGCGTGCTGCTGGCCGTGCCGCCGGCCGACTTCCTGCTCCACAACAGCCTTTTCCTGGTGGCGCACTTCCACAACGTGATCATCGGCGGCGTGCTGTTCGGCGCCTTCGCCGGCTACGAGTACTGGTTCCCCAAGGCGTTCGGCTTCCGCCTGCACAGCGGCCTGGGCAAGGCCGCGTTCTGGTGCTGGCTGGTCGGCTTCTACCTCGCCTTCATGCCGCTCTACGTGGCGGGGCTGGAGGGCATGACGCGGCGGATGCAGCACTACGACAACCCGGCCTGGCGACCGTGGCTGCTGATCGCCGCGGGCGGCGCGGTGGTGATCCTGGCCGGCATCGTCTGCCAGATCGCCCAGCTCTGGGTCAGCATCGCCCAGCGCGAACGGCTGCGGGATGGAACCGGCGATCCGTGGAACGGCCGCTCGCTGGAGTGGTCGACGGCCTCGCCGCCGCCGGCGTTCAACTTCGCGGTCTTGCCGGTTGTGGAGGGCCTCGACGCCTACTGGAGCATCAAGCGGCAGGCCGCCGGCGAGCAACCACGCGCCGAGCCCACCTACGGGCCGATCGAGACGCCGCGCAACAGCCCCACCGGCTTCGTCTGCGCGTTCTTCGCGACGGTGATGGGTTTCGCCCTGATCTGGCACATCTGGTGGCTGGCCATCGCCGGCCTGGTCGGCGCCTGGGCGACCTTCGTGGTCTTCGCCTGGCGCGACCGTGCCGAGGATGAGATCTCGGCGCAGGAAGTGGCCGAGATCGATCGGCAAAACCGAAGCGCGCGGGCCGTGCCGCTGATAGCGGGTGCGCCGTGACCGCCGCTAACCCCGCCGACTCGAACGCTGTTGCCGAGCTGGGCCTTGAAGGCGGCGCCGCCCCGGGTCGTGGGGCCGGCGGCCCGAGCGCCAAGCGGGTCTACGTCGGCTACGGCTTCTGGATCTTCATTCTCAGCGACATGGTGCTGTTCTCGGCGTTCTTCGCCGCCTACGCCGTGCTCGCCGAGGCGACCGCCGGCGGGCCAGCTGGCCGCCAGCTGTTCGACCTCACCAGCGTGGCCTGGGAGACGGCCTGCCTGTTGCTCTCCAGCTTCGCCTGCGGCCTGGCGAGCCTCGCGGCGGCAAGCCGCAGCGCGCTCTGGTTCCACGTCGCCATGGCCGTCGCCTTCGTGCTCGGCGCGGCGTTCCTGGGGCTGGAATTGAAGGAGTTCGCGGGGCTGGCGTCCGCGGGCGACGGTCCGCAGCGCAGCGCCTTCCTCTCGGCCTTCTTCACCCTGGTCGGCTGCCACGGCCTGCACATCGCCGCCGGCCTGCTGTGGCTGTTGACGATGATGGCGCAGGTGATGGCGAAGGGATTTCGGGCCGACATCCAGCGCCGGATCCTCTGCTTCACCTTGTTCTGGCACGCCCTGGACATCGTCTGGGTGGCCATCTTCACCGTCGTCTATCTGCTGGGGAAGGCGCCATGAGCGAGACTCGGGAGGCGGCCACTGGGCACGATGGCGATCTGGCGCCGGGCGAAGAGCGGCTGGACGGCAGCGGCGTCGCACAAGGCGTCCGCGGCTACCTGATCGGCCTCCTGCTGGCGGCAGGCCTGACGGCGGCGTCGTTCTACCTCTGCTTCAGCGGGCTGATCTACGGGCCGGCCATTCCCGCGGCGCTGATCGCCCTGGCGGTCGCCCAGATGGGCGTGCACCTAGTGTTCTTCCTCCACCTCACCACCGGCCCGGACAATACCAATAACGCCCTGGCGCTCGCCTTCGGCGTACTGATCGTGACGCTGCTGATCGGCGGGTCGCTCTGGATCATGGCGAACCTCAACCACAACATGCTGCCGATGCAGCGGATCATGGACATGCAGCGCTGAGCATCGCGCAAGCGGAGGGCGCGCCGCCGCCGGTATCGGTGAAGCGCCTGCTGCCGTGGCTGGTCGCGGTCGCCTTCTTCATGGAGTCGCTCGACACCACGATCCTGAACACGGCCGTGCCAGTGATCTCCAAGGCGCTCGGCGTGACCCTGCTCAGCATGAAGGCCGTGCTGGCGAGCTACACCTTGAGTCTCGCCGTCTTCATCCCGATCAGCGGCTGGATGGCCGACCGCTTTGGCACGCGGCGGGTGTTCGCGGCCGCGATCGGCATCTTTACCTTCGGATCCCTGCTGTGCGGCCTGATGAGCGACATCCACCTGATGGTCGCCTGCCGCATACTGCAGGGCGTCGGCGGGGCGATGATGGTGCCGGTCGGGCGTCTCACCCTGGTGCGGACCTTCCCCAAGTCCGAACTCGTGAGCGCCATGAGCTTCGTGGCGATTCCCGGCCTCGTGGGTCCGATGCTCGGCCCGCTCGCGGGCGGGCTGATCGTCGACTATCTCCACTGGCGACTGATCTTCTTCCTGAACATCCCGATCGGGATCATCGGCCTCATCCTCGTCTATCTACATCTGCCGGATTATCGGGGCGCAAGCGTCAAACCGCTGGACGTCGTCGGCCTGATCCTGTTCGGCGCGGGCATCGCCTTGCTGTCTTACGTGCTGGAGATTTTCGGCGAGCACAACCTGAGCACCGGCGAGATAGTCGGCCTTTTAGGCCTCTCGATCGCCCTGCTCGTCGGCTACGGCGTTCACGCGAGGGGAACAGCCTATCCGCTGCTTCAGCTTGGCCTCTTCCGCATCCGAACGTTCGCCGCCGCCGTCAGCGGCAGCTTCTTCACCCGGCTGGGCATCGGCGGCGTGCCGTTCCTGCTGCCGCTGCTTTACCAGATCGGACTTGGGCTGAGCCCCGTGCAGTCCGGCTTGCTGATCATGCCCCAGGCGGTCGCGGCGATGACCACCAAGTTCTTCATGCCACAGATTCTGGACCGGTTCGGCTATCGCGCTGTGCTGGTGTCCAACACCGTCGTTCTTGGCCTGCTGCTGATGCTCTTCGCCACCATTCGGCCAGGCACGGCCATCTGGCTGATAGTGCTGCAGGCGTTCTGCTATGGCGCGCTCACGTCGACCCAGTACACCAGCATGAATACGCTGGTGTACGCCGACGTCCCCGACGCCAACGCCAGCAACGCCAGTTCAATTGCGAGCACTTTCCAGCAGCTCTCTATCAGTTTCGGCGTCGCCATCGCAGGTCTGACGACGGTGTTCCTGATTCCTGACCGGCTGCGATCCAATCCAGCGGCGATGATTGGGGGGCTGCATCAAGCCTTCCTCGCCCTGGGCGCTTTCACAATCCTCTCGACGCTGGTCTTCTGGCGACTCAAACGCGCGGATGGTGAAGACGAGACCCGCCAGAAGGATATCCACCTGGGGTGAGCCGTCGTCCCCGCGGCGACGGAGGCAAGCGCGCCGGATCACAGCGTCGGATCGTCGCCGACCTGGACCAGCATCTTGCCGAAGTTATCGCCGCGCAGCATTTCGGCGAAACAGGCGGGCACGGTCTCGATGCCCTGGCGGATGTCTTCGCGATATCTCACCTCGCCCGCCGCCACCTGCGGGGCCACTTCGCGCAGGAAGGCGTCGTGGTGGCTCGCCACGAAATCGCCGACGAAGAGGTCGCGAACGGTCACGTTGCGCGCTTCGAATATCGGCTCCGCGCGCTTCAGCAATGCGGCGCGGGAGTCGACGCCGGCGGCGTCGCCATAGTGGGCGATCAGGCCGCAGATCGTCATCCGGGCGCCGGGGTTGAACAGCGGCAGCACCGCATCGAACACCGCGCCGCCAACATTCTCGAAATAGACGTCGACGCCGCCCGGACAGGCCGCGCGCAGATCCGCGGCGAAGGTCGGGCTGAGGTGGGAGACACAGGCGTCGTAGCCCAGTTCGTCGACCACGAACCGGCATTTCTCTTCGCGTCCCGCGATGCCGACCACCCGCGCGCCGCGCAGCCGCGCCAGCTGTCCGGCGATCTGCCCGACCCCGCCGGACGCGGCTGAGACCACCGCCGTCTCGCCAGCCTTCGGATCGCACTGAAGCACCATGCCGGCGTAGGCGGTCAGCCCCAGCATCCCCAGCACGCCCACCGCCTGCGAAATCCGGCCTTGCGCCGGATCGAGCTTGCGCGGGACCATGTAGGACGGCCGCGCCACCCCCTCGCCCATCAGGCCGTATTCGGCCCAGCCGTTGGTGTTGAACACCAGGTCGCCCGGCGCGAAGCCCTCCATCCGGCTCTCGATCACCTGGGCCACGGTGCGGGCGTGACATGGCGCGCCCGGCGCCTCGACGCCCCGCTTCTTGTAGCCCCACTGATAGGGGTCGAGCGAGACGTAGATCGTGCGGGTGGACGCCTGGCCGGGTCCCGGCGTCGGGATCGTGCCTTCGAGCAAATCGAACGTGTCAGCTTCGGGCCAGGGACCGAGCGGCTCGCCGGACGAGGTCCAATATCGGTTCATGCGCGCCTCCCAAAGTCTGCCGCCTGTCTTGGCGGCGACGGCGACGGATGGCAATCGTCAGAGTTCCTCGCCCAGCAGCGCGCCCGGGGGTTTTCCTCGCAGTTTCACCACCACAAGGGCGACAAGACCCACCGCCATCCAGATGAGGCCGGCGATCTTGGCGTTGGCTTCGGCGTTGATCAGCACATAGGCGACGATCGCGAAGCCGAGGGTTGGGCACACCAGATGGCGGATCCAGAGTTTGCTGCGCTGACGGACCATGAAGTGCCACACCACCGAGACGTGGAGCGCGAGAAACCCGGTCAAGGCGCCGAAGTTGACCATGGAGGTCAGCAGCACAAGGTGATCCACCAATAGAACGCCCAGCACGAGGGTGATGATCGCGACCAGGAGGATGGCGCGGTCGGGCGCCTGCCGTTTGGTCCCCACATGGGCGAGCGCTTTCGGTAGCATGCCGTCTCGCGCCATGCTGAACAGCAGACGGGCGGTGGCGGCTTGGGCGGTCAGCGCGCCGGCCAGCCCTGAGATCAGCACGCCGACGATCGACACCACAAACCGGAACGACTCGCCGCCGATCAGCTTGGCGATCACCAGGAACGCTGTCGTGGTTTCGTCGCCCGCCTTAAACTGAGTTCGATCCAGCACCACCAGCGACGCCAGCCAAGTCTGCAGGATGAACAGCCCGGCCGCGAACAGCAACGACAGCATCGTCGCCCAGCCCACCGACTTGGCGCCGCCCTTGGCCTCCTCGGTCAGGGTCGAGATCGCGTCGAAGCCGAGGAAACTGAGCACGGCCAACGACAGGGCGCCGAAGATCAGCGACGGCGAGACCCGGTGCGCGTCGAACAGCGGCGTTGTTGTCCAGTGCGCGCCGTTGACGCCGTGCAGCACCGCCAGCACGCACAGCGCCATGAA
>Ga0302314_10010362_pt1 | contig 16319 bp, 13 predicted proteins | sample III_Palsa_N2_3_FD_200533 | JGI IMG/M metagenome (GOLD analysis project Ga0302314, IMG submission 200533) | Peat permafrost microbial communities from Stordalen Mire near Abisko, Sweden - III_Palsa_N2_3 | ecosystem: Environmental > Terrestrial > Soil > Palsa > Peat permafrost | place: Sweden... | reverse complement strand
GCTTCCCTGCCCCCCCCCCCCCCCGCGCGGGGAAGCGGCCTCGCCCCTCTCCCCCCGGGTCAAGCTCCGCGAAGTTCCCGGACCGGTCACCGCGACGCTCCAAGACCACGGCCACTTCACCCAACGAAAGGCCCGAGTACTGTTTTCGTCACGACAAGGGCCAGTTTTCAAGATTGGCTTGGCTCGCAGAGCCTGAAGCGATGATCAATGACGAACAGGACCCCGAACGAATAGCCCGCACCGCGGACGGCCGGGCCAAGGTGATCAGTCTGGTTGAGGCGCGCGCGGCCAGGGCCGCCAAGACCGCCCCGCCGCGGAACTCGCGCGCCGGCGGACTGATCGCCGCTGGCTTGGTGGCCGCCTTGGTGGTCGGACTGGCGTTCTGGACCCCGCGAACCGGCTTCGTTGCCGAGCGGGACGGCCATCTGATCGCCACCGGCGACCTGGCGCATGCCCTCGATACCCAGCTCTCAGGCGAAGGGCGGGTGGTGCGCGTCCAGCTGACTTTCCGCGACCGGACCGGCGCGATCTGCCGCAGCTTCACCAGCGCCGAGGCCCGTGGCGTGGCCTGCCGCCAGGATGGCGGCTGGGAGCTGCAGGCCTGTTTCCGGGCGAGGTCCTACAGGGCGGCGCACATCGCACCGCTTCGAACAACGACCCGCGCGTTCAGCAGATCGTCAGTGACCTGATCAGCGGCGAGGCCTTCGACGCCGCCCAGGAGCGCTCGGCTAAGGATCGTCGCTGGACGGGGTGAAGTCGGTCCCTAAGGATCGATCCGGGCTTCGGCGTAGCCGCTCAGCACCTCGACGCCGTTCTGGTTGACGGTTTTGACATCCAGCTCCACCAGCTTCTCGCCGCCCTTGTCGGTGATGGCCTTCACCGTGGCCGTCGAGTCGAGGGTGTCACCCGGCCACACCTGGCTGGTGAAGCGCACCCCGTACTTGGTCAGGCGCGCGTCACCGACGTAGTCGGTGAGCATCTTGCCGGTCATGCCCATGGTCAGCATGCCGTGGGCGGAGACGCTGGGATAGCCGGCGACCTGGGTCGTGAAGACTTCATCCGTGTGCAGAGGGTTGTAGTCACCCGACGCGCCGGCATACTGCACGAGTTGCGTGCGCTTGAGATCTTCCACCAGACGAGCGGTGTGGGTGTCGCCGACGGTCAGTTTGCTCGCTTTCAAAGCCATTGCGACCTCCTATTGCTGATCGACGGGACGTTCGGTGCGCACGCCGACGCCCCGTGCGGTGATGACGAGCTCGCCGCCCTGGTCCCGGTATTCGGTAACCGTCTCGGAGAAGATCAGCTTGCCCGACCGGCGCCCCTCCTTCTCCCACGTCTTGCCCGGCAAGGTCGTGGCGGTGAGCACGTCGCCGGGCCTCAGGTGACGGTGGTATTCGAAGTGCTGCTCGGCGTGCAGTCCGCCGCCGTTGCCGCCGCCCCCGCCGCTGGCCTCGCGCGTGACGCCGCTGGGGTTCTTGCCGGAGCCGAACCACGGCTTTCCTGGCTTGGGTCTTAGGACATAGTCGGGATCGAACTGGGCGACCGCCTGCGGAAAGGTCGGCGGCGCGATAATCCCACCGGCCTCGGTGGTCTTGGCGTAGTCGGCGTCGGCGTACACGCGGTTGTCGTCACCGACCGAACGGGCGAACATCAGGATGTGCGATGCTTCGATGGGAAACGTCTTTGCGGCCATGGGCTTCCTCTCTTGTTCGGCCTTGCTCGCGGGCCAAGGCTAGATGAGCGGGGTTTGACCCCTCGCGTCAATGCAGATCGACGACGACGGCTCAGACCTTCCTGAACCTGAGGGTCATCCGGTCGCTCTCGCCGATCGCCTCGTACTTCGCCGGATCAAAGCCCGCGGGCGTGGGCTGGTCCTTGTCGTGGGTGCGACGGGTGGGCGGCAGCGTCCAGACGCCGAAGGGATGGTCCTTTGTGTCCTTCGGATTGGCGTTGACCTCCGAAGCGCCGTCGAGCCGGAAGCCAGCCTTTTCCACCGCCCCTTCGAGGACTGCCACCGAGACATAGCCGTCTCGACCTTGCGGGATCATGGGGCGAGGATCGGCGCGGTGCTCCTCGACAGCCAGGATAGCGCCCGGCTTCAAGCTGGCGTGGAAGTCGCCCAGGGCCTTCTCGAGCCGGCCTGGCGTCCACATCCAGTCGTGGATGTTGCGCGCGGTGATCACCATGTCGGCTGTGCCGTCGGGAACGAGCGGTCCGCTCGTCGCTTCGAAGGGCGTGACGGCAACTGCGCCCCATACCGCCGGGTCCGCGTAGCGCGCCTTGAAACTCACGGTGTCGCCACCCTGCGCCGCCACGTAGCGACCACCGGTCATCTTCAGGTAGGGCGCCAGGATCTCGGTCCAATAGCCGCCGGCGGGATCGATCTCGATCACCGTCATGCCCGGGGCGAGGCCCCAGAAGGTCAGGGTCTCGGCCGGATGGCGCCACGGGTCACGGGCTCGGTTCTTCGCCGATCGTTGCGGCCCGTCGACCGCGGCTCGCAGGGGGGCGCCCGGCGAGGCGATGGCCGGGGCGCCGAAACCGATCAAGCCCCCGGCGATGGGCAGGCTCGAAAGGGCGAGGGCGAGTTGGCGACGATTCATGTGAACTCTGGGCTTCAAGCGCGGCGCGAACGTCTTCCCGTAGTAGACTGTGATCGTCGGGGTTGGAACCCTCGGAGGCTCTGCGCGTCATTGTACAGAAGCGTCGCCGATGCGGCTGCGCACTCGGAGACCCTTCATGAAGCGGCTTCTTCTGATTTCATGCGCGCTGGCCACGTTCGGGGGTGCGACGGGCGCCTGGGCCATCAGCGACACGGCCAAAGGCGCCGCGGCCGGGGCGGTCGGTGGGGCAGTGGTCGCAGGCCCGGTTGGCGCTGTCGTCGGGGGTGTCGGCGGCGCGGTGGTCGGCCACCACTACGGCAGGCATCATCGCCGTCACTACTACCACCACCACGACTAGTGGAACGCGGTCCCGGAAGCGTCAGCGCTTGCGGAACCGGGCGGCCTCGGCCGCCAGGTTCGATCCCCAGGCCTCGGGCCGGTCGCCGTCTTCGGCCTCAGGCTCCGCCTGAAACGGGAGGCGCCCGGCCACGCCGCGTATCGCCAGCCAAAGAGGTGCGCTGAAGTAGGCGAGAACCCGCAGCGGGCGGCGTTTGTTGTCTGTGACATCCCAGCCGGCGCCTTCGAAGGCCGTCACCTGGCGGGGGATCGGACGATCCTCGATTCCGTCCCAATTGTCCGGCCGCTCAACCGCGTCGGCCTCATCCGGCGTGAGCCCGAACAGGGCCTCAGCGCGGGCGTCGATCTCTGGATCGGGCGGTCGCAGCTCGCCGATCCCGGGCAGCGGTTTCAACACCGCCGCGCGCTCGAGATCGGCGACACCGGGCAAATCGAAGAGACGGCGCAGTGAGCTCGGCATCGTTCTATTTTAGACCCATCGAGCGCTGACCGCGATAGTTCGTGGAGCGGCCGGGCGCCAATCTAGTCCTTCGGCAGATCGGCGGCCGTCCATCCGCCGCCAAGCGCTTCTATGAGATCGACCGCGGTGGTCAGCCGGTTGGCCTGGATGCCAACCAGGGCGTTGCGCGACGAGAGCGCCGCAGCCTCGGCGGTCACCACGGTGGTGTAGTCCACCGTGCCCGCGTTGTACTCGTTCAGGGTGATCTTCTCGTTGGCGGCGGTGACGTCGGCGGCCTGCTGCAGTTGCTTCTCTTCAGGCCCGAAGACGCGCTGCGCGGCCAGGTTGTCCTCCACCTGGCCGAAGGCGGTGAGCACTGTCTGGCGATAGTTGGCGACGGCCTCGTCGAAAGCCGCCCGCGCGCCGCGGACCTTGGCCGCGCGCGCACCGGCGTCGAAGATGGTCTCGGCCGCCGCCGCTCCGAGGGACCAGAAGCTGCTGGAAGCGGTGAACAGATGGCCCAGTTCGCTGCTGGCGAAGCCCGCCTGGCCGGTCAGGGTGACGTTGGGATAGTAAGCGGCGACGGCGACGCCGATCGACGCATTGGCGGCCATCGCCGAACGCTCGGACGAGGCGATGTCAGGACGCCGCTGCAGAAGGGTGGTCGGCACGGTGGCCGGGATCTCGGGCAGCTTCAGCGTCCAAGGCGCCGGCTGCAGCGTCAGGTCGGCCGGCGGCGCCCCGGTCAGGATGGCGATGGCGTGTTCCACCCGCGCGCGTTGTTGCTCGAGGTCGGTGTCGGTGGCCTGCGTGGTCAGCAGCAGGCCGCGCGCGGAGAGTACGTCGCTCTGAGCGGCGTTCCCCACGTTGTACTTGTTCACCGTGATGTCCAGGGAATGCTGGTAGGCTTTCACCGTGGCGTCGTAGATGCGCTTCTCCTCGTCCAGCTGGCGCAATGAGATGTAGTCGGCCGCCAGCTCGGTCTGGGCGGAGAGGCGGGCGTTGGCGAGGGTGGCGGCGCTGGCCTGGGCGCTCCCGCGAGCGTTCTCGATCGTGCGGCGCACGGCCCCCCATATGTCGGGCGCCCAGCTCGCCCCGATGCTGGGCGTGTAGGTGGCCGCCGGCTTTCCGGCGAAGGATCCCGCCTGGGTCACAGAGGCGTTCAGGGTGATGGTGGGAAACAGCGCCGCGCGATCCTGCGCGACCAGGGCGTGGGCCTCCCGATAGGCGGCTTCCGCCGCCGCCAGGGTCTGGTTGGAGACGTTCACCTTCGCCTCCAGGTCGTTGAGGATGTTGTCGTCGAACACCGTCCACCAATCCTTGCGATCGGCGGCGTCGGACGGCCGAGCCGGCGCCCAGCCCGCGGCTTCCTTGAACGTGGGCGTCGTGAGGACCGGGGGCCGACGATAGTTCGGACCGACCAGGCAGCCGGAGAGGGCCCCGCAGAAGAGCATCTGGATGGCGAGGGATCGACCCTTTGGAAGCGAGCGGTGGGCGTTGGCGGCGGTCATGACGAGACTCTCAAACGGCGGGGACTGGGTCGGTCCGGGTGGTGTTCGCTCCGGCGCCGCGCGTGCGCCGCCGGCCCCTGAGGCGATCGAGATAGAGGTAGACGACGGGGGTAGTCAGCAGGGTGATGAACTGGCTGACCAGCAGTCCCCCGATGATGGTGAGGCCGAGCGGACGGCGCAGCTCCGCGCCATCGCCCCAGCCGATCGCCAGGGGCACGGCGCCGAAGATGGCGGCAAAGGTGGTCATCATGATCGGGCGGAACCGCGTGATCGCCGCCTGGCGTATGGCGTCGTGGGCCGAAGCGCCGTTGCTTTCGGCCTCGATGGCGAAGTCGATCATCAGGATGGCGTTCTTCTTGACGATGCCGATGAGCAGGATCACCCCGATCAGGGCGATGATCGAGAACTCCGTATGGAAGATGATCAAGGCGATCACGGCCCCGATCCCCGCAGAGGGCAGCGTGGAAAGCACGGTCAGCGGATGCACGTAGCTCTCGTACAGGATGCCGAGCACGACGTAGATCGCCACCAGCGCGGCGAGGATGAGGAGCGGTTCGCTGGACAGCGACTGCTGGAACACCTTGGCGGTTCCCTGGAAGCTGCCGTGGATGGTGGCCGGCATGTGGATCTCGGCCTGGGCTTCGGTGATGGCGCGCGTGGCGTCGCTGAGTGATTTGCCGGGCGGCAGGTTAAACGAAATGGTCGTGGCCGGTTCGGTGTTCTGGTGGTTGACCGACGTCGGTGTGGCCTTGTCGGCCCAGTGGGCGAAGGTCGATAGCGGGGTGAGCTGTTCGGGGGTGACGCTCACGGCGACGCCCTGCGAGGCGGCGCGGCCGGGAGGCGCCGCCGGACCGGCCACCGCCGTCACCCCGACCGCGACGGCGGAGCCGACGAGGGACGAGACCGCGCCCGGCTGACCCGCCGAATTGGCCGAACCGGGGGCGTTGTTGGCGACTACGGGAACGGCGACCAGGCTTGCCGAAGCGGCGGTCGCGGAGACCGAGCTGGCCGAGGGACCCGTCGTCGATGGCGTCGAGCCTTCAGGGGTCGCCGACGACATCGCGAGGGTCGATGCGACCGCCTTGAACGCCGTCGTCGACGGGGTCGCGTTGGCCCGCGGCGCGGCCGTCTGGGACAGCGGGGTCGCGGTCGCCTTGGCGGCGAGGCTCGCCGGGGTGGTCCCGAACGGCACGGCAGCGGCGAAGGCGGGCGTGGCGGCCGCCGGGTTCGTGGTCGCGGAGGCCGCCTGGTTGCTGACGTAGACATCCTCGAGGGCGGTCGGATCCTGAGTGAAGCTGGGGTCGACCTCCATGACCACCTTGTACTGGTTGGTCTCCTTGTAGATCGTCGAAACCTGCCGCTGGCCGAAGCCGTCATAGAGCGTGTTGTCGATCTGCTGGTTGGTCAGGTGCAGCCGCGCGGCCTGGTCCCAGTCGATGGTGACGAAGGTTTCAAGGCCATGGTCTTCCTGGTCCGTATTGACGTCGACCAGTTCGGGCTTGGTCTTCATCTGTTCGGCCAGGCGCGCCGCCCACGTTCGCAGGTCCGACAGATTGTCGGCCTGGAGTGTGAATTGATAGATCGCGTTGCTCTGGCGGCCGCCGACCTGCACGTCGCCGACGGGATTCAGAAACAGGCTCACACCCACGACCCGCGCCAGCTTCGGGCGCAGCCGCGCGATGACCTGCTCGACAGGCGACCGCTGGTTCTTCGGCTTGAGGGTAACGAACATGAAGCCGCCGCTGGCGTTGTTGCCGGCGAACGCCACCTCGGTCGCCACAGCCGGATCACGCGCGAGGATGTGCACCAGCTGGTACATGCGCTGACGGGTGATGGAGAACGAGCTCGACTGATCGGATTGCAGGCCGCCGATCATCTGGCCGGTGTCCTGCTGCGGAAAGAAGCCCTTGGGCGTAATGATGGTGAGATAGACGAACAGGACGATGGTCACGCCCAGCACCACGAGCATCAGGGGTCCGGCGTCCAGCGCCCAGTCAAGCGCCCGCGTGTAGGCCCGTTGCATGCGTGTGAAGATCCCGTCGGCGGCGCGCGCCAGGCGTCCGCGGCGCTCCGGCGGCCGCGGCGGGTCGATCAGGAACGCGCACATCATCGGCGTGGTCGTCAGGGAAATCACCAGCGAGACCAGGATCGCGGCCGTCAGGGTCATCGCGAACTCCCGGAACAGGCGCCCTACGATGCCGCCCATCATCAGGATGGGAATGAACACCGCCACCAGCGAGATGCTGATGGAGAAGACGGTGAACGCCACCTCCTTGGACCCCAGGAGGGCAGCCTGGAAGCGGCCCATCCCGGCCTCGACGTGGCGGGTCACGTTCTCCAGCACCACGATCGCGTCGTCGACGACGAAGCCGGTGGAGACCGTCAGCGCCATCAGCGAGAGGTTGTCGAGGGAGTAGCCGAGCAGGAACATCGCCCCCAGGGCGCCCAGCAGCGACACGGCGACTGCCACGCTGGGGATCAGCACCGCCCGGCCATTGTGGAGGAAGAAGGCGACGACCCCGACGACCAGGGCGATCGAGATCAGCACGGTCCGCTCGACCTCGGCCACGGAGGCGCGGATGGTCAGGGTTCGGTCGGCGGCCACGTGCATGTCGATATCGGCAGGCAGCACCGCCTTGAGGGTCGGGAGCAGGGCTTTGACGCGGTCCACCGTGTCGATGATGTTGGCGGCCGGCTGGCGCAGGACCTGCACCACGATGGCCTGTTGGCCGTTGAACAGGCCGAAGTTGTGGACGTCGGTGACCCCGTCCTCCACATCGGCGATGTCCGACAGCCGGACTGGAGCGCCGTTCCGGTAGGCGATGATGATCGGCGCATACACCGACGCCTGCAGACCAGTGTCGTTGGTGTAGATCTGCAACCGCCTTTCGCCGTCCTGCACGATGCCCTTGGGCCGGTTGGCGTTGGCCGAGGAAAGCGCGGCGCGCACGTCTTCCAGTCCGATCTGGTAGCGGGCCAAGGCCAAGGGATTGAGTTCCACCCGCACCGCCGGCAGGGACGCGCCGCCGATCACCACCTCGCCGACTCCTTTCACCTGGCTGAGCTGCTGCTGGATGATCGTCGAGGCCACGTCGTAGATCTGTCCCGGGGTGCGGGTGGCCGACGTCAGGGCCAGGATGAGCACCGGCGCGTCGGCGGGGTTCTGTTTGCGATAGGTGGGGTTGGTGCGCAGGGTCTGCGGGAGATCGACGCGAGCGGCGTTGATCGCCGCCTCGACGTCTCGCGCGGCGCCGTCGATGTCGCGGTCGAGCCCGAACTGCAGGGTGACGTTGGTCTGGCCGACCCGGCTCGACGAGGTGAGTTCGCTGACGTCGGAGATGATGCCGAGGCGCTTCTCCAGCGGCGTGGCGACGCTTGTCGCCATCGTCTCGGGGCTGGCGCCAGGCAGGTTGGCGCTGACCTGGATCGTCGGGAAGGCGACCTGTGGGAGCGGCGACACCGGCAGCAGGAAAAACGCCGCAATCCCCGCCAGGGACAGGCCCAGGGTGAGCAGGACCGTGGCGATCGGCCGCCGGATGAAGAGCTCGGGGAGACTCATGTCACCGGTTCAGGTCCGGGACGGGTCTCCGAGAGGCCCGGGTCGGATTCGCCCTTGCGGTCGTTGGGACCGCCGAACCGCCGCGCCAGGCGGTCGAACTGCAGATAGATCACCGGCGTGGTGAACAGCGTCAGCGCCTGGCTGACGATCAGCCCCCCGACGATGCTGAGGCCGAGGGGGTGGCGAAGCTCTGACCCGACGCCCCAGCCCAGCATCAGAGGCAGGGCGGCGAAGAGGGCGGCCAGGGTGGTCATGATGATCGGGCGGAAGCGCAGCAGGGCCGCCTGGTGGATCGCCTCGCGCGGCGACTTGCCCTCCACGCGTTCGGCGTCGAGGGCGAAGTCGATCATCATGATGGCGTTCTTCTTGACGATGCCGATCAGCAGGATGATGCCGATGATGCCGATCACGCCCAGATCCTGGCCGGCGATCATCAGGGCGAACAGCGCGCCGGCCCCCGCGGAGGGCAGGGTCGAGAGGATGGTGACCGGGTGGATGTAGCTCTCATAGAGCACGCCCAGAACGATGTAGACCGTCACGATCGCCGCCAGGATCAGCCACAGTTCGTTGCTCAGAGACGCCTTGAAGGCGTTGGCGGCGCCCAGGAAGACGGTGGCGATGGTGTTCGGGACGCCGATCTGCTTCTCGTCCTTCTGGACCGCCGCCACCGCCGCGCCAAGAGAGACCCCCGGGGCGGCGTCGAAGGAGATGTTCGCGGCCGGAAACTGGGCCACATGGATTACCTGCAGTGGGGAGGCGCGCTCCTCGATCGTGGCGATCGCCGACAGCGGCGTAGGCGTTCCGCCCGCGCCTGAGAGGTAGAGGTCCTTCAAAGCTTCGGGGGACGTGACTGTATGGGCGTCGGCCTGGAGGATCACCCGCTCCTGGCTGGACTGGGTGAAGATGGTCGAGATGATCCTCTGACCGAAGGCGTAGTACAGGGTGTCGTCGACGCTGGCCGGGGTGATGCCCAGTCGGCCGGCCTTGTCGCGGTCGATGTTGATGTAGGCGGAAAGGCCGTCTTCCTGCAGGTCCGAGGTGACGTACCGCAGCTTGGGCTCGTTCAACAGGCGCGCGACGATCCGGGCCGACCAGTCGGCGACGGTCTGGGTGTCGGCCCCCTGCAGGGCGAACTGGTACTGGGTGCGACCCGAGGAGGAGTCGATGGTGAGGTCCTGCACCGGCTGCAGGTAGAGCCGCAGGCCTGGGATGGCGTCACCCTCGCGGCGCAGGCGGTCGAGGATCGTGGAAAGCGAGGCGCTGCGGTGGCCGAAGGGGGCCAGGTTGATCAGCATGCGGCCGTTGTTGAGGGTCGTATTGGTCCCGTCGACGCCGATGAAGCTGGTCAGGCTGGCGACATCCGGGTCCTTCAGCAGGCGGGCGGCCACCGCCTGCTGGGCGTTCGCCATCCCCTGGTAGGAGATCGACTGGTTGGACTCGGTGACGGCCTGAACGAGCCCGGTGTCCTGGGTCGGGAACAGGCCCTTGGGGATCAGCAGGAACAGGATGACCGTGACCGCCAGGGTGGCGATGGCGACGATCATCGTCGCCGCCTGGCGGTCCAGGACCCAGGAGAGCGCCCCATCGTAGCGCGCGATGACCGAGTCGACGAGCGCCTTGGACCGGCGTCCGAACTGGGTGTCCTCCACCCTGTCATGCGAGCGCAGCCAGCGGGCGGACAGCGTCGGCACCAGGGTCAGCGAGACGATGGCCGAGATCACGATGGTCACCGACAGCGTGATGGCGAACTCGCGGAACAGCCGGCCGACCACGTCGCCCATGAACAGCAGGGGAATGAGCACGGCGATCAGCGAAACAGTCAGGGAGATGATCGTGAAGCCGATCTGCTCCGCGCCTTTGAGGGCCGCCACCATCGGCGGGTCGCCGGCCTCGATATACCGAGAGATGTTCTCGATCATCACGATGGCGTCGTCGACGACGAAGCCGGTGGCGATCGTCAGCGCCATCAGCGTGAGATTGTTCAGCGAGAAGTGCAGCAGGTACATCAGCGCGAAGGTGCCGACCAGGGAGATCGGGACCGCGACGCTGGCGATGAAGGTGGCGGGAACGCTGCGCAGGAAGAGAAAGATCACCGCCACGACCAGGGCGACGCTGAGCATCAGCTCGAACTCCACGTCGTTGACCGAGGCGCGGATGCCGGTGGTGCGATCGGTGACCACCTTCACGTCGACCCCGGCGGGCAGGGTGGCGGTCAAGCTGGGCAGCGAGTCCTTGATCGCCTGCACGGTGCTGATCACGTTCGCGCCCGGCTGGCGCTGGACGTTGAGGAGCACCGCCGGGGTGCGGTTGTACCAAGCCCCCAGCTCGGTGTTCTCCGATCCGGCGATCACGTTGGCCACGTCCGACAGGCGCACGGGCCCGCTGTTCTGATAGGCGATGATCTGGTTGGCGTAGTCCTCCGCGGTCAGCAGCTGATCGTTCGCGTCGATCGAATAGGCGCGGGTCGGTCCGTCGAAGTTGCCCTTGGCGCCGTTGGCGTTCGCCGAGGCGATGGCCGTGCTCACCTGCGCCAGCGAGAGCCCATAGGACGCCAGTCGCTCCTGGCTGGCCTGGATGCGCACCGCCGGCCGCTGCCCGCCGCTGATCGACACCAGGCCGACGCCGGGGAGCTGCGATATCTTCTGCCCCAGCTGGTGGTCGCCATAGCTCTCCACCTCGGTCAGGGGCACGGTCTGTGACGTAAGCGCCAGGGTGAGCACGGGCGCGTCGGCGGGATTGATCTTGGAGTAGGTTGGCGGAGCGGGAAGGTCGGTCGGCAGCAGGGCCTGCGCCGCATTGATCGCCGCCTGAACCTCCTGCTCGGCGACGTCGAGGCCGAGACTGAGGTCGAACTGCAGGGTGATCACCGAGGAGCCGCTCGAGCTGGTCGACGACATGCGGTTCAGCTGGCTCATCTGGCCGAACTGCACCTCCAGAGGCGCGGTCACGGTCGTCGCCATGACCTCCGGGCTCGCGCCGGGATAGGAGGTCGTCACCTGGATTGTCGGGTAGTCGACCTCCGGGAGCGCCGAAAGCGGCAGGAAGCGGAACGCCACCAGCCCGACGAGCAGGATCGCCGCCATCAACAGCGACGTCGCCACCGGCCGTTCGATGAAAGGGCGAGAGGGGTTCACGATCGAAGGTGTCAGCCCGGCGTGCTGGCGGGCGCGGCGGACGCTGGCGCCCCCGGCGCGCCGGCTCCGCCACCACGGTGATGGTGACCGCCGCCGCGGCCAGAGCCGCCCTGTCCCGTCCCGGCCTGGCCTGTCGCGCCCTGGCCCGCGCCACCCCCGGGCCGCTGGCCGGGCAGGACAACCTTGGCGCCGTCGCGCAGCCGGTCGCCGCCGTCGGTGATCACCGTTTCGCCAACTGCCAGGCCGGAAACCAGCGAGACCGTCTCGGCGGTGGCGGGGCCCACCTTAACGGGGCGCGTCTTGACCGTCTTGTCGGCTTGCAGCACCCAGACATAGTCGCCCTGTGGACCGTGCCTGACCGCCGTTGTAGGAACCACCACCTGGTTCTGCAGGGTGTCCACCAGCACGATGACATTGACGAACTGGTTGGGAAACAAGGCGGCGGCGCCGTTGCCGAAGGTGGCCTTGCCCTTCACCGTCCCCGTGGTGGGGTCGATCAGGTTGTCCAGCGTAATCAGCTTGCCCGTCCCCAGGACCGTACCGCCAGCGCGGTCGTAGGCGGTCACCGGCAGTCCGGCCGGGCCGTGAGTGACGATGGAGCTGATCGCCGTCTCGGGAACGGAGAACACCACGGTGATCGGGTCGAGCTGGGTGACCACGGTGAACGGCGTCGACTGGTTGGCGGTGATCTGGTTGCCGGGGTCCACTTGCCGCAAGCCGATCCTGCCGGACACCGGCGAGGTTACGCGGGCGAATTCGAGGTTCAGCCGGGCGTTTTCCACCGATCCCTGGTCAGTCTTCACCGTGCCCTCGTCCTGGGCGACCAGCGCCGCCTGGGTGTCGTAGGTCTGTTTGGCGATAGAATCCTGGGCCACGAGGGTCGCGTAGCGTTTGAGGTCGAGCTTGGCGTCGGCCAAGGCCGCCTCATCATGCCGGAGCTGGCCCTCCGCCTGATCCAGGGCGGCGCGGAAAGGCCGGGGATCGATCTGCGCGAGGAGCTGGCCTTTTCGCACCAGCTGGCCTTCCTTGAAGCCGACGCGGTCGAGCATTCCGGAAACGCGCGCCTCGATCTGCACCGTCGCCACCGGGGTGACCGTGCCGAGCGCGCTGACGGTGATCGGGATGTCTCCAAGGCTCGCCTTCGCCACCCCGACGGTGATCGGCGGACGGCCGCCCGCCGCGCCACCTCCGCCCGCCCCGCCGCGTCCGCGACCGGAGCCATGACCCGCCGCTCCCGCCGCTCCCGCGGCTCCGGGCTGGGGACTCCGCGCGCAATAGGTCAGCCCGGCGGCAATGCCGAGCGCCAACAGGGCCACGACCACGATGCCCCCGGCCAGCCGCCAGCCGCTTCCCCTTCTCGCCGACGATCGCGCGCGCGGATCACCGTGGTTCGCTACGCTCAATCCTTGCTCCAAATTGCTGATCGCCGGGCGGACCAAGCCCAACGGCGTCGGTTAATGGCACAGGCCTGCGACTAGCCGATTGCGCGGCGGAAATCGATCGCCAAGAATTCGACACCGCCCCGCGACGCGCGCTTGCGGGGTCACGAGGCCGTGGGGTACGGAACCGTACGGGTCCGGTCGGAAGGGGTTGCATGAAGGCGCTGGTCACCGGAGCGGGTGGACAACTGGCTACCGAGCTCCTGGCGACGCCGCCGGACGGCTGGGACGTCGAGGCGATTTCCGAGATCGATCTGGACATCCGCGACGCCGCCGCCGTCGGCCAGGCCGTGGCGCGATCGAAGCCGGATCTGATCATCAATGCGGCCGCCTACACCGCTGTCGATCGCGCCGAGGCGGAGCCGGAAGTCGCCTGGGCCGTGAACCGTGACGGGGCCGAGAATCTCGCGCGGGCCGCGGTCGACACAGGCGCGCGGTTCGCCCACGTCTCCACCGACTTCGTCTTCGACGGCGAAACCAATCGCGCCTATCTCCCGGACGACGCGCCGGCCCCCCTGGGTGTCTACGGCGCCTCCAAGCGGGGCGGCGAGATCGCCGTCCTGGAGGCCGCTCCCGACGCGCTGATCCTGCGCACGGCCTGGGTCTATTCGCCCCACGGCGGCAATTTCCTCAAGACCATGCTGCGGCTGATGGCCGAGCGGGACGAGGTGCGGGTGGTGGCCGATCAGATCGGCACGCCGACCTCCGCCACAACCCTGGCCGAGGCGTTGTGGGGGTTGTGTCGGACGGACGCCCACGGCTTTCATCACCACACCGACGCGGGCGTGGCGTCCTGGTATGACTTTGCCCAGGCGATCGCCGAGGACGGCCATGCCGCGGGGCTGCTGAAGAGCCAGCCGAAGGTTCTGCCGATCCGCACGGCGGACTATCCGACCCCGGCCAGGCGACCCGCCTTCAGCGTACTCGACAAGACCTCGACCTGGTCGATTCTCGGCCGCCCGTCGCCTCATTGGCGATGCGCCTTGAGAGGGGTGCTGCGAACCCTGGCCGCCACCGCGTGACCGAGGAGAGGGGCCGCTTCGCGGAGGATGGCCTCGAGACGTCCATCGAGGCCAGTGGCCTGGAGAAAACGCGCCGCGGGCTGGCTTGGCGGCGGAGCGGCAAGCGGCTGTTCGACATCGTGGTCAGCCTCGCCCTGGCGCCGGTGGCCCTGGTCGTCGTCGCCGCCGCGAGCGCCGTGGTCCTGCTGACGATGGGCCGTCCGGTGTTCTTCCGGCAGGCCAGGGTTGGTCTTGGCGGCCGTCAGTTCATGATTCTCAAGCTGCGGACCATGGAGCCGAGCGAAACGGGGGGTCAGATCGCCACGGCGATCGGCGATCGGCGGATCACGCCTGTCGGCCGTTGGCTGCGCCGCTCGCACATCGACGAATTGCCACAACTGTGGAATGTGCTCGCAGGTGAGATGAGCCTCGTCGGTCCCAGGCCCGAGCAACCCGCGCTTGCCGAGGCCTACGCCCGCGAGGTCCCCGGTTTCGCGCAACGCGCGCTGCTCCGGCCTGGCATCACCGGCCTGGCTCAGGTGAAGGCGGGATACGCCGCGGACCTGGCCGAGACGCGCGTCAAGCTCCGCCATGATCTCTACTACGTCGGCAACTGCTCGTTCAGCCTCGACGTGGAGATCTGCGCCCGTACGGTGTGGGCGCTCCTCAGCGGCGTCGGGACGCGCTGACGTCCCATTCAGGGCAATGGTTGAAGGCGGAAGGCCGCATACCAGCCGGTGACGGGGCTGCGACGCTCGCCGGGTTCGGCCGCGAGTTCGAGCCACTGGGCGGGGCACCCGGCGCCGCGCGCCTCGACCGTCAGGCTCACCGCGCGCCACCCGGCGACGGGCGGCGAGGCGCGGGCGAGGATCTCGTTGGTCTCCGCGCAGCGCACCCGCCAGAACAGCCGCCCGGAATCGCCCGGGTCGACGCGCTCGCGCCAGGTGAGCAGATAGCGTCCGGGCGGACGGACCAGAAGCTGTGCGGGAAGGTTCGGCGCGGAATAGCCGTCGTAATCGACGCGCAGCGCTCGCGGCGCCGTTACGACTTCGCTGGAGACGCCGACCCCGCTTGCCGCGCTCCAGGTGAAGGCTGTGTGGTCCGAAGATCCGGTGAAGCCTCCGTCCCGTAGCGTCGCTGTGTCCGGCTCGCGGGGACGCGCCACCGAGAGCCACGCGGCGTAGGCGCCGTTGACGTCCCCTCCGCTCACCAGGCGGTTGATCAACGGCGCATACTCGTCGGAGGACGATGGCGTGGGACCCAGCGCCAGGGCGGAGAGTGTTTCTGCTGCGCTGGCGGACGCGCCCCGGACCCCCAGCGCTCGCAGGAAATCGGCGCGCCACCAGGGACCCGGCGCCAGTCGGGCGACCAGCGCAGGGCGCGCTTGCGGATCGTCGGCGGCGGCTATCAGAAGGGCGAAAAGAGCCGGTCGGGTAACGCCGTCGGCGTCTTGACGCAGCAGGGCGTCGGCGCTCTCCATCGCCTCACGGTATCTGCCCTGATCGAGCCGCCGGCGCAGCAGCCAGACTTCCGTCGGCCCATCGCGCCAGGTTCGCCGGCCCACGAAGCTGAGGATGGCGTCGGCCTGGGCGAGGTGGCCCTGCTTGTCCAGCCGCAGCCCCAGCTCTCGCAGCGCGGGCAGGTCCAGAGGATCCCGGACGAGATGAGCGGAGGGCTCGGCCGCCCGGTTCGCGCCACCGCGGTCGAGGACTGCGTCTTGGACGATCAGCCCCGCGAGGACGACGGCGATCAGGACGAGCGCCACGTCCACCATCCGGCGGGACAGCGCGCTCACCAAGTCTATCGGGCCACCAGCCGTCGGGCTCGCGCCAATACGGCGGCGACGCCTCGGGGGTTCGCCCGAGCATAGTCGTAGGCGCCGCCGTAACCATAGCCATAGCCATAGGGGTCGTGGTGGGCCCTGTACTTGGTCAGGACCGCGCCCAGGACGTGGGCGCCCGCCATCGACAACCGCCGCAGCGACTGGCGTAGCTGCCCGCGGCTCGTGCGGCCGGCCTCAATCACCACCAGGCATCCCGCGACCGACGCGCCGATCATCGGCGCGTCGGCCAGCCCCATCACGGGCGGGCCGTCGAAGATAATCATGTCGAACACCGCGACGCCCTCGGCGATCAGCATCGGGAGGCGCGAGCTCGCCAGGAGCTCGGCGGGGTTGGGCGCCGGCGGCCCCGCCGCGATGACGAAGAGATTGGGTATATCGGTCGACTGGACGGTTTCCTTCAGAACAGTAGCGCCGGTCAGAAGGCTGCTGAGCC
>Ga0302314_10010361_pt1 | contig 16321 bp, 14 predicted proteins | sample III_Palsa_N2_3_FD_200533 | JGI IMG/M metagenome (GOLD analysis project Ga0302314, IMG submission 200533) | Peat permafrost microbial communities from Stordalen Mire near Abisko, Sweden - III_Palsa_N2_3 | ecosystem: Environmental > Terrestrial > Soil > Palsa > Peat permafrost | place: Sweden... | reverse complement strand
CCGCGACCAAGAACAACCTGCTGCGCTTCCTGCCCGGGCCGATCGCCCAGCAGGTGCTCGACGGCAACCTCGACATCGCGCCGGGCGGCAAGACCTACCGCGGCACGATCCTCTTCAGCGACATCCTGGGCTTTACGACCCTCTCCGAGAGCCGCTCCCCGGAGGACGTCGTCCGGCTGATGAACAGCTACTTCGACCGCATGGTGCCGTGCATCGTCAACGAGAACGGTGCGATCGACAAGTTCATAGGCGATGCGATCATGGCCTTCTGGGGCATCCCCTTCGACAAGGGCGACTCCGCGGCGCACGCCTGCCACGCCGGGCTGTCGATGCAAAACGCCCTGGTCGGCTTCAACAGTCTCCAGGAGCGCAACGGCTTCCTGCAGTGCGCGCACGGCATCGGACTGAATTCCGGGACGGTGGTCGCCGGCAACATCGGCGCTGCCAACCAGATCGGCTACACCCTGCTGGGCGATGCGGTGAACACCGCCTCGCGCATCGAGCACCACGCCTGCCGCAACCAGGTGCTGGTCAGCGAGACGACCTGGAACGAGATCAAGGGCCGGGCCAATGGCGTGCGCATGCCGCTTCTGAAGGTCCGCAACAAGGCCGAGCCGCTGCAGGTCTACAGCCTGCGCGGACTGAACCTGGTGCCGCAGGAGGTCACGCTGCACATCCCCGGCACCAGCGGCGGGGCCAGCGTCTTCCTGATCCGCCGCCTGGCCGACCGCTCCTTCATCCTCCTGCACCCGACCACCTGCGACATCACCGCTGCCCCGCTGATGACCGACCTGGTCGAGCTGGCGGCCCTCAACCTGGGCGTCCCCACCCTGGTCCAGGTCCTGCAGCCGCAGGTCGCCGACGGGGCGCTGCTGCGCAGCCAGATCACCTTCGCCGACCCCTCGCTGCAGGGCATGCTCGGTGCCGAGCCGGTGACCTGCACGCAGCACTGGGACCAGATGGTGCGCTAGGCAGCGGCCTCCTGGCCCCGGCGCTTGCCGGTTGCGCGGCTGCCCATACCTCCAGCGTGCGCCCAGGAGCCGGCATGGCTGACCTTCCCCGTTTCGATCCCGACGCTGATGACGACGACGATGACGAGGCCGATGACGGTCCGTGGCCGATCCGCCTGGCGCCGCCCCGCGGGGTGGACGGCTGGATGCGGGAGCTGGTCGCCGGTTTCGCCCAGTCGGCGCATCCGCCGGCGATCCAGACCGAGGACGATGAGGTGGTCGAGGCGGAGGATTCGGGCCTGCTTGAGGCCGGGGTCATGCTGTGCCTGCACCAGCGCGGCGCCGCGGTTACCGCCGAGCAGGTCGGCGGGCTGATCGAGGTGATCGGCGAGATGGTCGGGGAGCTCACCACCATGGGCCCGGAGTGGGAGCGCCTGAGCCAGGTGCCGCCGCTGGCCTTCACCATCTACTACCTGTGGTCACACATCGTCATCGGCCACCTCGCCGAGGACGAGGCGATGGAGGTGGTCAATGCGGCGACGCACCGCCTCGACGAGTTCGACAACGACGGCTCCGAGGACTAAGGTCCCATCCGCTCGTCGGCTCAGCCCGGCAGCAGCCGCACGGTGATCTCATCCTGCAGGACCCGCCCGGCGCGGGTCAGGGCGACGCGCTCGGGGGTAAGCGCGACCAGGCCCTCGGCGGCCAGGCCGGCGGCCAGCGGCCGCCAGCGCTCCTCGCGGTCGCCCAGGGCGGTCAGCTGTGCGGCCGCGACCCCACCGCCCAGGCGCAACCCGAGCATCCAGGCCTCCGTCAGGCGGTCGGCGGCGCTGAGCGTCTCGGTGCGCCAGATCGCATCGTGCCCGGCGAGGATGGCCTCGATGTAGCGGCCGCTGTGCTTCTCGCGCGTGGTGCGCACGCCCGCGACGGTCGCGACCGCCCCGGCGCCGGCGGCCTGGTAGTCGCGGCCATGCCAGTAGGCGAGGTTGTGGCGCGACTCCTCGCCCGGGCGGCTGAAGTTGCTGGTCTCATAGGCCTCCAGGCCGAGCGCCGTCAGCCCGTCCCAGACCACATCGAAGAGCTCGCGGCTGAGCGCCGGGTCGATGTCGGAGAGCTCACCCCGGCCGCGCCGCGCGTGGAACTCAGTACCCGGCTCGTAGGTGAGGTGGTAGACCGAGGCGTGGCCGAGCCCGTGGCGCTGGTAGAAGCGCAGGTCCTCGCGCAGCTCCTGCGCGTCCTGCCCGGGCAGGCCCATGATCAGGTCGGCGGAGACGCGCGGCACATGGCTCTGGGCCATGGCCACGGCGTGGTCGGCCTCGCTGGCCGAGTGCACGCGGCCGAGGAAGCGCAGGCGGCGGTCATGGGTCGACTGCACGCCCAGGCTTAGGCGATTGACCCCGCCCGCGGCCAGCACCCGGAAGCGCTCGGCCTCGGCGCTGCCGGGGTTGGCTTCACAGGTCCATTCGTAGCCCTCGGCCAGGGTGATGTGGCGGTTGATGCCGGTCAAAAGCTGCTCGAGGTGGCGGGCCGAGAGCATGGTCGGGGTGCCACCGCCGATGAACACCGTCTCGTACGGCCCGCGCGGCAGGCGGCTGACCTCGGCCAGCAGGGCCTGGACGTAGCGGGCGTGCTCCTGGTCGCGCCCGGCGACCGAATTGAAGTCGCAGTACGGGCACTTGGCGGCGCAGTACGGGACATGGAGGTAGAGATGCACCCGGAGAGCCTGGGGCTGCGGTCGCCGGCTCAAGCCGGGCCCCTGCACTTTCCTCGCGCGCCTCCCACATAGCATCCGCATGTGGCCCTGCTCAATTGGTCGATGAACATCGCCGGCTATCCGCCCCACACCCGCAGCGCATCGCGCGTCGTGGGGGTCACGCACATGTCCACCTTCGCGGCGATGCGCTTCCTCGAGGACCTCGGCATCCTCAACGGCTGGCTGCTCGCCGAGGGCACCCAGCCGCAGCTCGAGCGGGTGCGAGCCGGGCAGGCGACGCAGATCGGCCTGAAGGAGATGTTCTCCGAACGGCGCGTGGTCAATTCCGAGGGCCTGGCCAGCGGCACGGTGATGTTCGCGGCCAGCCCGCGCAGCGCCGAGCCGCCGCCCACCGACCGCTCGCTGGCGATGTGGGCCGAGAGCCGCAGCCAGCCGTGGCTGGAGATGGTCGACAACGAGACCGCCTACCTGGGCGGGCTGGAGGATGCGCACCTCGACCGGCTGCTGGCCTGGTTCCTCAACCAGCGGCCGATCGACCAGGACTGGCGCAAGATGCGCATCGACCGCACGACGCTCGGGCTGTTGCGCCACGGGCTCTTCGAGCACGGCTGGACCCGCAACCTCGGCCTGGTCAAGGCCGACCGGCAGATCACCGACCTGTGGGGCGGGATCCAGCGCCACGCCTCGCTTGAGATCCGCCACCACCCGCGCCCGACCGGCGTGCAGGTCGGCGTGCGGCTGCGCCAGGAGTTCGGCGAGATCTTCTCACGGGACATCCTCGAGCGCTGCCCGCTGGATGACGACAACGGCAAGACCACGCCGCGCTGAGCGCCCGGCACAGTGCCGGGGGCTGGAGACGAAGGCGCATTGACCGGGGGGATCCCGGGCAAGACTGCATCATGCGCACACCCGGGAGAGTCGCATGCGTCTGATCAGCTATGGGCAGCCTGGCCGCGAGCGTCCGGGCCTGCTGCGCGAGCAGACGGTGGTGCCGCTGGAGGACCTCGATCCGGGCGCGACCAGCGTGCGCATCGCCCTGGCCGAGAACCGCCTGCCCCTGATCCGCTCGCGCCTGGCCGGCTGGAGCGGGAAGACCCTGCCGGTGTCGATGCTGCGCCTCGGCCCGCCGGTGCCGGATGCACGCAAGATCATCTGCATCGGGCTGAACTACCGTGGCCACGCCATCGAGCAGAAGAAGCCCTGGCCGAAGCAGCCGCTGCTCTTCGCCAAGACCAACAACACCCTCAGCGGACCGTGCGAGGACGTGGCGGTGCCGGCGGGCTGCCGCGGCGACTACGAGGTCGAGCTGGCGGTGGTGATCGGCCGGCGCACCCAGGCGGTGCCGCCTTCGGAAGCGCTCGGCGCGATCGGCGGCTACATGGTCGCCAACGACATCTCGGCGCGGCGCTGGCAGCATGAGGACGGGCAGTGGTTCCGCGCCAAGAGCTGCGACGGCTTCTTCCCGTGCGGACCGTGCCTGGTGACCCCGGATGAGGTCCCCGATCCGACCCGGCTGCGCCTGACCACCACCATCAATGGCGAGGTCCTGCAGGACGCGGTGCTGTCGGACCTCATCCATCCCCTCGAGCAGCTGATCAGCTACATCAGCCGCACCATCACCCTCGAGCCCGGGGACATCATCTCGACCGGCACCCCGGCCGGGGTCGGGGCGTTCCGCTCGCCGCCGCGCTCGCTCACCGAGGGCGAGGTCGTGGAGTGCGCGATCGAAGGCCTGGGCGTGCTGCGCAACCGCATCACCGTCCTGCCCGGCCCCGAGGCATGAGACGCGTGCTGGTGTTCTTCGGCCTGATGCTGATCGGGGCGGGACTGCTGATCGTCGCACCCCTGGCCATGGCGCGCTGGCACCACGTCGCGACCCGGGCCGAGATCAAGGACGTCTTCCTGCAGCCGGTCGGCGACGCGCAGGCACGCCTCCAGGTCGCCCTGGAGTTCAGCGTGCCCGAGGACGGCAAGAAGATCTCCTACTCGAGCTTCGGCAACAACTTCGCCGACGACCGCCTGCGCGCCATCAATGACCCGGTTTTGCCCCTGGCCGAGGCCCAGGCCTATGCGCATCGCCTGCTCGGCGATGACCCCAACGTGCGCTCGACCTGCACGGTCTTCTACCCGCCCGCCGACCCGGCCGATGCGCGCATGATCGCCAACCTGCGGGGCGGACCATCACACGTCTACGAATTCGGCCTGGGGATGCTGGCCTGCGGAATCATGGGCATGATGCTGGCCCGGCGATCCCCCCGGAGCGATCCATGAGCCCACTGATCCCCGCCGTCGTGCGCCTGGCCCGCGGGCTGGGTGTCGCCCTGGCGCTGCACGCCGGCCTGGCCGCGGCCGTGCCCGCCGCCGTGGCCCCGGCTCCAGCCGTCGCCCCGGGTACCGCCACCACCCCCGCGCAGCGTGCCCACGCGCCTTTGCCCAGCCTGCCGCCGCGCACCGTGGAGCTCGACGGCACCTGGAACGGCCAGCCGTTCTGGGCCCGGCTGCTGCCGCCGGATGCGCACTTCGCCAACCACCGCGTGCTGCAGCTGTCCTGGGCGCCGCCCGCCCCCGAGACGATCGGCGGCGTGCACCTGGTCGACTGCCCGTTCATCCTGCTCGATGACCATGCGCGCATCATCGCCTGGAACGGGCGCGACGGCATGTCGCAGGTCGAGCCGCTCGGGGTGGACGGCTACCGCGTCAGCCGTGAGCTGGCGCGCGGCAGCGGGGCCGACGCCCAGCCGGTGGCCACCACCCGCACCATCGGTGGCGGACGCGGCTGGGATCTGCACCTGGCGCCGCTGCTGGTCGCGCTGAGCTGGCAGGCGGGCACGCGCGCCCAGGTGCACCTGATCGACCTCTACGGCGACCGCGCCGCGGAGCTGTTGCAGGTGCACTGGGACCAGGACCAGGTGCAGATCGCGGGTGTGGCCATGCTGGCCGTGGCCGACGAGCAGGGCCACCTGCGCAGCCTGCTCAGCCCGGGTGGCGCGGTCCTTTTGCATGTCGCACACGCCCACCGCGAAGGACCCCCGTGAGCACCGCGCACACCTGCCTGATCCTCGGCCTGTCCCTTGCCAGCCTCACCGCCCTCGGCTGCCATCAGGCCGCGCGGGTGCAGGCCCCGACCGTGCCTGCCGACTTCTCGATCATCCGCAGCTACGGCTGGGACACCGAGGTCGTCAATCCGCAGCCGCAGTGGAGCCCGGATGACTACCGCCTGGTGGTGCGCGACGCCAGCGGCTTCGAGATCCTCAGCGGCGATGACGGCACCACCCCGCCGGATGTCTACCGCTCGGTCGAGGGCCGCGAGACCTTCTCGCCGATCTGGCTGGACAGCGATCACGTCCTGTTCGGACCATCGCACAATGTCGAGCGCCTCACCGACGGCCGCATCGTGCCGGACGTCCAGGGCCTGACCCGGGTGCTGATCGGCTCGAAGCCCGAGAACAAGCAGTTCGCCTCCGTCGGCTACCGTCCGCGCCTCGGCCATGGCAGAATCTTCGCCCAGTCCGAGGACCATATCGTCACCATCGACGCGCTCGGCCACGACGAGGAGTTCGGCCCGGGCTTCTATGCCGAGCCCGAGCGCGGTGGCGCCAGCACCAAGGAGGGCGAGGGCGTGGCCTGGCAGGAGACCCCGGTCTTCGAGACCGACTGGTGGACCGGCAAGCCGGTGCGCTCCGATCTGGTGATCCACTGGCCCAAGGGCCAGGTCGACCTGCTGCTGGCCGGGGTCCAGCCCGCCTGGACCAGCCGCGGCGGCCTCGTCGCCACGGTGCTGCGCGCCGATCCGACGCCCGGCGTCTCGTGGTGGAAGGCCGGCACCGACGTGGTCTCCATCGCCCATCCGGGCGCCAGCCCGCTGACCGTCTGCCACGATGCGCGCGAGCCGGCCTGCCATCCGCACCTGCCGATCATCGCCGTGACCACCACCGCCGGCGAGGTGGTGCTGTGCTCCGAGGATGGCACGCAGAGCAAGGATCTCGGCCCGGGCTCCAACCCGGTCTGGTCCTTCGATGGCGAGCGCCTGGCGGTGCTGGATCCGACCAGCGATGCCCCACGGCACAGCAACCACATCACCATCTACGTGCTCTCGACGCGTCCGATGGCGGGAGCGTCGCCGTAGCCGCGACGGCGTCTGGCCATGCGCGCGGTACCCAGCTGCGGCTGACGGACTGGATGGATCGGATCCGGCGCACGCTGCCGCGCGGCCGGCCGGTCTACAGCTCGGGTGGCTTGCCCAGCAGCATGCCCTGGATCGCGAGATCGACCGGCTGGCCGTTATTGTAGATCAGCAGCTGCAGCTCCTTGACCTGGTCGAGATCGACGATCGTGCCGCTGTTCTGCCACTTCGAGGCCTCGCACTTGAAGGTGTGCGCCTTGAAATCGATGTTCAGGGTCTTGAACTCCTGGCTCGGCGTCACCTGCTGCTTGAGGCTCTCATAGAAGGTCCAGCGGTCGCCGGTCTTCAGCGCCACCGCCACCATCACCGGGTGCGTGCCGAGATTGCGGATCTGGAAGGCGAGGTTGGAGGTGGTGTCGTCGATTGCATAGGTCAGGCTCTTCTTGATCGCCACCTTCTCGGGCGGGCGCTTGCCGTCGGTGGGGGGAGTGGCCGCAACCCCGGTCGAGACGACCGACAAGACGCGCGCGCCGCCGTCGGCCGCCGGGAGATTGGTGACCTGCACCTCGACCGGGAGCGACCACTGCAGCTCCTCGCTCTGGAAGGGGGCGCCCTTGGCCTCGATGCCCGACTTCGAGGTGTCGGGCACCGGCGCCTGCACCTGGGCGACGACGGTCGCGGCCTGGCCGGAGACATCCAGCGGCTGGAGATTCATCGCCGCGAGCGCGGCATTGTGGTCGGCGAGCACGGTCTCGAGCTGGCTCAAGCGCGCCAGCAGGTCGGGATCGCGGCCACCCGCATCCTTGTAGGCGCGGTACATCGGCAGGGCCATCGGCGGACCGCGGCTGGGATCAGAGGACTCGTCGACCAGGCGCGCGTGCAACCCGATCGCCTCGGCGTCGACGCCGGGCATGGTCACGGCGCGGTCCAGGGCGGTCAGGGCATCGGCCTTGTGGTCGCGCGCATCGCACCACTTCGCGAAGCTCACCAGCTCAGCGAGGGTGTCGCGGTCCAGTCGTTTGCGCTGGCTGACCAGGCCATAGAAGGGCGGCCAGACGACCAGCGACTTCGGGATGCGCACCACACCCGAGCCGGTGTTGATGTCGACCGTCGACGGGTCGTCGCCTTCGAGGATGGTGCCGAAGATCGACTGCTGGTTGGTCAGGGTCAGGATGTCCTGATCGTCGATCGCCGGCGACGGTGTGGCGGTGGGCGCATCGCTGAAGAGCTTGGGCTTGGTCTGGCCCGGCGCGCCCGCAGCCATGGTGTCGGCGACCGGTTCCGCCGCCGCGGCCGACAGGCCGCAGACCAGGCACAACATCGTCAGGGTGAGCACGGGCAGCCGCATGGGGAGTCCTGGTCGGGTGACCTGGCAGGGAGACGTGAGCGGGGATCGCACCAGGATAGCCCGGGCGGCCCGGGGGGCCAGATGGGGTCGAGGCCTCACGTTCTACCCCCCTGGCATGGCTGCTGTTGACCGCGCCCCGCAGCGCATCAGGCCGCCATCAGCCCGTCGGCAGCGCCGGACGGGCATTTGCGCCTAGCGGGCGTGGTTCTCCCGCCATGCTCCCGGCCATGCTGCCACTGGCCACGTCCCTGCTCCCTGGCACCCAGGGCACCGTGTCGCCCAGCCACCAGTACTGCGAGGAGGTCCTGGCCAAGCAGCCGGCCGCGACCGGCGGGCATATCTGGATCCGCATCTCCAAGGAGGGCCTGAGCACGCAGCAGGCCCGCGCCGCGATCGCTCGCGCGGCTGTAGTTGATGTCACGACGGTCGGCTACGCCGGACGCCGCGATCGCGTCGGGCGCTGCATCCAGTGGTTCAGCGTCGAGGCCGAGAAGGTCGACAATCCCGGCGCCCTGCGCCGTGCTGGCACCCAGGGCAAGATGAAGGTCCTGGACATCACCGCCTCGCACAAGCCGGTCACCGAGGCCACGGTCAGCCGCCTGCGCTACCAGGTGCGCATCAAGGGCGGCAACCGCGATGGCGGCTACCACAAGGCGCGCCAGGTCCTCGATGCGCTGCGCCGCAATGGTCTGCCCAACTACATCCCGCTGGTGCGCCTGGGCACCGACCAGGTCTTCGCGCGCTGGGGCCGGATGCTCTGCCAGGGCCGGCCGCTGCCGCGCCAGGTGCGCGCCAGCGGTGTGGATCCCGGGCGCTGCCTGCGCGCCTGGCAGGACCAGCTCTTCGACCGCTACCTCGCCGCCCGCGTCGAGGACGGCCTGCTCGGGCAGTGCCTGCCGGGCGATCTGGTGGTCAGCCGCAGCGATGAGATCGCGGTGGTCACCGACGCCGCGCACGGCCAGAAGCGCATGGACAGCTGGGAGGTCGTCGCCCTGGGACCGCTCTATGGCGAGGGCATGCTGCGCACCGAGGGCGAGGCGGCCGCGCGCGAGGCGCAGATCCTCGTAGACCACACCATGCAGCCGCACCACGTGCAGCGCCTGCGCGGCGGACGGCGCACGGTGCGCGTCCAGCCGACCAGCGTGCTGGTCGACATCCAGGGCGAGGACCTCAACCTCAGCTGCGAGCTGCCGGTCGACTGCCACCTCTCCTGCCTGATCGATGAAGTGCTCAAGACCCCGGCCACCCCCGACGAGCTGCCCGCACCCGACGATGCCCAGGAGCCGGAGATGCCGGCCCAGCTGCACGATCCGGAGGCCGACGAATCGTGAGCCCGACGCTGCGCACCGTGTTCATGGGCACGCCCGAGATCGCGGTGCCGGCGCTGCGCGTGGTCCATGAGCTCACCCGGCTGACCCTGGTGGTCTCGCAGCCCGACCGCCCGGCCGGGCGCGGTCACCACCTGCACGTCGCGCCGATCGTCACCACCGCCAGGGAGCTGGGCATCCCGTTGTGGCAGCCCGAGACGCTCAAGGGCCAGGACCAGGATCCGCGCCTGGACTGCGACCTGGTCATCGTCATGGCCTATGGCGAGCTGCTGCGCCAGGAGCTCCTCGACCGGCCGGTGTTCGGCTGCCTGAACCTGCACGCCTCGCTCCTGCCGCGCTGGCGCGGCGCCAGCCCGCTGCAGGCGGCGCTGCGCGCCGGCGATGCGCAGACCGGGGTCTCGGTGATGCGCATGGTGCGTGGTCTCGATGCCGGTCCGGTCTATGCCCAGCGCGTGCTGCCGCTGAACGCTGCGACGACCCTGCCGGACCTGCATGATGCGATGGCCGTGGCCGCGGGCGCGGCACTGCGCGAGGTCCTGCTGCACTGGCCGCTGCCGCCACCGCAGGAGCAGGACCAGGCCCAGGTCACGCTGTGCCGCAAGCTCACCGCCGCCGACGGCCAGCTGCGCTTCGGCGCGACCATGGCCGAGCTGTGCCGCTGGGTGCGCGCCTACACGCCCACACCCGGCTGCTGGGTGCCGGTGGGTTCCGAGCGCTTGCGCATCCTCGCCCTCGAGGCGCGGCCCGGGCTGACGCAGTTCGCGCCGGGCGTGGTCGCGGCGCATGCCGGGGACCTGGTGATCGGCTGCGCCGATGGCGCGGTCGCGGTGCTACGACTGCAGCCACCCGGCAAGCGGCCCATGGGTGCGGGCGACTTCCTCAACGGCCATCGCCTGCCCGAACGCTTCGACGGGTGATGCGTGGGTGCTGGATGAGTGCATGACGGTGATGACGGACCGCGGCTGAGCCGGCGCGCCACCGGCGCACGCCGTCCCCGGCCGCGACGAGCTCACGGCCCGGTTGGAGCGAAGCTGCCGCCGATCTGCGCGAGGCTCGCCGGCACGATCAGCGGATCGATGCGCCAGATGTGGTTCTGGTAGATCACCGGCAGCGGCACCGCAGAGGGGTGGCCGAAGGCGGTGTAGCTGACGGTCAGGATGCGGTGCAGGGGGTTGTCGGCCTTGTCCTGGACGCTGGTGGCGGTGACCGAGGCGAAGAGCTTGTCGGCGTGCAGCCCGAAGGGCAGGAACGCGCTCTTGAGCTCGTGATGCGCCAGGCCCAGGCGCGTGAGCACCTCGGTGAAGGGCAACGCCTGCAGCTGCGCGCTGGTGGTGACGCCGAGCGCCTTGACCGCGGCCTGGGCCTGGACGGCGGCCTGGCGGACCTTGACCGGGTCATTCAGGCCGGAGGTCGGCAGCCAGATGCCGATGTCGCTCAGCAGGGTCTGCACCAGCGGCAGCAGGTTCTGCTGATCCGGGGTCAGGGGGCCGCCCTGGGCGAGCAGCATCGGGATCATGGCCGAGCCCATGCCGAGCTTCTGCGCCATGCCGGCGAGATCCAAGCCGGTGATCTGATCCTTCTTCTCGGCCATGAACGTGTCGACCGCATCCGGCGCGAGCTCCTTGGCGAGCATGGCGTCGAGGTTCTGGGTCTGGGTCGGGGTCCAGGCGGCGTTCTTCCAGGCATCCTGGATTTGCTGCTGCTCGACCGGCGGCAGAGCCTTGAAGATGCTGACGAAGTCGTCGCTTTGCAGGCCCTTGACCACGATCAGCAGCAGGGTCTCCGGCAGCGGTGGCACCTCCGGACCGGCGACGGCGGCTGGCGCGGGGCTCGCGGCCACGGCGGCGGTGGCGACCGGGGCGGGCGCGGCGGCAGGGGTGGGCGTGGGAGCGGGATCGGGGGCAGGGGCGGTCACCGCAGCGGCGGGAGCCGGGGCGCTCGCCGCTGCGGATGGGGCGGTCGCGGCTGAGGTCGGGGCCGCCACCGGCGCCACGGTGCTGGTGCCGGTGGGCTTGGTATCGCCACACGAGGAGAGGAGTGCCGTCATGGCGACCATGAGACCGATTCGGAACGTCGTCATTGCGGATCCTTCGCTGCGTGAGGACGGGGCAGTATGATCGGCACGCATGTCACGCAATAACTGCCCGTACGACCTGAGTCGCGTCGCGGTGCCGGACCGGCTCTCCCGCCACCTCAACCCCAGCTTCCCGCCACCAGCAGCCACCAGCAGCCACCATCCGACCCTGCGGCCGCGCCAGCCCGACCCGATTGGCTACCGGCGCTACCCTTAAGGGATGCATACACCCGCTTGGCGTGGGTGCGGGCGCCCCGATCATGACATAACGACGCGGTCAGCTTGGTACTGCATTTGCGTCCTCAACGACGGGAGCCCTGCTCATGTTCTACGGATCTGACATCATCTACTGGATCATCCTGGGCGGCTGCATGCTGCTGTCGCTGATCGCCAGCGGCTTCGTCAAGGCGCGCTTCCGGCGCGGCCAGCAGGTCGAGCTCCAGTCCGGCTACACCGGCGAGCAGGTCGCGCGGCTGATCCTCAAGTCCGAGGACATCACCGATGTCGAGGTGGTGGAAGGCCAGGGCTTCCTCTCCGACCATTACGCCCCGACCGAGAAGGCCCTGCACCTGAGCCCGGAGGTCTTCAACGGCACCAATGCCGCGGCCGCCGGTGTCGCCGCGCACGAGGTCGGCCATGCGCTGCAGCACCACCAGGGCGACCTGTCGATGTGGGGCCGCACCGTCCTGGTCTATCCCGCGTACTTCGGCGCGAACTTCGCGCCGCTGCTGATCATGATCGGTGCCGGCATGGGCATCTACCAGGGCCACCTCGATTCCACGACGCCGCACAGCATGATGGGTCTCTATCTCGCATACGCCGGAGTCGCGCTGTTCGGCGTCTCGACGCTGTGCTCGCTGATCGTCGTCTTCAACGAATTCAACGCCTCCGCCCGCGCCCGGGTGCAGCTGGCGCGCCTGGGCATCACCCATGGCCCCCAGGAGGAGGCCACGGTCAGCGGCGTCCTGACCGCGGCGGGACTGACCTACCTGGCGGCGGCGATCGGCTCGCTGGCGCAGCTGCTGTACTGGATGTGGCGCTCCGGCCTGATCGGCGGCAACCGCAACAACGACTGAACGACACACGCCTGCGCGACGAAGCACCCTGGTCCCGCCTTTGACTCCCTGATCCCCGAAACGAGCATCGTCCTATGAAGTACCATACCGCCCATCGCGCCACCGATGACGACTCCGACACCCCGAGCCACGCATCGCATTCGCCGCGCGTGCTGGTCTCGCGCGCCAAGGATCTGCGCGAGGTCGACCTGCAGTCGCGCCTGCTGCTGGAGCGCACCGTCTATCTCGGCACCGAGATCGACAACACCTGCGCCAACAGCATCGTCCAGCAGCTGCTCGTCCTGCAGCTCGACGATCCGAAGAAGCCGATCACGCTGTACATCAATTCCCCCGGAGGCTCGATCGTCGACGGCATGGCGATCTATGACGTCATCCACCGCTCCAGCTGCCCGGTGCATGCGGTCGTCGCCGGCATGGCGGCGAGCATGGGCGCGGTCATCCTCAGCGGCTGCACCAAGGGCGAACGCGCCATCCTGCCGCACGGTGAGGTGCTCCTGCACCAGCCGCTCGGCGGCGCGCGCGGCCAGGCCACCGACGTCGAGATCTCGGCCAACCGCATCCTCAAGATGAAGCGCACGCTGCTGCAGATCCTCGCCAAGAACACCGACCATCCCTACGAGAAGCTGGTCGAGGACTGCGATCGCGACTACTGGCTCGACGCCGAGGAGGCCAAGGCCTACGGCATCGTCGACAAGGTCCTCTAAGCCAGCGCGCTCTGCGCATCAACGGCCGATGGGCGGCCGTGCTTCGACGCCGAGTGCTGCCTGGCAGCGCTCGGCGTCGTCGTCTGATGGGCTCAGCTCTGGTCAGCGCGCGGCGGCGGCCGACGGCGGCGGCGCCGCGAGCCAGGCGGTGAGCTGGGGCAGGGTCGGGGCGTCGCTGCGTCGCGCGACCTCGACGCCGTGCTCGTAGTGGATCAGCGTCGGCAGGGTGTCGACCGCGAGCTGGGCGGTGAGCGCGGAGGAGGTCCCGGCGTCGACGCCGCGGATCGCAATCGCGGGCTGGTCGTGGGCCAGGGTCACCAGGCGTGGCGCGAGTGTTGCACAGGGGACGCACCACTGCGCATGCACATCGATCAGCACCGTCCCGGCATGATCGTGCAAAAGCGCGCCGAGATCGGCCGCAGTTGCGAGATCCGGGATCGCGTCGGCGTTCACGACGCGCGCCAGGGACGGCGCCGCGGCGCGCTCCTGTTCGCGCTGGCTATGGATCTGATACCAGGCCCAGCCCGCTCCTGCGGCCAAGCCGAGCACGGCCGAGGCGATCAACAGCACCCAGCGCTGGGCAACAGGTGCGGCGCTCATGGCTCAGTATACCCCACCGCCGTAGGCGGCGCCGACGGGCGCGCCGCCTGAGGCACGGTTCAGACCGGTTCGGGGACGGCGCTGGCGGTCGCGGCCGGGATCGGCTCGGGCCGGCCCCAGGCCTCATAGCCAAGCACGGCCAGGGCCGGCAGATGGGCGAGCGCCGTGACCCAGGGGATCTCGGTCATCTCGCCGCCCTGGACGTCGGCCATGGCATGCAGCCAGTAGATCGGCGCCATCGCCGTCCACAGCACCAGGCCCCACGAGCGCGTGAAGGGCAGGAGCGGCACCAGCGGCGCCAGGTACCAGGCGTGCAGCGTCGGCAGGCACAGCAGCAGCATGGCCATCAGGCGCACGGTCAGATCCAGGGTCGAGGCCTGGCTGTTGCGGCGCCAGCGCGCCACGATCAACGTGGCACCGGTCAGGAAGATCGCGGCGAGGATGCCGACCGTCGCCGACTGGACGATGTCCTTGGTCAGCCACCAGCCCATGGCCTCGCGCACCAGCGGCTCGAGGGCGCCGTTGAAGTGCATCTGGATGCCGAACATCCACATCGACTGCAGCGGCTGCAGGCCCGCATCGATGAACGGCAGGTAGGCGACGATGGCGATGCCCGGGGGCAGCAGCCACCACCAGCGGCTGCGCCCGAGCAGGGTCGGCAGCAGCAGCGGCGCGGTGAAGGGCTTGGTCAAGGTCGCGAGGGTGAAGGCGAAGATGGAGCGGCGGAAATGGTTGCCGCTAAGCAGATACACACCCAAGGCCAGGAGCAGCTCCATGACCGCGTCGTTGTGGCCTTCGCCGGCGAAGAACAGCGGCCCGATCGGATTCCAGGCCGCGAGGATGATCAAGGTCGGCGCCAGGTTCATGCGCAGCATCGCGGCCAGGATCAATCCCACGGCCGCGAGGTCGCAGAGCAGGGCGGCGATCTTGAAGGCCATCGGCGTGACCGAGAGGGTGGTGACCAGGCCTTCGTAACCGAGCATCACCGGCGGATAGACGGTGGTCCAGTTGGGATGGTGGTCGACACCGCTGATGTCGGGCGGCAGCTCGCTGGAGAGCGCGCGCACTTCATCATTCAAGGGTCCGACCAGGTAGGGGTTCTGGCCATGGGCGACCTGGCGCCCCTCGAGCATGTAGCGGTTGACGTCGTCGGCCGGGGCCATGCCCAGCACCGCGAGGCGGATGCCGACCGCGATCAGCGCGATCCAGGCCAGGCTCCACTTGCCGCCCGGGCGGCTGCGCACCGCGAAGACGCCGAGCATGTACAAGGCCGCGAGGCCGAGTGCCAGCGAGGTGAAGACCACCGGCTGGGTACGCCAGGTGCCGGCCAGCGAACCCATCATCAGGTAGCCGGCGCAGAGCATCAGTCCGATCGGGACCAGGAAGGGCAGCGGTGTCGGCGCGCGCACCGGCTCCTCACCATCGGTGGCGAAGCGCTCGCGCATGCTGAAGTAGGCCATCCAGCCGAAGCCCGAGAAGTACAGGGCAAGCAGCGGGGTGATCCAGGTATGGACCTCCGCACCGACGGCGAGACCGAGCGCGGCCCAGCCGGCGCAGAACAGCTCGGCCATGCCGCTGGCCGACTTGGCGCGGTAGCTGCCGACCGGCTTCTTGGTGCCGACCGCGCCCTGCTTCGGGGTGCGGACGAAGGCCGACTGCTTGCCGCGCAGCGCCTGCCAGACGGCGGTGGCGTTGGAGACGGCGATGCCGGTGCCGAGGGCGGCGAGCGCGGGCAGGTAGCGCAGATTGCGCCAGCCGTCCTTGCCGTAGAGCGCGAACTGGCTGACCGCATAGACGGTCAAAGGCGCGGTCGCGCCGACCAGGAAGCCGGCCAGGCCGAGGGTCAGCATCCAGATCGGCAGGTGCTGGATCAGGAGCATGGTCAAAGGCGCGCAGAAGAGGCTGACCAGGATCAGCGGATGCACCATGTAATGGGTCATGTGCAGGGTCGCGGCGAGCTTGGAATGCAGGTCCCAGCGCGACTTCCACACCTGCGGCAGGAGCTTCATCGCGGTCTGGATCGAGCCCTTGGCCCAGCGGAACTGCTGCGCGCGCCAGGCGTTCACCGTCTGCGGCACTTCGCCCGGCACGGCCAGGCCGGTGCGGTAGGTGCACTTCCAGCCCTTGAGCTGGGCGCGGTAGCTGAGGTCCATGTCCTCGGTCAGGGTGTCATGTTCCCAGCCGCCCGCGGCGATGATCGCCGAGCGGCGCCACAGTCCGCAGGTGCCGTTGAAGTTCATCGCCAGGCCCGACCAGGCGCGGGCGCCCTGCTCGATGGCGAAATGCCCGTCGATGCCCAGCGACTGGGCCGCGGTCAGGAGGTTGGCGTGGCGGTTGAGATGCTCCCAGCGGCCCTGCACCAGGGCCAGGTCGGGATCGTTCAGAAGCGGGCGCAGCGCGCGGC
>Ga0302314_10010358_pt1 | contig 16328 bp, 17 predicted proteins | sample III_Palsa_N2_3_FD_200533 | JGI IMG/M metagenome (GOLD analysis project Ga0302314, IMG submission 200533) | Peat permafrost microbial communities from Stordalen Mire near Abisko, Sweden - III_Palsa_N2_3 | ecosystem: Environmental > Terrestrial > Soil > Palsa > Peat permafrost | place: Sweden... | reverse complement strand
AGGACGGCGCGCGCACCAGGTTCGGCACGCGCAGCCCCAGGTCCTGCGGCAGGCGCAGGCCCAGCAGCGCCTGCGCGGCGGCATTGAACCAGACGATTTCGCCGTTCGGCCCGAGCACCACGGCACCATCCGGCAAGGCCTCGGTGGAAGCCTGGAATTCCGCCAGGATGGCGGCGAGCTTCTTCTTGCGCTTGCGGTTGCGCTTTTGCAGGGTCAGCAGCCCGTCGAACACCTGGCCCCAGATGCCGCCGACGATCGGCAGGGCCACCTGCTTGGGACTGCCCAGCCAGGCGCGCAGCGCCGACAGATAACGCAGGTGCAGCACCAGGCGATAAGCCAGGGCGATCGAAACGCCGATCCAGCCGAAGCCGAAGCGGCTGCCGACGAGGCCGAAGAACAACGCCCACAGCGCCGCCCTGATCAGTTCCCGGGTCAGGGCGGGGCTTGGCGTTCGCACGTGATCGCTACCTAGACCTTCTCGGAAAACCGATAGCCGGTGCCGCGCACGGTCTGGATCATGGCGTCGTAGCCATGCGGCGCCAGCGCCTTGCGCAGACGACGGATATGGACGTCGACGGTGCGCTCCTCGACATAGACGTTCTGCCCCCACACGCGGTCCAGCACCTGCTCGCGGGTATAGACGCGCTCGGGATGGCTGACGAAGAAATGCAGCAGGCGGTACTCGGTCGGCCCCAGCCGCACCGGCTCGCCCTTGGCGGTGACGCGCTGGCTGGCGGCGTCGACCTGCAGGCCGGCCACTGCCAGCTGCTCTTCCTCGCCGCCCGGCAGGGTGCGCCGCAGCACCGCCTGGATGCGTGCGGTCAGTTCCGGGAAGGAGAACGGCTTGGAAATGTAATCGTCACAGCCAACGTTGAGGCCGCGCACGGTGTCCTCTTCCTCGGCCCGCGCGGTGACCATGATGATCGGGATGTCCTTGGTCATCGGCCCGGTCTTCAGCTCACGGGTGAACTCGATGCCGGAGACCCCGGGCATCATCCAGTCCAGCAGGATCAGGTCCGGGCGCGATTCGGCAATGCGCAGCCGTGCCTCCGGCACATCTCCTGCCAGGCTGATGCGAAAGTCCGCCCGCTCGAGCGCGAAGCGCAGCATGTCGCGGATGGGTGCCTCGTCTTCTACAACCAATATTCTCTTGTTTTGCATGCCCATAGCCGATTAAACGCCACAAAACAGGCTATAAGCAAGATGTTGCAGATATTTGACACCACATCACGCGAACATCCGCGCGTAAGCCGTGGAAGCCGCATCCGGATGAAATATGTCAGCCGGATGACAGATCCAGCCGGCTCTTGCCGGCGCCGGCTTACAGCCGCCGCAGCACCACGCTGCCGGCCGAATAGCCGGCGCCGAAGGCGCACAGCACCCCGACATCGCCGGGCTGCAGATCCTGGTGGTACTTGTGGAAGGCGATGACGGAGCCGGCGGAGCTGGTATTGGCATATTCGTCGAGGATCACCGGCGCCTCGTCGGTCCCCGGCTCATGGCCCAGCACGCGCTTGGCGATGAGGTGATTCATGCCCAGATTGGCCTGGTGCAGCCAGAAGCGGCGCACCGAAGCCGGTACGATGCCGAGGTCGCCCAGGTGGCTGGTCAGCAGCTCCGACACCATCGGCACCACTTCCTTGAACACCTTGCGGCCTTCCTGGCGGAACAGCATGTCGTCCCAGCTGCGCGCCGGCTGCTCGGAAGCGTTGAGGAAGCCGAAGTTGTTGCGGATATTGTTGGAGAACTGGGTCGACAGCCGCGTACCGACCACCTCGAAACGGTCCTTGCTGACGGAGGTGTCGAGCGGCTCGACCAGCAGCGCCGTGGCGGCATCGCCGAAAATGAAATGGCAGTCGCGGTTGCGGAAGTTGAGATGGCCGGTGCAGATCTCCGGGCTCACCACCAGCACCGCCCGCGACGTGCCACGCGCCACCGCATCGACCGCGGCCTGAACACCGAACGCCGCAGAGGCGCAGGCCACATTCATGTCGTAGCCGTAACCGTTGATGCCGAGATAGTGCTGCACTTCCACGGCGATGGCCGGGTACGGCCGCTGCAAGTTGGAGCAGGCCACCAGCACCGCGTCCACGTCCTTGGCCTCGCGACCGGCGTTCTTCAGCGCCTGCTGCGCCGCCGCCACGCCCATCTCTGCCAGCAGCGAGGGCTCCTCGTCGCCGCGCTTGCGGATCTGCGGGCGCATCACCCGCGGATCGAGCACGCCGGACTTGTTGACCGTATAGCGCGCCTTGATGCCGGAAGCCTTGACGATGAACTCGCTGCTGGAGGGCTGCAGCGGCTCCACCGTGCCAGCCGCGATGGCGGTCGCGTTCTCGGCATTGAAATTCTCGACGTAGCGGTTGAAAGTCGCCACCAGCTCGTCGTTGGAAATGGACTCAGCCGGCGTGAACAGGCCACTGCCGCTGATGCAGACTCGTTTCATTGTTCTGGCTCTTGAATTTTGTACGCCAGTTTAGCGCGATGGCGCCGAATCGTCCTTGGGAATCGTCATCTTTGCCATCCCTGGCGCGACTTCAGCACAAGTCGGAAACCCCGGCCCGGCCATCCTTGGCCGGGCGTTCGATATCGCAGGCGATGACATTTAGTCATCGCCTAAGCGCGATCTCTCACCCAGCCAGCTCCCGCTATCGCCGCTTCAATGCAGCGCTCCACTCCCGGCTCGCCGCGGAAGGTCAGGTGCCCGCCCTGATACCACTCGATCGGACGTCCCCAGTGCTTCGCCAGGCGCAGCGGCTGGTCCGGCGGCACCACGCGGTCGGCGCTGCCGGCGAACAGGTGCAGCCGCTCGGCCGGCAACTGCGGCGCGCAGGCCAGCGGCGACACCACGTGCAGCAGGGTGCGCAGGCGCTCGTCGTTCAGTCCGTGCGCCTCGAAGTAGGCCCGGTGCGGCGCCGGCAGGTGCCCCCACAACAGCGGCACGAAGTCGGCCACGGCGATGCCGGCGACGACGAAATCCAGCCCCGGCTCATGCGTCGCCAGCAGGCTGGCGTTGTAGCCGCCCAGGCTGTAGCCGAGCACGCCGATGCGCGCCGCCGGATCCTGCGTGCGGATCCAGGCGATGGCGCGGCGCAAATCCCACAGCGCCTGGGTTTCCGCGTGCAGCAGCTCCAGCAGGTCGCCGTCGAGATAATAGTCGCCGCTCTGCCAGCCCAGCCGGCGCGGACCGTGCAGCGGCAGGATCGGCATCAGCAGGTTCAAGCCCAGCTTGTGATGCAGATGCTTGGGCTCGAAAAGCCGGAAATCGGCCAGCGGAAAGCCCATGCGGTAGCCGTGGATGCACAGCAGCCAAGGCCGGCCGGGCTGGTCATGACGCATCATCCAGGCGGCGCACTCGCGGTTGCGCTCATGGCTGACCCAGCGGTCGGCGCCGGGCAGCAGCGGCTCCGGGATGAAGCCGCTGGGATAGCGCAGCCGCTGATAATCGACGCCGACGGCGCGGGCCGCGGTCTGCCGCACGTTTTCCGGCGGCGGCGGCGCCTTGTGGAAACTGGCGGGGTGGTCGAGCCAGCCGCGCTCGCGCAGCACCGTCTCCAGCTTGGCCGCCTCGTCGCACATCCGCTCCGCCAGATCGCCGCTGGGCGATTTGGCCATGGCCACGAAATAGCCGGTCAGCGCCTCGTCCAGCGCGGCCTTGGCGAAGACCTTGGCCTCCATCGGCGGCGGCGGCGCACCTTCGGCGCGCGGCGCGTAACGCAAGGCGGTGCGCCCGGCGACCAGGAATGACGCCACCGACAACAGCAGCGCAATGAGCGCGCCGCCGGCACTGCCGGTCCAGGCGGCCGGCAGCCAGAACAAGGCGCCGATCAAGCCGCCCAGGGCCATGTACTGGGTCTGCTTGCCGACTTCGTGCCACAGCAGCATGGATACGCCGCTGGCCAGCAGCAGCACCCCCGGCAGCAGTCCCCACGGCAGCCAGCCCCAGCCATGCGCGGCCAGCAACCACCACAGGCCGGCGACGATGGGGACCAGGCTCGGCAGGTCGTAATGGCGGGGAGCGCGAGTTTCCATTGGGGAGGGATCTTTTATGTCTGAAAACGGAAGTCGTGCCTGCCGAAGCGGCGCCGTCGCAGCGCCGGGCTAGATGTCTCAGGCAGCCTTGAGATTGGCAGTAACGATCAGGTACAACGTGGGCAACAGCACCCCGAGCACTGCCTGTGCCGACCAGTTCCAGCTACGCCGCTTCCACAGTCCGTAGGTGGCGACGCTGGCGGCCACCGCCAGGGTCAGGAAGCTGGCGGAAACGATCAGCAGGCCGGGAAAGCCCTGGCGTATGTCCGGCTCGGAGCTCTGGTAGATGCCGTAGACCAGGCAGACGTAGCTCACCGACAGAGTCATCGCCACGCCCAGCGCGGCCAGGGCGGCGTCCACATAAAGCAGGTATTTCACTTCTTGCGTCCCACTCCGGGCAGCAGGCGTAACAGGGGAATCAGTTCCTTCGCCACCTTGGGCTGGGCCATGCCGGTGCGCATCAGCAGCACGGTGAACGTGCGCAGGATGCGGTCGCGGCTGTCGAACACGCTGCCCACCATCGGCACGCGACGATCGTCCATCACCGTGATCGCCTCTTCCGGCGTTTCGCCGAAATTGAAGCGCATGGTCATGCGCACTTCCAGCGGCTCCTGCGCCCGGCGACGGCGCTCCCTGGCTTTGGCTAAGATGCCGACGGACTTCTTCCCCGTCTTCAAGCGACCTTCTCCATGACCATTCCGGATGCCCTGGTGTGCTTCGCACACGGTAAAGAAAGCGGCCCCTGGGGGACCAAGATCACACACCTCGCCAACACCGCGCAACGCCGCGGCTACGAGGTCATCAGCCCCGATTATAGCCACACGCACGATCCGCATGCCCGGGTGGCGCAATTGCTGGAGCTGGCGCCGCAGGCCGGGCGCGCGCTGGTGCTGGTGGGGTCCAGTATGGGCGGCTACGTATCCGCCATGGCCTGCGCCGCGCTCAAGCCGCAGGCCCTGCTGCTGCTGGCGCCCGCGCTGTACTTCCCCGGCTTCGACGAAGAGCCTACCGGCATCCCGGCGCTGAGCGCCGTGGTCCACGGCTGGAGCGACGACATCGTGCCGGTGGACCGTGCCATCCGCTTCTCGCGCTCGCATCACGCGGCGCTGCATGTGCTGAACAGCGGGCACACCCTGAACGATCAATTGCCGGCGCTGGAACTGCTGTTCGACGACCTGCTGCGGCGCGCCCTGGAGCCCGGACCATGACCCCGGCCGAACTCCGCGCCGGCTGGGAAGCCGCCTACCGCCGCACCGAGTACCGGGTGGAATTGCCCGGAGGGCACCTGATCCTGCGGGTGGATCTGCACCAGGAAGCCGACGACCAGCGGCTGCGCCGGGAAGCGGAAGTGCAGACCCACTGGGCCATCGTCACCGCCTGCAACCCGGGTTCGAAGGCCTGCGGCGCCTCGGAGAACGCGCGGCTGCAGGACGAGCTGAGCGAAGCCGCACAGCACCTGGATGTGCGCTGCATCGGCAGCATCAATCGCGATCCGCAAGCGGACTGGCCCGACGAGCCGGGCTACCTGATGTGCGATCCCCCGCCCGGCTCCGCCGAGGCGCTGGGCCGGCACTTCCGCCAGAACGCGATTCTCGCCGGCCGGCTTGGCGAGGCGCCGCGGCTGGTGTGGCTGGTTGAGTGAGGCTTCCTGCCACCAATTCAAAACTATTGACGTCATACCGGCGAAAGCCGGTATCCAGAGATGCGGAGTGCACGCTATCGTCCCCTGGATACCGGCTTTCGCCGGTATGACGTTTTCAATTCGTAGAGAAACCCGCCAACTCAAGTCGCCGGCGTTGCCGGCTGGTAAGCCTGCACGAACTCCGGCGGCTGCCGGCGCGGCTTGCCGCTTTTCAGGTCGACGCAAACCCATTGGGTACGGCCGCGCAGCACCGTCTTGCCGTCGCCGGCGCGGATGATCTGGTAGCCGCGCCACATCGACAGGCGTCCGTCGTTCTCGTGGATGAAGGTGGCGAGCAGCAGTTCATCGCCAGCGAAGGTCGGCAGCAGGTAATCCAGCTCATGCCGCCGCACCACGCAGCCGCAGCCGAAGCGCTCGTAGTCGCTGAAATCCAGACCGAGCTGCTTCGAGTGCGACCAGGCGACCTGCTCCAGCCAGCCCAGATAGACCACGTTGTTGGCATGGCCGAACTGGTCGATGTCACCCGCCTGCACCGTGACGCGCTCGACGAAAGGCTCAAGCACGTCCCACTTGTACTCACTCACATCCATCCGCCATTCCTGTCTTTATGAGATGGGTTCTAGACTGACCCGCTTGTTTCAACAGTCCAGGCATGGATGCCTGGCATCTTGTACAGGGACGTTCATTGCTCGTCGAAACTGTGGCTCGACGCCCTTGCCCAGTATGTCTCATACACCGCATGCGCCGCGGGGTTGGTCAGCAGCTCGCCCGGTTTGACGAATTTGTACAGGTTGGACAACAGCCGGATCTCGCTGCCGGAAACGCGCCGCACGATATGGTGCGGTTGCAGATCGCCCGGATGCTCCAAGCCGGCCGCCGCCACCAGTTCACCCAGCGCATGCAGGGTGTTGCGGTGGAAATGATAGACGCGCTGCGACTTGTCGCCGACCACCAGGGCGCGCTGGCGGCGCGGGTCCTGCGTTGCCACGCCGGTCGGGCAATGATCGGTGTGGCAGGACTGCGACTGCACGCAGCCCAGGGCAAACATGAAGCCGCGCGCGGCGTTGCACCAGTCCGCGCCCATGGCCAGGGTGCGGGCCAGGTCGAAGGCCGAAATGACCTTGCCGCTGGCGCCGAGGCGGATCTTGTCGCGCAGGTTCAGGCCGACCAGGGTGTTGTGCACCAGCAGCAGCGCTTCCTGCAGCGGCGTGCCGATGTGATCGGTAAATTCCAGCGGGGCCGCGCCGGTGCCGCCCTCGCCGCCATCGACCACGATGAAGTCCGGCAGGATGCCGCTTTCCAGCATCGCCTTGCAGATGCCGAAGAACTCCCAGGGATGTCCCAGGGCGAACTTGAAGCCGGCCGGTTTGCCGCCGGAGAGTTCGCGCATGCGGGCAATGAACTGCATCATTTCCAGCGGCGTGGAAAACGCCGAATGGCGTGCCGGGGAAACGCAGTCCACGCCCATCGGCACACCGCGCGCCTCGGCGATCTCCGGTGTCACCTTGGCGCCCGGCAGCACCCCGCCGTGGCCGGGCTTGGCACCCTGCGACAGCTTCAGCTCGACCATCTTTACCTGCGGCGACTTGGCCTGGGCGGCGAATTTATCCGGGTCGAAATGGCCGTCATCGGTGCGGCAGCCGAAGTAGCCGCTGCCCAGTTCCCAGATCAGGTCGCCGCCGTTCTCGCGGTGATAGCGGCTGATCGAGCCCTCGCCGGTATCGTGGGCGAAGCCGCCCAGCTTGGCGCCGGTATTCAGCGCGCGGATGGCGTTGGCCGACAGCGCGCCGAAGCTCATGGCCGAGATGTTCAGCACCGAGGAATCATAAGGCTGCTTGCACTCCTGGCCACCGATGTGCACGCGGAAATCGGTATTGGGCAGCTTGGTCGGGCGCATCGAATGGTTGATCCATTCGTAGCCTGAGCCATACACATCCAGTTCGGTGCCGAAGGGACGCTTGTCCTCGACATTCTTGGCGCGCTGGTACACCAGCGAGCGCTGCGCGCGCGAGAACGGGAAGGCGTCGGCATCCGATTCCAGCAGGTACTGGCGGATCTCCGGGCGGATCAGCTCGAAGAAGGCGCGGAAGTGCGCCATGATCGGATAGTTGCGGCGCAGCGAGTGCCGTGTCTGTCGCAGATCGTAAATGCCGACCAGGCTGAGCCCCGCCGCGATGACCGCCGGGATCAGCCAGTAGGGGTTGACCAGGCTGGCGGCGCCCGCCACCAGCGTAATCAGCACCATGATGATGAAGGCGTACAGGCGCGACGGCGGCAGCGACATGGCACTCGTGGACGTAGCACTCATTGGGAATCCTTTGGTGTTGGCCTTTGGGTGTTGGCTCGGATGGCGTTCTGAAACGGGCGCCGCTTGAGCCGCAGAGCTTATACCGCGAGCACTGTGACGCCTCCAAGTCGCGGGGCGCCGTCTTTGTCCAAAATCCGCGCCGGCGCTTTAAGCGGCGCGGGCGATGGAGTAAACTACTAATCCGTACCGATTTGGTCTTGTATAGCGGGCCCGCCCGCAGCGATTTCCGGCACCCATGTTCAAACTCGGCAAGCTCACAGATTATGGCACCGTGGTGATGACGGCCCTGGCCGCCCGGCCGGATGCCCTGCGCAACGCCCACGAGCTGGCGGCGGAAACCCATGTGGCCGCCCCCACTGTTTCCAAGCTGTTGAAACAGCTGGCAAAATACGGCCTGGTGGAATCGATTCGGGGCGCCCATGGCGGTTATCGCCTGGCGCGCCGGCCGGAGCAGATCACGGTGGCCGACGTGGTCAGCGCGCTGGAGGGTCCCATCGCCCTGACCCAGTGCGCGGTGCACGACGGCGGCTGCAGCATCGAGTCGCATTGCGGCGTGCGCGGCAACTGGCGGCTGATCAACACGGCCATCCGCCAGGCGCTGGAATCGGTGACGCTGGCGCAGATGGCCGAGCCGCTGCGCGGACGCCGCCAGGTAGGCGTCGATAGCCCGATGAGCTTCCTGCGCAAGCTCGGGCAGGCCCTCCCCCAGGCCCAGGAATAGGCCCAAAGAATTTTTCAGGATTTGATATGGCAACCCAACCCCAGGACATTCAGGAGCTGATGCGGCGGCGCGAGTACAGCGCCGGCTTCGTCACCTCGATCGAGTCGGAGACCATCGCGCCCGGCCTGTCGGAAGACGTGGTGCGGATGATCTCGGCGCGCAAGCAGGAGCCGGAATGGCTGCTCGAATTCCGCCTCAAGGCCTACCGCCGCTGGCTCAAGATGGAGCAGCCGAAGTGGGCGCACGTCCACTATCCGCAGATCGACTACCAGGCCATCTCCTACTATTCCCAGCCGAAGTCGCACAAGGAAGGCCCGAAGTCCCTGGACGAGGTCGATCCCAAGCTGCTGGAGACCTACAAGAAGCTGGGCATTCCCCTGAAGGAACAGGAGATGCTGGCCGGCGTGGCGGTGGACGTGGTGTTCGACAGCGTCTCCGTGGCCACCACCTTTCGCAAGAAGCTGGGCGAAGCCGGCGTAATTTTCTGCTCCATCTCCGATGCGGTGCGCGAACACCCGGAGCTGGTGCGCAAGTACATGGGCAGCGTGGTGCCGTTCGGCGACAACTTCTACGCCGCGCTGAATTCGGCGGTGTTTACCGACGGCTCCTTCGTCTTCATTCCCAAGGGCGTGCGCTGCCCGATGGAGCTGTCCACCTATTTCCGCATCAACGAGCGCAACACCGGCCAGTTCGAGCGCACCCTGATCGTCGCCGAGGAAGGCGCCTACGTCAGCTACCTCGAAGGCTGCACCGCGCCGCAGCGCGACGAGAACCAGCTGCACGCCGCGGTGGTGGAGCTGGTGGCGCTGGACGACGCCCAGATCAAGTATTCGACGGTGCAGAACTGGTACCCCGGCGACGAGCAGGGCCGTGGCGGCATCTACAACTTCGTCACCAAGCGGGCCGACTGCCGCGGCCGACGCAGCAAGGTCTCCTGGACCCAGGTGGAAACCGGCTCGGCCATCACCTGGAAGTACCCGAGCTGCATCCTGCGCGGCGACGACTCAGTCGGCGAGTTCTACTCAGTCGCGCTGACCCATCATATGCAGCAGGCCGACACCGGCACCAAGATGATCCACGTCGGCAAGAACACCCGCTCGACCATCGTCTCCAAGGGCATCTCCGCCGGCCACGGCCAGCAGTCCTATCGCGGCCTGGTGCGCGTGCTGGAGAGCGCCGAGAACGCGCGCAATCACACCCAGTGCGACTCGCTGCTGATCGGCGATCAGTGCGGCGCCCACACTTTCCCCTACACCGAAGTGCGCAACCCCAGCGCGCGCCTGGAGCACGAGGCCACCACCTCGAAGATCGCCGAAGACCAGCTTTATTACTGCCGCGCGCGCGGCATCGGCGAGGAAGAAGCCGTGTCGATGATCGTCAACGGCTTCTGCAAGGACGTATTCAAGGAGCTGCCGATGGAGTTCGCGGTGGAAGCCGGCAAGCTGCTGGCGGTGAGTCTTGAAGGATCTGTTGGATGAATGGCGGCACGCCATCCATTCAAACAATCGTAGGGCGGGCCGTGCCCGCCATGGACGGTTGCGCAACGACAACGGCGGGCACGGCCCGCCCTACTATTTGAAGGTTGAGTAAGCAATGCTTGAAGTAAAGGGTCTGCACGCCAAAGTCGAAGGCAAGGACATCCTCAAAGGGTTGGACCTCAGCATCCGCGCCGGCGAAGTCCACGCCATCATGGGGCCGAACGGCTCCGGCAAATCCACCCTGTCGCACGTGGTTGCCGGGCGTGAAGGCTATACGGTCACCGCCGGCTCGGTGCAGTTCGACGGCAAGGATCTGCTGGAGCTGGAGCCGGAACAGCGCGCCTGCGAAGGCATCTTCCTCGGCTTCCAGTACCCGGTGGAAATCCCCGGCGTCAGCAACCTGACCCTGCTCAAGGCGGCGCTCAACGCCCGCCGCAAGTACCGCGGCCAGCCGGAAATCGAGGCGACGGACTTCCTCGCCTGGGTGCGCGACCGCGCCAAGCTGGTGAAGATCGACCCGAAGATGCTGTCGCGCGGCGTCAACGAGGGCTTCTCCGGCGGCGAGAAGAAGCGCAACGAGATCCTGCAGATGCTGATCCTCGAGCCGCGCCTGATGATCCTCGACGAGACCGACTCGGGCCTGGACATCGACGCCCTGAAGATCGTCGCCGACGGCATCAACACCCTGCGCTCGCCCGAGCGGGCCACCATTCTGGTGACCCATTACCAGCGCCTGCTCGACTACGTGCAGCCAGACTATGTGCACGTGCTGGCCGGCGGCCGTATTGTCCGCAGCGGCGGCCCCGAGCTGGCCCGCGAACTGGAAGAAAAGGGCTACGGCTGGCTGGAGGCCGCCTGATGACGCTCGCCGCCTATACCGAGGGCTTCGAGCAGTTCGCGGCCGGACTGCCGGCGGAGCAGCGCCCGGCGCGCCGCGAACAGTTCGGGCGCTTCCTCGCGGCGGGCTTCCCCACCCCGCGCATCGAGGAATGGCATTACACCGACCTGGCACCGCTGAGCGAGCGCCGCTACTCGACGGTCGTCGAGAGCGGAACGGTCCCTGTGGCGGAACTGCTCGCCGATGTCGACCGGCTGGTCTACATCAACGGCCGGCTCGACCGGGCGCACAGCACCGCGGCCGATCTGCACGCCGATAACCTGGCCACCCGGGAAGGTCCGGACAGCGTCACCGCCCTCAACGCCGCCTTTGCCACCGGCGGCCTGTCCCTGCGCCTCGGCCGCAACGAACGGCGGCCAAACCCGATCCAGGTGTTGGCCGCGGGCGTCGCCGGCGCCGCGCCGAGCATGGTGCACCAGCGCCACCTGATCGAGCTCGGGGAGAACGCCGAGGCCACCGTGGTGTTCCAGTTTCTCGGCCAAGGGGCGGAGCGGCTGACCACCCATGTCATCGAAACGAAGCTGGCGCCCGGCGCCCGCCTGACCCTGTACCGCCTGCAGGACGAGCACGCGGACGCCACGCTGCTGACCCGCATCGATGCCCGCCTGGGCCGCGACAGCCGGCTGAATGCCGTGGTGGTCGATTGCGGCACCGGCCTGGTGCGCCATGACTTCAACGTGGTGCTGGCCGAGCCGGGTGCCGAAGTCGAGCTTTCCGGGCTGTACCAGCCGGCTCCCGGCGGCCACGTCGACAACCAGACCCGCATCATCCACGCCGCCCCGCACTGCCGCAGCCGCGAATGGTTCAAGGGCATCATCGACGCCAAGGCCCGCGCCATCTTCGTCGGCAAGGTGGTGGTGCAGCCCGGCGCGCAGAAGACCGACTCGGAACAGCATGTGGCCAACCTGCTGCTGTCGCGCAAGGCCGAGGTCAACGCCAAGCCGGAGCTGGAAATCTACGCCGACGACGTCAAATGCGCCCACGGCGCCACCGTCGGCCAGCTCGACGAGGTCGCGCTGGAATACCTGCGCAGCCGCGGCATCGCCGCCGCCGATGCGCGTGCCCTGCTGCTGCGCGCCTTCGGCTCCGAAGTGCTGGAAAAAATCGCCATCCCGGCCTTGCGCCACCGCCTTGCCCTGCGTCTCGGCCTCGGTGCGGAGGACGGCTTCGAGGAGATTGCTGCATGAATGCGGCCGTGCCACGTCCCGCTGTGCCCCTGCCGTTCGACCTGGCGCGCATCCGCGCCGATTTCCCGATCCTGTCGGAGCCCGTGCGCGGCGGCCGCCTCGCCTACCTCGACAACGGCGCGACCACGCAGAAGCCCGAGTCGGTACTGCGGGCGATGGACTATTACTACCGGCACCAGAATTCCAACGTGCACCGCGCCATCTACGATCTGGCCGAGCGCGCCACCACCGCTTACGAAGCCGCGCGCGACCGCATTGCGCGCTATTTCGGCGCCGCCCGCGAGGAAATCGTCTTTACCCGCGGCACTACCGAGGCGATCAACCTGGTGGCCTACAGCTACCTGCTGCCGCGCCTCAAGGCCGGGGACGAAGTCCTGATCACCGGAATGGAGCACCACTCCAATATCGTGCCCTGGCAACTGGTGGCGGCGCAGGCCGGAGCCAGGGTAGTCGCCGCACCGGTAACGGACAGCGGCGAGCTGGACTACCCGGCCTGGCGCGCCCTGCTCGGCGAGCGCACCCGGCTGGTGGCCGTCACCCATGTTTCCAACACCCTGGGCACCATCAACCCGATCGAAACCATGATCGGCGAGGCCCACGCCCACGGCGTGCCGGTGCTGGTGGACGGCGCCCAGGCCATCGCCCACCTCAAGGTGGACGTGAAGACCCTTGGCGTCGATTTCTATGCCAGCTCCGCCCACAAGGCCTACGGCCCCACCGGTTTCGGCAGCCTCTACGCCAGGCGCGAGCATCTGGAAGCGATGCAGCCCTGGCATGGCGGCGGCGACATGATTCGCACCGTATCTTTCGAGGGCAGCACCTGGAACGACGTGCCCTACAAGTTCGAGGCCGGCACCCCGGATATGGCCGGCGCCATCGGCTTCGCCGCCGCCCTGGACTACATCGAGTCGCACGGGCTGGCCGCCATCGCCGCCCACGAGCACGCCCTGCTGGAAGAAGCGACCGCCCGTCTGGCCGAAGTCCCCGGCCTTCGGCTGATCGGCACGGCGCCCCGAAAAGGGGCGATTCTGTCCTTTGTCATGGACTGCGCCCACCCGCAGGACATCGGTACCGTGCTGGACCAGGAGGGCGTCGCGGTGCGTACCGGCCATCATTGCACCATGCCGCTGATGCAGCGCTTCGGCATTCCGGCGACGGTGAGGGCTTCGCTGGGGATTTATAACGGGTCCGACGACATCGTTCAGCTGGAGCGCGCGCTGCACAAAGTTAAGCGGTTGTTTACTTGAACTCTTGTTGCTAACGTGTAGCATATAAAAAAAATGTGACGTACGGCACACTGCCTAAGGGAATGGCATTGGGCTGAATTATCCAAGGGATTGATGCGGGGAATGGGGAGCAATGGCCGATCATCGCGTTTCTTGCCATTTTTCGGCTCGATACCGCTGCGTGTCGGCCCTGACCATCAGCGTGCCCGTCAAATCGCCTGCCGCCAAATCCGGAGGCGCTTTTCAGCCTTGCCGGGTCAATCCCAGACTTGTTCCGCCCGGCCATCGGCAATGAAGCGCGGCCATTCGGGATATACGTTTATCGAACTGGTTGTCGCGATGTCCATCGCCGGCATTCTGGCGGCCATTACTATTCCGAGCTTCGTCAGCAGCATCCGCAGCAATTACGGCGTGTCGGATGCGAATTCGATGTTGTCGCTGGTGACGCTCGCGCGCAATACCGCCATCAGCCGTGACGGCTATACGGTGCTTTGCATCAATACCTCAGCCACGACGCCGGCCTGTTCGACGGGCAGTGTCACCTGGGACCAGGGCGTGCTGCTGTTCATCGACACCAATAACAACGGCACCTATGACTCGGGAACCGACACCCTCGTTCGCGTCGAAGTGCCTTTCACCAGCGGCAGCACCATCACCTACACGGCGGCATCCACCAGCACCGCGCTGACGACAATCGGCTTTACCGGCCTGGGGCAGATGAATTCGACGACCACATACGGGCACTTCGACGTGAAACCGTCAAACTCCACCACCGGCGAGCGCTATGTCGTGGTGCGCCAGATCGGCCGCGCCAACGTCTGCCCGCCCACCGACACCAATTGCGGACCATGAAGCAGCCGAGCAGCCATTCGCAGGCGGGCATCACCCTGGTCGAGGTCTTGATCGCGGTTCTGGTGTTGTCGATCGGACTTCTGGGCATTGCCGGTCTGCAGACCGCCGCCCTGACCGCCAATTTCACCTCGTACCAGTACACGCAGGCCTCGCTGCTGGCGCAGGGCATGGTCGAAAAGATGCGGGCCAATCGCCAGGGTGTGCTGAGCGGTTATTACTCGATGGCGGCCAGCACCAGCGCGCCCACACCGGCACCGAGCACCAATTGCGCCAGTGCGGCCTGCAGCTTCCAGCAGCAGGCCACCTACGATATGGCCATGTGGTATGCGCAGATCACCGGAAACCTCGCTTCGGGCTCCGATGCCGTCGCGCTGACGGCGCAGGGATCCTCCAGCGGCGCCGTACCCACGCTGTCCAACAGCGCCGGTTCGATCAGCTGCACCAACCTCACCACCAATCTGGCCCTGACCAACAATATGCAGTGCGTGGTCACCGTCTATTGGGATCCAGGCCGCAGCGCCACCGCCGGCAATTTCAGCTGCTCGCCGAGCGACTCGACCGCACTGCGCTGCTTCAGCGTCGCTTTCCAGCCGCCATGAACAACAAGAACAGCAACCGCGGGTTCACCCTGATCGAACTGATGGTCACCATCACGCTGGGCCTGGTGATTCTGGCCGGCGTGATTCAGGTGTTCGTGAGCAGCAAGCAGGGCTACCAGGTGCAGCGCAGCGCCGGGCGGTATCAGGAAAGCACCCGTTTCGCCATGGAGTACCTCAATACTTATATCCGGCTGGCCGATTTCTGGGGTGGGGCGAAGCCCGGCACCATCAGCTTCGCCGGCGGCACCAACCCCTCATCGGGCACCGGTTGCGCCAATGCGGCCTGGATCGTGGATCCAACCAACGGCATTCACGGCTACCAGGGGGCGGCCAGCATCAGCGCCCTGAGCGACAGCACCTTGTCCGCCTGCCTGACCAGCCTGAGCCCGGGCTATGTCCCGAACAGCGACATCCTGGTGGTCCGCTACGTCAATCCCGACAGCTACGTCAGCACCGAATGCGCCAGCGTCACTGCCGCCACCACCGACTGCCCCAGCGGCAGCCCGGTCACCGCTTCCAGCGGCTACTGGATCCGCTCGATGGTTGACCTGCAGGCACTGCTTTACAACAGCAGCACCCTTGCCTCGGTCAACTCGGCCCTGCCGAACAACTACGCCAACTACGGCCCCGCCATCCAGAACTACCAGTTCCAGGCCCTGATCTTCTACCTGGCGGTGTCCGATAACGGCGAGGGCCTGACCCCGACGCTTTACATGCTGCCGGTACAGGGGACTGCCCTGGGACCCGCCCAGCCGCTGGTGGACGGCGTGGAGATGCTGAAGTTCGACTATGGCATCGACCCCACCCTGGGCACGGCCACCCAGAATTACTCCGTGAATGAATATACCTCCGCGACCAACGTCACCAACTGGTCGCAGGTGCTGAGCGTGCGGGTCAGCCTGATCGTGCGGGGCGACACCCTCGACAACTTCACCGATACCCAGACTTACCAGATGACGGACTCGTTCTGCTATGGACCGTCCGGCTCGGGTTGCGGCGCCACCTACTCCGGCACCGGGGCGGTGGCGGACACCAGCGCTTCCTACCAACGGCGCCTGATCGTGAAGGACATATTGCTGCGCAACCGGGTGCGACAATGAGCAGATCGATACGGCTTGCAAAACCGCACCGGGGCTATGCCCTGGTGACGTCCATCCTGTTCCTGGTCATGTTGACCCTGGTTGCCCTGGCCACGCTCAAGGGCGCCGGCCTGGAAGCGCGGATGAGCAGCAACAACGCCTTCCACACGCAATCGCTGGAATCCTCGGAAACCGGCCGCCGGACCATCGACGCCCTGATCGACGCCAACCTCTACTACCGCGGCTGGCCCAACACCACCGGGATCAACGGTACGGTCGCCGTCGCCGACTTCGACCCGACCGTCACCG
>Ga0302314_10010357_pt1 | contig 16329 bp, 14 predicted proteins | sample III_Palsa_N2_3_FD_200533 | JGI IMG/M metagenome (GOLD analysis project Ga0302314, IMG submission 200533) | Peat permafrost microbial communities from Stordalen Mire near Abisko, Sweden - III_Palsa_N2_3 | ecosystem: Environmental > Terrestrial > Soil > Palsa > Peat permafrost | place: Sweden... | reverse complement strand
GGAATGTCGTGGCCGGTGCCGTCGACGACGACATGACGGCCCCGCGGGGCGGACGGCGCGCATGACCCGCATCCCCCACCGGACGGGCAGCGGCAGCGCGCTTTCCATCTCCTCGTGCCCCGGGTCTACCAGGACCAGGCCCGCGGCCAGGTCCGGCCGGCGGAAGGCCAGGCGCCGGCGCGCTGCCGCCGAGCCTCGAGCACGACAGCGGGCTCGCCCGCGCCGGCCTCCACCCGCCGTACGACCCTGCCTCCGGGACCCATGTCAGCGTCCCGAACTGTCACAGTGGATAACAGTCGGCAATTCCATTCGCGAGATCGGTAGAAGAGCACTGCACATCTGAGTTCAGGAGAGGTGAGTCGATTGGATGCATCCCTGCTGAGGCACCATCCGGGTGCCGTTCGTCGCGTTTGATGCAACATGCTTGATTCTGCGACAACGATGCCCTCACCGCCGCTAGCCCTTCGGGAGGCGAGGCGACATGGAGCTTGCTGGGTCTTCGGTCAGCTCACTGCCGCTACCCTGATCGCATGAGGCATCAGCGGCTGAGATCGGTCGTCGTGGAGGGGCTCACGTCGGTCAGGTCCGCTGCGCTTGAGTTGAATGACGTGAACGTACTGGTCGGCGCGAACGGTGCGGGTAAGAGCAACTTGATCCGGGCCCTGGGAGTGCTTGGCCGGATCATGGACGGCGAGCTTGGTCTGTACGTCGGTCTGTCCGGTGGCGCGAGCGCGCTCCTGAACGCTGATCCGACAGAGCCTCGCCGGATTCGCCTGCAGGCGGGGTCCGATGCCGGGGGATATTCGGCTGAACTTATCCCGGCGGCGGGGGACACGCTCATCTTCTCCGACGAAGCAGTTTTGGTGCGGAACACGGGCGTGCTTACATCGCTTGGGCGCGGTCACCGGGAGACAGCGCTAACGTCTACCGAGCCACTTTGGGTGCCGGGGGCCCAACCCCTCGTTGAGACCCTGCGAGGCTGCCGCGTGTTCCACTTCCACGACACCAGTCGCGGGGCACCTGTCAAGCAGCAGGGATACACCGCAGACAACCGGTCTCTGCACTCGGATGCAGGAAACCTCGCAGCGGTCATGCTGCGGCTGCGTGGTGGCGACCCCGGACGTTACCGGCGGATCGTCCTCACGGTTAAGCAGGTTGCGCCGTTCTTCCGGGACTTCGTGCTGGAGCCGGAACTGGCCCCTGACCGAGTGCGACTGCGATGGCAGCAAGAGGGCAGTGACTCCGTTCTCCCCGCCGATGCGCTCTCGGACGGCACGCTCCGGTTCATCTGCCTTGCTGCGCTGCTCGGCCAGTCGGAGCTACCAGGCCTCATCGTCCTAGACGAGCCGGAGCTCGGGCTGCACCCGTTCGCGATCGTGCAACTGGCCGGGATGCTGCGATCCGCCAGTCAGGACAGCCAGGTTCTGCTGGCCACCCAGTCCGTTACCTTGATGAACCAGTTTGAGCTGGGCGACCTCATCATCGTGGAACGCAGGGAAGGTGCTTCCGTCTTCGAGCGGCCCGATCCGGACCGCCTCAGCGAGTGGCTCGCGGAGTATTCGCTTGGCGAGCTATGGGAGAAGAATCTCCTCGGCGGGCGTCCCCGGCCGGAGCGCGGCTAACGGTGCACCACCTCCACATCCTCTGCGAGGGTCAGACAGAGGAGATGATCGCGAGCGATGTCCTAGCGTCCTACTTTGTCGGCGCGGATGCCTACGTCACTTGGTCCGTCCTCACGACCAAGCGCCCAGCTGGTGGCCCGGCATTCAAGGGCGGCGTCTCCACTTGGCCGAAGCTGGAGCGTGAACTGCGCCTGCTCCTGCACGACACTTCTACGACGGTGCTGACCACGCTGCTTGACTACTACGCCTTCCCGGCGGAGGCGCCAGGAATGGCGGATCGCCCGCACGGGTCACCTCACGGCCGAGTGACGCACGTCGAGTCGGCCATAGGTAAGGCGATCGGTGACGCGCTTCCTCCCGCATCTCGTGCTGCACGAGACCGAGGCGTGGGTGCTCGCCGACTGCAATCGGCTCGGCGAGGTGATGGGAGACCCGGGTCCTGCGGCCGAACTAGGACGCGTCGTGCGGTTGGAGTCCAGCCCGGAGCTTGTCAACGATGGCATCGATACCGCGCCGTCGAAGCGCATCAAGAAGGCGTATCCGCAGTACGAGAAGACGCTGCATGGCCCCTTGGTCATCGCTGACGCCGGCATCGACACGATCCGGAGCACGTGCCCGCACGCCGACGACTGGCTCCGCAGGCTTGAGACGAGGATGTCACGCCCGGTCACCGAGTGACAGGGGAACACTGCAGGTTTGAATAAGTGCCCTCCCACCAGTACATCGAGAGCGACAACGCCACTGCGCACAGAGCCGACGCGACGACGAAAACGGCGATGCCGCCGGACGACGGCCACGCCGACCCCGGCGATCACGCCACGGCCGCGCTGCCTGGACGGCCGGCGGCGCTGCGGCCGCTTCGGGGGCGGAATTTCTCGTGCTGCCAGCGCCAAGACCCGCTTCTTTTCACCGGCGCAATCACCCAGCGTGAATTCTCCGCAATTTCCGGCGGCGGTGAGCGACATCGTCCGGCGAACGTCGGCGACGGCCGAGCCGAGGTGCGGGGTGAACAGGGTTCTGGGACGGCGCAGCCTGGCGGGGAGTATCGCACCGTCGGCTTCGCGGCCGTATAGTCCGGTTCCATGAGCCAGCCTCCGGCCCGGCCGCGCGTCACCGTGACGTTCGCCGGCTCCGGCGATGCCTTCGGCAGCGGCGGGCGTTTTCAGGCCTGCATCCACCTGCGCGTGCCGGGCCGGGCACCCGTGCTGCTGGACTGCGGGGCGACATCGCTCAGCGCGCTCAAGTCCCGCGGTCTCGACCCCGGCGAAATCAGCACCGTATTCGTCTCCCACCTGCACGGGGACCACTTCGGCGGACTGCCGTTCCTGGTCCTCGACGGCCAGTTCAGCCAGCGCACCAGCCCGCTGACCGTGGCCGGCCCGCCCGGCACCGCCGACCGCCTCCGGCAGGCGATGGAAACAGCGTTCCCCGGCTCCCCCGCCGCCCGCCGCCGCTTCGCCCTCGACGTCATCGAATTGGCACCCGGCAGCACGACAACCGTGAACGGCACCGAGGTCACCAGCTGGGAAGTGGACCACCCCAGCGGTGCCCCTCCCCTGGCCCTGCGGCTGCGTGCCGGCGGTACGACGATCGCCTACACCGGCGATACCGCCTGGACCGAGAACCTGGCCGCGGCCGCCGATCACGCGGACCTCCTGATCGCCGAGGCCTACCAGTATGACAAGCCCGTCCCCTATCACCTGCGCTACACCGACCTCCGCACCCACCGGGCCGACCTGGCCAGCCGCCGGATCGTCCTGACCCACATGTCCGCCGACATGATCGCCCGCGCCGCGGCAGGCGAACTCGACTTCGAGACCGCCCGCGACGGCCTCGCCATCCAGGTCTGAACCCAGACCGGCGGCGTGCCTCTACTCCTGCGCCAACGGGCTGCGCCTGTGCTCGCGGACGTGGCCGGCGGTGTCGAGGTGATCGCCCGGGCTGGCGGTGGTCGCGGCCCAGCTGGCGAGCACCCTCATGGCGTCGTCGGACGGTGAGCCCGGTTCCGCGGTGTAGCAGGTCATGGTCAGGCCCTGGTCCTCGGTGCTGGGAAGCGGCATCGAGTCGAAGGCGACGTCGACGCGGCCGACCACCGGGTGCTGGAAGTGCTTGGTCCCGGTCTGGTGCAGCCGGACGTCGTGCGCGGCCCAGCCGGCGCGGAATTCCGGGCTGCGGGTGGCGAGCTCGCCGACCAGGCCGGTCAGCGCGCGGTCGTAGGGGTCGCGGCCGGCTTCGGTGCGCAGCAGCGCGACCGTGGCGCGGGCCACGTCGTCCCAGTCGGGGTAGAAGTCGCGGGAGACCGGGTCGAGGAAGCAGAAGCGGGCCATGTTGGCCGGGCGGGCCGGGTCGTCGAACACCGGCGCGTACAGCGCCCGGCCGAGCGGGTTGATGGCGAGCACGTCCAGGCGCCCGTCGCGGACGAAGGCCGGGGTGCCGGTCATCGACTCCAGGATGCGCAGCACGCTTGGCCGCACTGTGCGCTGCGGCCGGCGCCGAGGCGGACGGGAAGGCCTGGCCGCACGAGCCAGGTCGAACAGGTGGAGCCGCTCGGCCTCATCGAGCTGAAGGGCGCGCGCGACGGCGCTCAGGACGTCGTCCGAGACCCCGCTGATGTGCCCCTTCTCCAGGCGCACGTACCAGTCCGTGCTCACCCCGGCCAGCACGGCGACCTCTTCCCGCCGAAGCCCAGGCACCCGGCGGCGCCCGCCGCCGGGCAGCAGCCCGGCTTGCTCCGGGGAGATCTTGGCCCGCCGCGTCGCGAGGAACTCACGGATCTCAGCTCTGTTATCCACAGGTCCACGCTACGTCGGGCTAACGCAGGCAGGGGGGTTCAGGTAGCACCCCCCGCAACCGCCCGGTCGCGGGTTAGCTGGAAGGCGCCGGGAAGACAGCCGGCGAGCGGGTTAAGGCAGTTAATCAGCTAGAGGAGCACTGACAGCGAATGGAATACCGCAGGCTGGGCAACAGCGGCACCCTGGTGTCCACCGTGGCCCTGGGCACGATGAACTTCGGGACCCCAGAGACACCCGAGGAGGAGGCGTTCGCCCAGCTGGACGCCTTCATCGAGGGTGGCGGCAACCTGATCGACACCGCCGACGTCTACAACGGCGGCGGGTCCGAGGAGACCGTGGGCCGGTGGCTGGCGGCCCGCCCGCGCGCGGTCACCGACCACGCCGTGATCGCCACCAAGGGCCGGACCAGGAACGGCGAGGACCCCAACGACGCCGGGACGTCCCGGCGGCACCTGGACCGGGCGCTGACCGCGTCGCTGCGCCGGCTCGGCACCGAGACCATCGACCTGTACCAGCTGCACGCCTGGGATCCGCTGACCCCGGTCGAGGAGACCCTGTCGTTCCTCGACACCGCCGTCCGCGCGGGCAAGATCCGCTATGCGGGCCTGTCCAACTTCACCGGCTGGCAGCTGCAGCTCGCCGTCTCGGCCGCGCGGGCCGCCGGGTACCCGGTCCCGGTGACCCTGCAGGCGCAGTACAGCCTGGCCACCCGCGAGCCTGAGTGGGAGATGCTGCCGGCCGCCCGGCACAACGGGCTCGGCCTGCTGTCCTGGTCCCCGTTGGCCAGCGGCTTCCTGACCGGCAAGTACGCCCGCGGCGAGCAGCGCCCGCCCGGCACCCGGGCCGGCCAGGACCACGCCCTGTACCAGTACACCTCGGCCAACTACGAGAACTCCGACCGGACATGGGACGCGGTTGACGCCCTGGCCGTCCTGGACGCGGGCAGCGACCCCAGGCCAGCCCCTTACCCCTACGGGCCGTTCGGCTCGGCCCAGCGAGACCGGACAGCGAACGGCCCCGAGGCCCTCGGCGCGCTCGTGCGGGCGCACTCGCAAGCGTCGAATCACGCGCGCTGACCAGCCGGTGCGGAACGATCCGGAAGACAGCGGCATGCGCGCCGTCGCGGCGGACAACTCCCGCAGCGCCGGGGGCGCCCCGGACAGGCGGACCGGGCACGCCACGACGGTCCTGCTGCTGACCTCGGGCGGGTTCTTCCTCACCACCCTCGACATCCTCATCGTCAACGTCGCCCTGACCCGGATGGGGCAGGACCTGGGCGGCGGCACCAGCGCCCTGCAGTGGGTGATCGACGGGTACACCCTGCCGTTCGCCGCCCTGCTGCTGTTCGCCGGGAACCTGTCGGACCGGATCGGGGCCAAGCGCGCCTTCGCCGCGGGCACCGCCGTTTTCGGCGCGACCTCGGTACTGTGCACGGCCGCCCCGACGATCGGCTTGCTGATCGCCGCCCGCTGCCTCCAGGGAGCCGGCGCGGCCGTCCTGCTGCCGCCCGCGACTGCGCTGATCCGCGAGGCGTTCCCCGACCCCGCCCTCCGCGCCCGCGCCCTCGGCGTGTGGACCGCGGGCGGGGCCGTCTCGGGGGCGGCCGGGCCACTGCTTGGCGGCCTGCTGACCACGCTCAACTGGCGGCTCGTGTTCGCCGTCAACATCCCCGTATGCCTGGCGATCCTCGCCTGCCTTCCCCGGGTCGCCCTGTCAGCGCGCCGGGTGGCCCCGTTCGACTGGGCCGGCCAGGTGCTGGCCGCCGGCGGCCTGGTCGCCCTGGTCTACGGGCTCATCGACGGCGGCGAACACAGCTTCGGGCGCCTCCTGGTCATCGCGGCCTTCGCCGTCGCGGCCGCCAGCCTGGCCGGGTTCGTCGCGGTGCAGGCCCGGGCGGCGCACCCGATGATGCCGCTGTCCCTGTTCCGGCCGCGCGGCATGCGGATCGCGCTGTTCGGCGGGTTCACCTTCATCGTCGGCTGGTACGGCACCGTGTTCCTGGCCAGCCTCTACCTGCAGCGGCACCTCGGCCTCTCGCCGCTGCTGGCCGGCCTGGCCTTCCTGCCCTCGGCCATGGTGAGCCTGGCCGGCAACCTGTCCAGCGGAGCCGTGGTCAACCGGTTCGGCACCAGGCTGCCGACGGTGCTCGGGCTGTCGTCGATGACGGCCGGCCTGACCGGGCTGGCGCTCGCCGCGCCGCTCGAGCGAGCCTGGCCGGTCGCCTGCCTGGTGATCCTGGTCGGCGCGGGCGGATCGGTGGCGATGCCGGCCCTCACCGGGCTCGTCCTCGCCGACACCGGACCAGACCAGGCCGGCATCGCCAGCGCGGTGCTCAACATGTTCCGCCAGATCGGCGGCGCGGTCGCGATCGCCGTGTTCGGCATCCTCGTCGCCGCCCCCCGGTCCTTCGTTCCCGGGCTGCAAGCCAGCCTGGCCATCGCCGCCGCACTGGGCGCCCTCTCCGCGCTGACCTGCCTGCGCATCCGCCCGCGGGCCGGGTCGGCCGACGGTGGCCTCGGCCGGTGTCCTCGTCGTGGCGGGCGCGGGTTGTGAGGCCGGGCTATCCCGGCATCGCCGGGCCCGGCCCGTCCGGCCGGGCGTAGGTGTACTGGGTCACCGTGCGCAGCATCGTCTCCGCGTGCTGAGCGGTGCCGATGCGGAGCGCGAGCGCGTTCTGAAGGGCATCGATGAGCAGCATCTGGCTGACCCTGATCCGGGTCATGGAGTGGGTGAGGTTCTCCTGGTGCGGGGTGCCGACGGCGAGGTGGATGTCGGCCAGGTCGGCGAGGGCGCCCCGGGCGAAGGAGGTCACCGCGATCACCGTGGCTCCGGCGGCCGCGGCGGCCTGGCCGATCCGGATCGTGATGGCGTTAGTCCCGCTGTGCCCGACGGCCAGGCAGACGTCTCCGGGTTCGAGCATGCCGGCGAGCGCGTGCATGGTGATGACGTCGGTCGGCGCTTCGGCCGTGCGGCCCACCAGCGCGAAGTGGAACACGGCGTACTGCCCGAGCATGGCCAGGTCACTCACGGTCACCATCAGCAGCCGGCGGGCCTCGCCGATCGCGGTCACCGCGCGAGCGAACTCGCCGCGGTCCAGGATCGAGGCCATCGCCTGGAGCTGCTCGATCCCCGCCGCCACCGTCTGCTCAAGCGCCGCCGCGACTTCGTCGCCCGCGCCGGTGCGGCCGGCGGCGTCGTCCTTCGCCGCCCGCGCCAGGGCATCGCGGAACTCGTTCAGGCCGGTGTAGCCCAGGCTCTGGCACGCCCGGATCACCGTGGCCGGGGAGGTTCCCGTTTCGGCGGCCAGCCGGGCCGCCGACCAGCTGGCGATGTCGTCGGCGTGCTCGAGCAGCGCCTTGGCGACCTTCGCCTCGCTCGGGACCAGGGAGGGAGTCAGCGCCCGGATGACGGTCTTCATCCGGTTTCCGGCGGTTTCGACTAGGTGCTCCTTAGTGTTCATGTCATGTTACGAATTACTTTAGTGCATACCCTAGCGACTATTCCGTACGTTAGGGAACGTATGGAATATCAGATGGAATAGAGCCACTCGGCGACGGGCCATGGTCAACCTCACCAGCGCGCAGGCCGTCCAGGAGTTCACCCAGGGCCACCTGGCGATGGTGATCAACTCGAGCGCGATCCAGTCGGCCCTGCTCGCCGAGGGAAGCATCAAAGTGATGGACGCCAGGCTGCCCTCGTTCGGGTCCCAGCCGAGCGTCCCCACCAACTCCGGGTCGGCGCTGTCCATCCTGTCCAAGGACCCGGTCAAGCAGCAGGCCTCCTGGGAGCTCATCCCGTACCTGACCAGCTCGGCCGCCTACCAGGCGATCACCACTCAGATCGGGTACGCCCCGCTGCGCACCAGCCTGGCGAGTGACCTTGGCACCGGATCGGCCGCGACGGTGCTCACCAAGACCAACATCGAGCAGCTCAGCCGCCTGGTGGCCTGGCAGGACTACGCCGGGCCCAACATCGGGCAGGTGGAGAAGACGCTGGAGGACGCGGTCTCCGCGGTCGCGTTCCAGGATCAGCCCGCTGCCAGCGCCCTGAGCGGGGCCCAGCAGCAGGCGACCAGCCTCCTTTCCGTCGCCGGCATCGTCGTGCCCCAGCTGAGCTCGGCGTTCGCGGCGCTGGAGATCCTGCTGTTCGTCAGCGCCTGGAACGAGTACTTCTGGCCCCTGGTCGTCTTCAACGATCCTCCTTCTCTATCTGCTCCTGCGGCGCAGGATCGTGAACGCCTTCGCGCGCTCCGGCATGCGCTTGGCGGGACTGAACAAAGAAACCAACGTTCGTTCGATTGGAGCTTTTGCCGTGTTTCTCACCATTCTGGGCTGCCGCCAGGGAATGCCGGCCGACGGCCAGGCCAGCTCGTCCTACCTGGTCACTGACGGTTCCACGCGGCTGCTGCTCGACTGCGGCCCCGGCGGCGCGACGGCGCTGTCCGCGGTGACCCACGTCAGCACGCTCGACGCCATCGTGATCAGCCACCTGCATTCCGACCACTGCTACGACCTGCTGCCCCTGGGCAAGACGCTGCTGGCCGGGCGGATCGCCGGCGACCACCGGTTCCCCACGCTGCCCGGCGCGGGCGCCGTCGAGTACCCGCGGGTGCCGCTGTACATCCCGGCCGGGGGCAAGGCGAAGCTCGACGCGCTCGCCGCGGCGCTCCCCGTGCCCACCTCCCCCGTGCTTGACCAGTCGTTCGACCTGGCCTTCGACGTGACCGAGTACGAGCCGCGCGACGCCCTGACCGTCGGCGACTGCCGGATCGAGCCGCTGCCGCTGCGCCACTCGCTGGCCAATTGCGGCATGCGCGTGACCGGCCCGGCTGGCACCCTGGCCTACAGCGGCGACACGTTCGACGTTCCCGGCCTCATCGAGCTCGCCCGCGGCGTCGACTTGTTCCTGTGCGAGGCCACCCTGGAGCTGACCGACGACACCCGGCACGGGCACCTCAGCGCGGCTCAGGCCGGGGAGGCGGCCGCCGCGGCGGGCGCCGGCGCGCTGGTGCTGACCCACTTCGTCACGGCCGACCCCGGGTGGCTCGAGGCCCGGCGGCGCGACGCTCAGCGGGCCTTCGGCGGCCCGGTGCACCTCGCCTCCCCGGGCCGGCGGTTCGAGGTGCGGCCCGCTTGACAGACAAAGCTAATCAGATTAGCTTTATGGCTACTAGACATAGCCATTGGAGGAGTGACATGACCGATTTCCTGGACATCACAGGCGGGCGGATCGCCTTCGACGTGGCCGGGGAGGGCCCGCTGATCGTGCTCGCGCACGGCATCGGTGACCACCGGCAGGCCTACCGGTTCCTGGCGCCCGCGCTGGTGCGGGCCGGGTTCCGGGTGGCGGCGATGGACCTGCGCGGGCACGGCGAGTCCAGCCTGGGCGACTGGAAGTCGATCTCCCGCACCGACGTGGCCGGCGACCTGGTCGCGCTGATCAGGCACCTGGGCGGCGGCCCCGCCGTCATCGTGGGGCACTCCCTGTCCGGCGGGGCGGCCACCATCGCCGCCGCGACGGCGCCGGACCTGATCAGCGGCATCGTCGAGCTCGGCCCGTTCACCAGGAAGGTGTCGTACGACCTGGGCGGGATGCTGCGGATCCGGCGCTACCGCCGGGGCACCCTGCTGATGGGCGGCGTGCTGATGCTCCGCAGCCTGGACATGTGGATGCGCTACCTGGACCTGGCCTACCCGGGGAAGCCGGCCGACTACGCCGCCTACATGACGGCGCTGCGGGCCAAGCTGCGCGAGCCCGGCCGGATGGCCGAGTTCCTCAAGACGATGAAGGTCGGCCCGGCCGACGCGGACGCCCAGCTGGCCCACGTTTCCTGCCCGGCCCTGGTCATCATGGGCACCGCGGATCCCGACTGGGCCGATCCCCGGGCCGAGGCCGACGCCATCGTCGCGGCGATGCCGGCCGGGCTCGGCAGCGTCGCGATGATCGACGGCGCCGGGCACTATCCTCATGCGCAAAGCCCGGACGAGGTGACCGGGCTCATCACGAGCTTCCTGCGGGAGCGCGCCCTGGCCTGAGCGCCGTCCGGGCGGAGTCGGCGGGAGCGGAGTCGGCGGGAGCAGAGTCGGCCGGAGAGGAGCGCAATGCCGAGAACCGGGCTGAGCAGTCACGACGTGGTCGCCGCCGGGGCCGAGCTGGCCGACGAGGTCGGCTTCGGCGAGCTGACCATGGGGCTGCTCGCCGAGCGGCTCGGCATCCGCACGCCCTCCCTCTACAAGCACGTCACCGACCTGGCCGACCTCCGGCACCGCATCGCCGCCCAGGCCATGAGCGAAGCGGCCGACGTGATCCGCGACGCCCTGCAGGGCAGGTCGGGCCGGGACGCCGTCGCCGCCCTGCTCGACTCGTTCTACGGCTACGTCATCGCCCATCCGGGCCGGTACGCCGCCACCGTCGGCACCGGGTTCACCGGCCCGGACGATCCGCTGCTCGCGGCGACCGCCCGGGTGATCGACTCCATCTCCGCCGCGCTGAGCGGCTACGGCATCGGCGACGCGGAGATGGTGCACGCGATCCGCACCATCCGCTGCACCATTCACGGGTTCGCCATGCTCCAGGTATCGGACGGCTTTCACTGGAGCGGAGAGCCCGGCGACACCTTCGACTGGATGATCCAGTTCATCGACCGCGGCCTGCGGGCCGGTCACCCGGCCGGAGCCGGCTAACCCTGCTGGTACTCGTACACGCTGGTGGCGACCTCGCAGACGGACGGCTGGGTGATCTCGACCCGGAACACGCCGGTAGGCCGCCGCCGCGACGAGCGCTAGGGCGGCCAGGCCGCCGCTGGAGGCGCCAGCGGACGGCCGGTGAACATTGGGGAATAATGAAGGAATTCGATAAGGGGAACGGGCCGTGGTTCCACCCGGACGCGCCGGATGAGCGGGCGGCTGGCCGGCCCAGCGGCCAGCCGCCCGCTCGGTCCCGGCGCGGCTAGCCCAGCAGCTGGTAGTTCGGCCCGAGGACGGCGCCGAACTGGGGCAGGTACTGGTCGAAGCCGTGGGTGTCGCACTGCAGGCCCTATCCCTGGTAACTCCTTACGTCCACGGGTGTCACCGTTCCTGGTGTGGTGGAGGTCACCGGGCCGCCGGTGCCGTTGATGACCGAGCTGAGCCCGCCGGAGCCGGCGATCCAGACGCCGAACACGTCGCGGAACTGGATTCCTGGTGCTTTCGGTGCCGCGAAGGCCGCCGCGTCGTGCAGGGTGGCCTTGGTGTGGATGAACACCACGTAGCTGCCCATGCCGTAGCCGTGGAAGGTCGTCACCCCGGCGCCGACCTGGAAGGCCGGATAGCCGTCCCGGGTCGCCGACTGCCGCCAGGCCGCCTGGGCCGGCGGGTCGTAGGGCAGCTCGTTCTGGAAGAACACGTCGGTGCCGCCCTGGCCGCTCCAGACGACCTCGCTCTTCTGGTAGTGCTCGACCGCCAGGCCGTAGGCGGTGACGTCATCCCCGGTCACCTCGACCCCGGTGGCCCCGGTGTTCTCGGTCCAGCCCACGTCGTTGCCGTGGTCGGCCCGCCAGGCCCACACGTCGTCGATGACCGAGCGCGGCGCGCCGTCGAGCAGGCTCACCGTGGCCGCGGTGGCGGTCGTCTCGGCGCCGCCGATCCGGAAGAACACGTCGGCGATCAGGTCGGGGTTCGCGGCCGTCGCCTCGCCGGAGCGGCCGAAGGAGACCAGGGCGGCAGACCGGACCGGGCCGGCGTCGACGATGAGGCCGGAGACCTTCACGCCCACGTCGGAGGCGACGGTCAGGGCGGCGGTGCCCCGTTGCGGTACCAGCGTCGCGAAGCCCAGGCCGAGCACCACCGTGTTCGGCCGGCCGACCCTGATCGGCCCGGACAGGCGGTAGACGCCCGGGGTCAGCACGAGGTCCTTGCCGGCCGCCAGGGCCTGGTTGATCGCGGCGACCGTCGTGGCCGGGGACGCGACGAAGAACGCCGGCAGCGGCAGGGACTTCCCCGCTTCGGCGCCGGCGGCCCAGGAGGTCCCGGACGAGCCGGTCCGCGCCGCGGGCACGAAGACGCGGTAGCTCCCCGAGGCCGTGTACAGGAACGGTTCTTCCTCGGTGACCGGGCTGGTGCCCAGCACCGTGTTCTGCTGGCACTGGCCGGTGAAGACGGGCGCGGGCGCGCCCTTGACGCCGGCGTAGACCATGTTCCACAGGCCGTTGGGGCAGGCGGCGGCGCCGCCGATGGAGCTGTCGCGGACCAGGTACTGCTGGTTGCCGAAGAAGTTCAGCTTCCCGGTAATCGCGGCGTCGGCGATGAACCCGCCGCTGGCGAAGTCATCGGGGGCGCAGAAATCCTGGAACGCGACGCTGCCGTTGATGATGACCCGGCGCAGCGGGGCGGCCTGCGAGGCGGCCCAGATCTCGGCGCTGTTGTCACAGGCGGCGCCGTCGGGATCGGCCGGCTTCGGCGCGTAGGCCGGCGGCGTTTTCGGCAGGTGCACGTTGAGGGTCAGGTTGGACAGCGACCGCCAGAAGTTGTCGTCGGCGTTGCAGCTGCCGCCGCCGCAGAGGTCGTTGAAGACGTCGATCGCGCCGTTGACCACGGTGTCTTTCGGCAGCGAGCCGAGGCCGGCGACCTGGGTGTAGTAGCCGACCTGGAACACGAGCGGGTCGGCGGCGGACCCGTAGGTTCCCGGCTCGAAGAACAGGGCGTACCGGCGGCCGTCGAACTGGCTGCCGATCGGCACCTGCTGGGCCGCGATCGCGTTGAGGTCGGACTGGATCTGGGCCTGGCTCATCGCGTCGCTGAAGACGCACGCGTCCGGCCCGAACGGCGAGGCGGCGGTTGCCCGGCACACGCTCGGCGCCAGCGAGACCGAGGCGGCGTCGGCGACGGAGACGGGTGCCCGGCCGGACACCACCGCGAGGGCCGCGATGACGAGTGCCGCCGCGATCGTCACGAATCCCGCGATCCAGCCAATGATGCCCCGACCAGCCATCCGCGTTCTCCTTCGCACGAGGTTCTGTATCGGAGACCGCGGCGGCGTCAGCGGATAACAGAAACCTCTAAGCTTGAGGCCGCGGGCGTGGTCGAAGTCGAACTCTTCCAGGCTCTTGCGGGACGGGAACTGGGCGGCCCGGATGCGGCCCTGCCCGCCGTGGGCGTCGCGGGCTCCCCGCCATGACGTCCCGCTAGGCGGGATATCGCCAGGGTTCCTGGACGTAGGTCCGGCCGGTAGGTGTCGTCCAGGCGTGCCAGCCTGGTTTCGGCTGGGTGACGGTCCAGCCGGGTGACTGCTTGACCTGGTGGCATCGGCGGCTGCGGGCGCCCGCGTTGCAGGCGTCGGTTCGTCCGCCCTGGTTGTAGGGGACGGGTAGGGTGGGCTGCCCGGCGAGGTCCCGTTGTTGCGGGCCTTTTCCGGACAGCCTCCCTCCAAACCCGGCATGCACCTTTCAGCGCACCGGGCTTTCCAGCGATTTATGCCGCGTGCGCGACGGGATTCATATGGATCCATTCATGGCAGTCTGCACAGACTATTAGGGTCTTGCGTCGCATTCTTGCCATGAGGTTTGCCCATACTGGCTGTCCTGGTCCTGGTGCCCCGAGGGCTTTCAGGCCGGTCACTTGGTGGACTGCCACCGTGGCGCCGGTCTCGCATAGCTCACATTCCCGTTTGCGGAGCCGCTTTTCCAGTTCCTTGCGCGGGCGGGGTATCAGGGCAGGCGCTGGGTCGTGTATGACCGCCCGCCGGTTCTGTCGCAGGGGGATTCCGCCGAATCGAGCTACCAGGTCTTTCCTGCCCTCTCGGTGCCGTCTGGCCTCGAAGCAGATCCGCAGCCCGTCGCTGGTCTCGATTTTGGCCTTATGATGGGCCGCCATCTTGGCGACGGTGCTGTGATGCTTGGCGGCAAGAGTTTTCAGCATAGATGTCTCGGCGTACCATCTCAGGGTTCTGAACCGCCAGACATCCTGGGCAAGAAGGTAGTAGTTAACGACACCCGCGTACTCTGTCCCGTAAGTTCTCACGATATTGTAATCGTCGAGATTTTGCAACTCGGGCCGGTACCACGGTTTTCCGTGTTTCCGGTAGCGGGCGCACTGGGCCTTGATCACGTCCAGCGGGACTTGCAGCGCGATAATCCCGTTCGCCGACCTCCGGCCGCGGGTACGCTTGTTATTGTCATGCTGGACGCGGATACTGTAACCGAGGAACCGCGCCCGCTGGGTGCGGGCGTGAGTAATCAGGGTCTTGTCCTGGTTGAGTTCCAGCCCGAGGGTCTCCCGGAGAAATTCTTCCAGCCGTTCCTTGATTTCCTTGGCCTCGGCCCTTGATCCGGTGAGTCCCAGCAGGTGGTCGTCCGCATATCTCATGTAACGCAGACGGCGGTAGCCGGGGTCCATCGGATCGCTGCTAGGGTACTTGAGCAGCTTTATTTTCAGGTCCCGTGCTGCCGCCCGGTTCCCGTGCTGCCGCGTTTTCTCCAGGCGGTTCGCGATCCTGCTGTATTCAGGGTGACGTGCCCGCTTGGCTCCCAGCGTGTACTGCGGAATCAGTTCCTGCTCAATGAACTTGTCGAGTTTGTCCAGGTAGATGTTGCTGAGGATCGGGGAAACCACACCACCTAATGCGCAGTGCTGGCTTATGCGCAGTGCCAGCCCATCATGGCTGGTGAGAGCCGGATCGACGAGCGGGCACTGCGCATAATCTCGGAGCGGTCAGAGGTTGGTGAGCCAGTCGATCAGCCCGGCGTCCTGGTTCCATTCGGGCAGGTCGCTGGTGACGATGTCCTGGTAGGCGGCTTCGAGGGCCTTGCGCTTGGCCTCGGTGGAGGCTCTGGCGTAGATCTCCGTGGTGGACAGCTCGACGTGCCCGAGAATGTCCCGGATATAGGGCAGCGGCACCCCTGCCTCGTAGAGGTGCATGGCCTTGCTGTGCCGCAGGATGTGCGGACTGACCGTGACGCCGGCGAGCAGCGGGTCGCCGGCCTGGGCCTGGTACTTGCGGATGATCCAGGCGATGCCGCCGCGGCTGAGCCTGACCCGGTGCTGGTTGAAGAACACTGGGTGATCGTTGCTGCCGGGCTGGTCGAGCCGTTGTTCTTGCAGGTAGGAGGCCAGCAGCGTGACGGTGCCGCCGTCCAGGGGGACGTGGCGGGTCTTGCGGCCCTTGCCGGTCAGGGACACCATGGCCGGTTTCTGGAGGCGGACGCCGCGGACGGCGAGGTCCGCGAGTTCGGAGACCCTGGCGCCGGTGTCGTAGAGCGTGGCGAGCAGGGTCGCGTCGCGCCGGCCCTGCCGGGTGGACCGGTCAGGCCGGGCGAGCAGGAGCCGGGCCTGGTCGACGGTGAGGTGCCGGACGGCGGGGCGGTCCTGCTTCTTGGCGGGGATGTCGAGGATGTCCTGCCAGCAGGCCATCCGGGCCGGGTCCTCGGCCTGCATCCACGTGGCGAACGAGCTGATCGCGGCCAGCCGCTGGTTGCGGGTCGAGACGCTGTTGTGCCGGTCTTCCTGCAGGTGGGCGAGGAATGCCGTGACGGCGCCGGCGTCGAGGTGGTCGAGGGTGAGCCTTGCGGGCGGGATCGACCGCTCGTCGCGGAACCATGCGACCAGGAGCCTGAACGTGTCGCGGTAGGACGCGATCGTGGCGGGCGAGCAGCCGCGGAGCCCGGCCAGGTAGGAGGTGAGGAAGCGGCGCAGGGCAGTCGCGAAGTCAGTCGCCATCGGCCGGCCCTCCGGCGGCGGGCGGCACGATGGCGCCGTACTCGGCCTGGACGCGGGCGGCGATGTGCGGGTAGGACTCGGCGGTCAGCCGCAGGTAGTAGGCGGTGTCGCCGATCTCGCAGTGGCCCAGGTAGGCCTGCAGCGCCGGCAGCAGCGCATGGACGTCTTCGCCTGCGGCAAACCACAATCGAAGATTGTTGACCGCAAATGTGTGCCGGAGGTCAT
>Ga0302314_10010355_pt1 | contig 16331 bp, 16 predicted proteins | sample III_Palsa_N2_3_FD_200533 | JGI IMG/M metagenome (GOLD analysis project Ga0302314, IMG submission 200533) | Peat permafrost microbial communities from Stordalen Mire near Abisko, Sweden - III_Palsa_N2_3 | ecosystem: Environmental > Terrestrial > Soil > Palsa > Peat permafrost | place: Sweden... | reverse complement strand
GATGCGATCGTCGATGCATGTTGCGACGCCTGGAACGCCCTTCTAGCCGAACCTGGACGCGTCGCCAGCCTCGGTCACTACGGCTACTGATGGCCGGTCAATCGTTCAAGGAACCGGTATTAATCGCCAGCTGCGCTGCAAAGGCTCGCTGGTAGGCGGGCCGCGCTTCGGCGCGTGCGACGTAAGCTGCGAGCGCTGGATACTCGTCAAGAATACCAGGCATTCGGTAGCGCAGCAGCACCGACGCCATCATCAGGTCGCCCGCGCTGAAATGCCCGTCGAGCCATTCGGCGTCGCCAAGAGAGGCAGCCAGCTGGCCCAGCCGCACCCGTGCTCGGTCTTCGACCAGCGGCAGCCGCTCACCTGCCCACGGCTGGTCCCTCTCGAAAATCCTGGCGATGGTCAGGTCGAGTATTGGGGGCTCCATCGTGCTGAGCGCTGCAAACATCCACGTGATTGCCGTTGCGCGGGCGCCCGCGTCCCTCGGCAGCAGGCCCTCGTGGCTCTGCGCGATGTGGAGGACGATTGCTCCCGTCTCAAACAGGGTAAGGTCGCCAGCTTCGAAGGTGGGTATCTGGCCGAAGGGGTTGCGCGCCAAGTGATCGGGTTGCTTCAGCGCCGCGAACGACACGAGCCGCACATCGTATGGCTCCCCTACCTCCTCGAACGCCCAACGCACGCGCGTGTCGCGCGCTAGGCCCTTACCGCCGTCCGGAGACTTCTCGAATGCCGTGATTGTCGGGACCATTGCGTTACTCCTTGTCAACGCGACGATACACCGAAGCCAACAGTATTGTGTACGAATGTCTGCTGTTGAGAACCGCCCCAGCACCTCCGAACGACCGCATCTGGGTCCTTTGGGTCTCGGCGAGTTGCTGAACAATAGGCCGCTTACCTCAGCTTCCCTCCCGATAGCTGCCAGAGCACAATCGGCCAAATTCCGGCCAAAACCCACTCAGTTTGATAGTGCGTCCGGCGCGTACCGCGCAGCCGCGCTCTACTCCGCTTCGCTTCGCCGAGCCACCGTGCCGGCGTCTCGTCCCTGCGGGTGACGATCGACTGACGCCCGAGGCCGGCGTTGCACACCGGCATAGGGCCATCGCGCAGGCGCGATGGCGTTGGCATCTGGCCTCCGGCCAGCGGGGTGGGCGTCACTCCCCTCTAGTCCCGCCGCGGCGGGCCGCAACTTCGGCTGCGCCGAAGTCCTCCACTGATGAAGTGGGACGGCTGCGGGCTCGGAGTCGGTACTATTGCTTGCTGATTCGCAGCAGAAGGAGAACGGAGATGCAGATCGCAACGATTGGTTTGGATATAGCCAAGCACGTGTTCCAGGTGCACGCGGTTGATGCGGATGGCGCCGTGGTAGTCCGCAAGCGCTATTCTCGAGCGAATCTTGTGCAGTTTTTCGAAGAGATTCCGCCATGCCTCGTCGGGATCGAAGCATGCGGCACCGCGCATTACTGGGGTCGCCAGCTCGAGGCGCTGGGGCATGACGTTCGCCTCATGCCCGCGCACTACGTGAAGCCCTATGAGAAGCGCGGCAAGAACGATGCAGCCGACGCGGAAGGCATCTGCGAAGCGGTAACCAGACCGACCATGCGCTTCGTACCGATCAAGGCCCCGGACACGCAGGGGCTGGCCTTGATGCACCGCCTGCGGACCCAATTTGTCGGTCAGCGCACCGCGATGTTGAACGCCCTTCGCGCCGGGATGGCGGAATTCGGCATTGTGACCAACCAGGGGCTGGGCGGCGCGACCGAGATTTTGCGTATCGCGAGCGCGGGCGACGATCGCCTTCCAGAACTGATCCGCGATCCCTACCGATTGCTTGCTGAAGCCATTCGCGGAGTTGAGGCCCGGTTGGCAGTGCTTGATCACCAGATCGCGGGCAGCACGCAGTTCGACGATACCTGCAAACGCCTGAGCACGATCCCGGGCGTAGGGCCGGTGACATCGACAACGATTATCGCGCTTGCCGGCGATGTTTCTCGATTTCCATCCGGCCGCGACTTCGCAGCGTGGCTTGGTCTCACCCCGCGCCAGAACTCGACCGGCGGCAAGGCCCGGCTCGGCCGCATCACCAAAGCGGGCGACCAAACCTTGCGAACGCTGTTGGTGCTCGGCGCTTTCTCGGTGATCAAGCGAGCCCGCGTCGCCCCGGAGAAAGCGTCTCCTTGGCTGATGGCGCTGATGGAACGCCGGCCGCCGCTGGTCGCGGCCGTCGCGCTGGCGAACAAGACGGCACGGATTATCTGGGCGATCCTCACGCGCGGCGGCACATTCCGCGCGCCGGCGAGGGTCGCATGACACTGTTGTAAGAGTTTCCCGCGGAGCCTGGCTCCGAAGGAAGCGAGGTGGTGCTCAAGCAATGATGACGAACCGGTCGAACCGGGGATCGCTCAGTTCGGAAAACGGAGGGAGCCTTCGAGCCCGTTTCACTGATGGAACGTGCGATCCGCGGATTTCATCAGGGCCAGCGGTCGCCGACCGCACGAACAGGCCGGACACATGACCGCACCCGACCGATCGAAATCATGCTCGGTGTCACCTCGCGTAATTTATCGAAGGAGTCAGCGGACGCCGCGCTGCTGCGCGGCGGCGTATTGGTTGGCCTGACCCCCGAAGCGGGATGGCCGGCTCTCCCTGCTAGGCCCGCCTCGGCGAGCCGCAACCCGGCTGCGCCGGGTCTTCCACGGTGTTGCAGCCCTGCGGGTGCAACCCGCCTTTGCGGCGTGCCTTTCCGGTCGATTTTCGCCGCCCACCCCACTCCGGGGTTCCGGTGCGGGAAGGTGAGAAGGGTTTGGCAGAGAGTGACTTGCAAGGGCCGTCCACACATCCGTTCCGGCGCTTCGCGTGCAACCCGCCTCTGTCGGCGGGACTGCCGGTCCGCTCCTGCCGCCCACCCCGCCGTCGGGGCCGGTTGCGGCTTTGAGAGAAGGAGCAAGGGAAATGGAACTTCAGCATATCGCCCTCGATCGCCTCGCCGTCTCGGCCGCCAACATGCGCGGCAAGGGCAAGACACCCGACCTTTCCAACATCCTGCCATCGGTGCGGGCACGCGGCATCCTCGTGCCACTCATCGTTCGGCCGATCAGCGACAGCGACAGGTTCGAGATCATCGCGGGCCGGCGTCGCTACGAAGCGGCGAAGCAGGTGGCGACAGAGTGCGGCGAGATCGATCCGCTGCCCTGCGCGATCATGGAAGCCGGCGACGATGCCGCAGCGCTCGAGGCCTCGTTGATCGAGAACGTCGCTCGCCTCGATCCCGACGAGGTGACCCGCTGGGAGACCTTCACGCGATTGGTTAGGGAGGGACGGACACCGGAGAGCATCGCGCTGACGTTCGGGCTGACCTCCGTCCAGGTGACGCGCACGCTGGCGCTCGGCAATCTGTTGCCGCGCATCCGATCGCTCTACCGGTCCGGCACGATCGACGCGGTGACCCTGCGTCATCTCACTATGGCCAACAAGGTCCGGCAGCGGGAATGGCTGGCGCTGTTAGACGGGGACACCAATGCCCCGACCGGCGTAGCGCTGAAAGCATGGCTGTTTGGCGGTGCGTCGATCCCGACCAAGGCGGCCTTGTTCGAGCTTGCGGACTATCGTGGCGAGGTCGTCACCGACCTGTCCGGCGATGACAGCTGGTTTGCGTGCGCCACCGACTTCTGGACCGCGCAGCGCGCCGAGGTCGAGAGGCGGGCCGAGGCCTATCGCGACGCCGGCTGGGGCGAGGTCGTGGTGCTGCCCGAGGGTCAGACCTTCCAGAGCTGGGAGCATGAGCGTTGCCCCAAGCGCAAGGGTGGCCGCGTCTATGTGAGCATCGGCCATCGCGGCGACGTCGCTTTCCACGAGGGCTATATTACGTGCCGGGAAGCTCGTCGGCTCGATCGCGGCGAGGACATCAAGGCTATCCGACCCGAGCTGACCAACGCCACCGCCAGCTATGTCGACCTGCACCGCCATGCCGTCGTGCGTGCGACGTTGGCATCGCGGCCGATGGTGGCGCTGCGCGTCATGGTCGCCCATGCCATCGTCGGATCGCCGCTATGGCGGGTCGCGATCGAACCGCAGCGCGCACCGAACGATACCATCGCCGAGAGCGTGGAATCGTCGTCCGCCGAGGCCAGCTTCGACGGCAAGCGCCGCGCCATCCTGGCGATGCTGGGGTCCGACCCCGACAGCCCGACCGTGGTCCGGGGCTATGCGGACGATCATGGCGTGACGGGCCTGTTTCTCCGGCTCTGCGCGCTCTCGCATATGGAGGTGCTGGACATTCTCGCCGTCGTCATGGGCGAGACGCTGGACGTCGGCACGACGCTGATCGAAGCGCTAGGCGTCCACCTCGACATCGACATGGCCGATCATTGGCAGGCCGATGCGGCGTTGCTCGACGGTGTCCGCGACAAGGCGGTGCTGAACGCGCTGCTGGCCGAGGTGGCGGGCGATGCGGTGGCGCAGGCCAATCGCGACGCGACCGGCAAGGTCCAGCGGCAGATCATCGCCGACTGTCTCGCTGGCGCCAACGGCCGGCAGAAGGTGGAGCGCTGGGTGCCACGTTGGATGGCATTCCCACCGTCCGCGTACGCCGAGCAGGGTGGTGTCCCGACCGCCGCACGCTGGACCGACATTGAGGCGCTGATGACGCGCGAACCCGATCTGGTGCCGCAGATCTCCGCCCCCGTCCTCACCCTTCGGGCCGCCTGAACGGAAGGCCGGCGGTCATCCCGCCGGCCTCTTCCTTATGGGAGACAGATCATGACCGATCAGACCGATCTTCGCGCCGAAAAGCACGCGCCGGAGCCGGATCAGCTCGTGCTTCTCGCGCTTCGTACCATGCCGAGACTGCCGCGTCTCTGCATCCAGCTTCATGCCGGCCGGGGCTATGACGTTCCGCGTATCGCGCGCCGTCTCGGTATCCCGGAAGCTCGTGTCGTGCGCAATCTCAAGCGCGCCATCCTGCACACCGAGCGAATATTGTATGGACGGCGACTGTGGTGGTTCTTTTGACGGCCACGGTGCGCCGCTCTCATAATCCGGCGCGCTACTGCGTCGACGTCGTTGGGCAGTTGCGACTGGGCAGCCGCCACCGCTTGTGATTAGGATTGGCGACCATGCGTACCGACCTCGATCATCTCCCGCCGGCCAAACAGCGCGAGCTGGAACGCGTGGTGCAGATCCTGTTCGAGGAGTTCGAGGCTGCGAATGCGGACGCCACCGGCGATCGTCGTCGCGCCCGCATCCGCAAGATCATCCTGTACGGATCATACGCGCGCGGCGGCTGGATCGACGAGCCGCACACCGCCAAGGGCTATCAATCTGACTTCGACCTGCTGGTCATCGTCAGCCAGAAGGAGGTCGCCGACCGGGCGACCTATTGGTACAAGGCCGAGGAGCGGCTCAACCGCGAGCGGGCGATCACCAAGACGCTCCAGACGCCGGTCAACTTCATCGTCCATACGCTGCAGCAGGTGAACGACGGCCTTGCCCATGGCCGGTACTTCTTCATGGATATCGCGAAGGATGGCATCGCCGTCTATGATGGCGACGATACCGAACTGCACGAACCCAAGCCCAAGACGCCCGATCAGGCTTACGAGATGGCGAAGGAATATTTCGACGAGTGGCTGCCGAGCGCCCAGGATTTCGTCGAATTAGCCATCGTGGCGATGGAGCGGCGGAAGTGGAAGAAGGCGGCGTTTCTATTCCATCAGGGCGTCGAGCACCTATACCATTGCGTGCTGTTGGTCTGCACATTCTACACGCCGCACAATCACAATATCGGCTTCCTGCGCACGCAGGCCGAACGTCTCGACCGCCGTCTCCATGGCATCTGGCCGATGGACAATCGGCGCGAGCGAGCGATGTTCGAGAAGCTCAAGGACGCCTATGTGAAGGCGCGCTACTCGAAGCATTATCGGATCACCGAGGAGGAACTCGCCTGGCTCGGCGCTCGCGTGGAGGACCTCGGCAAGGTGGTCCACGAAGTCTGTTCCGAACGCCTCGCCGCGCTTCAATCGAAGCTGCTCGACGCCGCCGAATAGGCGCACGCGAACGTCTCGCTGCTAGCGAAAATACGGCCGCGCCGAGCGCGGCCATCACCTATTAGATCATGCGGGCGAGCTGTCGCTCATGCCTGTGCGCCGCATTCGGTCGCAGCCATTCGCCGACCGATCCGACATGCAGATCGTCATTGATCAGCGTAGTTGCGCATACGAAATCCGGTCGCCGGTCCGCCATCATCATCCCCGAAAGCGGCGCGATCGTCGCCCATTCGATCGCCCACAAAAGCTCCGTCCGTTCGTCTTCGACGATCAGGATCCCGGTGCCCTCGACCAGCGGTCGGAAGCGATATTCGGCCGTCTCTGGATCATGGATTCCCTCGATCAGCGTGCCGTCCGAGAAGCCCAGGACGAAGGGCTGACCACGCTTTACGCAGGTCGCCATCAGCACGGTTTCGATGTCGCCCGTGATGCAGATCACGCCGTTCTTTCGTCCCCTGATCGCGATGCCCATGGCCTGATCCCCGTGCCGATTCTGCGTCTGCCGGAATAGAACATAACAGGAACTTTGCGGCAAGAGATCTGTGGCAGGGGTGGGGTAGATGTAGGGCAAGATGAAAGCCCTGCCTCCACGGGAGGCTGGAATGGCGCCTGCACGTCCTTCCTGATGGAGGCAGGGATCGGGCGCCGCCCGTGCCCGCCTCCACACGGGAGACTCGTGACACGGAAGCCCAGCAATTCCGTGGCTTGGCGCGGGGGACCACTATGGAGGCCCTTGAAGCAGGATCAGCCGCTGCCCTCATAATTGGCTTTGCGGAGATGCCTGATGGCAACCGACGATGATTTCATGCCGTGGCTCGGCACCGCTCAGCGCGATCGATCCTTCCTCGGCTCCGTCAAACGCGCCACCAATCTGGCTGGCCGCGGGGGCCGGGCTGGGCGCTCGCGCTTCACCGGCGAACGTATCGGTCGCGGAGCGGGCACGGGTCGTGTGCTCAGCACCCGTCCCGTCGGTGGCCGGCATGGCCGCCGCGTCATCGTCAAGGCGCGCTATGTGCTGCTCGCCGGCAAGGGCGGCACGCGCGCCCAGGGGCATCTCCGCTATCTCCAGCGCGATGGCACCACCCGCGAGGGCGAGCGTGGCACACTTTACGGCGCCGATCGCGACGGCGCCGACGGCAAGGCCTTCCTCGAACGTGGCAGCGGTGATCGCCACCAGTTTCGCTTCATCGTCGCCGCCGAGGACGGCGCCGAATATGAGGATCTCAAACCGCTCGTTCGGCGCTTCATGGCGCAGGCCGAAAAGGATCTCGGTACCGGCCTCGACTGGGTCGCCGTCGATCACTTCAACACGGGCCACCCCCACAGCCATATCCTGCTGCGTGGCAAGGACGATCGCGGCGCCGATCTCATCATCGCCCGCGAGTATCTCAGCCACGGCTTGCGGGCCCGCGCGCAGGAGATCGTCGAACTCGATCTCGGACCCCGGACCGAATTGGAAATCCGTCGCGCCGAGACGCGCGAGATCGGGCAGGAGCGCTTCACCTCGATCGACCGCCGACTGGTCCAAGCGATCGATAGCGACGGACTGGTTTCCTCGGCCCATCCTGAAGGCATCGAGCAAGCCGCGCGCGCCGGGCGCCTTCAGACGCTCGGCAAGATGGGGCTGGCGGTCGAGGAGAAGCGCGGTTGCTGGCGTCTCGATGCCGAGCTGGAACCGACGCTTCGCGCCATGGGCAAGCGCGGCGACATCATCGCCACGCTGCATGAGCGGGTGAAGCAGGAGCGCAGCCTCATTCCGCCTGCAGACTATGCCATCTATGATCCGGGCAAATCTGGACAGCAGCCGTTGACTGGCCGCGTGCTCGCCACCGGGCTTTCCGACGAGCATGACGACCGCCGCTTCCTTGTAGTCGAGGGCACCGACGGCCGGGCATGGCATGTCGATGTCGGCATGGCCGAAGAGTTGCCGAGCCGACGGTCGGTCGTGCGCTTGTCCGATGCCATGGGATCGCTGCGACAGGTCGACCGCACCGTCGCCGGCATCGCCGCTGCGCATGCCGGCCGGTACAGCATCGACGTCCATCTCCGGCACGATGCGCAGGCAAGCGAGGACTTCGCGCGGACCCACGTCCGGCGGCTGGAAGCGATCCGGCGTGGGGGTGGTGGCGTAGAGCGGCAGCCCGACGGCAGCTGGGTCATCGCCCCCGATCACCTCGAGCGTGTCGAAGCGTATGAGCGCGGCCTTGCCGAGCGCCGGCCCGTGCGGATCGACCTGCTGTCCATAAAGCCGATCGAGCAACTGCTTCGCCATGACGGCATCACCTGGCTCGATCGTGAGATCGCATCCGATGATCCGACGCCACTCGAGCGGGGCTTCGGCGCCGATGTCCGGCAGGCGATCCGGCGGCGTCAGATGTGGCTGGTCGAGCAGGATCTCGGCGCGGGCCAGGGTGACGACTTTCTGCCGACACGAAACCTACTCGCCCGGCTGCAGCGGCGCGACCTGGCTACGGCCAGTGCACAGCTGAGCAACGAGTTGGGGCTCGACTACAACGAAGCCAGATCTGGCGAGCGGATCGATGGTATATTCCGCCGCGCCGTCGAGGTGGGCGACACGAAGTTCGCAGTGGTCGAGCGGTCCCGCGATTTCACCCTCGTGCCGTGGCGCCCGGCGCTGGAAAAGCAGATCGGCCAGACCATAGGCGGGATTATGCGCAACGACGGCAACATCAGCTGGCGGATCGGTCGCGATCGCGGGCCGCAGATCGGGTGACTCGCATTTCGGTCAAGTGCTTCGCGAGATCAAACGCGCGGCCCTTTTCGACATGAACAGGGCTAACGGTCCTCGAAGGCTTAGTGGATCGCATCGAGGAGCTGACCGACAATGCCCAACTCTTCCAACGCAGTCGAATGCGCCCCGGCAGCAAAAACCGGGAAGACGATCGGCTCCGGCGCTTCCGCTTCGGATCATCGCAGCAAGTGTTCCACGTGGCCCGTCCCGGCGCAGCGGCAAGTTGCCGAAAACCCCAAGTCTCTTATTTCATACAGCTATCGGAGGCGGAGATGACGCGTTCAGGCTACAATCGACATGCCCGTACGCTGCCACGGCAGCCGGAGGATGATCCACGCAGGCATCTCGATGCGCGGATGAATGAGCTTCTCGACGAACTTTGCAAAATTCCGGCGATCAGCGTGGAGCGGGTGGAGCCTCATCCGTTGGCGCCGGACGGCGGTTTCGAAGCCGTTGCTCGATCTTCTCAACAAGATCGCGGTCACCTGCCCGCTCAGAAGATGCGCGGGCGCGGCTCAGATCGCGCTCTGACAGCTGCTCGAGCACTAGGTCCAATACAGGATCGTCCATCGCCGACTCCTTCCGTCGCGGCTTTGACGAGCCACGCTGGAACGCAGGCTGAACGGGCCCGGGCACATTAGCGACGTGATCGATTTTCGATCCCGAAAGGATCATGCTGCCTGTTCCGAGGCGCGACCGCGTCTTATATTTAGGTGGCCTTAAACGTTCGTGGGACATCGCCAACGCGCCGCCGAGCGCCCACAGTGATCCGTCGGCTCGGCTACCGGCTGTGGTGGACCTGGGCAAAGATGCGGCTCGGGTCGGACGTTCTGATCGCGGCGGGATATGAGCCACCGGGATGACTCCGAAAAGCAGAGCGGCCGAATCGTCGACGCCGCCCGGCCGTGGCTGGTAGTCATATCAACGGCGCGAGAAGGTCACGCCCTGCTTCGCCCAATCCCTAACGCTGTGGCACTCGATCTGGGGAATGCGCGAACCGGTGATGGCATCACTCTGCAGGCAGTATGCACCCGTCTTATGATCGATGCGGACGGTCGGCTGAGCGCCCGTGTCGGCCATGGCGGCGACCGCGCCGGTGGTCAGCAGGACGGCGGCGGCGGCGCATGCGATTGTGCGGATCATGATGGTTTCCCTCGAAATCTAGCTCGGCGGGATTTATCCTCGTCGATGTGGAGGGCTATGCATGGGCCGTGCCAAGTCACGCACCGGGCCTCTGCAGGGCGCTTTTCGCTGTTTGTTCCGGGAGATAACTGGGAGGAATAGCCCGATAGTTGGCAATTGCTGCCGACGGTTGGCAGGGCAACCATCACGTGTCGTCCACGGCCGGACATAACGTGTTCGATTGTGGACACTCGGCACAATCGAAGCCGCGTTCATGTCCCGGCTATCTGGCGAAGCGCAGAAAGACGGTGCGTCGGTATCCCCCTTCCGACGCACCCTGAACCTTGGCCCCACGGTGATCCGCTCCGGTGGGGTTTCTTTTTGGGCGCCGGGTGGACGCTGGCCATACCGGCGGCGCCGTCGCTCGCTATTTCGGCGGCGTGTTCGTCGTGCTCGTTGTCGTCCTGACCATCGTCCCCTGGGGCGTCTTCACGATGGTACGGTGGCGGACGTGCGTGATCTGTCGATGCTTGCGGCCATCGTTGTGCGTCACGGTCTGCGTATGGACCGCGCTATGCGCCACGACTGCAGGTGGCGACGGATCTTGAGCAACGGCGGCCGAGGCCGTTCCGACGGTGGCAAGCACGGCGAGCGTGAACGCTTTCATGGTCTTCTCCTATATCCGGTCGAGCCGGTGTCCGAGGATAGCCGGCATCGATGCGCACCGACAATGGAAACCGCAGTATCACCGCTGTCGCGGCTTGCCGATCATCGAGACCTTGGTCGGGTAGAATGTCTTGCGATCAGGTCCGGGGCGCACGGTGCCGATCATCGTCGCGTGTGCTGTATCCTCGAACGGCATGGCTTCCTTCAGCAGCCGTGGATCGATGTCGTGGACGAGCCCCGATCCGTCGCGGGCTTGCCAGGCGGGCGCTCCGACTATCTCAAAAACTTCGCTCTGGTCGATGACGCGGCTCAATGTCGATCCTCCCGTTGCACCGTAGCACAACGAACGCGGCGCCAAATTGTAGCCACTGTTTCGAGACGGGAGTGATCGCTTGTCTGCCGTGCCTTTGGATTGCCCCAAACGAACCGGGCGTGGGTGATCCGTGGGATACCCCGAGGCAGATGAAGAGCTATTTTCCCGGCGTGGGATGCAGCGACTTGCCGGCGTCCTCGGCAGCCTTCTCTGCGGCTTGCACGCCGACTCCGCAGGCCTGCATCATCGTGCTCGCGGTGTCCGGCTTAAGCACCTTTTCCGCGTCAGCTATTGCTGCCGGCAGCTTGTCGTTTCCCACCTCGACCCGGAGCCGGCCCAGATAAAAGAAATGCGCGGCGAACAATGATCGCTGAGCATTTTCGTCCTTGGTCGAATTGGACAGCGCATTGGCCAGGACGAGGCATTGGGCATCGGTTTGGATCGTCGGTGCCGCAGCAACAGCGCTGCCGGGCACGATGGCCGCAAGGGCGGCAGCGAATGTCAAATAGATGGTGGGTCGGCGATACGGCATGGTCTTCTCCCGGCGTTCGGCAGCACGTAGCGGCATCGGACGTCATCGACTACCCGCGATCAGGTGGCACGCCGGTGGCGCCCGTTGTTGAAACAGGTTGGCCGAACGGCCGATGGCGGCCTGCGCAACGATGGCGACATCGACTGGGGGATCCTTCGTGATCGCTAATCTGAGATCAGGTGACGGCAGACGTGTAGCTCGGGACGGCAGACAGGTTCTGAACGTCGCGGTCAGAAGATGGCATCATCCTGCTACGGACAAACAGGCCGTACATAGTACCGGATATGCCACCGATGAGGACGAGCAAGACCCGACATCAATTCTACCTGCCGGATGCGCTGTCAGCGAAGCTCGACACGCTGGCGATGGAGCCCGGTGCATCAAAGACGTCGATCCTGTCCGACGCGCTGACCGCGTGGATCGAGCGCAGCGGAGCGCAGGAACTTGATGGGCGTTTCGGGCCGCGGCTCGATCGAATGACCCGCACCACAGAGCGGATCGAGGAGAAGCTCGATGTGCTGAACGAGGCCTTCGGGCTGTTCGTGCTGCACCAGTTGACGCTCACGGCGCACCAGCCTTCATTCGATCAGGAAACGTCGAAGCTGGGGCGGGAGCGCTACGATGGTTTCGTGAATCAAGCCGGCCGAATGCTCGCGCGCAGGCGCGTATTATCGACAGCCGACACCATTCCGAAGAACCGAAAATGACGATGGGCTTTGAAACGCCCGATCGCCTCGTTCGCCTCGACGAGGTCAAGCGCCGCGTCGGGCTGGGCAAGACGATGATCTACGACCTCATCAAAGCGGACAAATTTCCTCGGCCCTACAAGCTGTCGCCGAGCGCCGCCCGGTGGAGCGAGCAAGAGCTCGTCGCATGGATCGCCGACGTCAAGGACGGGTTCGAGGGAAAGAAACGAAAGGTCTGATCCCATCCATGACGAATCCGTCCCGATCCGTTTCCGACAAGAACGAAATGAGCGGCGGAGCCAGCCCCGCCGCCTGATCACGCCGCCCGTCGCCGGACGGGAAACCGGAAATCGGCATCCACCGGCGTCACGGCGGACCGCAGCGACGTTGTCCCGTTCCCCTTCGATGGCCGATCGATGAGGTCGCCCGGATTCGGCAGACCTTCGCTCAACATGCTGGCCCAAACGTTGGCCAGTTCCCGCCTGCGCGGCATGTATGCGGCGCGATTATAAGCCCCTTCGACCTTCTCCCGTGAAACATGGGCGAGCATCAGGTCGATGACCTTGCGATCGTGATCCTTGCCGTGGCGCTCGGCCCACTCGTTCATGATCGTAGAGAAGGCCGCACGAAACCCGTGCGGCACATGATGACCGTGGTAGCCCGCCCGGTGGAGCAGATACCCGACTGCATTCTCGCTCATCGGCCTGTGCGTGTGGCGGGTGCTCGGGAAGAGGAGAGGGCCGTTTCCGGTCAGCGGCCACAGCGCCTTCAGGACGGCCAGCGCCTGCGGCGTGATCGGCACCAAGTGATCGCCATCAGCCGCCGCCTTGCGGTCGAGGTCGCCCTTCATCCGGGCCGACGGTATGCGCCATAGCGGCTCCTTGCCGTTCAGATCCTCGAATTCATCCCAGCATGCGCCACGCATCTCGTTCGGCCGGACCGCGGTCAGCGCAAGGAATCGCAACGCGAGCCGCGTTATTGGCCGTGCATGATCCTCGTCTGCCGCGATGATCATCTGGCGGAGCGGCACGATCTCGGTGATCGCGGGCTGACGGCCCTTGCGGAGTGGCTTCAACACGCCGCCCAGCTTCTCGGCGGGATCGTTCTGCGTGATCCCGTGCGCGATGGCGTAGACGAACACCGCCGAGATGCGCTGCCGGACACGCCTTGCCGTCTCGATCGCCCCGCGTGCCTCGATCTCGCGCAGGACCGCCAGAACGAGCGGCGGGCTTAGCTGCGCGATCGGCAGCGACCCGATCGTCGGGAAGACATCCCTTTCGAGGCTCCGGATGATGTCGCTGGCGTGGACGGTCGTCCATTGCGGCTTGGCGTTTTCGTGCCAGTCCCATGCGATGCGCTCGAACGTCTGCCGGCCGGCCTCGAGATTGGCCTCGATCCGAAGCCTCTTCTTCACCGCGGGGTCGTGTCCCTCGCACAGCGTCGTATAAGCTTCGTCGCGCTTCGCGGGCGTCGCCGAGCGAAACGAGCGGCCAGGCGCCGAACGCCATGCTCTTGTGCCTGCCGTCATACTCGTAGTTGCAGCGCCAGAGCTTTCCTCCGCTGGGTGTGACCAGCAGATAGAGGCGGCTGGCATCGGCGAGCTTGTAGGATTTTGCGCGCGGCTTGGCGGCGCGAACCTTCGTATCGGTCAGCAATGTGGGCCTCCTGAAAAGTACCTCGTTTTTTGACCGCGCGTACCTCGTTTGCTTACCGGCGAATCGCCGGATAGGTGCGAACGGGTACGAACGACCGAAGCCGAACCGGTCAGCTAAACGTCGGTTTTCAGGAGGAAAAAGTCGATTGTGGTGGTCTTCTGCGAACCCCTGCGGAGGGGTCCTTGGCGGAGCGGGTGGGATTCGAACCCACGAAGAGCTTTGGACCCTTACACACTTTCCAGGCGTGCGCCTTCGACCACTCGGCCACCGCTCCGTTGGGTGGGGCGACTAGCCACATCGTCGCACTTCCGCAAGCGTGTCGGCTGTGGCAGCATCACGCCATGCATCGATCCCGCCTTCCGATCGTCCTGATCGCGCTCTCGCTGACCGCCGCAGCGCCGCCGACAACCGTGCCCCCGTCGCCGGGCGAGATCGTCGCGGCGGCGCCGGCATCGGCTTGGCGACCGGTCGCGCCCGAAAATCTGCTGGTGATGAACCTCGCCGACGGCGCGCATGTCGCGATCGAGCTGGCGCCGGATTTTGCCCCCGTCCATGTCGCCAACATCCGGGCGTTCGCGCGTGCAGGCTGGTTCGACGGCGGCGCGATCGAGCGCGTTCAGGATAATTATGTCGTGCAATGGGCGGGGAGGGACGAGACCAGGCCTCTGCCGGCCGGGGTCGTCGCGCACCCGCCTGCCGAATATGAGCGACCGCTGGCCGGGCTGGCCTTCCGCCCGCTCGCCGCGCGCGACGCCTATGCCGCGCAGGTCGGCCACAGCGACGGCTGGCCGGTCGCAAGCGACGGGCGCACCGCGTGGCTGACGCATTGCTACGGCATGGTCGGCGTCGGCCGCGACATGCCACCCGATACCGGGACCGGTTCGGAACTCTATACCGTGATCGGGCAGGCGCCGCGGCATCTCGATCGCAACATCGCGCTGGTCGGCCGCATCGTTTCGGGTATCGAGCCGCTGACCGCGCTGCCGCGCGGCACGGGCGATCTCGGCTTCTACACCGATCCCGGGCAGCGCACGACGATCACGCGCGTCCGTCTCGCCGCCGACATCCCGGCCGCCGAACGCCCGCGCTATCAGGTTATGCGCGGCGATGCGCCGGCCTTCGCCGCCTATCTGAATGCGCGCGCCAATCGCCGCGACGCCTTCTTCGTGCGGCCCGCGGGCGGCGTCGACCTGTGCAACGCGCCCGTACCCGTCCGTCGCGAGCCTTGAGCGGCGGCCGCGGCGTCTAGAAGGGCATCAGCTTCGAGTGGCTCGAGAATTTCATATAGCCGACATTGGCGCCCAGCCGGAGGCCGACGCCAAGCCGGATCGGGATCAGCACGATGTCGCCGCGGCGCAGATAGCTCGCGGTGAAGCCGCCGACGAAATAGGCGGTGCCCTCCGCAGCCGGGAAACGGTGGTAGAGATCCTGGCTGTCGTAGAGGTTGTAGACGAGGATGAACTCCTTCGACGCATTGCCGCCGACGTCGAAGCCCAGCGTCGGTCCCGTCCAATAGACCGTCTGGTCGCCCTCGACCTTGTGGTGCATCACGCCCGAGCCGTAGCGCAGACCGACCGCGAACGCGCCGCTCGCCTCGCGCCCGGCGATATAGGCGGTGGGGCGGCCCTGATCCTTGAGGATGCGCTCGATCAACTTGGCGAGCCCCTCGGCGCCCCGCCCGAAGACGTTCTCCGCGGCGTCGATCACATCGCCATTCTGGTAGGTCTGCGAATCGGGCGCGCGCGAGGCGTTGGTGGCGGGCGGCGCTGCGCGATCGGGGCCCGGCGCGGCTGGCGCGCGCTGCGGCGGCGCGGTGTCGCTGGCTTCGGGAAAGGGCTGAGTATCCCCGCTGCTCGTCTCGGGCTGGCCGCTGCCGGGGGGCGCCAGATCGGAATGCGCCTGCGCGGAGGAAGGATCGACCGTTTGCATCTGCGCGAAGGCGGGCTGGCCGAGCAGGGCCAGGCCCGTCGCTGCGGCGAACCAGCGGGCTTTTGTCGTCATGATCGTCACGGCTCCCCCGAATGTCAGAGGCTTGGTTAACCGCGAAGCGCATTGCCGCGCAATGAACGTCGCCGGGAAGCCGATGCAGCGAGACTCGTCGCGTGCACGATTCAGCGCGTCGAGGCGGTTGTGCCGTTCGAAAGGCCCGGCTATAGCCCGCGGTCTGCCGACCCGGAGACGTGGGTGAGTGGCTGAAACCAGCGGTTTGCTAAACCGCCGTGCTGAGCAATCGGCACCGACGGTTCGAATCCGTCCGTCTCCGCCAATATGACCCCTAAAGCGCTGAAAATGCTAGGGTTTTGCGCTAGCATGTCGGCAGACCAACGAAACAGCCATCATCGAAAATCTAATGGACCGGGGGCTTTGTTCTCGGCGCGTTCCCGTGTTGCGCGATTGCCACGGCATTGATCAACTTTTGAGGGCGTCGGCGACGTTTTCATAAACACCCCCTTTGTTCCTGAACGTCCGCCGCTCGCAGGGTCCGTTCGTCCAATCCCGACGAACGGAGGCCAACGTGATAACCCTGCTACCGATCAAAGAGGTGTCGAAGGCCATGCGGCTTT
>Ga0302314_10010354_pt1 | contig 16331 bp, 11 predicted proteins | sample III_Palsa_N2_3_FD_200533 | JGI IMG/M metagenome (GOLD analysis project Ga0302314, IMG submission 200533) | Peat permafrost microbial communities from Stordalen Mire near Abisko, Sweden - III_Palsa_N2_3 | ecosystem: Environmental > Terrestrial > Soil > Palsa > Peat permafrost | place: Sweden... | reverse complement strand
CTGGTCATCGCTGGCCACGGTCAGAATACGACCATCGGCCGCGAACGCGCCACCAACCCATTCCTTATCTGATGACGTAGCTCAATCTACGGGCAAAGCCGCTATGCCGCGCTCCCACACCACTGCAGGCGTCAGCAAGCTCAGCACGACTCGTCCTTCCGGCAATCCGTAAAACTCACCTGGCTGGATGATGACTCCACGTTCCAGAGCGGCATCGACAAACGGCTTCCCCTCGACGTGGCGAGGGATCCGCAGCACCACCGCCCATCCTCCCTGCAGCTCCAGCCGATTCGCTAGAGTGCCGGCCAGCCTTGCATCCAACACCGCGAGATTACCCCGCACGCGTTCTTTAATTTCCTGCTGCAACTCGCTTCTGTCGGCGAGCCACTGTGGCAGCGCAAATTGCATGGGCGCATTCATCGAAAGAAACGTGTCTGCAATCACTTCGAGTCGCTCCATGGCAGTTCGCACCATATCGTACGGCCCTGTAGCAACAATCCATGACACCTTCATCTGCGGTAGTCCACAGACTTTGCTCAGCCCGCTCAGGACGAACGTCAGAGCCTTTGATTCTCTCGCAGCAAAGCTCCTCTCTTCTATGCCTTCGAGTCCGTAATCCAGAAATACCTCGTCCACAATGAGAGCTAACCCTAGGCGTGAACAAATTTCCTCTAGTGCTCCGCGCTCCGTATCAGAAGCAAAGTTTCCGGTTGGGTTGTTCGGATGCACCACCACAATAGCCCGTGTTCGCGCGGTTACAGCCAACTCCAACGCGTGAAAGTCTATGTGCCAACCTGAGTCGTACAGCAGCGGATACTCCACCAGCTTCACATCGTCCAGGCGTGCAATAAAGTCGAACAGTGGATAGCTCGGTCGCGCCACTAAGATCTCGTCGCCCGCATCGCAAAGCAGGCGAAACAAAAAACTGTAGGCCTCGCTTGTGCTGGTCGTCAGGCAAATTCTCTCAACTTCAACCGCAGCCCTTGCGTCGCGATAATACGCCGCCACAGCGTTACGTCCACGCGCCATCCCTAAAGGATCGGGTTCATAGAGCAATGCCCTCGCATCGCTCAACGGACGCAACAACGCCTCAGCGTGATATTTAAACCCGCAAGCTGTGGGATTCGAGACTGTCAGGTCGAGCAACTCCGCTCCAGTAGCACGCTTCTCGCGCACTGCTGTCGCGAAGTCATTCTCCCCAAGATTCCAGTTCGTTCGTATCGAAAACTTCATCCCTGCCCCGGCGCCTGCCACGCTCCGTAAGTTTACGTGTGCGCCTTACAATTACTCCAGCATGTCCAATATTCAAGCAGTTCTCTTCGACTATGGCCTTGTCCTTTCTGCTGCTCCTGATCCGGCCGCATGGCAGCGCCTCAAGCAAGTCTTCCGCGCGGACGAAGCGAGCTTTCATGCCGCCTACTGGCATCATCGCCATGACTATGATCGCGGCATGCGCAACGCCGTGGTTTACTGGCATTCCGTCGCTGGCGACCTCCATGCCAATCTCGACCCGCCGCAGCTGGACGAACTTATCAACGCCGACACTGATCTTTGGACTCAGCCGAACCAATCCATGATCGACTGGGCTGCCGCACTACAGCATGCCGGCATGAAGACAGGCATACTCTCCAACCTTGGCGACGCCATGGAGGCGGGGATACTCGCCCGCTGCCCCTGGCTCGCCAACTTTGCACATCATACTTTTTCGCATCGACTTCTCATCGCCAAGCCTGAGCCTGCTATTTACCAACATGCTGCAGAGGGGCTGGCTGAGCCGCCTTCCCACATCCTCTTTATCGACGACCGCGAAGAGAATATCGCTGCCGCTGTGGCAGCGGGGATGCAAGCGATTCAATACTCCACGCATGAGGCTTTCCTTGCGACAATGCGTGAACGTGGCTTTGGAGACTTGCTCGTGCCGTAGAGGCGACGCTATCGCTTTACCGCGTCCATCGGGATGCAAGCCTGGCCGACAATTTCAATTCCAAAGCCTTGTAACGCTGGTACGTGCTTGGGATGATTGCTGAGGATAGTGATTTTCCGTATTCCGAGATCGGACAATATCTGGCCGCCCAATCCCGTCTCGCGCAGAATCCGTTGATCGCGCTCCCCGGCTTTTTCTAAACTACGTCCTTCACGGTGGAAGGCCAGACGAGCTGGAGTAACGCTGCGGTCTACGCCAAATCCACGCTGTGTGTGGTGCAGATAAATCAGTGCACCGCGCCCTGCTTCTGCAATCGCTCGGAGCGAACCGTCAACTGCAGCGCGGCAGTCGCATAGCGTCGCTCCGAATACGTTACTTGCAAGGCAGTGCGTGGCTACGCGTACCAGAACCGGGGCATCGCTCGAATCGTTATCGACGTCGCCGTAAACCAGAGCAACGTGCGACTCTCCGCCTTCGACTTCACTCTCGTAAGAGATCATGCGGAACTCGCCATAGGGAGTCGGCAACTGCGCTTCGCCGACTCGCCGCACGTAACGCTCGTTCCGCAGGCGATAGCGTATAACCTCGGCAACTGTCACCATCTTCAATTCATGGAGCTTGCAGAAATCGATAAGGTCAGGCACCCGAGCCATTGTGCCGTCTTCATTCATGATTTCGCAGATGACACCGGCTGGAATCAGCCCTGCCATGCGCGCGAGATCGACTGACGCTTCCGTCTGCCCTGCTCGCACGAGCACACCGCCTTTGCGTGCTCGTAGAGGAAATACATGTCCGGGACGTGCCAGGTCGTTTGCCGTTGATCCGGGGCTGATCGCTACCTGGATGGTATGTGCGCGGTCTGCCGCAGAAATGCCTGTTGTCACGCCTTCGCGGGCTTCAATCGACTCCGTAAATGCCGTACCAAAGCGCGAGGTATTATCCTGCGTCATCGGCCCCAGACGCATCGCATCGGCGCGTTCTTCTGTCAGCGTCAAGCAGATCAATCCGCGGCCAAACTTCGCCATGAAGTTGATCGCCTCGGGAGTACAGAACTCTGCTGCGAGGGTAAGGTCGCCCTCGTTTTCGCGGTCTTCATCGTCGACCACGACGATCATTCGTCCGGCCTTCAACTCCGCTACTGCTTCTTCAATTGTGGCGAAACCGTTCCGCTCCGTGCTCTCTGCCATCTGTCTCTCCAAGCTTGTTGGCACCGATCTGTCCAAGCAGTGCCAATGAAAAAGGCCGCCCTTCCCAGGACGGCCCTTACATCTCTCTCGTCTTACAGCGTCGACTCGATCTCGAAACCCCAGGCCTCAAGAAGCGCCTCTGGAATGTACTTCGAGTTCTTGTTTCGGCGCGCCCATTCACGCAAACGGGTCGACCGTACGTACTGGTCGGGCGTCAACTTATATTCTTTGACCACTTGCTCGAACGAAGTAATCGTCGGCACAACTGGCCCGATCGGCTCAGGCTTACCCCAGTTCGGATTGCCACGGCGTTTGGCCATGTAGGTGTTCCTCGCTTTCCACGCGGCCCGCGCACATTGAGCGCACAAGCCACAACACCCTATTTTACCGCCCTATCTCCTATGCAACAAGTCCTGTTGATTTTGGCAGTTAAGTCAACTGCTCTTTCTGAAGGCAGAACTAGAGCTTTATGCGCGTTCGTAGTGAAAAAGAAGCTCTTGCTCACTAGCCACAGGAATGCCGTTACGGGTCGCGGGCTGGAAGGTCCAATGCTGGATTGTCGCAAGAACGGTTTCGTCGATTCCGTGTCCGAGGCCGCGGGACATCGTAAATTTGGCGATATGGCCGTTGCTGTCGATGACAACGTCTACTACGACGTCACCACTGGTTCCTGATGGCAGCAGGCTAAGATCCGGGTCTGGATGAGGATGGACGAGGACTGAAGCGATCTTAATGTCGCCGTCGCCTAGCGCGTCGGTGCCTGTAGTGGTGGTCGTTGCGATAGTGGCAGAAGGTGCGGAAGTTGTTGATGGGGATGGGAGGCTGAGCCTGGGCGGAGCTGGAAGCTGGTCGGGGAGATGCTGGATTGCCTGAGGAGAACTCTTTGCGGAAGCCGGCGAAGCCGTTTGCCCCAGAACATAGCTGAGTGCCAGATAGTGACCGTTGTGGTCACCGGGGAGTTGTGTAGCCTTCAGTACAGGGACGCGGTTGTAAAGGAAGATGCCGAGGACGAGTAGGTGCAGCGCAATTGAGGCGCTTAGCCAGCGGCTCTGTAGAACAGAGTTGCCACGTTGCTGATCTTGAAGCATGGTGAACTCCCTCTGTTTCATTGTAGATGGTGGCCTATCCAGAACTCATTCCAGCATTGGACTGTAGAAAGCGCCGAGACTCTATTTCTTAGACGTGGAAGTCTGACGAGGGCGGAAAAGTTTGTTCAAAAACATGCTGATGCGGGTGCCGTAGTGCGTGTTGGCGAGGCGTGTGAGCATCGACCAAGGGGTGACCACGAACTCGCTACAGGTGGTGGTGAGCATGCGAGGGCCAGCGAGGTGACTGTACTTTTCGATCATGGCCTTGCGGATTTCGAAGAAGGTTTTGTCTTGAGTGGCAGCGCCCTTGTGGTACAGGTGGAAGTCGACGACGTAGGAGCTGTAGCCGAGGTGGGCGGCGACGATACAGAGTTCTGTGCCGTAGAAATGAAAGCCGGAAAGGTCGCGCGAAAGGGCAAGATTTGCATCGGCGCGGACGACGATGAAGTTTTCGTCAAGGCTCAGGCAAGGGACCGGAAAAGGGCCTCCGATGGATTGGTCCTGGCCGAATTTATCGCTCATGCGGACGGCGATCTTGTTGGGCCAGACACCGCCGCCGTTGCCGAAAAGAGCCCATGTGGGATCGAAGGCGTCGAGTTCGGCGATGATGGCATCGAGACGCGCTATGCCGTCTTCGAGCAGAAGTAAATCCTGGTGGCAGAGAATGATGTACTGTCCCCGCGCGTTACGGAGGAAGAGGTTGTAGCCGGAGTAGGCTTCAAACTGATTTGCGGTGGAGTTGTCGAGGTAGAGGAACTCCGTATTTACGCCGGCCTTGAAGCCTCCGCGCTCGAAGGTTTCGAGCATTTCGGCGTACTCGGCGGGGCGTGTGACGATGCTGCAGATGGAGTAGAGCGGGCGATCAGCCTGGAGGAAAATGGCGGCGTTTGTGGCGATCTCCGGGAAGACGGTGTTGGGAGGTTTCTCGTGCCGGGATTCTTCCATCGTCGCTCTGCTCTTTCCTGAGTATAGGGTTCGGACGGCACGGCAGCTCAGCGCAAAATCTGGTGGCCGGATGAAGCAGAGTATACCGTGCTGGTTCTGCCCTTCCCTTCCGTTTTGGGTGCGGACTGGTTGAGCCATCGGTGCGATGCGACGATCTGGAAGGGACTGCACTACCCGAAGTGGAGGGTATTTGCCACCGATGTCGAGTGCCTTACCTTAGCCCTTCTCGTATAGCATCTGCACTATGAGTCTTCCAGAGCCCGACATCACCTTGCTGTTATCGTCTTTGTCCAAGGGGGACGGCGAGGGGTTGGGCCAGGTGATGACGCTGGTCTATCGAGAGCTGCACGCTATTGCGGCGCGACACATGCGACGGGAGCGCCTTGACCACACGCTCCGGACGACAGCGTTGGTGAATGAGGCGTGTATGCGCCTACTGGTGGCCGACGTCAGCTTTGAAAGCCGGGCTCATCTGTTAGCATTTGCCTCCACCGCCATGCGGCGCATCCTGGTGGACCATGCCCGAGCCTCTGCCCGCAACAAGCGCGGTGGGAAGATGGAAAAAATTACATTGCAATCCGCGGAGAGCCAGGAGGCGTTAAACCTCTGGACTGATCCAGCCGAAATTCTTGATTTGAACCAGGCTCTTGACCGGCTGGCCTTGCAGGATGACCGGAAGGCGAAATTAATGGAGATGCATTACTTCGGTGGCATGAACTGCGATGAGGTTGCAGCCGTGCTCACAGTATCGGTGGCAACGGTAAATCGTGACCTGAAACTGGCCCGCGCCTGGTTGAGGCGTGAACTTAGCGTACCTGAATCCGTGGCCTGATCGTCTGATGGGTCTGCTTGATGAGTGCATGAAAACAATTTTGAGTGCGGAAGACTGGGATTCGTTACAGGAAGTATTTGCGGTTGCGGTCGAACTGCCTTTGGACCAACGAGCCGTCTATCTTACGGAGGCCTGCATTGGTCATCCGGAGTTGCGCGCACGCGTAGAGTCTTTGCTCGATGCCCTCAATACAGAGACGAGAATCGGGGCCATGGTCGAGGCTGCGGCCCTTCAGAGCGTAGAGGCCACGCTTCCGGACCTCGGAGAACGACTGGGGTCTTACCGGATTACATCGATATTGGGTAAGGGCGGTATGGGCGTCGTCTACCGGGCGATGCGCGACGACGAGGAATACGAGAAGGAAGTGGCAATTAAGGTTGTCGCTCTGGGTGTGTTGTCCGAGGAGTTGCGGGAGCGGTTTCGGGATGAGCGCCAGATCCTGGCGAACCTCGATCATCCTCATATTGGCCGGCTGTTGGACGGTGGAACGACGGGGCGGGGCCTGCCTTACGTTGTAATGGAGTTTGTCAACGGCAGACCAATCGACCGCTGGTGCGACGAAAAGGGGCTGGGACGAAACGAGCGCGTGCGGTTGGTGATCGGGGTCGCACAGGCAGTAGCTTATGCGCACCAACACTTGGTGGTCCACAGCGACCTGAAGCCGGAGAATATCTATGTAACGGAGGACGGTGCGCCCAAGTTGCTGGACTTTGGCATTGCAAAGGCGCTTGGGCCGCAGCGGAGATCAGAGAAGGATAAGGGCCAAGAGACATTGGATGCAGTGGGCCGGATGACACCTGCCTATGCGAGTCCGGAGCAGATGCGTGGTGAGGCCATCACCACGGCGACGGATGTCTACCAGTTGGGTGTGTTGCTGTACCTCTTGCTGACGGGGCGGAAACCTTTTGAGGTGAAGTCGGCTGGGCTTGCCGAATGGAAGCGGGTTATCTGCGAGCAGGCAGTCGAGTCACCGAAGATCGATCCAGATCTAGACAGCATTGTGTTGCACGCGCTTGAGAAGGATCCCGCACGACGCTACGCGGCGGCCAGCGACCTGGTCGACGACCTGGAGCGATGCCTTGCGGGGTTTCCGGTGCTGGCCTTCCCGACATCGTGGAGCTACCGGGCGCGAAAGTTCGTGGGACGGCATATGCTCCCGGTTGTGGCTGCGGGGTTGGTGTTCCTATTGCTGCTGGGGTTCAGCATCGCCATGTCGATCCAGGCGAAGAGGATTGCACGCGAGCGGGATTCTGCCGAGCAGGTAGCGAATTTTCTGGGTACGGTATTTTCGGCACCGAATCCGTACGTGGCTAATGGGAAGAATGTCAGCGCACGAGACTTGCTGGATCACGGTGCAGCGGGTATCGAGCACATGCAGGCCAGCCCGCAGGTACGCGACCGTCTGCTGATGACGCTGGCTGAGTCGTATGGCAGTCTGAGCGTCTATGACCGCTGCCATGATTTATACGAGGAGGCACTCCAACTGCGGCGGTCGATGTATGGGGAGAGTTCGGCGCAGGTGGCGGAGGTGCTGGGGGATTTGACGCAGATAAGCATTGTCAGCGAACACTTTGCCGATGCCAACCGCTATGCCGAGGAATGGGTGCCGCTGGTACAGAAGGTCTATGGCGCCAACAGTGAACAGGCCGCGGACGCCTTTCTGATCAAAAGCCGGGTTGAGTTTATCCATAGCGATATGGCAGCCTCGGCAGCGAGTCTGCGCCAGTCGATCGCCATTGCCACGCGGCTCCATGGAGAGAAGAGCGCGAACGTGACCCATCGCCTCAATCTGCTCGGCAACACGTTGTATGTTGGCGGAGACTTCGCCGGCGCGGAGAGAGAGTTTGAGAAAGAACTCTCCGTGGAAAAGGCCGGAAACTGGCAGAACTCGCCAAATCTGGCTGTGATTATAGATACCGAGGGCAAGCTGGCCCACGATCTCGTACTACAGGGTCGATATCCGGAGGCTGAGGCTATGCTGCGTGAATCTCTGCCACTACAGATGAAGGTGGATGGCCACAAGCACAGCTTCACGGGCAATACAGAGGTCCGTCTGGGAGAGGTGCTGGCTGAGCGTGGAGATCTGGCAGAGGCAGAGAAGCTGGAGCAGGAAGCCTTGCGGGTGCATACCGCCAGCCTGGGGCCGGAGAGTATGTACGCCGGTGTGGATTACGGGGCGCTGGCCCGTGTGATGGTTTTGCAACGCCGCTATGCGGAGGCGGAGCCGTTGATGGAACATAGGGTCTCCATCTGCCGCAAGTCGTTTGGGGATGAGAGCGTGTGGCTCGCGAGAGCACTCCTGGACCTGGGCACGCTTCAACTGGAGATGGGGCGAGTTGAGGAGGCAGACGGTACGCTCACCGCGGCGCTCGCCATGGAGCTGAAGAAGAATGGTGGAGAGACACCGTACGCTGCGCAGGACCACCTTGCGATGGGCAGGCTGCGACTTGCTGAAGACAACCTGCCTGCGGCGAAGGCGGAGCTCGACCGGTCGCTCGCGATCGACGAGAGCGTGAGGGTGGATCCGGTGAACCTGGCGGCGACACTCCAGTCCATGGGGGTGCTGGAGCAGCGTGCAGGGCATAAGCAGGAGGCCCGATCTTTGCTGGAGCGAGCGTTCACGCAGGAAAGTTCGCTGCTGGCGCCCACCGATCCGGAGTTGGTGGAGACCCGGCATCTACGGGAGCGGGCCGGGTCGTAGAGTGGCGAGCCCTCTGGTTTGGTTTTGCGACGGATGGCATACGCCGCACGTTCCAGTCTTAAACAAACAGCCGGGCGAATCCTTCTCGCCCGGCTGTTCCTGTTATGTTCTGGTTCCTGCCCTGTGCTAATAAGCCGCTATGGCGGCAAAGCCGTCAGAAATGCCATAGCTGAAGCCCGTCAGGGTGCTCGATGTGGCGGGTGGCACATTGCCGGTGGCGCTGGACGGAAAGATCTCCAGCGGCATCGGGGCGGCACCGTTGCTGAAAAAGCCGCCACTGGCATCCACGTAGTACAGGTTGGACGCCGAATCTACGGTCAGCCCCATCGGCTCAACAATATGGGTGGCCGTGCCACTGATCTGCTTCAGCGGTGTCGCATTGCCTGTCGCACCGGCTGCAAACTCGAGGATTCCGGTAGACAAGGAGGTTGGCGGATCCGTTACCGACGTTGCATTGGGATCCTGCGCGTCGTTATAGATCGACAAGTACACATCGCCCGCCCCATCGACTGCGATGTTCGCGATTTCCAAAAGGACGAATGCAGTCGTATTGGTTCCTGTAATGCTCCGCATCGGGGCTGTGGCTCCCGTCGCCCCAGCACCAAACACATGGATACTTGGAGTGCGGGTGACTTGATTGCCGCCTTCCAAGTAGAAAATTTCGCCGGCCGTGTCCACGCCGATCTCGCTACCTGTGTTGAGAAAGTTGGTCATACCCCAAGTCAGGTACTGTGTCGGGGCCGATGAGGCGGTATACCCGTTCGCAAAGGCCTCCAGGCTGCCATCTCCGGCTGAGACGAACAGCGTGCCTGCCGAGTTCACGGCGATGGAATAGGGTTCATCAAACGTCGATGTATGAGAATTGGAGCCGTTCAACGTCACGCTGGGAGTAGCCGATCCAGACGAGCCGGCCGGGTACTGCAGAACTTGGCTAACGAACGGATTGTCAAGTTGTCCACCGATATAGATCGTCCCCGTGGGGCCGATAGCGATTGAGAAAGCTTCAAAACCAAAGGGTAGCGTCAACGATGAAGTCGATGTTGTGCTCCCCGTAGTTGAAGAAGAAAAAACTGCCACTACATCCTGCTCGACATTTGTCGTCGTGTTGAGGATGTGCTCGATCGCATAGACGTTCTTCGGCGTCGTGCTGGCCAAGGCACCGCTGCCCGAGCTACTGCAGCCTGTAAGCACAACCGGAAAAAGAACAGCGCTACTCAAAAAAAGAACTGCCGGAATGGAACGCAAAAACTGTTTCATACAGCCTCCTTGCGACTGACTTCACTTACATAATTCGGGATTGTTGATGACACTCTTTTGTCCCCGATGGAAGTAGAGTGAGTGCCGCGTTGTCTGTACTTGTTGTCAGGCTACGAACCTGCGCTAGTAGACGGCTAGGCCGCCCTCGCCGTCATCAAAGTAAGTAGAGCTCGTCGAGGTAAACGATGTGGCGGGTGCTACATCGCCGGTCGAACTGGATGGGAAGACCTCAAACAATGAAGGCACGTTGGCATTAGTGAAAAAGGTGCCGTTGGAGTCCATGTAGTAAAGGTTGGAGACTGCATCCACGGCCATACCTGTTGGCTCAACGATCTTCGTCAGCGCGCCGCTGATCCGTCTCAATGGCGTCGCGTTGCCGGTCGCTCCGGCTGCAAACTCGATGATGCCGGTTGGCTCGTTGTTTGCCAGGGTCGCTCCCGCAGGAGGAGAGTTGGGATCGTTCGCCTGGTTGTAGTACGCCACATACACATCACCGGCTCCATCCGCTACGACGAACGGCTGTCCATCGTAGTAGAGCGAGGTCGTGCTGGTCCCCGTAATTTGGCGCACCGGCGCGGCGGCTCCCGTTGCACCGGCGGTAAACACATCGATGACTGACTTGGTGCCTTGTCCATTGCCCCAGTCCCCGTAGAAGATATCGCCGGCTGTGTCTATGGCGATCGAGTCGCCTCCATCGAAGAAGTTGGTTTTGCCCCAGGTGAGGTACTGCGTCGGCGCAGACGATGCGTTAAATCCACTTGCAAAGGTCTCTACGCTCCCATCTTGAGAGGAAACAACCAGCGTATTCGCCGAGTTCACGGCGATGTTGTAGGAGCGATTAAATGTGCCTGTACCCGTTGCAGAGCCGTTCAGCATCACGCTAGGCGTAGCAGAGCCGGAAGAGCCTGCCGGGTACTCCAGAATCGTGCCATACGTTGCCGTTTGGGGATTTTGAATCCCGGACAAATAGATTTGTCCCTGGGGGCCGGTAGCGAACGCAAAGGCAACAAAGTTGCTGGGCAACATCAAGGTTGAAGCGGGTGTCGCGGTTCCCGTCGTTGATGCAGGAAAAACCAGCACCGACTCCTGCAAAATAGTGGTGCTACCGGAGGCCTGCACAACGTAGATATTCTTCGCGGCCGTTGGAACAGTAGGGGTAGTCACTGCCGGGGTATTACCGTCCCCACATCCCACGAGCCCGGTTGAAACAACACCCAACAAGCTCAACAGAGCGGTAACGGCAACAAAACGGGGGGTACGCATATGGGCCTCCAAAGGCGCGTGCAACTGATAAATTGCGGCTACTTATATAGGCGTCAAAAACTTGAGAGCTCTATCATCCAAACGCAAACCATTTACCGGCGCTGGCGCAACAAGAAGCCGCTGTAGAGAGCATCGCTGGTACTGACTTTCATCGCGAGGCGGAAGGCTACTTCGGGTTAATGGCGATGGCAGACGGAACAGACACACCGGAGCCGGTGTAGTTGGTCAAAGTCCCACTGCTATTGATCTGAGTAACAGAGCCGTCGCCCCTATTGGCTACCCAGACGTTGTTACTGCCATCGACAGCCAGACTGAAAGGCCCGTTCAGCCCGCCTCCCGACACTGTCGTTCCGGTGCCGTCTGAACCGCTGATCTTTGTCGCGGTGGTGCTTCCACTGTTGGCAACCCATGCGTTTCCATTGAGGTCGATCGCAATCGCTGAGGGCTTGTTAAGCGAACTCAGCGTATAGCCTCCTGCACCGGAGAGTGGCGCGCCCGTGCTGTCGAGCTTGGTGACGCTGTTCGGTGTGCCGGCGTTGGCGATCCATACATTACCCGATGCATCTGTCGCGACGCTGGACGGTGCGGCAATGCCGCCAACGGTGTGCGTGATGACGATGCCGAAGTCAGCTGGCGCACTGTTCAGAATGGGTTCAAATGGAGCTGCCGGAGACGGAAGCAGATAAAGCGCAGCGGTGTTGAGGTCGGGGTGCTGCGCAATATTCATGGCGGCAGTGATGGTGTCCTCGGGGACGATGCCACCAACGGTTGTGTCAGAGAAGAGGCTGCCACATGGGCTGGAATCACCGGCGACTCCTCCGCCTGAGTTGATGCAGCTGGCGAGAATATTGGCGAGAGTATTGATCTTGCTCACCGGAAGAGTCGAGCCCGCGGGCAATGCCGGGCCAGATGCCGCTCCGCTACCGATGCTCACAAGTTTATTGACGTTTGTGAAGGCGTTTACCAAACCCTGCACGTTGGTGGAGCTGGTGCCTATGTTCGATATCCCGGACATGAAGGGCGACAACGCCCATACGGAAGCAACGGTAGTTACCTCATTGATATCCAGGCCGGGCAGCATACTCAGCGAGCCGCACGGTCCAAGCGCAACCATAAGAGCGAGGTTAGTGTTCTTCGCGGCGGGGTTGCTCAGACCTGGGTTCCCGCTGGTTGCCACAAGGTAGACAGGCGTCGCGGACGAAGGGCAGGTGTATTGATTGGCTGCAATGCTGAAGACTCCGTTGCCGTCGGTCTGGACGACGTTGTTGCCCAGCAGCGACGTGCCTGTCGTGTACACGTAAGCCGAGCCGTAGCCCGTGTTGCCGGCTGCGTAGAGCTGCAGGGTTGCCCCGGCCACGGGCTGCTGGCCTCCATGCACGTTGCCGCGCATGAGAGATCCCGCAACACTTGTCGAGGCGGTTGGACTAAGTCCGCCACAGCCGGTCAATGGTACAGCGGCGATGGCAACGAAGAGGATGCGGAGCAAGGGGAGTTTCATCGTCATTAGGGCCTCGTTCCCGGGGTGTTGTTCTGCACGGCATTGGCGAGTGGAGCGGAGGGAGCAGCTCCGCCCACGATCTCGTCGACTGTGTTGTTCGTCGCATTAGTGACCCATACGGTGCCGGAGATGTCGATAGCGATCGACGTCGTCCCGCTGAAGCTCGGATCGTTGATGGTCGCGGCAGGGGCACCGGCGTTGGTCAGGATGGAGACCGTGCCGGAAGCGTTGGCGATCCAGACCTGTCCGCTGCCGTCGATGGCAAGGGCGGTGGCGGAGTTGAGGCCGATGCCGGTGTAGTCGCTGGCCAGCGCCCCGGCCGACGGACTGAAGCGCGAGACGCCGCTGCCGGAGCTGTCGATCGACCAGACGTACCCTGCGGCGTCGACTGCCGCGCCGATACCGCCTCCGGCCTTCGCCGTTGAGATTTTGGTCCCGTAGCTATTGAACGACTCCACGCTGCCGCTGCCGCCGACGAAGACGAACGGAATCAGCGTGACCTGGTAACTATGGGACACAGGGGTAGCTGCGGCGTACTGGCCCGTTTGAAGTTGCGACGCGGTGATCGTGCAGGTGCCTGCCTCCTTGTCGGTAACGACGCCCGAGGTGACCGTGCAGACGGCGTTGTTGCTGGACGCGTACGTGACCGGCGTCCCGGAGGTCGCGGTGGCGTTGAGCAAGGGTGCCGGAGCACCGAGCGGCGTGTTGGGCGGCGCGGGAAAGGTGATGGTGTTCGGCAGCCCGATGTAGGTGAACTGATCCGAGCCGTTCGCCGCACTCGTCCCGGCAGAGTTCGCCACCTGGACATCGACTCCGCCCGCAAAACGCCTGGGCGAAGTCGCCGTGATCGTTGTCGCACTCACGACGGTCACGTTAGTCGCCGCCAAGTTGCCGAACGTGACCGTCGAGCCGCTCAGGAACTTCGTGCCGGTGATCGTGACGAAGGTGCCTCCGGCAGTCGGCCCGCTCGTCGGAGTGACCCCCGTCACCGTCGGTGCCACAAAGGCAGTTCCGGTCAGCAGGATCGTCTGCGTCCCCGAAGCGACGTTCAGGCTGTTGTCCGTAAGAGTGAGGGTTCCGTTGATGGTGCCGACGTCGGGATTGACGGGCATAAACACGACAGGCAGGTTGCAGCTTCCGTTGGGCGCGAGCGATGCCGTTGCGGTCGAACCGGTCAGCATGGGGCATTCGCCTGCATCGTCGACCAGCAGGGAGAACTCCCCGGTCACGCTGGGGCTGGTGCCGGTTGCAGGACCGCTGAAGACGAGCGGCTGATTGCCGTAGTTGGTGACCGAGGTGGCCGAGGGTGACGATGACGTTCCGTCCGCGGTCACGCCAAAGACAATGCTGGCCCCGGTTCCGCGAATGAAGGCAAAGATGCCGGGTTGGAAGGTGTAAGAACCGTTGCTGGGGGCATACATGTTTCCCTGTGCATCCAGAATCATTCCGTACGGCGAACCTTGCGCGTAGATGGTCTGGACGCAGGAAGAACTGAGACAGTTTGGCGGCATCATGTAGATGGACAGACCGTTGAAATAGACATTGCCGTTCGGATCCACAGCCACACCGGTGGCTTGAAAAGCGCCTCCTCCCAGCACGGTGACACAGCTTGCCGAAAGGCAGTTCGGGGACATCTCATTGACCGAGTTCGATCCGGAACCGACAAAGTAGACATTTCCCGCGAGGTCGATCGACATCGTCTGCAAACCGAGATTGCCGACACCACCGCCCAGATCCTGCATGCAACTGGCCGAGAAACAGTTGGGGGGAATTTCGGTGAGGCCGTTACCGCCGGCGATATAGATATTGCCAACCATGTCGACCGCAACCGCCTCTTCCTCCGCAAGGACCGCGCGTGTCAAGGCACAGGAGCTGCGACATCCGGGCGGTAGAACGACCAGATAGCCGTTCTTGTCCGTTAGATAGATGTTGCCGATTCCGTCGACCGCTATGCTCGATGGAGCGGGACTGGGCAAAGGATTAATCTGCGTCTGGCAACTCGCATCCGTGCAGCCTTGCGGGATGATGACGATGAAGTTGTTTCCGTTGCCGTCGAAAGTAAGGACGTAGACGGTACCGTTTCCATCGACTGCAATCGGATTCTGGGTTCCATAGATCTGGGTGGGCGACGCAGAAGTGATGATCTGCGGCCCCATTCCCTGGCCCGCGATATAAGCACTCGCAACGATGGAAGCGGATGTGCCGGAGCCTGTCGTGAGCGTGACGCCCCCGCTGCGAATACCCGCGTAGAGCGGCTTGAAGGTGTAGTTGACGGTGCAGGTCGCGCCGGCGGCAAAGGCTCTGCCGCTCACACAGGTGCCACCCGTGGCGAGGTTGAAGTCTTGATTGGCAACGCCCAGGGTGGTCAGGTTCGTGGTAAACGCCGTGCCGGTGGCCACGGCCGTCGTAAAGGTCAGGGTTGCGGTCTGCGTGGTGCTCTGGGTTCCAATATTTTCAGCCAGAAACACCTGAAAGCTCTGCGATACGGGGGTAGCCGCCGCATAATGTGTCACTGCATTCTGCGATGCCGTGATGGTGCAGGTGCCCGCTTTGAGCTCGGTAATGGTGGTGCCCGCGATCGTGCAAATCGTCGGAGTCGCGGTGGTGTAGGTGACTGGCTGTCCCGAGGTTGCGGTGGCCGCCGGGATCGGCGGCGTGCCTCCGAGTGTAGCGTTGACCAGCGCCGGAAAGTTGATTGCGTTCGGGAGACTGTTGGTGTAGGTGAATTGATCGCCTGCGGTCTTGACGCTCTGTCCCTGGGCGTTGGTGGCCTGGACATCCACGACCGCGACCGCCTCTGCCGGCGAGACTGCAGTCATCTGAGTGTCGCTCACCAGTTGAAAGCTGGTCGCAGACGTGCTGCCGAAGTTGACTGCGGTGACCGCACTCAGGAGAGAACCATTAATGGTGACCGTGATTCCACCGGTGGGCAGGCCTTCGGTCGGCGAGATGGAGGTAATGACGGGAACCAGTTTGGTGGCAGTCCCGCTCAACGCAATCGTCTGGGTCGATCCGGCGACGTTCGCGCCGTTGTCGGTCAGGATCACGCTCCCGGTCACGGTGCCACTGGCCGGGGAGACGGGAGCGAAGTTGATGCTGAGCGTGCAACTCGCATTGGCGGCCAGTGTGGCTGCGGAGCCACCGGCGCTAACCGAAGGACACGCACCCGTACCCGTGGTTGCCAGGGTAAAGCTCGACGAGGCGCTGGGATTCACGCCGGTAGACGGTACAGCAATGGCGAGCGACTGGTTGCCGTAGTTGGTCAAGGTGACAGCCTGCGCCGTTCCAGTCGAGCCGTCGTACACGTTTGGAAATGCTACGGACGGTGGGGTCGCCAGAGGGATCTCTCGTATAGCATTGTTGCCGTTATCCGCGACGTACAGGTCGCCGCCTCCATCCAGGGCTACTCCAATGGGACTGCTGAAGGTGTTGGGGAGGGTCGTGACGCAGGTGGTCGCATTGGCGGGAGTACAGCCGGGCGCCATCACCTTGACGGCGTTGTTGCCCGCATCGCCGACGTACACGTTGCCGTTTCCATCCACGGCCACGCCGGACGGGATGTTGAAGCCTCCGCCCAGCGTCGTGACCATGCAGCTTGTGTTGCTGCAGCTTGCAGCCATCGACTTGACGAGGCTG
>Ga0302314_10010353_pt1 | contig 16332 bp, 17 predicted proteins | sample III_Palsa_N2_3_FD_200533 | JGI IMG/M metagenome (GOLD analysis project Ga0302314, IMG submission 200533) | Peat permafrost microbial communities from Stordalen Mire near Abisko, Sweden - III_Palsa_N2_3 | ecosystem: Environmental > Terrestrial > Soil > Palsa > Peat permafrost | place: Sweden... | reverse complement strand
AGCGCGGGTGCACAGACCGGCGAATGCCTCGGCGGCGTCGTCGATGGTCCACGATCCCCCGAAGATGTCGACGGCGTTGAGCGAACGGGCGCCCAACGCGTCGGCTACGGCGAACAGGTCGTCCTCCCCGAATCGAAAGACCTCCTCGGTGTCGAACTCCGGCGGAAGGCTCACATCGGTCGCACCCGGCAGCCACCACCACGCCGGGTCGAGTTCGGCGACCCGCAGTCCGTGGTCGTCGAGCATCGACCTCATGTCGGCATCAGTCAGCCCCTCGGCGCGCGCCGCGGCGTGATCACGACCCCATAGGGACACCGACGAGAAGCCAACGGCCGATGCGGCACGCAACCGCTCGGCGAAGGGCACCCGGCGCGGGAGCGTCCCCGAGCACAGGACCAGGTCGTCCGGTCCCATCAGTAGCCCTCCTTCAGGTCGACGGCGCCGAGCAGGTCCTGGCCGGCCCGATAGCGGTCGACGTTTTCCACGAACAGCTCCATCGTCCGCCTCAGGGTCCTGGGCGAGGACCACGAGACATGCGGGCTCAGGCGGACCCGATCGTGCCCGTACAGCGGGTGCCCGGTCGGCAGGGGCTCGGGATCGACGACGTCGAGCGTGGCCCGGGCGAGACGGCCCTCGTCGAGGGCGGCCAGCAATGCATCCTGGTCGACCAGGGATCCACGGGCCACGTTGATCAGGTGCGCCCCGGGCTTCATCCGGGCCAGTGCCGCCGCGTCGATCAGGTGCTCGGTCCGATCGGTGGCCGGCGCGGCGATCACCACATGATCCGAGCTGGCCAGCAGTTCCCCGAGGTCGCCGGTCAGGGCGATCCCCGACAGGGGTGCGGGGAGGTCGCGGCGGCGCACCGCTACGACTCCCATGTCGAAAGCCAGAGCCCGCCTCGCCACTTGGGTGCCGATCGAACCGAGGCCGATGATCCCGACCGTGGAGCCCTCCAAGCTCCCGAGCGACGCGCTGTTCCAGCTGTCCGGCGGCTCGGTAATCCACACCTGGGGTAGTTGCTTCTCGAATGCCAGCATGGCGGCCAGGACGAACTCGGCGATGGCCGGGGCGGCGGCACCCCGTGAACAGGTAACGATCCGGTCTCCGACCGCCGTGAGCGGGAACCCGTCGATACCGGCACCGAGAACATGGACCCAGCGGATCCCCGGGGTCAGCGCCGAGGCGATGTCGTCCGGGTCACCGGCCAACGTGGCCAAGACCTCTGCCTGTGCCGCATCTGGCGTACCGGCCTCGATGACCGTCACGCCGGGGAGGGCGGACCGGACTCCCTCGAGCACCAGCGTGCCCGACTTGCCTCCGTGGACTGCGACGACCGGTGGGCTCACGACGCCAGTACATCCGTCTCGATGAGCGGGGAGCGGAACAGGTTGGCCAGCTCGTGGGAGGTTGCGTCCCGACCGTCCGGGCTGGTCCAGGTAGGTGGATCGGGGACGCCGGCGATGGTCATGTGGCCATCCGATCCGACGACAGTCCCGTTGTTCGCCATGACGCAGGTTACGTTGTCGCCCCGGGCTGCGGCGTTCTGATGGGTGATGTCGACTTCTTGTTTCTGGGAGCCGGTGATGACTTCGGTGTCGTCGTGTTGAAAGCGGTCCGTGGCGAGCGGCAGTCGAGTGGGGCTCAACCGGTCGGCTACCGTCGTCGACATGAAGCCGGAAGAGTTTGCCGACCTGGCTCACCTGCGCCGGGCACGCGATCTCGTGGATCGAAACTACGCGCAGCCCCTCGATGTCCCGGCCATGGCACGAACGGCACTGATGTCCCCCGCCCACTTCTCGCGCAAATTCCGTGCCGCGTACGGGGAGACGCCCTACTCGTATCTCATGACGCGACGCATCGAGCGGGCCAAGGCGCTTCTCCGTCAGGGGAGATCGGTCACCGACAGCTGTGCCGCCGTGGGATGCACGTCGCTCGGCTCCTTCAGCTCCCGTTTCACCGAGATCGTCGGGATGACGCCATCCCAGTACCGCGCCCGGGACCACCGCCAAAGCGAAGTCATTCCCTCATGCGTCAGCAAGTTCGTGACGCGGCCGAGGCGTACCGGAGTCGTCGCCTGACCCCTGGGACATGGGTCGTCCACTCGGTGTCGAACGCGACAGGACACCGAGCAGGATCGGAGAAGCACTGAACCGATTGCCACCCTTATGGTTGTCGTATGGCACTTTCCGTCTCCGCAATGTTTATCCCCGTCCACGATCCCGATGCAGCTCTTGGCTTCTATCGCGACGCTCTCGACTTGGAAGTCCGCACCGATGTCGCCTCCGAAGGCTTCCGCTGGGTCACCGTCGGCTCCCCGGGGCAGGATGTCGATATCGTCCTGTTCCAGCCGCACGGTGGCCGTTCGCAGGCCGAGGGCGACGCACTCCTGTCGCTGGTCACGCAAGGATCGCTACAGGCGGCGATCTTCCGCACCGACGACCTCGACGCCACCTTCGAGAAGGTCCGGGCATCGGGCGCCGAAGTGCTCCAGGAGCCGGCTGACCAACCCTGGGGAGTGCGCGACTGCGCGCTCCGCGACCCTTCGGGAAACCTCGTCCGTATCGCGCAGGCCTGACCGTCGAGACCGACGACTCCCCACAGGGTCTGGCCTGTGTGGCGTCGATTCGGGATCCCGGAGCCATCCCAGTTCTCCTCTGTCGATGGCCTCGTCTCATAGAAGGAGTCGAGTGAGTTGAAGACAATGACTTGCAGGCAGTTGGGCGGACCATGTGAGCTCCCTCATCATGGAGCTACCGCTGACGAGGTCATCAAGGCCCAGGATCGGCACCTGAAGGAACTAGTGGCTGGCGGGGATGGAGCGCACGAAGGTGCATTGAAGGAGATGAAGGCCAGGTGGAGGAAACCCATTTCGGGCATGGGTTGGTACAAGAAGGCAAAGCGTGACTTTGCCGCACTCCCCGAAGACTGATCACTGGTCCGGGCAAACGATCGACAGGGCCCGGTCAGTGCGTTGTCGATGCGCCGTTCCGGTCGGTCGAGGTGCGAGCACTCGCCCATTGCCAATGGTCAGGGGTTCGATAGAATTGTCAGCACCCCATGTGGGGAGCTTTCGGGTGCGTGGCCGGGACCAGCTGTAGGTAGAACGGCGTGTACAGAGAGAGATTGTCCCGGTCAACCAGCCACTCGAGGTCGTCGGAGGAGGAGCATCGATGAAGATCACCCCGTTTCTCTGGTTTGACGACCAGGCCGAGGAAGCCGTGGAGTTCTATCTGACCGTGTTTCCGAACTCCAGGATCCTGCAGATCGCCCGTCATGGTGAGGGTGGCCCGGGTCCGGCAGGCACGGTGATGACCATCCACTTCGAGCTCGATGGCAACGAGTTCATCGCACTGAACGGCGGGCCCGAGCATTACGGCTTCGACGAATCGATCTCGTTCTCCGTCGATTGCGCCACTTCCGATGAGGTCGACCACTATTGGGATGCACTCACCGAGGGCGGTGAGGAAATCGCTTGCGGGTGGTTGAAGGACCGCTATGGACTCCGTTGGCAGATTGTGCCCTCCGAGCTTCCTTCGCTGCTCACCGACCCCGACCCCGAGCGGGCGACTCGGGCCATGCAGGCCATGATGACCATGAAGAAGCTGGACATCAGAGCGATGAAGGACGCGGCCGACGGGGTGCCTCACCCGATCGGCTGAGGCTGATCCGGCCGATCTGCAAACGTGGGACAGGGGAGCCCAAGCGTCCCGATCCGGCACTCCTCCAGATGTTCGGGCACTTCCGAAGCGGGGAGTTTGCGAGATGGCCGGCATCGCTGAGCTCGCCGATAGCCGCCCTTGTATCTGATTCTTGACAAAGTACAGAATCTAACTCATGATGTAATTGTGCCTGAAGCGATCCGGACCGATCCGGCTGATGTCCTCCGCCAGCACGGGGTCCAATTGACTGCGCAGCGTCTGGCCGTCCTGAAGGTGGTTTCAGACCGACCGCACTGCACGGCGGATCAGGTCGAAGAGATCGTTCGGGTCGAGATCGGGGCCGTCTCACGGCAGGCCGTGTATGACGCGCTCGGCATCCTGACCGACAAGGGGATCATCCGACGCATCCAGCCGGCGCGCTCGCCGGCTCGGTACGAAGACCGGGTCGACGACAACCACCACCACCTCGTCTGTCGCAGCTGCGGCATCACCGTGGACGCCCCCTGTGCGGTGGGGTACAAGCCCTGTCTGGAGGCGTCCGATGACGGAGGGTTCATCGTCGACGAAGCCGAGGTCATCTTCTGGGGCATCTGCCCCACCTGCCAAGAGATGCCGGATCGAGGGTAGGACCGATGAGCGGAATGAACAGCCACACCAGACCATCAGCCAGTTGAGTACGGAGGAACCACAATGAGCCAGGACGACACGGGAGTCATAGACACGACGTCGGAAGGAGCGGTGCCGCCGGCGCGGTGCCCGGTGCTGACCAACGCATTCGACGCGGCCGGCTCGGCAGCCAACGAACACTGGTGGCCGGATCAGCTGAGCCTGCGGGCACTCGGCAAGAACTCTCCACTGATCGATCCGATGGATGAGGGCTTCGACTACGCGGCTGAGTTCGCCACGCTCGACCTTGCGGCGGTGAAGGCCGACATCGTGGGGGTGATGACGGCATCGCAGGACTGGTGGCCCGCCGACTTCGGCCACTACGGACCGCTGTTCATCCGCATGGCATGGCACAGTGCCGGCACCTACCGGATCGAGGACGGACGCGGTGGTGCCGGGTCGGGCACGCAGCGCTTCGCGCCGCTCAACAGCTGGCCCGACAACGCCAACCTCGACAAGGCCCGCCGCCTGCTGTGGCCGGTCAAGCAGAAGTACGGCCGGAAGCTCTCATGGGCCGACCTCATGGTCCTGGCCGGTAACTGTGCGCTCGAGTCGATGGGGTTCAAGACGTTCGGTTTCGGTGGCGGGCGCCAAGACGTGTGGGAGCCCGAAGAGGACATCTACTGGGGACCGGAGGACACCTGGCTGGGTGACGAGCGCTACAGCGGCGATCGGGAGCTTGCCGAGCCACTCGGGGCGGTGCAGATGGGTTTGATCTATGTGAACCCCGAAGGTCCGAACGGGAACCCTGATCCGATCGCCGCGGCGAGAGACATCAGGGAGACGTTCGCCCGCATGGCCATGGACGACGAGGAGACGGTCGCACTGATTGCCGGCGGGCACACCTTCGGCAAGACCCACGGGGCGGCCGATGGCGACGAGTATGTCGGTCGCGAGCCCGAAGGGGCGCCGATCGAAGAGCAGGGCCTCGGTTGGAAGGGCACCTTCGGCAGCGGCAAGGGAGACGATGCCATCACCAGTGGCCTGGAGGTCATCTGGACCTCCCACCCGACCACGTGGGACAACGGGTTCTTCGAGAACCTGTTCGGTTACGACTGGGAGCTGACCGAGAGCCCGGCCGGCGCCCACCAGTGGCGCCCTACTGATCGGGCCGCTGACGACACCGTGCCTGACGCACACGATCCGTCGAAGCGGCACGCTCCGATGATGCTCACGACCGATCTGTCCCTGCGGTTCGACCCGGCCTACGAGCCGATCTCCCGGCGCTTCTTCGAGCATCCGGATGAGTTCGCCGACGTCTTCGCCAGGGCGTGGTTCAAGCTGACCCACCGCGATATGGGACCCGTCACCCGCTACCTCGGACCTGAAGTCCCCACCGAGCAGCTGATCTGGCAGGACCCCGTGCCCGCGGTCGATCACCCGCTGGTCGACGAGGCTGACATTGCCGCCTTGAAGGGCACCATCCTCGCTTCCGGGCTTTCGATATCGCAGCTGGTGTCGACGGCGTGGGCCTCGGCGTCGACCTTCCGAGACAGCGACAAGCGGGGTGGCGCCAACGGTGCTCGCATCCGTCTCGCGCCACAGAAGGACTGGGAGGTGAATGGACCGGCCGGACTGGCTGCCGTGCTGCACGCACTGGAGGGAATCCAGGCGGGATTCAACGAGTCGCAGACCGGTGGGAAGAAGGTGTCTCTCGCCGATCTGATCGTCCTCGGAGGATGTGCCGCCATCGAGGCGGCAGCGAAGGGCGCGGGGAGCGATGTCCGCGTCCCATTCACTCCCGGGCGCACGGATGCGTCGCAGGACGAGACCGACGTCGATACCTTCGAAGTCCTCGAGCCGACGGCTGACGGGTTCCGGAACTACCTCCGACCCGGTGACAAGCGCCGAGCCGAGGAGCTGTTGGTCGACCGATCCAGCCTTCTGGCCCTGACCGCACCGGAGATGACGGCGCTCGTCGGCGGCCTCCGTGTACTGGGCGCCAATGCCGGCCAAGTCGGCCACGGCGTATTCACCAGCCGTCCCGGATCACTGAGCAACGACTTCTTCGTGAACCTGCTGAGCATGGGTACGGAGTGGAGCGTCTCGTCCACCGAACACGTCTACGAGGGTCGCGATCGCGGCACCGGACAGGTGGTTTGGACCGGCACCGCCGCCGACCTCATCTTCGGCTCACACTCCCAGCTCCGGGCCATCGCCGAGGTCTACGCCGCCGAGGACGGGAACGAGAAGTTCCTACGGGACTTCGTGGCGGCGTGGGACAAGGTGATGAACCTCGATCGGTTCGATCTGCGCTGAGCTTCGCAAAGCTGAGACCGCAACGGTCTCAGCCACGCCCGCGGGCCGGTGATTCAGTCCAGACGCGGGGAGGTTTGCTAGGTTGCCGGTCCGCGTGGGCCCAGCGGGCCCGGCCGAGCGGATGGAGCAGGCCATGGAGACGAAGCAGCTGAAGACGGTTCTCTACCAAAAGGACGGGCCGGTTGCCTGGGTGACACTGGACTACGCCGAGAAGGCCAACATCCAGACTTCTGACCTGGTGTTCGACGTCGACGAGTGCCTCGATGACGCCGAACATGACTACGCCATCAAGGTGCTGGTGATCAAAGCCAACGGCCCCGGCTTCAGTGCCGGCCATGTCGTGGCCGGCACCCCTGGCACCGAGATGCGGGAGATCGATCGGAGCACGGCCGAACTGGGCAGCCCGTGGAAGGGCCAGTGGGACATCTACGGGACCCCGGTGATGAAGCTGTGGGACTTCCCCAAGGTCACCATCGCCCAGGTCCACGGCTACTGCCTCGGCGGAGGCACCGTCTGGGGCCTACTGACCGACATGACCGTGGCATCGGACGACGCCTACTTCCAGTTCCCGGTGCTCCAGGGAATGGCCATGCCGACCATGGAGACGGGAATCGAGCCGTGGCTGTTCATGAATTGGAAGCGGGCGTCGGAGTACATGTACACGGCCCAGGAGCTGACCGCCGATCAGGCCAAGGAGATGGGTCTGGTCAACCGGGTGGTCGCTCCCGAGCGTCTGGAGGACGAGGTCCTCGAACTGGCCTTCCACGTTTCGCAGGCCCCGCTCTCGACCCTGATGGCGGCCAAGGCCAACATCCGCCGGGCGTGGGAGCTCATGGGACTGCGCAACCACCTGCAGCAGTCGAACGACCTGCTGACCGTGGCCACCCAGGCCACTGACGTCCGTGAGTACATGAAGTCGGTGTTCGCGGCCGGCCTCAGGCCCCGGGACGCCGCGCAGCGCAACGCCGAGCGGGCCAAGGTCGAGGCCGCCGAGTCGAAGCGGCGGCTCCACGGCGCCAGCTGAGCGCGGGCAGCCATGGAGGCCGGGTCCGCTATCCCCCGTCGGGCCGGTGGGCCTGGCTGAGCAGGCGCTTGCGCACCTTGCCGTTGTGATCGCGGGGGAGCTCGTCGACCACCTGCCACTCCCGGGGCACCTTGTACTTGGCCAGTCGGGCGCCCACATAGTCGGCCAACTCGGCCGGGTCGATCTCGGTGCGCAGCTGGACCATGGCCTTCAGTCGCTCACCGTCCCGCTCGTCGGGGATCCCGAAGACGGCACAGTCCACCACCGCGGGGTGGTCGAACAGCACCTCCTCGATTTCGCGGGGGGCGATGTTGACCCCTCCCCACAGCACCATGTCCGAGACCCGGTCGGTGATGGTGAGGTACCCGTCCCCGTCGAGGAAGCCGATGTCGCCGACAGTGAAGGCATCGTCGCACCAGGCCCGCTCGGTCGCCTCGTCGTCGTTGCGGTAGCTGAACCGATGCGAGCCGGCGGGACGGATGTAGACCAGCCCGGGCTCGCCGGTCGGCACCGGAACCGCCTCCTCGTCCAGGATCCGGATCTCGACCCCGGGCCAGGGGCGGCCGACGCTGCCGGGCCGGGCCCGCCACTCCTCGGGGGAGATCTTGGTGGCACCTCCCTCACTCGCCCCGTAGAGCTCGTATATCTCGGCGTCGGGGAATGCGTCCATCATCTTGAACTTGACGGCCACCGGGCACGGGGCAGCGGCGTGCACGATGAGAGCGAGACTGGTCAAGTCCAAGGCCGCCCGGTCCTCCTCGGGCAGCTCCAGGATCCGGATGAAGTGGGCCGGCACCATGAAGGTCCGGGTACCCCGGTGGCGCTCCACCTCGGCCAGCCACGACCGGGCCTCGAACTGCTCGGTCACGATGGTGGTGGCCCCGATGTAGAGGGCGCACAGAGACCACCCCAGATGCGAGGCGTGATAGGCCGGGCCGCTCATGACGTAGACGTCGTCCCCGGTCCACCCCCACAGGGCGACCTGTCCCTCCATGGCCCTCCTGCGTCCTTCGTCCGAGGCGGTGCCGGCGTGGACGACGCCCTTGGGCCGGGCCGTGGTTCCCGACGTGTAGAACATCAGCTCGGGCCCTCCACCGGAGTCGCCGCCGGGGAGTGGCTCCGCCCCGTCCACCGCTTCCTCGTACCCGGCTCCGACCACCAGGGACGGGACTGGGTGCTCGGCCAGCGCGGCCGACAGTTCCTCGGAGCAGTCGCGGTGTCCCACGACCACGGCCGCGTCGGCGTCGGCCAGGATGTAGGCCAACTCGGTCGACCTCAGGTGCCAGTTGACCGGAAGGAACGGTGCGCCGAGCATGGCCGCGGCCATCGCCACCTCGAAGATCTCGACACCGTTGGGCACGATGGCGGCCACCGGTCGACCGGGGCCCGCACCCAGACCACTGAGGAGCGCGGCCAGTCGCCGGGCCCGCTCGTCCAGTTCTCCATAGGTGCGGATCACCGCCGCGAGCACCACGGCCGGTCGATCGGGCCGGGACCGGGCGTGGTCGGACATGCCGCGTACCGGGTGGAGGCCGCCATCGCTCATGGCCGTCGACACTAATCCCGCCCCTCCCGGCCGGCCCGCCCGTACCGGCCGGTGGGTTAACCGCCGGGATCAGGTATCGGTCACCGACCGCACGGCGTCCACCAGTGAGGTCACCGAGGGCATCACCGCCGCTTCGAGTGTGGCGGCCGAACCGATGGGGGCGAAACGCGCCCCAACGCGGCTGACTGGTGCCTCCAGAGTGCCGAACAGTTCTTCGCTGACCAGGGCGGCCACCTCGGCCCCGAACCCGGCGAAGCGCGTGGCGTGGTGGGCCACCACGACCCGACGGGTGCGGCCGGCCGAGGCCAGCACGGTGTCGGCATCGAAGGGCACCAGGCTGCGGAGATCCACCACTTCGACGTCGACGCCTTCTGTGGCCAGCTGTTCGGCGGCGGCCAATGCGTCGCGCACCGTCCGCCCGTAGGTGACAAGGGTCACGTCCCGACCGGGTCGGGCCACGACGGCTTTGCCCAGGGGCACCCGGTGACTACCTTCGGGCACCGGTCCCCGCGTCCCGTACAGGGCGACGTTCTCCACGAAGACGCAGGGGTCGTCGTCGAAGATGCAGGAGGTGAGCAGGCCCTTGGCGTCGGCCGGGGTGGCCGGGACGACGACCTTCAGCCCGGGGATGTGGGCCAGCCACGCCTCGAACGTCTGCGAGTGGGTGGCGCCCGATCCGATCCCGCCGAAGACGGCGGTGCGCAGGGTGAGTGGGACCCCGAGCAGCCCCCCCGACATGAATCGGGCCTTGGCCGCATGGTTCACCAGCTGGTCGAGGCCGATGCTGATGAAGTCCATGATCATCAGCTCGGCAACGGGCCGCAACCCGGCAATGGCGGCGCCCACCGCGGTCCCGACGATGGCTGCCTCGGAGATCGGCGTGTCCCGGACCCGGTCGGTCCCGAAGGCGGTCGAGAGCCCTTTGGTGACCTGCGAGATCCCCCCGGCCGGGTCGGCCAGGTCTTCCCCCAGCAGGATGACGTCGGGATCGACGGCCAGCGCTTCGGCCAAGGCGGCATTGAGGGCCTGACGCATGGTGAGTTCCACCGTGGCCGGACCGTCAGGGGTCGAGCCACTCACCGGGGTACCCCGCGGTCGTCCGCGTAGATGTCGGTGAAAGCGGCGTCCGACCCGGGTAGATCGGCGGCCAGTGCGTTGGTGAACGCCGCTTCGACGGCGTCCCGGGCGGTCTGGTCGACGGCATCCGCACCGGCCCCGTCGAGCACGCCGTCGGCCGCCAGTGCGGCTCGGTAGCGGCCCACCGGTTCGTCGTGTCGGGCCGCCTCCAGCTCTTCGGGCGGGATGTAGCGCATGGGGTCGCCGAAGTAGTGGCCCCACAGCCGGAAGGTGGTGCACTCGAGCAGGGTCGGGCCTCCCCCTTCTCTGGCCCGGTCGGTGGCGGTGGCCAGGGCGCGGAAGACGGCATCGGGGTCGTTGCCGTCTACGACCTTCCCCGGTATTCCGTAGGCGGGGGCCCGATCGGCCACATGGGCAACCGGCTGGCCGTGGGCTGCCGGTGTCATCTCCGCGTAGCGGTTGTCCTGGCAGAGGAAGACGACCGGGAGCCGCCACAGGGCGGCGAGGTTGACCGACTCGTGGAACGAGCCGGTGCCCGTGGCCCCGTCGCCGAAGCTGGCCACCACCACCCGGTCGGCGCCCTGCCGCTGCAGGGCCAGACCCACACCGACGGCGATCGGCAGACCGGAGCCCACGATGCCGGTAGACAGCACCAGTCCCGAGGGTGGGTGCGAGATGTGCATCGACCCGCCCTTGCCGCCGTTGATCCCGCTGGCCCGGGTGAGGATCTCCGCCAGCACCGGTCCGAGCGGAGCTCCCTTGGCCAGTTGGTCATGGAGCCCCCGGTAGGTACTGACCAGCTGGTCGTCGGCGCGAAGCACCACGCCCATCGCCGCGGCAATGGCTTCCTGCCCGGTGGCCGGCCAGTAGGTGGTGGCGAACTCGCCGCCGCTCACGCCCCGACGGATCCTCTCGTCACAGGCGCGGATCTGCGCCATCAGCCCGTACATCTCCCGCCGCTGTTCGTCGGACGGTGCCGGCGGGGCGGTCGGACTCACGACGGCACCCCGGCTCCGGCCATGACGAACGACGCGGCATGGCTGCCGGCCAGGTGACCCCAGACCAGGCCCATGCCGATCGAGGTTCCACCTCCGTAGTAGGCGGGGCCGGCCGGACTGGCGATGACGTTCCCGGCACCGTAGAGGCCGGGGATCGGGCGGTCCCTCACATGGAGGATCCGACCGTCGCCGTCGATCCTGGGGCCTCCCTTCGTCCCCACCGAGCCGACATAGATGGGCAGGGCGTAGAACGGCCCCTGCTCGATGGTCCCCAGGTTGGGGTGCGGGGCCGAAGGGTCCCCGTGGAACCGGTCGTAGGCGCTCCGGCCCCGGCCGAAGTCACGGTCGCGCCCATCAGCGACGAATCGGTTCCAGCGCTCGACGGTCTCGGTCAGTCCGACCGGTTCGATTCCGGCCAGGGCGGCGAGCCCGTCGAGGGACTCGTGGACGAGGATCCACTCGGGGTCCGGGTCGCCCGGTCGGGCCCCGACCACCGGGTAGCGCGATCGGTACTGCCGGTCGAATACCACCCAGCAGGGCAGGTTCCGGGAGGCGTACTCGTTGGCGTCGAAGGAGAAGAAGGCCTTCTGCATGTCGTTGTAGTTGGCGGCCTCGTTCACGAACCGCTCACCGAAGCGGTTCACGATGACCGTGTGGGGGGCGGTCCGCTCCACCCCTACGAAGCGGGCCAGTGGACGACCCTCGTACTCCTCACCGGGGAGGGAGGCCGCCGGGTACCACCAAGCCTCGTTCATGTTGGCCAGGTCGGCGCCGACTTCCATGGCCATGAGCAGACCGTCGCCCTCGTTGGTGGGCGGGGAGTGGGGGTGGGTGAGCGGACCGGGCAGGAAGCGGGAGCGCAGAGCGGTGTTCCACTCGTAGCCGCCGGACGCCAGCACCACGGCCCGGGTGTCGAGTCGGGTCCGCCGCCCGGCTGACTCGACGACCAGCCCCGACACGGCCCCTCCGTCCATGGCGATCTCCGTCGCCCGGGTCTCGAGCATCGGCTCGATGCCTCGCTGGAGGCAGGCCAGGAGCAACGCACCGATGAGGGCCTGACCGCAGGCCAGTTGCCGGGCGGCCACCCTCCGTCCGATCTCGGCAGCGTCGAAGCCCTCGGGGAAGTACGCCGGGCGCCAGTCGGCGGTGGCCTCCTGCAGGGTCATGGGCAGGCCCAGAACGGGGGCCTTGCGGAGTCGCGTGCGCCATGGGCCGAGCGACTCCGCCCCGAAGATCTCCGGCTCGAGCATCCGACCGGCGGGTTTGGCACCTGCCATCTCGGGGTGGTAGTCGGGCCATGACATGGCCCGCAGTCGGAGCGGGGTGGTGCGCTCGAGGTCGGCCACGATGCCCGGGCCCTGGTCCACGTAGCGCTCCAGGAGCCCGGTCGGGCTCCGGCCGGCGGTCATGGTGGTCATGTAGGCCAGTGCCTCGGCCCGGGAGTCGTCCACGCCCTGTTCGGCCATGTGGTGGTTTCCGGGCATCCAGATCCCGCCCCCCGAGACGGCCGTGGTGCCGCCGACCGACTCCGACCGCTCGACGATCACCACCCGTGCCCCCCGGTCGTGAGCCGCGACGGCGGCGGCCAGGGCGGCCGCGCCGGTGCCCACCACGACGATCTGGTCTGGTGTCCCGGGGCTGGTCACGGTGGCATCCTCCACACCTCAGTTCGACCGTTGGCGATCGAGCTGGCGTGCGGCATGATCCCGGGCGATGGTGTCAGCCATCCGAGCCGTCTCGGATCGACAGGATCGAGATGGACCGGCTCCGGAAGCGCCACCGCCCGGCGTCCTCGACCAGCTCGTCGCGATAGGCGCCGGCGGCGACGATGACGGGATTCGAGTCGGTGGGCCGGACGAAGATGTAGGCGCTGGCTGCCGTGGCGGTGCCTTCCCCGTCGACATCGAGATCGACCACCACGTCGGAGGTCACGTGAACGCCCCCGCTGCCGCCGGACTGCACCGTCTCCATGTAGAAGCGGATGGCCTCCCGACCCAGGATGGTCCGCCCGGCGACGTCGAACCGGGCACCGTCGGTGAACAGCTCAGCCCACTCGTCGGCACGGCCGTCGTCCCACAGTCGGCCGTATTCGGCCAGGGTCCGTAGGACTTGATGCTCATCGTCCGGCACGCTTCCCCCTTCGTACGCAGCGCATGCTAGGCGCACCGTTCCGGTCCCGCCCGGGTCGGAGACCGCCCCTACTGCAGCTCGCCGATGACGTCCCCCACCAGGTACACCTGGCCGACCACCCCGACGTGGCGGAGGGTCCCGGCGATCGGTGCCGTGATCTCGGTAGCCACCTTGTCGGTCTCGAGCTCGTAGATCGGTTGGTCCTGGGTGACAGCCGTACCGTCGGCCACCAGCCAGCCGGCCAGGGTGGCCTCGGTCATCTCCATTCCGAGCTTGGGTATGCGGATGTCGATCGCCATCACCTCTTCGGAGCTCCCGGAGCCAACCTCGGTGCACGCTACCGTCCGATCCGGCCGGGTTGCCGGGTGGCGCGCACGAATGGGTACCTCCAGGCGGCACCAGGGAGGCCCTATGCGGCTTCCTCGTGTGCGACAGCGAAAGTCCACACCACATCCGCCAGCTCATCGGGGGTCTCGATCTGGGGGACGTGCCCGGCGCCAGAGAGCACATGGAAGCTGGCGTCGGGGATGGCGGCCGCGAATGCACGCCCATAGTCGGTGTTGACGATCCGGTCGGCTTCGCCCCAGACGACCAGTGTCGGAGTGGTGATCCCGTCGAGTCGACCGACAAGGCTCGGGTCGGTCATGGACGTGCCGCCGTAGACGGCGAGGGCAGCCCGGTTGCCGGGCATGGCCTCGCGCACGGCGGGCGGCATGCTGGCGGGATCGATGCGGTACTTGTCCGGGTCGTAGTAGCTCAGCTGGGCGACCTCGTCGAGGGTGAGGGAGAAGAAGTCGACCACCGGGTTGCCCGGGATCTCTATACCGACCGCGTCGACCAACACGAGAGCGTTCAGGCGCGATGGCCACTGGAGGGCGATCTCCGCGGCGATCCACCCACCGATCGAATTGCCGACGATGGTGAGGTCTTCGAGCTCGAGTCGATCCAGTAGCTCGACGTACACCGATGCGAGTCCCGCAACGTTGTCGAGTCCTGCGGGCCGGTGGGTGAGCCCGAAGCCGGGATGGGTCGGAGTGATGACGTGAGCCGGATGGGTCCCGGCCAGGAGCTCGGCAAATCCGGCGACCGACTGGGGGCCGGCTCCGCCGTGCAGAAGCAGGAAGGACCGACCCTCGCCGCGCCCGGTGACGGTCAGATCGACGTCGCCGACGGTTTCGGTGGACACGGTGTGGGTGGTGGTGTTCATTGTCTTCCCTCCTGGGTAGCGGTTCATCTCCACCTTATATCAACATATTGATCTAAGCAAGTTGATTTGCAGAGCTAGACTGCCGACGTGACCAGATCACTCCAGGAGCTCGGACTGTCCGTGAAGCGCCTCCAGATGCGGCACCACCGGGCGATAGATGCCGCGCTGGCCCCTCTTGGGATCAGCCTCGTCCAGTGGGACGCGCTGCGACATCTCGATCAACACCCGGACGCCTCATCGCACGACCTCGCCCAGTTGACTTTCCAGAGCGATCAGTCTTTCGGGACGCTCGCGGCGCGCATGATCCAACGGGGTCTCATCGAACGAGTCCCTGGCCCGGGACGGGCCGTGCACCACCGACTCACCGAGAAGGGGACACAGCTCCGACAAGTTGGCGACCACGTCGTCGACGAGGTCCTCGCCAACTCGTTCGCGGCGCTCACTCCGGCCCAGCTGGTGACTTTGGGCAACCTCCTCGCCCGTGTGCTCGCCCAACCTCGCATCGGGTCAGCGGAGTGAGTGAGCCGAGCCTTCGTCAGCGCTCGATCAGCCGCATCTGTTCCTCGGTGTGATGATCGCCGAGCGCCGGGGTGATCGAACTCAGCCGATCGAGCTGGTCGGGACTGAGCTGGACTTCGTCGGCCGCGATGTTCTCCCCGACCCGGCTGACCCGCTTGGTGCCGGGGATCGGGGCGATGTCGTCCCCCTGGGCTAGCAGCCAGGCCAGCGAGACCTGGCCCGGTGTGCACCCGACCTCCTCGGCGATCGAGCGGACTTCCTCGGCACTGTCCAGGTTGTGCTGGAAATTCTGCTCCGTGAAGCGCGGGTTGTTCCTCCGGAAGTCCGAATCGGCCATATCGTCCCTCGACCGCACCGATCCCGTGAGCATCCCTCGGCCCAGGGGCGAGTAGGCCACCAGGCCGATGCCCAGCTCCCGCAGGACGGGTAGCGCCCGTGCCTCGGGGTCCCGGGTCCACAGCGAATACTCCGTCTGCAGCGCGGTGATCGGGTGGACGGCGTGAGCCCGGCGAATGGTGTCCGGACCGGCTTCCGAGAGCCCGATGTGGCGGATCTTGCCTTCGGTGACCAGCTCGGCGAGTGCTCCGACCGTGTCCTCGATGGGGACCTTCGGGTCGACCCGATGTTGGTAGTAGAGGTCGATGTGGTCGACCCCGAGCCTGCCGAGGGAGCCTTCGAGAGCCGTGCGGATGTTGGCGGGTGAGCTGTCGAGGTTGCCGGGTCCGCCGCCGGCATGGGAGACCATCCCGAACTTGGTGGCGAGCACCACCTGATCGCGTCGGTCGGTGATGGCCTGTCCGACCAGCTCCTCGTTGCGGTACGGCCCGTAGATCTCGGCCGTGTCGATCAGCGTCACGCCGAGCTCGAGTGCCCGGTGGATGGTGCGGATCGACTCGGCGTCATCTTCCCCCGCGCCGGTGTACGCGGTGGACATGCCCATTGTCCCGAGGCCGATGCGGCCGACATCCAGGTTTCCCAGTTTGATGTGCTTCATGACTGCACTCCCTTCCGGTAGTGAAGGTCTCTTCGATCCCCATGGGCAGGACGCCGACGGTCGCGGATTCGTCCGGAGCACCGCATCCACCGGACGGACGCACTTCGGTTACGCGTGGCCAGCCTGCGCCGCTTGGCGAAATGACAGTTTTCGGTGGAGGCGATGGGACTCGAACCCACGACTTCGACCTTGCAAAGGTCGCACTCTAGCCAACTGAGTTACGCCCCCGTATAAGACGGGAAATGCTCTGTGA
>Ga0302314_10010352_pt1 | contig 16332 bp, 12 predicted proteins | sample III_Palsa_N2_3_FD_200533 | JGI IMG/M metagenome (GOLD analysis project Ga0302314, IMG submission 200533) | Peat permafrost microbial communities from Stordalen Mire near Abisko, Sweden - III_Palsa_N2_3 | ecosystem: Environmental > Terrestrial > Soil > Palsa > Peat permafrost | place: Sweden... | reverse complement strand
GAAGCCAAGAAGTTCAAGTCCTACGAGCAGCGCGTCGCGCAGATCAACGCGTACGAGCCTGAGATGGAGAGCTCCACCGACGAGGAGCTGCGGGAGCTCGCCGACGAGTTCCGCGAGCGCGCTCAGAACGGTGAGAGTCTCGAGGCGCTGCTACCCGAGACCTTTGCGCTTGTGCGTGAGGTGGGGCGCCGATCGATGGGCATGCGCCACTTCGATGTGCAGCTGATCGGCGGCATGGTCCTGCACGACGGCGGGATCGCCGAGATGCGCACCGGCGAGGGCAAGACGCTGACCGCGACGACCGCGGTGGTGCTGAACGCGCTGCTCGGGCGCGGCGTCCACCTCGTCACGGTCAACGACTACCTGGCGAAACGCGACGCGCTCTGGATGAAGCCGATCTATGACGCGCTCGGGATGAGCGTCGGGATCCTGCAGACGATGCAGTCCTACGAGGACAAGCAGCTCGCCTACGCGTGCGACATCACCTACGGCACCAACTCAGAGTTCGGCTTCGATTACCTGCGCGACAACATGGCGACCACGCTCGAGGAGAAGGTCCAGCATGGTGGCCGCCCGAAGCCCGATGAGGGCTCGCCCTACCACCACTTCGCGATCGTCGATGAGGTCGACAACATCCTGATCGATGAGGCGCGCACGCCGCTGATCATCTCCGGCGCACCGGAGCAGGCCGCCGACCTATACGTCCAGTTCGCGAAGCTCGCACCGCAGATGGTTATGGGCAAGACGCCGGACGGCATGCTTCCCCAGGAGCGCAAGGGATTCGTTGCCGACTTCGACTACGAGATCGATGAGAAGCAGGAGGCCGTCTCGGTCACCGAGCTGGGAGTAGCCAAGGCAGAGCGCTTCCTCGGGATCGATCACCTCTACCGCGCCGAGAACGGCCACCTGGTCAACCACCTCTACCAGGCGCTGAAGGCCGAGGCGCTGAAGAAGCTCGATGTCGACTACGTCGTCAACAACGGCGAGGTCCAGATCATCGACGAGCACACCGGCCGCATTCTCGAGGGCCGGCGCTGGTCCGAGGGCCTGCACCAGGCCGTCGAGGCCAAGGAGGGCGTGCGCATCCAGGAGGAGAACCAGACACTCGCCTCGGTCACACTGCAGAACTACTTCCGTAAGTACGACAAGCTCGCGGGCATGACCGGTACCGCCGTCACCGAGGCGACCGAGTTCATGAAGATCTACGAGCTCGAGGTCGTGCAGGTCCCGACCAACGCACCGATGGTCCGTGGCGATCACAACGATCAGGTTTACAAGACCAAGGACGGCAAGTGGAATGCCGTGACCAAGGAGATCGAGGCACGCCACGCGAGTGGCCAGCCCGTGCTCGTCGGCACGATCTCAGTCGAGGTTTCCGAGCTCCTCGGAGCGATGCTGAAGAAGAATGGCATCCCGCACACCGTCCTCAATGCGAGGCCCGAGTACGCCGAGCACGAGGGCGAGATCGTCGCCGAGGCGGGCGCGCCCGGCGCCGTCACGATTGCGACCAACATGGCCGGCCGTGGCGTCGACATCAAGCTCGGCGGTAACGCCGAGCATCTGGCGACGCTCGAGGTGGCCAAGCTCGGGCTCGAGCCCGGAGGCCCGGACTTCGACGAGCATTTCCAGCGCGTGATGCCGGAGATCGAGCGTCGTGTCGAGGAGGCCCGCGCCGAGGTCATGGCGGCAGGCGGCCTCTATATCCTCGGCACCGAGCGCCACGAGTCGCGCCGTATCGACAACCAGCTGCGTGGTCGCGCCGGGCGCCAGGGCGACCCCGGGGAGACACGCTTCTTTCTGTCCGCCGAGGACGACCTCGTGCGCCTGTTCGCCGGTGACCGGATCTACCGAATCCTCGATCGTCTCGGCACCGTCGACGAGGAGGGCAACGAGGAGCCGATCGAGGCCGGGATGCTCTCGAAGCAGATCGAGAAGGCGCAGAAGAAGGTCGAGGAGCAGTACTTCCTGATGCGCAAGCACACGCTGGAGTACGACGACGTCCTCAACCAGCAGCGTGAGGTGATCTACAACTACCGCGACGAGATCCTCGAGGGCCGTGACATGGGCGGTGTCGCCCGCGAGGAGGTCTCCAAGCTGATCGAGCGGATGGTCGAGGAGCACACCAACAGCGACTTCGTCGAGGATTGGGACATCGCGGGGCTGCTCGTGCGGATCCAGGAGATCTTCCGGCCGAGTGACGAGATCCTGTCGATCGACCCCGATCGAGCCGACCGCGAGGACCTGATCATGAGGTTGCAGGAGGAGGCGCTGGAGCAGTACGACCGGCGCGAGCAGGAGCTTGGCGAGATCGCCGAGGGCGAGCTGCTGATCCGCGCCCTCGAGCGCTTCCTGCTGCTGCAGATCATCGACCAGCGCTGGCGCGAGCATCTCCACGACATGGACTACCTACGCGAGGGCATCCACCTCCGTGGCGTGGCGCAGATCGATCCCCTCATCGCCTACAAGAACGAGGGCTTCACCCTGTTCGGTGACCTGATGAATCTGCTGTGGCACGACTTCGCGCGGATGATCTACCACGTCCAGGTGACCGTGCAGGACGGCTCACAGCCAGGCCCCGGTGCACCGCCGCCATTGCCGACGCGTTCGCCGAGCCCGACCGCCAGCTCATCCACCGGCGGTGGTCGTGTGAGCTACACCGGTGGCGGAGCGCCCGCCGGCGCACAGGCGCTGGCCGCGGCTGCCGGTGCGCCCGGAGCAATGGCCGCCGCTGAGGCGGACCCGTTGGAGGCCGTGCCGGTGATCCAACAGCGGCACACGGACGCCAACGAGCCGGGCCGCAATGACCCGTGCTGGTGCGGGTCGGGGAAAAAGTACAAGCGCTGCCACGGCGCCTGACCGGCACGCGCAGTGACGGCGCCTGATCGCGCCCGGGTGCGCCGCCGGCTACTGATTGACCAGGCGCACTCGCGAGGGCTCGAACACGAACGTGACGCGCTGCTCGCCCGGCTGCAGCCAGGGGTAGTCCTGTCCGATGTACTTGTTCGAGAGCCAGTTGATGTCGTCGGTGCCGTGCTCGGTCGAGCCGGTTACGGTTCCTCGGACCTCGAGGAAGTTCTGCGGGTTGTCGGGATTCATCACGACGAGCGTCGCGTGCGGGTCGTTGTCGAGGTTGGCGGGCCAGCGGCGCCCGAGCGCGCTGTTGACGAATAGCTTGCCCTCGTCGAGGCCGACCCAGACAACGGTCGAGAGGATGGAGCCGTCGCCGTTCTGCGTTGACACGACGGCGTAGTTGGGGGCGTTCAGCAGCGTCTGAACGTCGGGATCAGTTAGAGCGGACATGCCTCTAACTGTACGGATCCCACCCTCTTGCTACGGTTCCCGTCGCATGTCGACTGCACCATCGGAGCCGCTCTCCCAGCGCCTCACTGCCATCCGTGCGCAGCTAAAACTGCTCTCGGACTATCTTTGACCCGGCTGGACTGAGCGAGCGCGTGTCTGCGCTCGAGGCGGAGATGGGTGAGCAGGGCTTCTGGGATAACCAGGAACATGCTGCGCAGGTCAGCGCCGAGCATGCACGCACGTCACGCAAACTGACGAGCTTCCAGACGACCGAGCGCGACATCGAGGACCTGGATGCGCTGGCGGAGATGGCCGATGAGGATCCATCGATGCAGAGCGAGCTTCTGGAGCAGGTGGCGAGCGTCGAAGAGCGGCTGCAGGCGCTCGAGGAGGAGCGCCTGTTCTCCGGGCGCTACGACGCGGGCGACGCGTTCGTCACGGTGAACGCCGGCGCCGGCGGCACCGACGCTCAGGACTGGGCCGAGATGGTCCTGCGCATGGAGATGCGCTGGGCCGAGAAGCGCGGTTTCAACGTGGAACTGCTCGAGGCGTCTCCCGGGGAGGAGGCGGGCATCAAGTCGGCGACATTTCTGGTGAAGGGCGAGAACGCCTACGGCCTGTACGGCAGTGAGAAGGGCGTACATCGGTTGGTGCGCCTCTCACCGTTCGATTCCGCCAACCGCCGCCAGACGAGCTTCGCCGGTGTCGAGGTCTCACCCGTGGTTGAGGACGTCGGCGAGGTCGAGATCGACGAGGACGACCTGCAGGTCGACACCTACCGCGCCAGCGGCGCCGGCGGGCAGCACGTCAACAAGACCGACTCGGCGGTGCGGATCACACACCGCCCGACCGGGATCGTCGTGCAGTGCCAGAACGAGCGCTCACAGTCCTCCAACCGCGCCGAGGCGATGGCGATGCTGCGCTCGAAGCTCGCCGAGCGCGCCGAGCGCGAGCGTAAGGAGGAGATCGCGCGTGAGAGGGGCGCGGCGCAGGATGTGAACTTCGGCTCGCAGATCCGCTCCTACGTGCTGCATCCCTACACGATGGTCAAGGATCACCGCACCGATTTCGAGATGGGGGATACCAGCCGCGTGCTCGACGGCGACCTCGATGGCTTCGTACGGGCCTACCTGTTGCGAGCGAATGCCTCCTGAGGGGTTGCGCGCCGATGCCGCTTGAGCCCGATCCGCATCCGGCCGAGCAGCCGACCGCCCCCTACCTGGAGGCGGTTGCCGCCTACGGCCTGCGCGGCTCGACGCGTTTCCACGTGCCGGGTCACAAGGGCGGCGCGGGCGCCGACCCGGGATTGCGCAGCGCATTGGGTGACGCCGCGCTGCTGCTCGACGTTCCGCAGGACATCGAGGGCATCGACATCGGGCTCTCGCCGACCCCTTACCAGCGGGCCGAACGGCTGGCGGCCGAGGCCTACGGCGCCGAGCGCTGCTGGTTTCTGACCAACGGCGCGACGCAGGGCAATCACGCGCTGTGTTTGGCACTCGCCGGCCCAGGGACGCACGTGCTGCTGCAGCGCAATTCGCACGCGAGCATGATCGACGGCCTGGTGCTCTCCGGCGGGCTGCCACGCTTTGTCATTCCCGAATACGACCCCGAGCTGGGGATGGCTCACGGCGTCACGCCAGAGGCGCTCGAGCGCGCTCTCTCGCAGGGCGCGGCCGGGCAGGCCTACTCAGCCGCGTTCATCGTCTCGCCGACCTACTACGGGATGGCCGCGGACGTGGAAGGCTGCGCGCAGGTCGCGCACCGCGCCGGCCTACCGCTGATCGTCGATTGCGCGTGGGGTGCGCACTTCGGCTTCCACGCGGCGCTGCCGCGCTCGCCGCTGGAGCTCGGGGCCGATGTGATGCTCGCTTCAACACACAAGATCGTTGGCAGCCTGACGCAGTCAGCGATGCTGCTTGTGGGCGATTCCACACGAGTCGACGTCGGCGCGATCGAACGCACCGTGCGGCTCGTGCGCTCGACGAGCCCGAACTCCCTGCTGATGGCGTCACTCGACGCCGCCCGTCGCCAGCTCGCCGTGCATGGCGAGCTGCTGCTCGACCGCACGATCAAGGCGGCCGCCCGCGCGCGTGAGGCGATCAGCCTGATCCCGGGTTGCGCGGTTGTCGGAGAACAGTGGATCGGGCGGCCAGGGATAGCGGGCTGGGACCCTCTGCGGATCGTGATCGACGTGCGCGGCACCGGGCTCACGGGCTACCAGGTCGCGAGCGCGCTGCGCGCCTCCTACGACATCCATTTCGAGCTTGCGACGCACGCGACTGTCGTGCTGGTGCTCGGCATCGGCCAGCCGGTCGAGCCGCTGGATCGCGTTGCGCACGACCTGGCCGAAACGGTCAGGCGGATCACCCCGCGTGTGGCGGGCGGCGACACCGGCGGGCCCGTCCGCGACGGCGTTCTCAGCGAGCCGCCGGCCGACCTCGGGGCTCAACCCGTCGTGCCGCCTCGCGATGCGTTCCTGGGTGCAAGTGAGGCCGTTCCGGTGCAGGATGCGATCGGACGGATCTCGACCGAGTCGATCGCCGGCTACCCGCCCGGCGTGCCGACGCTGCTGCCCGGCGAGCGCGTCACCGCGGAGGTGGTCGCGTACCTGCAGGCGCTGGTCGACGCCGGCGCGCGCCTGCACGGGGCCGCCGATCCCAGCTTCCGCACGCTGCGCGTGCTCGCTTAACTCGGGCTCCGGGCTCCGGGCCCGGGGCTCCGCGCTCGGGCTCTCGGCTCGGGCCCCGCGCCTACTGCGTCGAGGCGATCTCGGCGCTGTCCGGCGGGATCGTGAACGCGTATTGGCCGGTCACGGGTGTGACCACCTGAGTCTCGGCCGTGCCCTGCCAGCTGCCGCTGTCGGAGATCGTCTGCCCGCCGAACGTGGTCGATTGCGAGTAGGGCGTGGGAGCGGTCAGAGCGCGGACGGTCATCGGGGTCGTGGTGGGCATCGTGACCTCAACGCGCTCGCGCTGAAGCGTGTCGTTGATCAGCGCCAGGCTGTATCCGTTCTCCGACCGGACCGCCCACACCTTCATGTTGCTGGGTAGGACACCCGTCACCTGGTTGAGCTGCGAGTGCGGTCCGAGCGTGCTGGCGAACGCGGCGATCCCGTAAAGCAGTGGCTCGGCGCTCAGACCCACGTTCGCATACGCATGGATCGCCGAGTTGGGCTCATTGGCGCGCAGGTGGAAGTTCACGCCGTCGACGCCCGCGGCCACGAGCTCGTAGAGCTGATCAAGGCCCCAGAGGCTGGTCGCGAACGTGTCCGTCACCGCCGGAAGTCCGAGGCACGTCGATGAGCCGAGCTCGGTCAGCCGATAGGTGAGGCCGGCCGAGTGTGCGGCGTTGATCGCGGGAAGCATCCCCGCCGTGGCCTGACTGATGTCGGTCGCCGTGAAGTACTTGTGCAGTGCGGGGTAGTCCGACGATCCCTCCGCCACACAGGCGTTGTAGGCGTAGTAGTGCTCGGTCGCCATCCCGACCTGGCCGGAGTCGTTCTGCAGCAGCGACGTCAGCCAGGGAGCTGTGGGTGAGGAGAGCTCTGGACCGGCCAGTTGCAGGGACGGCAGGTGGCGCTTGAGCAGGTCCGCGTAAAGCGAGAAGAGCGTGTCATAGCGCACCGCGTCGAAGTTCTTCACCCAGTTGGCGTTGGTCTTGTTGATGCCGTCGTACCCGAGCGTGTACAGGTTCGGCTCGTTGCCGATCGCCACCGCCTGCAGACTCCCGGTCGGCAGGTCACGCTCGGCGTCCTGCACCATGTTGAGCGCCATCTGCGGGTCGTGATCGGCGGCGTCGACGTTGAGGATCACCTTGCTGCCGGTGGACGAGACGACGCTTGACAGCGATTGCATCCAGGCGTCGCTGAGCGTCACACGGTCGTACGTGGGTGCCAGGTACTGGGGCGCTATCTGCGAGGTCTCGCCGTTCCAGTACGACGAGTCGATGAACGTACCCCCCAACCTGAGCACGAACGGGCCGTCGCCATTGGGCGTGATCAGGTTGATGAACTGCGGGAAGTCTGGCTGCTCGGTGTAGTTCTCCATCTCCTCGACGTTCATCGAGAGCCCCAGGAAAGACGTCGGCACGGCGTGCAGCGCCGCGCTCGTGACGGTCACCCGCGAGGTCGGCACCGGCTGGCTGGCGCGGCGCTGACGGGCGCCTGCGGGCGCTGCGTTGCAAAGCAGTGCCGCAACCGCGCACGTCGCCCCAAGCCGCAACATTCGGTTTGGTCGGGGGTTCGATCGGTGATGGATGACCCTCATACGATGCGATCGACAAGGAACAGGTTGAGATTCGGTTGCATCTTGCCGATCTGTATCAAGGCGCTGCCAGGATTGAGTAACCGCACAATGGATTTGATACAGCGAACAAGCGTGACGAACGGTAAGTTGCGGTCGGCCATCGCACTCTTGGCGCTCGCCCTGGCAGCCCTGGTGCTGCCGGCAGCCGCGAACGCACAGGTCACCGTATCGGCCTACCCGGTCACCCTCGACGCTGCACCCCTGGGGTCGACCTCGTTGGTGGAGCCGGCGCTCGCCGCGGCACCCGACGGCTCCGACTCGGAGTGGTTCGTCGTCAGCGGTCGCACACAGAATCTGCTCTCGATCTCCCCGACCGGTCAGCAATCGACGATCGCCTCGAGCCTCGCCTCGGATGCGGGCACGCCGGTCACCTATGCGAGCGTGGACGCCGACGGCTACGACTGGATCCTCGATAACGATCAGGGCCCCGGCAACGTCCTCTACGCCGTCGGTGCGGCCGACTCACCCAGCCCTGGGCTCAACCCGGTGGCGCGCTTCGGTGATTACGGGCAGGACATGACGCTCGGTCCGGACGGCTCGCTCTACATCTCTGACAACGACGGGATCATCCGCTGTCGGATCACCTCAGCGCCCTCGGCCTCGTGCTCGACGAATGCTGTCCCTGCGCCGTTTTACACGGGTGCGGGCGCGTTCGCGATCGACGGCGGCGGCAACGCGGTCTGGTTCACCGACGGCAGTGGCGAGCTCGGCGCATACGACGCGAGCGGCTTCAGTGGGCCGTATCCATCAAGCGGCGCTTCGGTCGGGAGCACGGATCCAGGCACGATCGTCACCGCAGCCAACGGGTATGTCTACATGGCGAGCGGGGCCGCGTCGGGTTCGGGCGATAACACCCAGATCCTCGCCTTCAGCCCAGGCGATCCTGACCAGGTGCAGAGCGTCGCCTCCGGGCTCGGGAACGTCGTCGCGATGACGAGCGGTCCCGACGGCAACGTCTGGTTCATCGATGACGGTGGCAACGGCTCGATCGACGAGCTCAACACGACGACCAACCAGGTCACCGGCTACGCGCTTCCGGGCGGCCTGTGGCTGCCACAGAGCGGCTGGCGGATCGCTTCAGGTCCGAGCGTCCCCGACTCCGACGGGACCGGCGAGCTGTTCTTCACGGCCACCACCGCGCCCAACGGACAGGGGAATGCCGAGATCGGCGAGGTCGTCGGCATCCCGTTCCCGGTCACCCCGGGGGCGCTCGCGTTCAAGAACGCCGTCAACGTCTCCAAGCGGCGCGTCGCCGTGCTGACACTGACCTGCAGCGGTCAGAGTAACGCCGGCTGCTCCGGCAAGATCGTCCTCAGCGTCAAGGCCAAGGTCCGGCTCAAGCTGCAGGTGCGCGCCGCCCGCAGCGGCGGCCGCGCTCGCTACCGCACAGAGACGCAGACCAAGCAGCTCTCGCTGGCGAACATCGCCTACACGGTGCGAGGCGGCCAGTCCGTTCACTCCACCGTCAAGCTGACGAGCGCCGCCTACAGACTGCTCGAACAGGTCGTCGGTCACCGCTTCAGCGCAACCGTGACCAGCGCGACGACGCTCGGCACAGTCAGCGGTACGCAGCTGACGATGACCGGTCCAGCACCGCCCAAGCCGAAGCTGAAGCCGAAACCGAAGAAGAAGAAGAAGGCGAAGCGCAAGAAGAAGTAGCCTGGCCGCTGTGCAGCAGCAGGAACTCGATGCGCTGGTGAAGCGTGCGCTGGCAGAGGACATCGGCACGGGCGACGTCACAACGGCCGCCACAGTCGACCCGAGCACCCACGCGATCGCACGGATCACGCAGAAGGCGCCCGGCGTCGTCTACGGCCTGGACGTTGCGGCAACGGTGTTCCGCATGGTCGAGTCGGACGTCGTGGTGACGCAGACCGGGCCCGAGGGGGTCTGGCGTGAGAACGGGCCGGTGCTCGAGGTGACCGGGTCAGCGGCCGCGCTGCTCGCGGCCGAGCGCACGGCGCTCAACTTCCTGCAGCAGCTGTCCGGTGTTGCGACGCTGACTGCCCGTTGCGTGCACGCCGTCGAGGGCACCGGTGCACGGATCCTCGATACCCGCAAGACGGCTCCCGGGCTGCGGCTGTTGCAGAAACAGGCAGTACGCGCCGGCGGCGGGCTCAACCATCGGATCGGGCTCTACGACGCGATCCTGATCAAGGAGAACCACGCGGCGATGGCCGGCGGGGTGGGAACGGCGGTGCGCCGAGCACACGCACACGCTCCGCAGTTGCAGCTCGAGGTCGAATGCAGCACCCTGGCCGAGGTCGACGAGGCGCTCGCTGCGGCGGCGGAGCTCAGCCTGGAAAACGGCTTCCGCATCCTGCTCGACAACATGACCCCGGTGCAACTGCGCGAGGCGGTCGAGCGCGTCGCCGGCCGAGCGGAGCTCGAGGCAAGCGGTGGCTTCACCCTGGCGACGATCAGGGAAGTTGCCGAGAGCGGCGTAGACTTCATATCGGTAGGGGCGCTGACGCATAGCGCCACCGCCCTCGATCTCTCGCTCCTACTCGAACCGTTGCCATGAACCTTCCGATGCTCGGCCAGGTCGAGGCTCCCTCGACGGCGCCATTGATGCTTGAGAACATCCCGATGCTGCGGGAAGAGGTGCGCGCGCTTGCGCGCGCCCGCGGCGCCGTGATCCTCGCGCACAACTATCAGCTGCCTGAGATCCAGGACGTTGCCGACTACGTCGGCGACTCGCTGGGGCTAAGCCGGCAGGCCGCTGCCGCCGAGGCCGAGACGATCGTCTTCTGCGGGGTGCATTTCATGGCCGAGACGGCCTCGATCCTCTCACCCGAGAAGCTGGTGCTGATCCCCGATCCCGACGCGGGATGTTCGCTTGCTGACTCGATCACGGCGGAGCAGTTGCGCGACTGGAAGCAGGAGCACCCGGGCGCCGTGGTTGTGATGTACGTCAACACGACCGCGGCCGTGAAGGCCGAGACCGACTACTGCGTCACGTCCTCAAACGCCGTCGACGTCGTCGCCCACATCCTGCGCGAGCACGGCCCGCAGACCGAGATCCTGTTCGGCCCCGACATGTTCCTCGGTGCCTACGTGGAGAAGACGCTCGGCGTCAAAATGACGGTCTGGGACGGCGAATGCCATGTCCACGCCGGCATCCGCCCCGATGATGTCAACGCCGTGCGCGCCGCCCATCCCGGGGCGGACTTCCTGATCCATCCCGAGTGCGGGTGCTCGACCAGCGTGATGGAGTACGTCGCCGCTGGTGACGTCGCCGCCGACGGTGTGCACATGCTCTCCACCGGCGGCATGCTCAGCTACGCCAAGCAGCACCAGGGGGAGCACCGCACCGCGATCGTCGCGACCGAGATCGGCATGCTCCACCCGCTGCGTGAGGCCGCACCGGACGTCGACTTCATCGCCGCCAACGAGGCGGCCTCCTGCCGCTACATGAAGATGATCACGCTGCCCAAGCTGCGTGACGCGCTGCGCGACCTGCGCCATGAGGTCAAGGTCGACGCCGCTACCGCCGACCGGGCCCGTATCCCGATCGAGCGCATGATCCAAATCGGCTGACGCGTGGCGCGGCTGGCCGCAGCCCTAGGCATTGTCGCTGTGACTGCGGCATTCGCGGTTTGCTCTGTGGGTGAGGCGCGTGCCGCGCGGCTGAGCATCCCGCCCAGCGCCAGGCAGCTGGTCGTGGTCTCGAGCCCGACCACCGATCCGAGTAACTATCTCGCCACGTTGGGCGTGTATCAGCGTGACGACATGCACGCGCCATGGCGTCGCGTGCTCGGACCTTGGCCGTCCGAGACGGGCAGTGGGCATCTGCTGACCGGTGCTCAACGCCGCGAGGGTGATCACGCCACACCGATTGGTGTGTACAGCTTCGGTGCGACGATCTACGGCAACAAACCTGACCCCGGCGCTCTGCACTACCCCTACCACCGCCTGGTCTGCGGCGACTGGTGGGACGAGGACCCCTACAGCTTCGAGTACAGCCGTTTCGTGCATGTGCCGTGTGGGACGACACCCAGCTTTGCCGCCTGGTCCGAGCCGCTCTGGACCGAGACGCTCGCCTATCCCTACCTGGCAGTGATCGACTTCAACACCGACCCGGTGACCAGCGGCGCGAACGCGCCCGGCTCGGGCATCTTCCTGCACGGCTGGATGTCCGCGCCCACCGAGGGCTGTGTCGCTCTGCCGGTTTCACGCCTGCTGGCGGTGCTGCGCTGGCTGCGGCCATCGCTGCACCCGATGATCGAGATCGGCACTGACGCCGAACTCGCGCGGCTGTAGACAGCCGCGAATTTCCGCCTTACGACGTTAGATGAAGACCAGGAGATCCAGGCCGTGCCAGACGGCGTCCCTGACGGCCGGCATCGAATCGCGCTTGCGCTCAAACTCGGCGCGGGTATAGCAGTGCAACTCGGCGGGAGCGCCCATCTCGAGGGCATCCCACAGCGAGGAGGCGACATAGACGCGTTCCAGCCAGGGAACCTCGTCAAAGGCGTCGGATACGAGCACCACGGTGAACTCGAGCTCACGCCCGGCGAGGGGCTGGTCGTTGGGGCCGCCGCTCAGCGCAGACCCGCCCAGGTAGGCGCCGTCGAGGCGCCAGCGATCACCGATCCGCTCGATGTAGCGGCGGAGTTCCGTGCGGTTCAGCGCGAGGGTTGCCTGCACAGCTTGATTGTCGTCACGCGCGATGGCTGTTCGCAAGGGGCAAAACCCCCAAACAACAGGGCCCTAACGGTCGTGCTAGTAGCGCGCAATCGCGGCAACAACGCGGCTCAACATCGGGAATGCCTGGTAGTTGTCGGGACCGTCGATCATCAGTGCGAACACCATCGATTTGCCGCCGCGGGCGCGACAGTAGCCCGCCAGGTTGGTGACGCCGTTGAGCGTGCCGGTCTTGGCCACGCAATTGCCGTCGGCAGCGGTATTCACGCCGATGGACTGCACTGTCCCCTGCTTGCCGACTACAGGAAGCGCGGCATACAGCAGGTTGCCGGTCGGCGTGTTCCAGACCTTGCGCAACAGCGTGGCGACCTCGGCCGGTGTGGTCCGATCGTCACGATCGAGCCCCGAGCCGTCGAAGATCGTCGGATGCACGTCGTAGGCGCTCTCGATCGCCTGCTGGATTTCGGTCGCGCCCTCCAACAGCGTGCCCTGGCCCAGCAGCCGCGCGCCCAGTTGCTTGGCGAGCATGTCGGCGATCAGGTCATCTGAGGGGACGTCCATCAGGCGCACCAGCTCGGAAATCGGCGGCGACTGTACAGCCGCGAGCTGCGCGGCGCCCGACGGTGTGTCGCGCGTGCGGCTCGCGGCGCCGACCCGCATACCCTCGCCGCGCATCGTCAGTGCCAGCTCGTGGGTCGCGAACACGGCCGGCGGCATGCGGCTTGCGCTCATCCCGTGGTCGTAGACCAGGGCGCTCATCTCACCGCCGTAGTCCGGGGTGTCGGGGAGGTTGTCGGTCGCCGGACCGCCGAGGTCGGAGTCGAACAGCGAGTCGTCGGCGAAGATGTGGCCCGTGACGCGGTCGATACCGTCGTGGTGGAGCTGATGGGCAAGCTGCATCGCTGTCGGGCCGTGGCCGTCCTCATACGCCTTGTTCCAGGATCCATCGCCGAAGGTGGGGTCACCGCCACCGCGTAGGTAGAGGTTGCCGTGCCACACACCTCCACGCCCGAGCGTGCCGGTCCCGAGCACCGTGGTCTGCAGGCGGGTGCTTGGGCCGAGCAGATTCAGCACGGCAACGGAGGTGTAGAGCTTTTCGACCGACGCGGGTGGACGCGCGACGTTCGCGCCGACGGAGTAGACCGTCCGATTGTCGGAGAGGTCCTCGACGACCAGCCCGACCTGCCGGCCGGCGCCCGCGAGAGCGCGTTTGAGCTCGTGTTGGAGGTGGACCGGCGGTGCCGCGGTTGTGCCTGCCCCGCCGGCAGGCGCGCCAACCGCGGTGCTGACCGTGGTCGTCGTATTACTCGTCGTCTTCACCGCGTTGAGACGTGATGGCGCCGCGTGAGCGAGCGTCGAGAAGCTGCTCTTGACCTGCTTGCGGGCGATCTGACCGCAGGCGCTGATCAGCGCCGCCGCCATGCAGGCGGCTGCGACCAACCCAACCAGCCCGAAAGCCTTCCTGGCTTTAGGGCGCTTAGGCAGGCTGGAACTCCTCGACCGTGTGCGGGCCGACGCAGGCCACCGAGTAGTCGGTGGAGACTCCCGCGGCGATCTCACGGACCTCGTCGAAGGTGACGGCGTCGAGTGCCGCGATCGATGCATCAGGATCGACATCCTGCCCGAAGACGATCGCCTGAGTCGCAGCTGTGCGTGCAATCGCGCCAGTGTTCTCGAACGCGATCGCGCGGGCACCGGCGGCATAGGCACGAGCACGCTCGACCTCGGCCTCGGTGGGACCGTCCTCGCGCAGCTCGGAGACGATCTCGCCCATGCGCCGGAACGCCTCGATGCACTTGCCACTGTCGAGCCCCGAGCTCAGCTGCAGCACGGGGACATCTGCGTAGGTGTGGGGGTAGGAGCTGACCGAGTAACACAGCCCGCGCTGCTCGCGGATCTCGTCGAACAGGCGTGAGCCCATCGAACCGCCCAGCAGCGTCGAGTAGATCGTCAGCGCGGCGCGCTGCGCCGGGTCGGTCACGTCGATCGACGGTCGGTATGACATGCGCAGGTGCGACTGGTTTGAGTCGCGCTCGGTCACCAGCACGCGTACCGTCTGCTCGGGCGCGGGCTCATAGAGGGCCGGTGCTGCGATTGACGCGAACCGCTCGAAGAACTCGTCGAGCACATCCGTCCCATCAGCCCCGAGCGCCTCGAGGTTCCCGACAGCCAGTGCGGCGCCGCGCGTCGGCGCCCACTGCCGGTTGCGGAAGGCGATGATCCCATCGCGGGTGAAGGTCTCGGCAAGGTGCTCGGAGGGGCCGAGTACGGACCGGCCCAACGGATGGCTGCCGAACACGGCCTCGTCGATCAGATGCTCGGCGACGGCCGACGGTTGATCGTTGTAGCGGGCGATCTCCTGAACGACGACGCCCCGCTCCTTGTCCAGTTCAACCGGGTCAATCGCGGGCCGGGCGACGAAGTCCGTGAGCAGGTCGGCGGCCTCGATGAGTTTGGTCGAGCGCGCCGTGATGTGGAAGGCGACGAGGTCGTGGCTGGTGTAAGCATTGAGCACGGCGCCGTTGCGCTCGGCCGCCTCGTTGACGTCGCGGTAGGTCGGGTATTTCTCCCCGCCCTTGAACACAAGGTGCTCGAGAAAGTGCGCCATCCCGTTCTCCTCGGGACGTTCCGTGCGGGCGCCGGCGTCGAACGCGACCATCAGCGTGACGGCGCGGGTGCCGTCCATGGCAATCCTGTGTAGCGGCAGACCATTGCGCAGGACGGAGGATGTGATCTTGGGCATGGAAAGAAGGTAGCGAGCGGGGCGGGGCGGCCGCCTGAAGCCGCGCCATCTGAGCGCCGCTTTATCCAGTTGGCCTGCAAATCTGCTTGCATGCAGGCAAGTCCCTGAATCGCCAGCCGGCCAGCCGCTAGGCTGGGCCGACCCTATGGCGAATACAGATTCCAGAACCCGCAGCCGCCGGGAGACGACCCGTTCCGATGCTGCACGCACCTATGCCAGACAGTCCCCGAACCTCACGCGACCAGCTGCTCAGGCCGGCCAGAACACTGTGATCGAGTTCCGTGGAGTAACGAAGAAGTACGGCACCGGTGCCTTCGGGCTGGACCAGGCGACGTTCGCCGTGGACCGGGAGGACTTCGTCTTCCTGATCGGCTCGACCGGGTCTGGCAAGTCAACGGTGATGCGGCTGTTGATCAAGGAACTGGATCCGACCGAGGGCACGATCCGTGTCGCCGGCCGCGACCTCTCGACGATCGCGCGCAAGCAGGTGCCGTTCTACCGCCGCAACATCGGCGTCGTCTTCCAGGACTTCAAGCTGCTGCCTAACCGGACCGTGTACGACAACGTCGCCTACGCGCTGCAGGTCACCGGCCACTCGCGCAAGGAGATCCGCGCCAAGGTTCCCGACATCCTGCGCCTCACCGGGCTCTCGACGAAGCTGCACAACTACCCGGACCAGCTCTCCGGTGGCGAGCAGCAGCGCGTCTCGATCGCTCGTGCGTTCGTGAACCATCCGCCGCTGCTGCTGGCGGACGAGCCGACAGGCAATCTTGATCCCGAGACCAGCATCGACATCATGCGGCTGCTCTACCGGATCAATCGCACCGGCACGACCGTGCTCGTGGCCTCTCACGACCACGCGATGGTCGACAAGATGCGCCGCCGCGTGCTCGAGCTCGCGCGTGGCCGCGTGATCCGCGACGAGGCGACGGGCCTCTACGCCCGCGACGAGTCGACGCGCGAGTTCGCGCAGCGCCTGCGCGGCCCCAACGAGACCCCGCAGAGCCTGTAACCGGCCATGAGGCACAGCGTCGGTTTCTTCCTTCGTGAGTCGCTCCGTGCGATGCGCCGTAACGCGGCGCCGAGCTTCGCTGCGCTCGCGACGATCACGGTCACGCTGATCGTCGTCGGAGTATTCATCCCGATCGTGCAGGCGACGCAGGGTGCCGCCAACAGCGTTCGCAGTCGAGTGCTCGTCGACGTTTACATGCAGAAGACCGCGACCTCCGCCGATGATGCTCGGGTGCTCAAGAAGCTCGAGCTGCTCCCGCACGTCTCCAAGGTCGTATTCGAATCCAAGAAGCAGGCGTTCACCCAGCAGAAGAAGCAGGATCCGGC
>Ga0302314_10010351_pt1 | contig 16333 bp, 16 predicted proteins | sample III_Palsa_N2_3_FD_200533 | JGI IMG/M metagenome (GOLD analysis project Ga0302314, IMG submission 200533) | Peat permafrost microbial communities from Stordalen Mire near Abisko, Sweden - III_Palsa_N2_3 | ecosystem: Environmental > Terrestrial > Soil > Palsa > Peat permafrost | place: Sweden... | reverse complement strand
CGAGAAGCTGGCGCGCGTTCGCAAATACCTCAAAGCCCACAATCTCGATGGCGTCGTCTTCCTGACCCGCGCCAACTTCGCCTGGCTCTCGGGTGGCGGTGACAGCCATGTGGTCTCGCAGCAGGAGCTCGGCTTCGGCGCCCTGGTGGTGACCGCCAAGGTCGCCTGGCTGGTCGCCAACAAGATCGAGATCGACCGCCTGCATACCGAGGAGAACCTCACCGCCTTCACGCCCAAGCCGTTCCCCTGGATCCAGCCGATGGCCGAGGCCCTGGCCAAGCTGCTGCCCGAGGGCGTGTTCGCAAGCGACCTGCCGGGCGGTGCGCTCAAGCCCTTGCCCGGGGACTTCGTCTACGAATGCCGGGCGCAGCTGAGCGAGCACGAGATCCGCCGCTACAAGGCCCTGGGCCGCGACTGCTCGCTGGTCCTGGAGACGGTCGCGCGCCAGCTGCAGATCGGCGACAGCGAGCACCAGGCCGAGGGCGACATGGCGCGCCACCTGCTCGCGCGCTCGATCCAGCCCTACGTCCTTCTGGTCGCCTATGACGACCGCATCAAGCGCTACCGCCATCCCACGCCCACCGCCAACCACCTGCGCAAGGTCGCGATGCTGGTGATCTGCGGCCAGCGCGGCGGGCTGATCGCCTGCCTGACGCGCTTGATCCACTTCGGCGCCCTGCCGCAGGAGCTCGCCAACCGCCACGAGGCGTGCCTGCGCGTCGAGGCCGCCTTCTGGGCCGCGACCAAGGTCGGAGCGACCTACGGCGACATCTACCAGACCGGTTGCGATGCGTACAAGAAGGAAGGCTTTCCCAAGGAGTGGGAGCTGCACCACCAGGGCGGCCCGTGCGGCTACGCCGGACGCGATCTGCTCGCGGTGCCGGGCGAGACGCACCAGGTGCTCGACAAGCAGGCCGTGGCCTGGAACCCGTCGATCACCGGCACCAAGTCCGAGGACACCTTCATCATGGACGGCACCCAGCGCCTGGTGCTGACCGCGAGCTCGCCCGACTGGCCGACCAGCAAGGTCTCGGCGCAGGGCGAGTCGTTCGTGCGTCCGCAGATCCTGGTCCGCTAGGAGCCCGCATGCCCTGCGCCCTGCCCCGTCTGGCGCTGGCTGCGGCCCTGGGCCTGATGGCGCTGAGCCTGCAGGGCTGCCCGGATGATTCGCGCGAGGACCAGGACTCGGCGCCGCTGGTCGTGGTCAACCTCGCGGTGCTCGGCCGGCCGGATGCCTACCGCTTAAACGGCACGGTCATGGGCCAGATGAAGCTGCACGACCAGCTGCGCACCATCGCCGAGGACAACCGCCAGCTCAAGACCGACCTGGTGCACGCGGTGGTGCGCCTGCACACCGAGTCCGGGGCCGACTACGACGAGGTCCGCGACCTGCAGGATTTCTGCGTGTCGATCGGCCTGAGCCACATCGAGAACGACCAGTAGCCAGGAGCCAGTAGCCAGGAGCCAGGCGCCGCGCGCGACGCCGCTCCGTGCCGCGGCCTTGCCATTGCCTGGGACGCCGGAACTCCATCCTTGCGGCGATGGGCAAGATCGGCTGTGCGGCGGCGGTAATCCTGCTCGGAGTGCTCGGCCTCGAGGTCTGGGTCTATCTCCTGGTCAGCCGGCTGTTCCACGACTACTTCGTGCCGCTGGTCGTCATCGGCGTGCTGAGCATCATCGGCGTGGCGCTGATCCGCAAGACCATCACCCAGATCCCGATGGCGCTGCTGGGCGGTAACGGCGGGCGGCTGATGGTGCGCATGGTGGCCGGCGGACTGCTGGTCTTTCCGGGACTGTTCACCGACGTGCTCGGACTGATCCTGCTGGTGCCGGGCGTGAGCGGACTGTTCAGCACCCTGGGCAACAAGATCCTCGCCGCGGTGATCAAGCGCAGCATGTCGGCGATGATGAAGGGCGGCCCTGGTGGCGCGGGCGGCTTCGCGGCCTTCGGCCAGATGGGCGGCTTTCCCGGGGCCAAGGGCGGCGGCTTCCCGTTTCCGGGCTTTCCCGCACCCAGTGGGGCCGCGCCGCGGCTGAGCCCGGATGACCAGGCCAGCTTCCCGCCCAAGGGCCGGCTCGGGGGCAAGCCGCCCAAGACCTACGATACCACCGCCGAGAAGGAATAGCCGCCGGCAACGCGCCCTGGCACCGTGCGCCAGGGCGCCAGGATGCCCCGCCATGAAGCACAGCAGCTACTTCGAAGGCAACGTCCAGAGCCTCGGTTTCGAGCGCCATGGCCGCAAGCAGACCGTCGGCGTCATCCAGCCCGGCGAGTATCATTTCAAGACCGGGGCACCCGAGCGCATGACGGTGGTGTGCGGGGAGCTCAGCGCGCGCCCGGTCGGGACCACGGAGTTCCGCCACTACCCGGCCGGCACCTGCTTCGAGATCGCCGGGAACAGCGGCTTCGACGTGCGCGCCACCGAGCCCAGCGCCTACTGCTGCGAGTTCCTCTGAGCCGAGCGCGGCCGCGCGCCATCATCTACGACTGCGATGGCACCCTGGTCGATTCGCTGCCGGTGGTGGTGGCGGCCAGCAATGCGGTGCTGCGTGCGCACGGCCACGCCACCCTGCCCTCGGAGGAGATCATCCAGGGCATGGTCCTGCCGACCGCGCCGCGCATGGGCGCGCACGCGCGCGAAGCGGATCCCGTGGTGCAGCGGCGCCTGGCCGAGGAGTTCTATGCGCAGGCCCATGTCCTGACCGGGCTGGCCCGGCCCTATGACGGGGTCGAGCGGCTGCTGGCGAGGGCGCATGGCCTGGGCATCCGCCAGGGCGTGGTCAGCAACAACCAGGGCGCGCTGGTGCGGCGCTTCATGGCGCAGGGCGACCTGGCGCGCTTCTGCCAGGTGATCTGGGGCGAGGAGGACGTGCCGGCGCCGAAACCCGATCCGCGGGGCATAGCCGCCGCGGCGCAGGCCCTGGGCGGCCTCGAGGGCTGCATCTATGTCGGCGACGGCATCACCGACGTGCTCGGCGCCCTGGGCGTGGGCATGCCGGTGATCGGCGTGACCTGGGGCATCCACCCGCGCTCCGAGATGGAGGCGATGGGCTTCGATGCCCTGGTCGATTCGATCGACGAGCTGGTCGCCGCGCTGGCCCTGGACGCGGCTGGCTGAACAACCCTACGCCGGCACGCGCTGCGGCGCGCCGAGCGCTCCGGCGCTGACGGTGCCACCTGCGCCGGGCGCGCCCGCCGTACCGGCAGGCCCATCCTCCTCATCGGAGGAGGCCTCGGCGGCGGTCGGATCGACCGCCCCCTGGCCACGCTGCACGCGGATCCCGTACTCGACCAGCTTGCGGTCCAGGGTCACGCGATTGATGCCCAGCGCCTTGGCGGCGCGCAGCTTGACGCCGCGCGCGCGCGACAGCGCATGCGCGATCAGGACCCGCTCGGCATGCTGGAAGAGGCGGTTGATGTCCGGACCACGCGCATCGGCCCAGCGGCCGATGGCGCTCTCCAGCGCCGCGTCGGGGGCGGGCGCGTCGGCCTCGCGGTCGGCCTGGCTCTCGCTGTAGGCGCGCACCGTCGGCGGCACCAGGTCCTCGATGAAGACGTTGCCCGGGGCGAGCACCACGGCCTTCTGCACGCAGTTCTCGAGTTCGCGGACATTGCCGGGCCAGGGGTAGTGGATGAGCATCTCCAGCACCTGGCGGGGGACCTCCTCGACCGCCTTGTAGTGGCTGCGGTTGTGCTTCTGCAGGAAGTGGTTCACCAAAAGCGGGATGTCCTCGTGCCGCGAGCGCAGTGGCGGGACCTGCAGATTCACCACGTTGAGGCGGTAGTAGAGATCCTCGCGGAAGCGCCCCTGGGTGACCTCGGCGGCGAGGTCGCGGTGGGTCGCGGCGATGATGCGCACATCGACCGGGATCGCGGCGTGGTCGCCGACGCGGGTGATGGTGCGCTCCTGCAGCGCGCGCAGCAGGCGCACCTGCGCCTCGGCGCTGAGCTCCCCGACCTCGTCGAGGAACAGCGTGCCGCCGCTGGCGACCTCGAAGAGGCCCTTGCGCTCGCGCTCGGCGCCGGTGAAGGCGCCGCGCGCATGGCCGAAGAGCTCGGCCTCGAGCAGGCCCGGCGCAAGCGCGCCGGCATTGATGGTGACCATCGGCTGGTGGGCGCGCCTGCTGTTGGCGTGGATCAGCCGCGCGAAGAGCTCCTTGCCGCTGCCGGTCTCGCCCTGGATGAGCACCGTGGCGTTCGAGGCCGCGACGCGCGCCGCGGACTGGATCAGCGCGCGCATCACCCCCGAGTTGGTGATGATGTCGTGGTTGCGGACCTCCATCGAGAGCGCGCCGCGCAGCGCCTGGTTCTCGTCGGCCAGCTCGCTGGCCTCCAGCTGCAGGCGCAGGCGGTCGACCAGCCAGCGCGACAGGGCGTCGACCAGGAAGGCGGCGGCGTCCTCGCTGCCGCGGTGGCTGACCGCGAGGGTGGCGATCGGCACATTGCCATCGCGCAGCTGGCGGGCGACCACGGGCAGGCCGTCGGTGGCGATCGGCGCGGTGGTGGGACCGGCCAGCAGCGCGATCTCCTCGGCGTCATCGAGGGGATCGCCGAGCAGGAACGTCCCTGCGGGTTGGAGGTGTCCGGGACGGCAGTTGAGCCAGATCCCGCCGATCGCGTTCCAGTTCTGGACCTCGATCCAGAGGCGATCGAGGATCAGACGGGGTCCGACAGAGGGGTCGAGCATGTGCAGGACGGATCCGACACGGGTGGGCCAGGCGTGCATGCGTATGCTTCGCACACGGCGGGCCGAACGAAAACACCCCTATCACCCCTAAGTAGTGATCGATAATGCAGCATTGTGCACACCAGGGCGCTCAAAAATTGAGCAACTGGGTATTGTGTTAGCAGTCACCGATGGACGTTTGCAACGGAATTACCCAGTTTCGGCAAACTTACGTTTTCACTGTCCCGCCGCGCAGCTTACAGCGTACGAAGGTCCTGGATTCGCGGCATTTCGTGGGCGATGAACGCTTCCGCGTACGCACTGCCGGCGGCGAAGCCCCAGTAGCGGCCGCGCGCATCGATGGCGTCGAGGAAGCCCTCGCTGGCGATGGCGGTCGCCGGGCCGGTGGCGCCGGGGCGGTGCAGCTGGCTGCCATAGCAGGCGATGGCGGCGCGCTTCGCCGCCCAGTTTTCGGCGCTCAGCGGCACCAGGAAGCTCGGGGGGGCCGGCAGCTCCGCCTCGTAGTACCACAGGCGCGCCGTGGCGTGCGCGGGCGCGCCGCTCGGGCTGGGCAGGCGGTGCAGTGCGGCGGCCTTGATGGCCGGGGTGACGAGCTGGTGCAGGGCGAGGTGGTCGGGATGGCGGGCGTTGGCCCCGATGCACAGCACCGCGGCGGGGCGGTGGCGGCGGATCGCGTCGATGACCAGGGCGCGCGCCTGGTGGTCCTCGCCGCGCAGGTGGCCGTCGGGCAGGTCGAGGTTCTCGCGCGCGCTCAGCCCCAGCACGCGGCCGGCGGCCTCGGACTCGCGCGCGCGCTCCTGCGGCGTGCCGCGGCTGCCCATCTCGCCGCGCGTCGCGTCGATCACCACCACGCTCGCGCCGCGGGCCACATGCGCATGGATCGTGCCGCCGCAGCCGATCTCGGCGTCATCCGGATGGGGGGCGAACACCAGGAGATCGGTCATAACCAGCACGATAGGAAACTCCCGGCAGGGAGCCAGGTCGCGTGGCGCGCCGTGCTACGGGGCCGTGGGCGCGCCGGGGCCAGGGCCCGGCAGCGGTCCCGGGCCCTGGCGCAGCAGCGTCAGGACTTCCGACTCGAGGCTCTGCGCCGGCTCGATGGCGCGCGGCACCAGGCCCTGGCCGAGCAGCGCCTGCAGGCAGAGGCCGAGGGTGCGGTCGGCCTCGGCGCTCGGGCTCATGGTCAGGGTCAGCCCAGCCGCCGACGGCACGGTGACCGCGAGCATGTCCGGCAGCGCGCGCAGCGCCGTCAGCAGCTCCTCGGGCACGGCGCGATTGAGGGTCAGGCGCAGGCGCCGTCCCGCGCCCAGGAAGTCGGCGACCGGGCCGGCCGCGACCACGCGTCCGCGGTTGAGGACCGCGACCTCGTCGCAGATCGTCTGCAGCTGGTCGAGGTTGTGCGAGCTGACCAGGACCGTCGCGGTGCTCTTCAGCGCGGTGATCAGGCGGCACACCACCGCGGTCTGCTCCGGATCGAGTCCGGAGGTCGGCTCATCGAGCAGGATCAGCTCGGGGTGGCCGAGGAAGGCCTGGGCCAGGGCCAGGCGCTTGATCATGCCGTGCGAGAAGGTCGCCACACTGCGCCGCGACAGGTCCTGCAAGCCGACCGTCTCGAGCGTCGCCATGACTTCGGCCCGGGCCGCGGCGGGGGCCGCGCCGCCCAGGCGCAGGAAGAAGCTCAGCTGGTCGAGGATCGGCACGTTGCGCTGGAAGAGCGCATCCTGGGGCAGGATGCCGATCCGGCCCAGCGGCAGGCCGTCCTGCAGCAGGTCGCGCTCGCCGAGGCGGATGACGCCGGCGTCGGGACGCAGGAAGCCGCCGATCAGCGAGAAGAGCGTGGTCTTGCCGGCGCCGTTGGGACCGATCAGGCCATAGACGCAATTCGCCGGCACGCGCAGGGTCAGGTCATTGACGGCGGCGATGCCCTTGAAGCGCTTGCGCAGCCCGGTGACGGTGAGGACCTGTCCCATCACAGGTCCCGGCGTCCGAAGATCCACAGCCCCACGAGCAGGTAGCCGGCCGCGTAGGCCAGGCAGCCGACGATCGCCCCCGCCACGTGCCAGAGCGAGAAGTGGAAGAGCTGCAGCTGGAAGGGCAGCGGCAGCAGCCAGGTGATGATCGAGGACCAGGTCGTGCCGCTGGCCAGGCGGATCACCAATGGCGCGAGCGGCACCACGCAGAACACCGCATTGCACAGCGCCAGGCTGGCGAAGGCCGAACCGACGCTGGCCGAGATCAGGCTGCACAGCGCGACCGCCGGGATCGCGGCCGCCACCAGCATCAGGTAGCAGCGCACCGTCCAGCCGACCACGCTGCCCAGGGGATACAGCGGCAGGTTGCTGGCCAGGTAGATGGCGATGATCGCCATGACCACGGCCAGGAGCAGGGCCATGAACAGCATCATGCCCACCGCCCGGCCGAGGAAGATCGTGGCGCGCTGCGCGCGCGGCAGCAGGAAGCGCAGGCGCTGTGCGTGGATGTCGCTGCTGACCTGGTCGAAGGCGCCCAGGGCGATGAGGAAGGGCAGGCTGAAGCACAGGATCATGTAGACCGCGGAGAGGGGCGCGGGGCGGTCCTGGAGCAGGTAGTGCGCCCACTGGTCGGCGTCGGCCTGCTGCGCGGGGCTCAGCTTCTGGCCGGCGGTCTCGTTCATATGGCCAGCCACCAGCCACGAGACCATCGGGGTCGAGACCTGCACCAGGGTCTTCATGACCCCGGCCTGGTCGGCCGGGAGGTGGTCGCGCTCGTTGGCGGCGAGCATCATGTCCATCGGCTCGAGCACCACCGCCGCCGTGCCGAGCCCGACCAGCAGGGTCAGGATCAGGCAGAGGATGCCCGGGCCGCTGCGCAGCGTGCCGGTGAACATCGACCAGCTCAACAGCCGGAAGCGGCGCGCGTCGACCTGGGCGAGCGGATTCATAGCACCAGGTCGTTGCGGAAGGTGGTGTTGACGTAGATCAGGGTCAGCACCGGGTAGATCAGCGCGATCAGCCCGGTGACGCCCAGCGGCTGGTGCGAGATGTGGTGCTCGACGGCGAAGAACAGCAGCGCCACCACGCCATAGAGGCTGCCGACATAGCGCCCGGCGATGCGCTGCATCCGCAGGTAGCCGACCGCCGAGATGGCCAGCAGCACGGCGCACAGGACGCTGTCGACGAAGCCCAGACCGAGTTCCGCGCGGCTGACCGGCCCGTGGTGGCGGAAGTGGTGCGGATGCGGGCTCTGGGCGTGGGCGTCCCCAGGTGCGGCACCGGCATCGGGAGCGGTGAGGCCGCTGCCCGGGGCCTCGTCCGCGCCCGGGGTGACCACGGTGTCGGAGGGATGTTCTGCAGCGGACCCAACCGCAACCGGGTGGATGACCAGCAACGCCACCAGGGTGGCCAGGCTGGCGAGGGCGAAGATGCAGCAGAGCACCACATTGATGACCGCCAGGGCCGTCAGGCCACCGGGTCGTTCCACCGCTGCCATGGGTCCGCCTTCCAGGCAGGCGCAGCGCCTGCTCGGCCCGCGGCATGCGGACCTGCTGCAGGGTCTATCAGGACCTCAGTAATTCACAACGCACCAGCGCGCAGGCTGCAACGCTCAAGCGCGCAGGCGGTCGCGGAAGAAGACATTGATCAAAGCCAGGGTCACCAGCGGATAGACCAGGGGCGTGACGGTGAAGGCCGAGAATGGGCGGTGGTCGGTATGGATGGTGGTGGCGAGCAGGGCCAGGGCGAGGATCGCATAGGCGTTGCCGAGGTAGCGGCCCTGGACCAGGCGCTGGTGCAGGTAGCCGAACCCGGAGAGCAGCAGCAACAGCGCGGTGATCAGACCGCCCGCCACCAGCCACGGCCCGATCACCGCCACCAGCGCGGCGGTCTCATGCAAGGCGGCGGCTTCGCGTCCCGGCAGGGCGCCACGCGTGCCGAGCACGACCAGGCCGCTGAGCGCGGACAATCCGAAGATCGCGGCGAAGATGAAGTTCATGACCGCCAGCGCGGTCAGTCCGGCCGGCCGGGGCGCCGGTGCATCGCGATCCGGCTGCGCTGTCGCATCAGGGTCTGCCATGGGCGTCGGAGGCTAGCGGGCGGCAGGCGCGGTACTACTCCTGCAAATGCTGCAATTTGCGCGGATTGCCTGACGTAAGTACCGTGCCGGCGCGGGCCTACTCGTCGGCGACCGCGGCCAAAAGCGGTGCGAAGTAGGCCTTCTTCTTCATATCCTGGAGATCAGCCTCCATCAGCTGCTCGAGCGACCACTGCTTGTCGGGCGGGGTCATGACCCGGTACATGCGGTCGGCAACGTTCCACAGCAGGAAGAGCTTGGTCGGCTTGGCGACTTCCCCGAGGGCGACCAGGCGCGCGATCGCGGTGCGCAGCTCCGGGACGGTGCCCACGCCGCAGGTCGCGGCCAGGCGGCGCACCGAGTCGAACTGCAGGTCCTCCCAGGACGCGCCGCGCACCGTCGCATAGAGCGAGGCCCAGTAGAAGGTCTGGGTGGCCTCCATCAGGAAGGAGTCGTTGTGGCTGCCATCGAGCACACCGCACATCTCGACCATCTCCTCGCCCCAGCGCTTGAGCAGCTTCACCGCGTCGCGCTCCAGCAGCAGGCTGACCGTCTTGGAGGGGGTGCCGCTCGCGACCAGGGACGCGTTGATGTCGGCGGCCTGGGCGTTGAGGGCGGAATAGAGACGGACGATGCGACGAGGTGATGCCATAGGGGGGGCGAAGTCTGTACGGGAGTGCCCTCACGCAAGGCATGGTATCGGGACGATGTCCAAAAATGCCCACGCTGGGCCGGACGGGCCCTTTTGCCTTGCCGCGTCGACCATCGTTCTATGATGATAGAACGATACAGGAACCCCCATGACCGCCGCCTCGCCCTCCCCCGCCGTGACCGCCCCCTACGTCGTCGCCGACCTCAGTCTCGCCGACTGGGGCCGCAAGGAGATCGCCATCGCCGAGCATGAGATGCCCGGGCTCATGGCGATCCGGCGCAAGTTCGCCGCCAGCCAGCTGCTCAAGGGCGCGCGCATCACCGGCTCGCTGCACATGACCATCCAGACCGCGGTGCTGATCGAGACCCTGCAGGCGCTCGGCGCCGAGGTGCGCTGGGCGTCCTGCAACATCTACTCGACCCAGGACCACGCCGCGGCGGCGATCGCCAAGCGCGGCACGGCGGTCTTTGCGGTCAAGGGCGAGAACCTCGAGCAGTACTGGGATTACACCCACCGCATCCTCGCCTGGAGCAACGGCCAGGGACCCAACCTGATCCTCGACGACGGCGGCGACGCGACGTTGCTCGTGCACCTGGGCTGCGACGCCGAGAAGGATCCCTCGATCGTCGAGCGCACCGCCGACAACGAGGAGGAGACGATCCTGCTGGCCTCGATCAAGCGCACCCTGGCCACCGATCCGGGCTTCTATTCGCGCATCAGCAAGGAGATCCGCGGCGTCAGCGAGGAGACCACCACCGGCGTGCATCGCCTCTATGAGCGCGTCAAGCATGGCACGCTGCGCTTCCCCGCGATCAACGTCAACGACTGCGTGACCAAGTCCAAGTTCGACAACCTCTATGGCTGCCGCGAGTCGCTGATCGACGGCATCAAGCGCGCCACCGACGTGATGATCTCCGGCAAGAAGGTCGTGATCTGCGGCTACGGCGATGTCGGCAAGGGCTGCGCCCAGGCGATGAAGGCCAACGGCGCCACGGTCTATGTCACCGAGATCGACCCGATCTGCGCCCTGCAGGCCTGCATGGAGGGCCACCAGGTCACGACCATGGAGGAGGCCAGCGCCTTCGCCGACATCTTCGTCACCTGCACCGGCAACGTCGATGTGATCACGCGCGCGCACATGGACCGCATGAAGCACAATGCGATCGTCTGCAACATCGGGCACTTCGATTCCGAGATCCAGATCGCGAGCCTGGCGGATCTCGGCTGGGAGGAGATCAAGCCGCAGGTCGACCACGTCATCTGGCCGGAAGCCTCCGGAGCCAAGCGCCTGATCCTGCTCGCCAAGGGCCGCCTGGTGAACCTCGGCTGCGCCACCGGCCATCCCTCGTTCGTGATGTCCAACTCCTTCTGCAACCAGACCCTGGCGCAGATCGAGCTGTTCCTCAATCACGCCAAGCTCGAGAAGAAGGTCTACCTGCTGCCCAAGCACCTCGATGAGGAGGTCGCGCGGCTGCATCTCAGCCAGCTGGGCGCCAAGCTGACCCAGCTGACCCCGAAGCAGGCGAGCTACATCTCGGTGCCCCAGCAGGGACCCTACAAGGCCGAGCTCTACCGCTATTGAACGGGCCCCGTCGGCGCTGCCGGTCGCTGCGGCGGCCGGGGGGCGGCAGCCGCGCTGGCGCGGAAAGCTGTCGGCATACATGCAATCAGCGCACCTGGCTGGGCCGGGAGCGCTGATTACGTGAGCATCACTTCATTGCTGGCGCTCCGCGCAAGCGGCGCGCCAGTGACAAAGCTGAACAAGGACTGATGCAGGCGGCCGTAAGGCCGCTGCCTCGTCACTTCTTCTTGGCGACCTTCTTGACCTTCGCCTTGGACTTGCCGGCCTTCTTGCTGGCCTTGGCGGCGAGCGCCTCGACCTCGTCGGCGCTGACCTTCAGGAACTTGGCGTACTTCTTCACGGTGCGCGCATTGGGCGAGTGCTTGCCCTGGAGGAGGAAGTACAGCGAGCCATAGGCGACGCCGATCTTCTTCGACAGCTGGAGGATGGAGGGGATGCCGAGCGATTGCTGCTTGGCGATGAGGGCCTTGGCGAGTGACATTATTTCTTTCTCCGAAGTCGCGATGTTATGCCGCACCGGTCCGTTTATCAACATCTTTTAGCGATTCGTTCAAAGATGATCTTTGAATCCTGCCGCGCGTTTCCGGTTCTAGATATATAATAGATAGTTATTCAGTCCTGAAACATTCGACTATTGAGGCCGGGCCTTCACAAATGGCATGGCCAAACACCATTCAACAGCGATGGCAATTCACAAGTTCCGCCATGCGCGCTCCTGTCCAATAGGCCGCTGGGCGCTGCTCGCGCGCGTATTGCAAAGCGGCTGTGCAGGAATCGCGACCTCGTGCGCACTACGATGAAAATGCGGTAAATCAGCATCATTACGCAGCTTCATGCCCTGCTGACGGCTCGCCCGCAGCGCGATTTGCACAACCGCGCAGCCGTGCCGCGAGCAGCCATCCACAGGTTTGTGAACGGTGTAGTAATACTCACGGGGCCCCGGACCTGACACGCCTGTCATGGTGTATGCAACACTCGCATCAGGCTGGGGGTGTCAGGCGCGAGTCGTGGAGACCATGCAACGAAATGGATTGACTGTTTGGATCTTGGAGGTGCGCTCCACGGCTGTTTGCGGCAGGTCCTGCACAGCGTCCCTGGGCTGATCAAGACTCGTGCTATGGCAAACCTCCGTTCTCCCAGGTATTCCCGCACCTCCGTACGGTGTGCCTGGACGTGCCGGGGATCTGACATCCGCGTCATGCACCTGTCATCCCTGTCAACGAAGGTTGCCGGCATCCTGTCGGCCAGATGACCGTCCTGGCAACTCATGCGGGAATCGTAGCCAGCGCGTACCCCGCTTTCGCTCAGCGCCGGTGCCCTCCGGGGCTTGGCTGGACGCGCCCTGCAGGGCCCCGGAGCACTCCGCCACCGCACGCCTGCGGCCGCGGATTGCGCTTTGCCCTTCAGTTGCGCCGCCAGCCGTCCATAGTGCGCGCAGTGCCCTGTCCGACCCGATGACCATTGGCCGCATGCAGGATCGCATCGGATCATGCAGAAGCCCGGAGACCGCCCATGGCTTTGAATCGTGACAACAAGCAGGTCAGCGCCATCTACTTCGCCGATGGCGCCCAGCCGCTGCTCATCCGCATGACGCCGAAGGAGCGCGAGTTCCTACGCATCAAGATCGAAGCCTGCCTGTCGCTGGTCGGGCCCCTGCCCCAGGACAGCAGCACCTTCGCCTCGCATGGCTTCATGCTCTCCGGGGTGTGGATCAACCCCAAGCAGATCACCCGGGTCATGGTCTTCGAGGACAAGGGCCTTAACGAGACCATGCCGCCCGTGGAATTTTCAATCGAATGAGTGGTGAAAACAAGGAAACCATCCAGGCCGCCCAGGCGATCGTGGCCTGCTCCGGCGCAGTCCGGCATGCCCTGATGCATGATCCGCAGTGGCAGCGCCGGCGCAGCCATGGCGATCCGACCGCGATCCCCGCGCTGCTGACCAAGGTCTGCGACCAGCAGGGGCTGGTCGCCAAGGTGGTGCTCGCGACCATCGTCGCCGATCCCGCGCTCTCAGCGCTGTTGACCCAGACCATCAGCCTGGCCGAGAGCCAGGCTGTCGAGGAGCTCAACATCACCCGCCGCTGGCGCATCGCCCTCGGCGTGGGCATACCCATCGCGGTGGCGATCTGCATCGTCGCCTATGTCGCTTACATCTGGACGTCCGCCAAGGTCCCGGAAGGGCAGGCGCCGCATGCCACGACCGCCGCTCCCTAGGCCGCTTGCGGCGCGCTGCGGAAGCTCCTTCCGCCCATGCCGCACGCCGCGCACGGATGGCCGATGCGCCCCTGGTCCGCACGGGGACGCCGGCTCATGAATGACATCGCTCGCTGTCCACATTGCCAAACGCGTATGGTCCTGACCAGCGATGGCCGGTGTCCGGCCTGCGGCCTGGTGGCCAGCGCAGCCAAGCCCGTGCCGGCACCTCCCCCGCCGCGGCCGCCGTGGCACCCCATCCTGCACCTGGTCTGCATCGCGATCATGGCCTGGGGCTTCTGGCGCCACGTCCACCACCCGGTGCAGAGCCTGGAGCTGGTGGTGGTCGATCTCGGCTTCGTCTGGACGGGCGCCATCGGCCTGGTGCTGCTGCAGATCAAACGCGGCCTCGACAAGCGCAAACCTCCGGCGTAAGGCCGTCTTGGCCCGCCCTGATCCGCAGCGGGAGTCAGCGTTTGGATCTGGAAGCCCGAGGTGTGCGCCCACCAACGACATCCCCCATGCCGGTCGCAGCCGGCATGGGGGATGGCGAGGTCCGCGGTGCGGATGGTCTAGGCGCGCTTGGCGAGTGTGACCGCGACGGTCGCGATGCCGTGCGCCGGAAGATCGACTTCGAGACCCTGGCCCTTGAGCCGCGTCGTAGTGCCCTTCACGGAGCGCTCCAGGACGTCCAGCTCGGCGGCCGCAGTGGCCGTGCCGAGCACCGCGCCGTCGAGCGCGACGACCGCCGTGGTCGCGGCGCCAGCCGTCTCCAGCAGGCGCAGGACCAGTGCCGAACCATCCTCGGCCCATTTCACCTGGGTCAGGATCACCGACTCGGTCGACGAGGCGAACGGCGCCGCACTCGGGGGCAGGACGCCCTTCTTGATCGGCGCGACCACCGCATGCAGCGGCTGGTTGAAGTTCGCGCCATCGCGCATCGCCCCAGCCACCGTGGTCACGCCCTGGTGGGGAACGATGCAGAAGCGCGCCTGCTGCTGGCCGAACTCGGGCAGCGGATCCGGCTCATAGCTCGAGCGGACGATGTTGATGCGCAGCATCGAACCGTCGAGGGAATGCCCGTACTTACAGTCATTGAGCACGCTGGCCGAGACGGCCTTGTCCTGCTGCGTGCCGCTGAGCGTTGCCCAGCGCAGGGCCGGGACCTCGCGCTGCGCCGGCTCGGAGCGGGTGATCGAGCCGTAGGGGATCTCGTAACGCGCCTTGGCGTCCTTCATGGCGAAGGGGAAGCGCATTGCCAGGCGCGGCACGCCGATCGAGCCACTGCCCTTCTCGAGCCACCAGCCGTCGATGGCGACGCTGACATTCGGCGAGCCGGCGGTCAGTTCGTAGATGATGGTGAACTTCGACTCCGCGGTCACCTTGACCTTGACCTGGACCTGGGCGACATGCGGTCCGCCATGGATGACGTCGATGGCCTCGACCTCGAGGTCGGCGCGGCGTTGCAGCACATCGCCGAGGATCCAGGCGGACATGCCGACCGGACGCTCGAGGACGTACTCGAGCACGCCGAGATGGTTCGCGGGATCCGCGTACTCCTGGGCGGTGCTCTTGAGCACCAGGCTCGAGATGCCGCCGGTGAGGCGGCTGAAAGCGACCTTCACCAGCTCGTTCTCGAGCTCGATCTTGCCGACCGGCGAGTTGACGCCGCTTTCGTTGTCCTTGCGGGCCCAGACCTTGTACGGCAGGCCGGCAGGCACGGATCCCTCCTCCAGGATCACCGTGTTCCAGCCCAGGGCGCCGACCTGCACCGGGAAGGCCAGGTCGACGTAGTTGTGGCCCCAGTAGGAGCCGTCGCCCACGCGCTGGGCGGGGATGACGCTGCCATCGGCCAGGCGCGCGACGTAGGAGCGGTCGCGCATCGGCTTGGGGTTGGGACCGGTGTCGAGGTCCCAGAGGGTGGCGCGCGCCATCTCCTCGCGCTTCCAGGCGGTCGGGTTGAAGACCACAGCGGCGCGCGGCCCGTCCATGACCACGCTGGCGATCGAGACATCGCCGGCCGCGCGGCCGGGGCCGCCGCCGAAGGCGGTGCTTTCATGCTCGGGCAGGTGGTTGGAGGTGGCTGCGGCGAATCGCCCGGCACAGGTCGTGTCGATGGCATGGGCCATGGCGCGCAGCGACTGGGTGCGGATCTGGCCGGCAGCGGCCTGGATGTTCTGAAACATCGCGGCATTGAATTCGCGGGTCTGGCGCACGCCCGAACCGGGCAGGATGTCATGGAAGTGGCTGAACAGCACGTCGCACCACGTCTCGCGCAGGACCTTATGGGGGACTTCGCGGCCGATGGTCGCATGGGCCAGCGCGGCGAGCGCGTCGGCCTCCGACATCAGGTTCTCGCCGAAGCGGTTGTTCTTCTTGATGGACGACTGCGAGGTGTAGCAGCCGGAGAACTCGTAGTTGAGCTCCTGGTCGAGGACCGGGAGGTCAGGCAGCTTCTCGAGCTCAAGGAAGAACTTCTTGGTGGTCGAGAAGCGGAAGGCCGGGAAGACCGGCCATTCGTTCATGTCGAGCAGGCAGCGCAGGTCGCGGCGCGTCGGCCCGCCGCCATGATCGCCCACGCCATAGACCTGCATCCATTCCCTGGAGCCGGTCTTGGTCGTGAACTCGAGGAGCTTGTTGACGACGTGCGGGCGGATCTCGCTGTTATACCACTGGATCTCGCGATTGACGAGGATCTTGCAACCGTCCGGTCCCTTCCACCAGAACACCGGCGGGCGGTTGGGATCGCCGCTTCTGCACATGTAATAGTGCTTCACGCCGCCGCGCGCATCGATCGACGGCAGGGTGTGCGCATGGCCGAAGGTGTCCGGCGACCAGTCGACGGTGATGTCCTCCGGGTTGAGCGCGAAGTGCTCCTTCATGAAGGCGCGGGTATAGAGCAGGTGCCGGCACAGCGATTCGCCGGAGGCCAGGTTCTTGTCGCCCTCGACCCAGTGCGAAGCTGCGATCTCCCAGCGGCCTTCCTTGACGCGCGCCTGGATCTTCTTGAACATCTCGGGGTGGTGCTTGCGCACGATCTCGTAGACCGAGGCCTGGCTCTGCGTGAAGCAGAAGGTCGGGAACTCGTCCATGAGCGCCAGGACGGTGCCGAAGGTGTCGATGGTGACCGCCACCGTCTCCTGCCAGCCCCACAGCCAGTTCATGTCGA
>Ga0302314_10010350_pt1 | contig 16333 bp, 7 predicted proteins | sample III_Palsa_N2_3_FD_200533 | JGI IMG/M metagenome (GOLD analysis project Ga0302314, IMG submission 200533) | Peat permafrost microbial communities from Stordalen Mire near Abisko, Sweden - III_Palsa_N2_3 | ecosystem: Environmental > Terrestrial > Soil > Palsa > Peat permafrost | place: Sweden... | reverse complement strand
CCGTCAGGGTGAAGGCACGCGCCTTTTTTTGTCCGTCGGGTGGCCAGCGTAGGTGCGGGCGGGCGGGGAATTTGACGTGCTAGCGTACCTTTACGTCACGGTCCTTAGCCAATAGGCTTACTACTTAGGCTTAGCCTGCTGCCTACGTGCCACATTCACGAGCTGCGAGATTGCGTTGGTCAAAATTTCCGAATGCATTCTTAAAAAAAAAATTGAAAGGCGGCGACTCGACACAGCCGCGCGACGTGTCTTTGTCATGTCGGCTGCACAGCAACGAGCACGTTGAGCAATATCGCAAGCTCGGCGAGGTTTGATAAATCGACGCAGCAGCGCGCTGCCCGCACGCCGCACGCTAGAGCCCAGGCGGCCCATGGGGCTTCACAGGCGGCGTCGGCGCAAGCACATTTTGGCGCGCGCTCGGACGACGCAGAGCTGTTTCGAACACCACAACACACAACACGGAGAGCTGTGAGAGCAAAAAAAAATCTCCAGAGGAAAGGCGCAGATGAGCGAGCCTGCTGGCGACTCGGTGCCGTCGCGCGGGTTGTATTCCCTCGCATATGCTGCGCAAACATTCTTCGAAGGCCTCGGGCCGCGCGTCGACACATTCGTGGATCAAACCGCTGATGTGCTGGAATCGTCCAGCGAGATGATTGCGGGCACCAAACCAACGTCGTCGCCCGACAAGTCTGCGGACTCGCGCGTGTGGATCCGGCGGCTTTTAGAACGCAACGCCGAGCTCGAGGCGCAATTGCAAACGCGTCCTCCGATGGCCGCGCTTCAAGACGCAACGCAGGCCGCGAGCGAAGTCAGCGCCGTGGCTGACGCTCTGGATGAGACGCGTGCGCGCAACGACGCGCTTCAAGAGGACATTGCGCACTTGCAATCACGGTTACGCGAGGCGCAATCGCGCGCTGACGCGCTCGATTCGCGCGAGCAAGTGCAGACGCTCCTGCTAAGCCAAGCTCTGAGCGAGGCGCAGTCGCTAACAAGCGAGCTGGCCACGCTGAAGCGGCAAGCTGCCGCGCATCAGCAAGCCAACGGCGTGCTCGAGCTGCGCGTGCGCGACTTGGAGGCCAGCTTGGGCGCGCTGCACGGCCAGCCCACGGAAGAGGACGCGATTTTGCTCAAGCCGCCAGGCCAAGTCGCTGCCGAGACGCGATTGAGTCGCCTCGTGGAGGAATCCCTGGCTCTCAAGCGCCAAATCGACCAGCTTTTGACGGATAAACTAAGCCTGGTCGCACAGCTGGAGCGCGCCACGGGTGCGGCAGCGTCTGAGGCGTCGTCGGTGCAGCGCAACGCGCAAACGGCACGCGCCGACGCCGAGCATTGGCGCGCGCAGGCGCAGAGCCTCGAGGCCGCGTTGGCGAGCGCCATGGCCGAGGCCGTATCCGTGAAGGAGCGCGCGCTCGCCGCCAAGCAACGCCGCGACGACGAGGTGCAATCTGCGCTGCGCGCTGTCGCCCAGCTCGAGACGGATCTCGAGGCTGAGCGCGATGAGGCGCGGCGGGCGCGCGAGGACGCCGCGCGGCTGCGGGGTGAAGCCGCCGACACCGCGCGGGCTCTTGCACAGGCGCAAGCTCGCCGCGAGGAGCTCGAGCACGCCGCCGCCGCCGCCGCCGCCGCCGAAGGCACACACAGCGGCGGCGGCGCCCATGGCAACGACGGCAGCGCGACGGTGCAGAGACTGCGCGGCGAGCTCGATGGTGCGCGGGCGGAGCGCCTGCAGCTCGTGTCGGAGCTCTCGGCGGCGCAGGCAGAGTCACGGAGCGCGCGCGACGGCCTCGCCGCCGAGCTCGCCAACGCGGCGTCGCTCCGCGCCCAGGCCGAGGCAGCGCAGGCGGCGGTGCACGCACTGGAGGCACAGCTCGCGCAGGCGCGCTCGACGCACGAGCGCTCGGCGCACGAGCAGGCTATGCGCGACGCCGCCGAGGCGAGGCGGCAGAGCGACGCTGCGCGAGAGGCGGCTGCAACGCTGGCCGACGAGCTCGCGGGAGCGCGATTGGCGTTGGGGGCGGCGCGGGCGGAGTGCGAAGCTTCGCTGGCTGACCAGGCACGGGCGTTTGCGGAGGAGCGCGCTGGCTTGCAGGCCGCCGCGACAACGAATGCGGCGCGGCTGCGCGGCGAGTGCGAGGCGGCGGCGGTAGCGCTGGCTCGCGAGCAGACGCGCTTCGCGACTTTGATGGACCAGCTCGCGGAGGCGCACAGGGAGGCGCAGCGGCTTCCTGGGCTGCGCGCCGAGCTCGCTGCGGCGCGCGAGGCGAGCGAGACGGGCGCGGCGAGGCTGCGGGAGGCGCAGGCGGAGGCTCGGGAGGCGCAGGCGGAGGCTCGGGAGGCCAGGGCGGAAGCGACGCGCGTGGGCGCACAAGCCAAAGAGGCTGGGGAGCACCGGGACGAGCTCGCGGAGACGGCGCGGGCGTGGGCGGTTGAGCGCGACGCGGCGCAGGCTGCACAGCGCGAGTGCGAGGCGCGGCTGGCCGAGTCGGCACGCGACTGCGAGGCGCTGGGGGCGCAGATGATTCGCCTGCAGGCCGCTCTGGACGACGGCCTGGGCGCGCACGAGCGCGGGCTGAGAGCGAGGCTGGCGGAGTCGCAGGCAGCGGTGCAGGCGGCGGCGGAGGAGCTCGCTGGGTTGCGCACCCAGTTGGAGGCAGTGGCCGGGAAAGAGAGGCTGGCGCGAGCAGCGGCGAGCGAGGCGGAGGCGCAGGCGTTGCGGTTGGAGGCGGCGCTGGCGGAGGCCAACGGCGTTGCGGAGACGCGCGCGGACGAGATTGCGTCGCTGCGGGCGGCGTGGGAGGCCGAGCGCGTGCGCGCGAGGGCGACGGACGCGCAGCTGGCGAGCGCCGGAGGAGCTGTGTTAGCCGACGCGCAGTCGAGGGCCGACGCGGCGGAGGCGCGCGTGAGGGAGCTCGAGGCCGCGCTCACGGCGGCGCGCGGGGTCGCTGAGGAGCGCGCAGCGGCGCTGCGGGTGTCGGGCGAGGCGTTGGAGGCCGCGCAGGCGAAGCACGAGCGGGCGGTGGCGGCGGTAAAGGCGGACGCGATGGAAACGGCGCGCAAGGCCGCGCAGGAGCTCAAGGCGCGCGTGCGCGAGCTCGAAACCGCGCTCGCCGACAGGGCAACGGCGTTGGCGACTGCCAACGCGGCGTCGCGGCAGGCGGCAGCGCGGCTGGACGCATTGGAGCGCGAGCTGGCCGGTGCGGCGCAGGGCGGCGCCGAAGCGGGCAGGCTCAAGGCCGAGGTGGACGCCACGCGCGCCGTTGTGGGGTCGATGGCGGCGGAAAAGGCCGAGCTTGAGGCGCGGCTGGCGGAGGCGCGGCGCGAGCGCGCAGCCGCCGAGGCTGCGAGGACGGCGACGGCGGGCGAGCTTGAAACCGCGCTGCGGGGCGCGCACGCGGCCGAGGCGGAGAGACAGACGCTGCGCGAGCGCGCCGCGCGGAGCCACCAGCTGATGCTGGAGGCGTTGGGGGACAAGGAGCTCGTGGAGGTTGACTTGTTCAAGACGCGCAGCGACGTGGCCGCGTTGGAGCGCGAGGTGGTGGCGCAGCAGCAAGTAATGGAGCTCATCCAGGCGAGCGCGCAGGAAGACGACAGGCAGCTCAAGGAGCGCCTGCGCGTGCTCAGCGCGGAGATTGCGAGGCACCGCGCGCTGCGGGAGGAGGCGCAGGCCGAGCTGAAAAAGTTTAGCGCAGCCGTGCTGGGGCAGACGGGAGCGGCCAAGGTGCACGTGCTGCTCGCCAAGCTGCATGCACACGGCGGCGGCGGCGGCGTTGGCGGCGGCGGCGATGGCGACGGCGGCGGCGACGACGACGTGACCAAGCGCCGCGCGTTTGCGGCGTGGCGCGCCGATGCAGGAGTTTGACCTCGTGCTTTGTCCGTTCCATGGCGCCATCATAGACGAATAGATGTGTGCGTGTACGTAGTCTCTAAAATTAGATGTTCAAGAGCAGCCGCGGCGGGCGGGCGGGCAGGCGACGACGCTGGTGGCGCAAGCGCGGAAGACCCGAGCTACCAAGAGAGCACACGCGCAGAGCTCTCGCAGGTCCGTGCGCATCGAATACATACACACGCAAATGCGCTGGTGCCGTTCACGCACGGCGCAGCACGGAGCACACGCCTGTACGCGCGGTCGGCTGACGCGTCGTGCCAGACCATGGCGCAAGCATCCGATGAGGCGGCCGTGCCGCCGCCCATGAGCTCGGTCACGCGCCAGCAGTCCGTGGCGGAGATGAAAACCACCGAGCCCTTTCTCAGGGAAAAGCTCACAGTCATGGTACGCGCGCTCGGTCATTTCGGCACTGACTGGGCACGGCAAAGGTGTTTGGCGCCTCGGGCGACCTGGCGAAGAAGAAGACGTACCCGTCGCTGCACGCGCTCTTCCACGGCGAAATGCTGCCGGCGGAGACGATTATTCTCGGTTACGCGCGCACGCCCATGACGGACGAAAAATTCCGCGCCAGCATTGAGCCGTACCTTTTGGGCAAAACCCCGTCGGCGGAGCGCAAGGCGAGCGTGGACGGCTTTCTCAAGCTGTGCGTGTATCGCAACGGCCAGTACGACAGGCCCGAGGACGTTGGCAAAGCAACCGGCGACCTCGCAGCACTGCATGGAAGCTCGGGCGCCGCGGTGGAGAATCGCGTTTTTTACTTGGCGCTGCCGCCGAACCAGTTTGCGTCGGCCGTTGGCAGCGTCAAGGCGGCCGGGCTGAGCGCCAAGGGGTTCAATCGTTTCGTGGTGGAGAAGCCCTTTGGGCGCGACACCGAGAGCGCGCGCGAGCTGGGCAAGAGCCTGGCGGCGCTGTTCAACGAGGACCATCTGTACCGCATCGACCACTACCTCGGCAAGGAACTCGTGCAAAACCTGGTGGTGCTCCGCTTCGCCAACGCCTTTCTCGAGCCGCTGTGGAACCGCACGTACGTGTCGGCCATCCAAGTCTCGTTCAAGGAGGACATTGGGACGCAGGTGCGCTCCGCCCCCGGGTTGTCTCGCGATGGCGCTGAAAAAAAAACGGAGCTGACGCGTGCACAGGGCCGTGGCGGTTACTTTGACGAGAGCGGGATTATCCGCGATGTGATCCAAAACCATCTCATGCAGGTGCTGTCCATCGTCACCATGGAGTCGCCCATTCGCGTCTCGGGCGGCGACTAGTGCGTTGTCGTGTGGGTGGCGGCGGGCTGACGCCTAGGAAAACAGCGCCAACTTTGTGCGCGACGAAAAAGTCAAGGTGCTTCGCGCGTGCCGGCCAGTCAAGCGCGAGGACGTGGTGCTGGGCCAGTACGTGACCAACGGCGTGGAGCCCGGCTACCTGGACGACCCGACGGTGCCCAAGGGCAGTAAGACGCCCACGTTTGCGACGTGCATTCTGTACATTGACAACCAGCGCTGGGCGGGCGTGCCCATCATTGTCAAGGCGGGCAAGGGCCTCGACGACCGCAGGGCCGAGGCGCGTTTTTGCCCTTGCGCCTCGTGCATTCTTGAGTGACGATGCGCTGACGCGACAACAAAAAACAAACACAGATTCGCGTGCAGTTCAAGCCGCCGCCGGCCGCGGTAAGCATGTTTGGCGGTCAACCGACGCCGCAAAACGAACTGGTCATTCGCCTGCAGCCCAAGGAGGTAAGTACGGGCCCAACGGCAAGCACTGACGCCGGCGCGCAGGCCATTTACATGAAAACCAACGTGAAAAAGCCCGGGCTGCACACCGTGCCCGTGCAGAGCGAGCTGGACCTCACGTACGACGCGCGCTATCCCATCGCGGAGCTGCACGACGCGTACACTCGGCTGCTGCTCGACGTGCTGCGCGGCAAGCAGGCCACGTTTGTGCGCGACGACGAGGTCATCGCCGCGTGGGAGATTTTCACGCCGCTGCTCAAGGAAATCGAGGCGGGCAAAGTGGACCCGGTGCCGTACAAGTTTGGCTCGCGCGGCCCCGTCGAGTCCGACGCGCTCATCGCCAAGGTTGGCTTTGTGTATTCGCCCGAATATGCAAGTGAGTGGCAAAAGAGCAAGAGCGGCGTCAAGCTGTGATGCGCGCGAAACAAGGTTACACAGGCACTCACTGCTGCGGCTTGCCCGCACGCAGCGTGCCAAAGATGGATTTGCGGTTAATCTGTTCCGCGCGCCCGAGCGCGGCGTTAGCCTTTCTCCATACATTCGTACTCGTCGTGTTGCACGCAAAACACGCACCTTGACCTGCTCTCGCCGCGGCAGGGTGCTCTTGGCTCCGGGAAGCTCGCCCACAGTGTCCGCAGCCTCAGACGCGCTCGCGGCGGCAACGCCTGGCAGGAAGAAGAGCCGCGACGCGCGCCGCTTGGACGTCGTTTTGCGCTGCATTTCAGCCTGCCACGGAATACAACAACGTCAGCCACATGCGCATGCAATAGCGCACATAGTCTTGCGCGGCTTGGTCAAACTGCGTCAAGAGCGAGTGCAAGCGGTTGAAAAAGTCGTGCGACGCGAGCTGGTCCTCGACGCAGAAAAACGCCAGGCATGCCTTTTGTTCACGTGTGCGCGGCGTGGTCAGTACTTTGCAATAGGCGGTGTGCAGCGCGGACCTTGTACGCTTCAGACGAGGCCTTGAGGTTGGCGCCGACCACGTCGAGTTTTTGCCGCGATTTGACCACAAAGGACGCGAGCGACTTGTACGACGACAGCGCGTCCAAGCCGCGGCGCGCGTCGGCGACGACGCCAAAGTGCAACTCGAGCGAGTACGACTTGGCCATGGCTGAGTGGCGCGGGCCAACCATCGGGTGAGTCCTCCGTGTGGACGTGCGTCCAACGCTAAACGCACGCATCACAAGCACTTCGTCGGCCGTTTCCAGCAGCTCGGGAAAGTTCTTGGCGCAGTACCCGGCAACGTATTGCAGCACTGAGACGCCCTCGGGGCCAGGAACTGCCAGTTTTGGCCACGATTCAATGGGCAGCCCGACGAGCGGTGCCGCGGGCTCGTTAATCTTGTTGACCACGTACACCACCACGCGAAACAGCCTGCGCAGCAACACGGAGGCCATGAGTTCCTTGCAAGCAATCTTGACCAGCGTCGAGCCGTTCACCGTGGCTTCCAAGTTCTGGTCGTACTCTGTTTTGAACGTGAGCGCCTCCAAGCGCGACTTGGCATCGGGCACCGTCGTGCCGAGGAACCACACGAGCTGGTCGGGCTCGGCGAGCTCCAAGGTTTGCGCGACGCGCGCCTTGAGCGCGGACGTTTCCACAGCATTCACGGGCCAGGGCTGGCAGCGCAGAAGGAGTTCCACGGCAGCCGGGGTGAGGAAGGATTCATTCATATCGCGAAGCGCCCTGTGCGCGTTCGTCAGCCCGCACCCACGAAACGTGTTGGCAAACCGTACCAAGCGAGTTTGCCCAGCTTGGCGGGCTGCAATTTGAGCTTGCGCATGGCAATGGTAAGCGCCGTGGCTCTCCGCGGCTCGAGCACGCTTGTAATCGGCGCCGTGCTTGAAATTGGCTTGGTCACCACCGTGCCGGTGCGTTTTTTGCGCGTCACGCCCCCGGCGGCGGGGAATAACGCAGCAAGTTCGGCAAGATCCTTGTCCACCGGTTCAATGTCGGTGAGCCCAGAGTCGCCCCACCACAGCGTTTCCCTCGCCACGGGCCTGCCGAATCCGTGCATGTCGAGCACCAGGTCTTGGTTAGGCGAAGCAACCGAGAGCGCGGAAAGCGGCAGCTGCGCAGTTGTACGTGGCGACTTGGGACTCTTGGTTTCCAAGCGGTTCACCAGCGACGTGAGCGTGGACTGCGGAGCTCGCGAGCGAATTTCCCATCGCGAGGCGCCCGTGCGGAACTCTTGTTCCTGCAAGGTGTACGGGAACGAACGTCGCAGCGCGCGCACCGATGACGCTAAAGGGTGCGCGCCGCGCGCGGTGAGTCGGTTGCGCGTGGGGGTGCGCTCTCACACGATGCACCAGGTTGCACTGGGGCCACGTCCACAGCTGGCGCAGGCCCGAGATCATCGTCGTTGGCCGCTAGCAGCGCCGACTTGCGCAGCGTCGATAACCGGCGCAGGGCGCTGGCCATCGTCTCGTCTTGTGCTCCGCGTACTGGCCTTTTTTGTTTGCGGCGCCGCGTTCACGCGCCAAGTGGCGTTGACTCGTCGCGTGTCGTGCGTCGCGCGTCGTGCGTCGCGCGGTGGGGTTTTCTGTTTTTAAAAAGAAGAAAAGACGAAAAAGCTTTTACTCGAGCGCGCACGAGCGCGCAAATCTCATTGTCGACAACACAACGTCTAGAAAACACAAAACTAAAAACACGCGCGCGCCGCCGTAGCATTGTCAAGCGATTAGCAAGTGCAGCGCTCAGTAAGCGCGTAGCTGATGACCTGGAGCATCAAGACAAACAAGGCAATGCCTCCTGCTTGTACGTCGCCAAATACTTCGGTGCGCTGCATGTTGGCGTCGTCCTTGCCTGCCGGGCCGGGCGGAGGGTTGTCTTCAGGAGGGCGTTGATCCATTTGTTCCGCGCACGCGCTTTCGATTCACAGCGCGGATTTTTTGTTTTGTTTTGTTCCCACACAGCAGCGCGCTTCTTTCTCACCCGCCGGAACCAAAAGAGGAGCGCGCGCGGCGGGGACCGAGGCGCCCTGTGCGGATCTGTTGCAGACGCGCTCGCCTCGCGCGCGCGCTTGGCCGAATTGTAACCCGAAAGTGCGTAAAGAAGCCGATTTGCCACACACGGACCGCGACGACGAGCTGGAGCGCGCTCTGGGGGCGCGCGCCAGACAACACGCGCCAAGGGCGACAATGTCCGGGTTCAAGGACTTTTGGAGCTCGACCAAGAGCGATCCCACAACTCCGCTGCTGCTGGCGAGCGAGGCGCAGGTGCGCAGCAATGTCTCGTGTCCGCGCTGCGCGGTGTGCTTGGACTTTTTTCTGAGCAATCTCAGTCTCATCGACAAGAAGGGCAAGACGGAAGACGTGATACGCGTCTTTCGCAAGGGCGGCCATTACTCGATCAAAGAGGGCGAAATGTTTGCTCTCCTCCACCGCCCCCCCGCCGTCTCGCCTCCGTCCACCGCGCTTTCCGCTCCCGCGTCCAGTAACGCCGTGCCCGCAACCTCGCCCTCGCCGTCGTCCGTCGACGCCGAAGCGATTATTCAAGTCTGCCCTCCCATCTTGTTCAGCGCCGACGACTTGCAGCGTCTCGAGCGCGAGGGCACGCTCGGTCCAGTGTGGGAGAGCGGACCGCCCAGCCTCGACGTCGTCGCCGCCGCTGCGCAGGCTGCGTTCAGCGCGGCTGGAGGCGGCGGCGGCGGCGGAGGCAGCAGCAGCAGCAAAAAGTCGAAGAAGAAGAAGGACGCCGCCTCTGCCGCCGCATCTGCCACATCGACGACAACGACGACGACGACGACGACGGTAGCCGCGCCGCACGTGGGTTGTTCGTACTGCTCGTCCATGCTCGAGCTGCGCTTTGTGAACATGGTGACGTACCCGCGGCCGCCCGACATGTTCACGCTGCTCCTGAACAAGTCAGAGAGCGTGGGCACGGTGCGCGCCATCATGCACCGCATCGTGCAGGACCGCATAAAGTCGACTGCCGATCTCGTCATCACGTCGCGCGGCAAGACGCTCACGGACGACTCCAAGACGCTTGCCGGCGCCGATCTCAAGGACAACCAGATGCTCGTCATCTCCGAGTCGGCGCATTCTATAGCAACGTCCACGTCGGCGGCCATTGTGCCGCAGCCCCAATCGACGACTGCATCGCCGTTGAGCGCGGCGGCGACTGCTGCTGCTGCGGCGGCGGCGGCGACGACAACGGTGGGCGGCGCTGCGGCGTTGTCGACGTCGATGATCACCGAGCTCGGCGACTTGTTGTTTGGGCCGGTAAAGGACAATGGCACAGCGGCGGCGGCTGCGCGCAAGGCGGCGCCGGTAAGGAAGCGGCCTGCGCTGGTGGACGAGCTCAACTGGGCGCGCGGCGTGGAGATTGCCACTCGGGCGGCCGCGCGCGTCGTGCGGATGAAGGTTGAGGCGGCGTGGGCCAAGGAGCGCGTGGCTCGTCTCAACGAGCAGTTGCTCATGGAGGAGCTCCTGGCGGAAGAGTCCAAGAAGGAACAGGCCGAGAAGAAGAAGCTCAAGGCAAAGGAGAAGCGCGAGCAGCAACGGAAGGAGCAGCTCGAAGCCGAAGAGGCCGCCGCGCTCGAAAAGGAGGCGGCGAGGCTCAAGCAAGAGGCCGAGGAGAGGGCGCGGTGCGCTGAGGAGGAGAGGGCACGCGTAGCCAAGGAGCGTCAGCGCGAGAGGGAGCTCGCTGCAGAGCAGGCCAAGGCTGCCAAGGCGCCGCAGCCGCTGCTTTCCACCGCAGCCGCCGCAGCCGCCGCGGCCGCGCCCAAGAACGACAGGAAGCAGACCAAGCCCGCCGCTGCCGCCGCCACTCAGCCAGTCTCGTCGGCGGCCTCGTCGGCTGCAGCGCCCTCGACGGAAGGCAAGGGCAAGCGAAAGAAGGACGCCGCAGCAGCCAAGGAGCCTGTGGCGGCCGTTCCCGCTTCAAACAGCGCCGCTCCCAACAACGCCACCACCAACGCCGCTCCGACGAACAACAACGGCAAAGCAAAGGCCAAGGCCAAGCCCACCGCTGCCGCCGTGCAGCCTCTGCTTCCCCGCGCTGCTGCCTCGACGCCAGCGCCCCTGCAGCAGCAGCAGCAGCAGCAGCCGCCGCTGCAGCCGCCAACAACGCCGGTAATGCGGCTCGACGAAGCACCCGTGTCCGTGGCCTCGCCGCCGCCGCTGCGCGCCCCGCCGGGCATCGGGCCTCCGCTCACAGCGCGCGTCCCGCTGCCGTCGCTCTCGCCCGGACCATCGATGCCCGCGCTTCCCACTCTGGCGACGTTGCCCATGTTGTCGTCGCCCGTGGCGCCCGCGTTGCCGGCCATGGGCGACGGCTTGCTCGCCCCGTCGCCCGCGCTCCCGCCGTTCTCAAATGCTGCGTTTGCGCGCCCCGCCGCCCTGCCGCCTCCGTCGTCGTTGGCAACGCATGCCAGCGTTTCAAACGTGGCTCCGCCCACGGCGGGCATCAAGTGCGCGGCGTGCGGCACCGTCGTCGCGGACGGCGCGCGGTTTTGCTCGCGCTGCGGCACTGCCGTCATCCTGGCCTCGGGCACGGCGGGCTCTCGTCTCTCCTTCTTTGCCAATTTGCGCGGATAAACCCCCCACATAAATAATAAACAACAACCTTCTTGCCCTCGCATGCGTCCTCTGCCGCCGCCGCCGCCGCTCGTTTGCAGCCCAGAGGGGAGAACAGCGGCAACGCCGACGCAGGAGCCGACCCCCGGGGGATCGATGAAAAAAAAAGCGCCCGCCACCCGCGCGCCGTCCTTGGCAAAGGGCAAGAAAACCCAGAGGCGAGGCGAACCACCGCCCAGCCGCCCACCCTCGCCCCTCGCACGAGCCGAGGCGGCAAGGTTTTTTTTTGTTTGAACGCCGCAGGCGCGTCACCGCTGCACCGCCGCCACCGCGCCTCCCCCCAGCCCTCGGTTCAGGACTCGGACTGCAACGCGCACCCTCGCCGATGAGCACCCCTGCCTCCGCCGAGTGCCCGCAGCACGTCGTCGTGGACCTTGCCTTTGCCGCGGCGCTTCGGCGCCACCAGCCGCTCGCCAGGCCGCAAGGCGCTGGTGAGCTCGCCTTTGGGCTTTGCCTCAACCCCGACGGCGCTTGGGAAAAGTATCCGGCGCCGCCCGTCGATGGCAGCGCCGTGGAGGAGATTGCCGAAGTCGACATTCCCGTCACGTACAATGCGCACGCGCCCGATGGCTCCATTGTGCGCACGCTCACGAGCTTTGCGCTGTACGGGCCCGATGGCCGCATGGTGGGCGTCGAGGCGCTCGAGCTCCCCAACTTCCCCGTCACACTTTACGGCACGCTCCTGGTGCCGCTGCCTCCCGATTTGGCCGGGCCGCTGCACACGCCGCCACCGCCGCCATCGGACCGCAGTTTCGCCGACCCCGTTACCCAAGCCGTGTACGGCGTGCCCAAGCCCGCCGAGGTGCTCGAATCGTCGCGCGATTTGAACGCGCCAGCGGAGACCCAGCAGCTGGAAAGCGAGTACGCCAAGTCGCGGCGCAACATTGTGGCGCTGCTCGAGAGCCTGTTGACCATGCCCGTGTCCAAGGACGCGATCAAGGACACGGGCATTGGCAAGAGCGTCAACAAGCTCAAGGACCATTTTGACTCGGAAATTGCGCGGCGCTCCAAGCAGATTAAGGACGGCTGGATTTCGCTTCTCGAAAAGGGCGGCGCCGCCCAGGCCGTCGACGTGCAGGCGCTCACGCAGGCCGTGGAGGAACTTGGCGTGTTTTTTGAGCTCTCCGAGGCCGAGGCGAAAAAGTCAAAGCCGTTTGGCCAGCCCGCGGTGAAGCGCGTCAAGACGACGACAACGACGCTGTCGTCGCCGCAGCCATCGCAGTCAGGCGCGGGCGGCACTCCGGCGGGCGGCGAGCCCGAGAGCAACATTGTGCACGCGTTTGAGTTTGACGGCCACTCGGTGCTCCCGCAAGGCATGCACGCGGCCAAGCTGGAGAGCCTGATGAGCTACCTGCGCATCTTGCTCGAGTGCGACAACGACGACCTCGCTGGCTGGCGGCTCGAAGTCCACCGTCGACAATGGGGCGCCACGATGGGCAGCCTGGATTACTTTTACTACTCGCCCGACGGGCGGCGCTTCAGGTGCAAGGCGGACATTGCCAAGGCCGTCGTCGGTCTGAAAAAGCCCGCGCCCATGACCACGCGCAGCTCACACAAGGACGCGATTCGCCACTTGCCCGAGGACATGCCCGGGCGCCCGCAAGTTCCCGCGTTTGAAGTCACCGTGGTGCCGTCTGCAAAGCCGCTACCCGATTTGTACGTCGCGCCGCCGGCGGACAAGGTCGAAACGCTCGCCGAGTCCATCGCCTCGCTGCAATCGGTGACGGGACCGCGGGTGAAGATTGACAAACTCACCGGGTGGTCCATCGCGCTGGACAAGGAGCGCAAGGCGCTTTACGTGCATAGCGCCAACGCCGTGTACCAGCTCGCCGGCAGCCGCAGCCTAGCCGCGCCCGCGCCCGAGTACCGCTCGCTCTTCCTCAAGGCGTGGCTGCTGTACGACGCGTGCCGCCGCGTTGCTCAAGTGCTCGTGGACTACTGCGGCGACACGGTGCCGGCTGCCAAGCTCACCTTGGAGGAGGTCATGGGCCGCGTCGTGTCTCGGCCGGAGCGCTGCCCTGGCCTGGTGCTTGGAGCCAACGGCCAGGCGGTGGACTCGGAAATCGTCGTGCCCGCGGACTCGCTGAGCGCTGGGCACTACTATTTTCCCGGCGCTGACAAGGTCTCGGCCGACTTGGTGGCGGCACACTTTTTGACAGTGCTGAACACGTGCGAGGCGCAGCTGGACAAGCAGCTCGCGCGCAGCGGCGCCAAGCTCTCGCGCAACGAGTACAACGAGACGCCGTTTGCGCGCGACTTGCGCGCGCTGGGCAAGAGGCGCATGCACCTCGTCGACGTGGCCATCAAGCAGGACAAGCAAGAGGACGACAGGCGCAAGACGGAGGAGGCTAAGCGGCACCTGCGCGACGTCAACCGAGACAAGGACCGCGTCAAGCTTTTGTACAAGCGCCTGGAGGACGAGGGCAGCGCGCTCTTGCCCGACGACTTGCTGTTGCTCAAGGGCCTCTCGGTGGAGCAGCTCGTGGCGGGAATCACCGACAAACCGTCGCAGCAGGCCGTGAGCAAGTACGTGACGCTGGTGCAGCCCCCGAGGGCCGTGGCGCCGCAGCCCGTCTACTTGCCATGGGACCCCGTCGTGTTCGAGGTGGACGAGCTCCTCAAGACGGTGCCAAAGGCTACCGTGGCCGACTTGCCCGGCCTCGCCAAGGCGCTGCCGCCTTCGAGCGTGGCGCCGCTGGGGCCGCCGCCCAAAATGACCTTTCCAGCCGAGCGCACCGAGCGCGCCATGTTGACAGGCGCTGTGACTGAGAGTTGTGCGATCCTGGAGCTGGACGCGACGGCGTCCAACGAGCTGGGCGACTCGTTCGCGCGCATGCTGGCCGTGTGGGACGGCGCTTGCCAGGCGTGCGTGCTCAACAGGCGCGACCCCGACGCGATTGTTGGCAGCTTTAGCGCGTTCCGCCGCTCGTTTGTGCGCGACGGCGCCTCCAAGACGATGGTGGCGCTGCTCACAATGCTGGCGCAAACCGCAGCTCCAGTGTCGGCTGCGGCGTTGGACGACGACGAGGACGACGTGCCCGCTGCCGTTGCGGCCGGTGCCGGCTCGGCTGGCAACGCGCAGCAAGCGGCTGGCGGCTCCGTGCTGACGAGCGCGCAGGGCGTGCCAGACGAGGGCTCGGGTGCGTACGACGTGGCCATGTTGTGGCCGCCGCCGGATTTTCTGGTGGACCAGTGCACGTTTTCCGTCGTGCTCAAGGCGGCGCTGTTTTTTTACTTGCGCGCCGACCCTGAGCTCGCCGTGGAGGACGCGTTGGAGGCCGGCGAGGTGCGCCAGCTCAACGACGGCCACGACGCGGGCGCGGTGCTTCGCGCGCTGGTGGCGCGGCCGGTGGACGCCGAGGGCGCGTGCGACGACGTGATTCGCCAGCTTCTGGCCGACCCCGAGGCCGAGGTGTTCTTCCACCCCGTGGACAAGGCGCAGTTCCCTGATTACAATGACAAGATTGCTCGGCCGATTGACTTGGGCATGATCCGCCGGCGCATTGCAGAGGGCCACTACGACGCGTCGCGCAAGCCCGTGCCGGACGCGTACACGACGCAGAAGCATGCGGCGGCAGCGGACCGCGTGCTCAAGGCGCAGCGGAGCGTGATCAAGGAGAGCAAGGAGGGCGCCGAGAGCGACGACGAGGCCGAGGACGAGGACATGGCCGAGAGCGAGGAGCACCGCGAGCGCATGCGGCTCAACCAGCTCGCGGAGATTCTGTGCGACAGGCGGACGCGCGGCAAGGACAAGTCGATGGACTGCGGCGAATGCGTGTACTGCCTGGACAAGCCCAAGTTTGGTGGGTACAATGTGCTCAAGCAGGTGTGCGTGGATAAGCAGGAGGTGTACATGAACCGCAAGCAGGCGGCCAAGGCCAAGGGCACCAACGCGTGGAAGCGCAGGCAGGCGCAGGTAGCCAAGGACGAGGCGATTACCGCGTATGACGAGGAGGTGTATTACCGCTCGGACTCGCTCGGCGCCGGGCACGAGGGCATTGCCGCCGATGTGCGCTGCGTGTTCCGCAACTGCCACACGTACAACAAGGGCACGACGCCCATATACCGCACGGCGACGTCGCTGCTGCGCGTGTTTGGGCAAAACTACTTGGTCTCCGTTGTGGGGCGCGATCCAAAGTACGCGCAGCCTCGCGTGTGCGGGTTTTCCGACTTTGTCAAGGAGCAAAAGCTCGCGTTTAACGACGCGCACGCCATTGCCGACGACGGCGGCGCGCCCGCGCGGTTCCGCCGCGGGTACCCGAGCGTGCTCGAGGCTGCACGGCAGCTCGACGAGGCGCGCGACTTTGCCACGCTCGCCCTGCCTGCTCGGCTGGTCGTTGCTGAGTGGCTGGTGAACCGCAACATTGAGGCGTTTGCGGTGGACAAGCCCGTGGACCCCAAGGAGGCCAAACAAGCCTCGGAGTCTGCGGGCGGCGGCGGTGGCGGTGGCGGCGGTGGCGGCGCGGGCAAGGAGGCGGTGAGGGACATGGCCGATTACTTTGTGGGCGCCGACCGTTTCCACCGGCGCCTGTGGTGCAGCCCGCGGTTCATTCAGGAGACGGGCTGGGTGATGATCGAGGACACGCGCACGGGGCGCTGGGGCTTTTTCGACGAGCCCAAGCAGCTGGACAAGCTGTACGAGAGCCTGGACATGCGCGGGCGGAGGGAGAACCAGCTCAAGCGCAGGCTGAGCGAAAAGCTGGCAGACGCCAAGGCCGCTTTGGCGAGCGTGGCGGGCGAGTGCAAGAGCGCGGTGACCAATGTCGACTTGGCTGCCAAGGAGCTGGACAAGGCCATCAAGGAATACGACAGGTTGTCGCCTCAACTGTTGGACTTGAAGCAAGCCGCCGAGGCGTCGCGCAAAGCCATGCTGGCCAAGGCCGAGGCCGAGTTTAACCTCAAGGAGGCGGAGCGGCTCAAGGAGTTTGAGTTGAAAAAGGGCAAGTGGCAGACCAGCCAGAACGAGGCGGGCAAGCCGTACTATTTTCACGTGGACACGCGCGAGACGACGTGGAAGCGCCCGCTGGACTTGGACGCCGTGTGGATCAAGCGGTACTTTGTTCCTCCAACGCTGCCGACCAAGGAGGAGTCCGAGTTTCAAGTGCTGGAGCGCAAAATCGCCGAGGCCAAGACGTTGATTGCCAAGC
>Ga0302314_10010349_pt1 | contig 16335 bp, 14 predicted proteins | sample III_Palsa_N2_3_FD_200533 | JGI IMG/M metagenome (GOLD analysis project Ga0302314, IMG submission 200533) | Peat permafrost microbial communities from Stordalen Mire near Abisko, Sweden - III_Palsa_N2_3 | ecosystem: Environmental > Terrestrial > Soil > Palsa > Peat permafrost | place: Sweden... | reverse complement strand
GGCGACGGGAAATTCAGCCAGGACAGAGTCGCCATCGCGAGGAGGCCTCAAGGCCGTTTCAGCCGGCGCCTTGGATGACCTGGGGGGCACGTTGAGCGTTGGCGTTATCAACGGCGAGACCTGACTCGTTGCCGACTTCGGGAAGGTCCGCTCCAGAGACAGGCGCATCGAATAGTGCCCGTGCCGCGTCTCAGGCTCAGGCCGTCGCTAACTGGCGCGGTGATAACCCGCCCATGGTCTCCGACACACTTTCGGACTTCGTCCACACCACGGCGGCCACGGCTGCCGCTACAAGCTGGACCGGATCGAGCCACTTCTGGCGTGGCTGACGACGGTGCCGAGGCCACCTCTTTTGGGCCGTCCCGCCAATTGGCCGTGCGCGCCCGCTTAAGAATCTATTACGCTGTCCGGATGGCCACATTGCCCCAGGCACCCACGTGCGTGTTCGATAGTTACTGGACCTTCGCGGCCGAACGCCAAGCCATGTACGAGCGGCGGCTCGCGGGCGAGGTCGGGCCGTGGACCGACAACCCAATCTTGCGCAATTTCCGCTTCACCAACAGCTACCGCGCGGCTGACCGGGTCAGCCAATATCTGATCGGCGAGGTGCAGTACGGAGAGGGGCGGTCTCAGGCGCCCGCCGAACTCTTCTTCCGCACGCTGCTGTTCAAGCTGTTCAACAAGGTCGAGACGTGGGGTCGCCTTGAACGTGAGCTAGGGCCGCTGTCGTGGCAGTCGGCGGATTTCGCCGCCATCAGCCGCATCCTGTCGGCGGCGATTGGGCGAGGTGAACGAATCTATTCCGCCGCCTACATCATGCCCGCGCCGCGCTACGGCCATGACCGTAAACACGACAATCATCTTGACCTGCTGCAGGAGATGATGCTGGACGGGCTCCCCTCACAGGTCCAGTCCGCGGCCAGCCTGGGGGCTGTCTATGAGCTCCTGAAGCCCTATTCGGGCCTGGGACCATTTCTGGCTTTCCAATACGCTATCGATCTCAACTACTCCGCCCTGCTCGACTTCGACGAAGCCTCCTTTGTGGTGGCCGGGCCAGGCGCCCTGGACGGGATCGCCAAGTGTTTCTCGGACCCCTCAGGCTGCCGCTCCGAGGACGTGATCTTTCTGATGGCGGAGACCCAGGACCGAGAGTTTCGCGCCCGGGGGTTGGACTTCAAGGGGCTCTTCGGCCGGCCGCTGATGCCGATCGACTGCCAGAACCTGTTCTGCGAAATCTCCAAATATGCACGGGTGGCTCACCCCGAGGTCGTGGGCGTCTCAAATCGTACGCGCATCAAGCAAGGGTACGCACCGGCCCGGGCGCCGCTGCCGAAGCCATCGTTTCCGCCGCGCTGGCAGTTGGATGTCCCGGACGGACCGGTCCCTCGATCCGGCGATCCGCAACTCGAATTGTTTCAAGCGTTGCCATAAATGCCAGGAAAGCGCACAACTGTTCCGTGTCGAACGCAACTGAGCGATCTAGGCGTGCCGCGCCCGCCCCGCCGGAGCGCCCACAAAGCGGATTCTGGACCCTCGAACATCTGACGGCGCGAAACGCTGCGATCGTGGCGGCCGGCGGCGAGCCCATCATCTCTGGCTTCACCCCGGCGGATAAGAGCCGGGGCGAGAGGGCCTCCTACAACCTCACGGTCGGGGAGGAGCTGTACATCTCCCCCGCGAAGCACGAGGACGTCCGGTCCCGTGAGCTGCTCGCACCCCGAGAATCGCGCGCCATTCCACCGGGCCAATTTGCGTTCCTACATACCGAGGAGTGGGTGACTATTCCGAGCGACACGATCGCCTTCGTGGCCTTGCGGTCCAAGGCGACCAAGTTCCGGGGGCTGGTGAACGTGTCCGGCTTCTATGTGGAGCCGGGCTACGCTGGGAACATCGTTTTCGCTGTGTTCAACGCCGGGCCGGCTGAAATCCATGTGGCCCGCGGCGACCCCTGGTTCGAAATCTTCTTTGCGGACCTGGTGGGCCCTTCGGCCGAGACGCGCCCCAAGACAGGGTTTCGAGGCGTGCCCAATGAGTTGATCACGCCGCTGTCGGATCGATTCCACTCTCTGCCGGGGCTCGCCGCCAAGATCGACGAGACGGCGGATGCCCTCGACGAGCGGGTTCTGAAACTTGAGCGCGATCACGCCATCTTGCGCTGGTCCCTGGCGTTGATCCTGGGCGCGTTGGTGACCTTGGGCGCGCGGAGCTGCGCCGACACGATTCACCCCTATCCGGCAGCGGCTCCAGCACCTCCAGCGGCCGCGCCGGCCGCGAGGACGTCGCAATGAAGGCGTTCCGCTGGGCGATCTTCGGCGAGGCGGCCGTACGCAAGTGCGCCTATCCGGCCACGATTGCGGCGTCGATCTGGGTGATCGGCCGGGTGTCGGTCGCCAAGGGCGACTTCTGGGCACCTGATGAATATGGGCTGGTGATGTTGGCCTTCGCGGTCAGCGCCCTCGCGGTTGCGGTCATTCGCCTGGCTGACGGCCGTTTCGACAGCGAAAAGGGCAAGGCGACGCGGCGAAGCGCATCCTATGCGGCGGGCGTGTGGCTGGCCGCCTTGGCTTTGAGCGCAAGCCTTGTTGTCGCGGTGGCGCTGATCAACCGCTTGCCGCGCCGCCTCGACTGCTGGGGCGCGACTCGCTCGCAAAGCCCTGCCGGGGCTGCTACGAATTCCGTATGCGCAGACCCCCTGGCCAAACCATGAGTGGCGCGGTCGCCGCTTTGGCGACCGAGATGGGGCCCATTGGGTTCGAGGTCTTTCAGGCCTTCGCTTCAGAAACCGACCGCAGCGGCCTGACCGGCGATGAGCAGTTCAACTTCATGCTCCTGGGTCTGTTCGGCGAGGTCGGCAGCCTGCTCAGTGAGCTGAAGAAGAAGCAGCGCGACAAGAACGCCTATTTCGCCTACGCGCAGTCCGCCCAGGAAGAGACCGGCGACGTGCTCTGGTACCTCGCCAACGTGGCAACAGCGCTGAACCTGTCCCTTGCCGATCTGGCGTCGCGCGCGATGGTTGACTCGGTGGGCACAGGGGCCACAGACTTCGCTGGCCTGCAGCGTCAAGACAGCTTGTTCCAGGAGCCAGCGTCGAGCGCCCACGTACAGAAGAGTCTCCTCTTGGTGGCGGCGCGAACCGGCCGACTAGTGCGGCGGGCCGAAGAGGACGCCGATCCATCGGAACGCGCCCGGGACCTGAGCCGGATCTTCGCCGCGCTGGTCGCTGCCGCCTCGGACGCACACATCAGCCTGGACCGCGCCGCACGCGCCAACGTCGCCAAGATCCTGGACCGCTGGCCGCTCACGCGGGTCTATACGCCGCTCTTTGACGACGCCTTCGACCATGACGAGCAGCTTCCGCGACGCCTGGAAGTGGAATTCCGCGAGAAGGACGTCCGCGGCACGAAGTATGTGTTTCAGTCCGTCCACGGACTCCACCTGGGTGATCGACTTACGGACAATAGCGCCGATGAGGACGACTATCGGTTCCACGACGTTTTCCACTTGGCCTACGCGGCGACGCTCGGTTGGTCGCCCGTCCTGCGCGCCCTGCTGCGCCTGAAGCGCAAGAGCGACCGCGACCTCGACGAACAGCAGGACGGTGCCCGCGCGGTGATCACCGAAGAGGGAATCTCCAACTGGATTTTCGCCCACGGCCTGCGCCATCACGCTTTCAAGGGCGTCGATAGCGTCGACTTCCAACTTCTCAAAACCATACGGCAGATGGTGAAGGGGTACGAAGTCCAGGTGTGCCCGCTTTGGATGTGGGAAACCGCCATTCTGCGGGGGTTCGCAGTGTTCCGTGAGCTGAAGGTCCGACGCCGCGGCCTCGTCATCGCCGACTTGACGACGCGGACGCTCACGTTTCAGGAGCTGGACCCTTGAGCGCTTGGTCGAGCTCGGGCCGCTTCGTCGCGGCGCTTGCCGAGGTTCAGCTGCCAGGCGTCTTCAATCCCTACCGCGACCGCTGCCCAGACCACGACCTGGCAAAAGGCCCAGCCATCAGGCGGGCCAACCTTGAGCTGATGCTGGACGCCGTGCGACGGCAGGCGGTTGACGAGCTCTGGGTCGGACTGGAGCTCGGACGGAAGGGCGGGCGCCGGACTGGATTGCCGCTGACCGACGAGGCCGAACTGGCGTGCATGGCTGCCTACTGGGAGATCGAGGGACTAAGGCGGGCGACGTCTGGGCCCCCGATGAATGAAGTCACTGCAGCCTTCGTCTGGCGGGCGGTGCGCGCGACGGATCGTCGGGTGGCGTTCTGGAACGTCTTTCCCTTCCAGTGCCACCGTCCGGACAGCATCACGAACCGCAACCATTCGCGGGCCGAAGCGATGATCACGCAGCCCCACTTATCTTGGGTGATCGAGCAGGCGGCGCCAAATCGCATCGTGGCCCTCGGCCGCTCGGCGCAGCTCGCCCTGGCGCGCGCCGGCGTTCAGGCAGACTATGTGCGCCATCCGGCCCGCGGCGGGGGCCCACAGTTCCTCTCGCAGATCGGAGATTGAGGCGATGGCTTCGCGATGGATTGCGCCCGTTGAAGGCGTGCGCGGATGAGCCAGCCCGCCCAGCCGGCACCGGCCAACGATTTCGACCTGGGCGCCGCGCTGAGCCGATCGCTGCGGGGGACCTCGGCCGACCTGTCGGCCTATCTCCACGAACTGCAACGCGACGTGGCGGTGGCCGGCGCCCAGGCGCGACTCCACGCCTATTTCCTGCCGGTCGATGCGAACGGACGGTTTCGGGTTGAGCGTCTGGCGGAGTTCCTCTGTGAACGGATTGTCGACTACGCAATCCCGCGCCGACTGATCGCGGAGGCGGAGGCGCTGCAGGCCTCGACCGGGTCCACCTCCCCGATCGTGCGGCTGGAACGTCGGGCGCGCACGGCCTTCACCCATCTTGCCAACACCGGGGAGGGCGGTGAACTGCTCCTCTTCGCCATGGCGGAGGCGCTGTTCGGGTTCACGCAGATCCTGTGCAAGATGTCGCTGAAGACGGCCGGGCAGGTTCACTATCACGGCGCCGACGGGGTCTACGCCGCGGCGCGTCCGGACGGCGGCCTGAATATCTACTGGGGCGAGTCCAAGGTGCACGGCCGGCCCGCGGACGCAATCCGCGAGTGCCTGGCGTCGTTGGCGCCGTTCCTGACCGATCCAGACAGTCTCTCCTCGGCGCGCGAACGCGACGTGCTGCTGGTCAACGAATTCGCCAACTTCACCGATGAGCGCCTGGTGGCCGGACTGAGGGCCGCATTCGAACCGGACGACGTCGCCTCCCTGACGACGCGCCATTGCGGCATCGGACTCACGGCCTTCGACTGCGCGGCGTACGGCGGCGACCCCGCGCCGACGATGACCGCCATCGTCGAAGCGCTGCAGGCGGAGCTTCCCGGCTGGCAGGACGCCGTAGGCCGGCGGATCACCGCCGAGAACCTGGGCGCCTTCGATCTCCACCTCATCTGTGTCCCGCTGCCGCAGGCCGAGGCGTTCCGCAGCGCGTTCCTGCGGCTCCTGGGTTTCGGGGCGTGACACTCCCGGAGTTGCAGGCCTGGCTGGCCTCGGCTGAGGGCCTTGGCGCCGAGATCGCGCGCCTGCGGGGTTTTGCCATTCTCAAGGCCCTGGACGGTGCGCCGATCGAGCCTACCGAGGAGCTTCAGGCTTATCGGCCGGACTGGCGACGCCTGCTCTTGGCGGGCAGCGTCTTGGCGATGTCGGATCAGGTGGAGGAACTGGAGCTGGCCCTGCTGATCGCCCAGGCGGCCCTGCAGTGGGCGCTCGAGCCAGCCCTGTGCGACGCCGGCGGCGTAATCCTGAGCCAATTGGCCAATCATCGGGCATTGTTGCTCGGCGAGGCGCGCGGAAGGTTGGCGCCGGACCTCGATCTCCGACTCGGTGTTTCCGAGCAGCTGAACCAAGCGCGGCGCGAGCTGCGACAGACGGTCCTACTGACCCCGCGCGCCAGCGTTGACGGCGGCGTGGCCACCGATCGGTCTGTCACCACCAATCCGTTCCAGTTCCGCCTCTGGGACGCCCTGAAGGACTCCCACTGGATTTCCGCCACCGCCCCGACGGCCGCCGGCAAGACGTTCATCGTCCTGCAGTGGTTGATGGAGGGGTTTGTCACCGGCGCGACATCGCTCGCCGTCATCCTGGCGCCAACGAGAGCCCTGGTCGCGGAAATCGAGCGCGAATTGCTCGATATGGCCGCCGCCGAAGGGCTGCGGCGACTCCGGGTCGGGTCTCTGCCCGTCGCGCCGCTTGGAGATGGATCCCGGCCCACAATCCTGGTCTTCACCCAGGAGCGCCTGCAGGTCTTCCTCCATGCCGCGCCCGAGGTGCGCGTCGATCTGGTGGTGGTCGATGAAGCTCATAAGCTGGGGGACGGCGCGCGCGGGGTGATCCTGCAGGACGCGATCGAACAGCTCGCGCGCCACAACGACCAGGCGCAGTTCGTGTTCCTGAGCCCGCTCACCGAAAATCCAGAGGTTCTGGTGGAAGACGCACCCGCCGGCGAGACGACGCGGGTCGTGCCGAGCCAGGTGCCGACAGTCACGCAGAACCTCATCCTCGCCGATCAGGCCCCGCTGACAGCCAAGCGTTGGCAGCTCAGTGTCCGGCAGGCCGGCGAGGCCTTGCCCCTGGGCGTCCTTGAGCTTCACGCCAAGCCCGACGCCGTGCGCAAGCGCCTGTCCTATATGGCGCTGGCGCTGGGCCGGAAGGCGACCGGCACCCTCGTCTACGCCAACGACGCCCACGAGGCCGAGCAGATCGCCTCGCAGATCTACGATGGACTGGCGGCGGACTGGTCCAACACGCGGGCCGTCCCGCAAGAGCTGCTCGACCTGTCCGACTTCGCCCGTGACACCATCCACGCCAAGTTCGCCCTGGTCGAGTTCGCGCGCCGCGGCGTGGCGTTCCACTATGGCAATATGCCGTCCCTGTTGCGGTTCGAGATCGAGCGGTTGTTTCGCACGGGCCAGATCCCCTTCCTGGTCTGCACCTCGACCCTGATCGAAGGGGTGAACCTGGCATGTCAGACGATCATCGTTCGGGGGCCCCGGAAGGGCCGCTCGGCGAAGATGCAGGCGCACGATTTCTGGAACCTGGCCGGCCGCGCAGGACGCTGGGGGCAGGATTTCCAGGGCAACATTATCTGTGTCGATCCCCATGACACGACGGCCTGGCCCCAGGGCGTGCCCCGCCGGGCGCGCTATCGCATCGCGCGGACCACCGAGACGGCGCTGAGCGACGTCGCTGCGCTGGTCGCCTTCCTAGCCAACCGCCCCGCGCAGCGCGAGGCGATCGATGCGGACCTGGAACAGGTTGCCGCCTACCTGCTGGCATGGCGCGTTCGCGAGGGCCGGATCGAGACCTGTCCCGTCGTCGCGCGCCTGGACGCCGCGGCGCGCGTCGACTTGATTGGCGCAGTTGAGGCGGCCATCGCGCCCATCCGCGTCCCGCGAGAGATCATCCTACGGCACGTCGGGGTCAGCGCCTTCGGCCTGCAGGCTCTGCTCGACTACTTCGAGGCCCGGACCGATCCCGTCGAAGAACTCCTGCCGCCGTCGCCGGAGAGCCTGGACGCCCAGGCGCTGATGGTCAGGATCTTCACGCGGATTCACCAGCACATGTTTCCGGCCTTTGTGCCCTTGGGCCGGGTCGCCGTTCAGGCGTTGACGACCATCAACTGGATGCGGGGCTATCCGCTGGCGCGAATGATCTCCGAGCGCATCGCCTGGCTGGCCCGCCGAGGGTCTTCCACGACGCCCGCCACCGCCATCCGCGACACGATGAAGGACGTGGAAGAGGTCGCGCGGTTCAAGGCGCCGAAGTACCTCTCAGCCTACGTCGACGTCCTGCGCCATCATCTGGGCCAACTCGGCCGCCAGGACCTGCTCGATGAGCGGATCGATCTCGAACTCTATCTCGAGTTCGGCGTCGGGACCCGCACGATGCTCTCGATGATCGGGATCGGCCTGTCACGGACGAGCGCCGTGGAGCTGAACGCGTGGCTGGGCGACGACGAGCTGGACGAGGCGGCGGTGCTGAACCGGCTTCTCACCCGCGCCTGGGACGGCTTGAGCATTCCCAATGTCGTCAAGCGTGAGATCGCCGAGGTCTTGGTCCGGCAGGCCGCGTTTGCCGCCTGACGGCGCGGGCCTGTCGCGAGTCGCAAAGCGCTGATATCGGTGGCCGTTGCGGCTCAGCTTGGGGTCGATACGGTCAGATGCGATGGCAAAGCACTACGCCTGGAAGCTCGGCGAACCGCTGCCCGTCCTGGGCGCGCACAGCCTTGCCAAGCACGCCGTGTTCGCGCGCTATACCGAACGCTACATCAACATCCTTTCGCCGATGCCGCAGCAGACGGGTCTCAATCTGACGCTGGTCGACGGCTTCTGCGGCGGCGGCGCCTACCGGTTCAACAACGAAGTGGTGGCGGGGTCCCCCCTCCTGCTGCTCCAGGCCGTGCAGGCGGCCGAGGCCGAGCAGGCCGCCGCCCGACGGGGCGGCTTCCGCGTGAACAGCGACTTCTATTTCGTCGATCGCAACGCCCACCACACCGCCTACCTGCGCGAAGAGCTGGCGAAGTCGCCGTTCGCGCCGGAGATCGACCGCAGCATCCGGGTGTGGACGGGCGACTTTGAAGCCCGCGTCGGCGACATCGTGTCGTCCATCAAGGCCAAGGGCCCAGGCCACCGGGCGCTGTTCTTCCTCGACCAATATGGCTGGAGCGCCGTCTCCTTCGAAGTCATCCGCCGGATCTTCGCCGAGTTGGCCAACCCAGAAGTGCTGATCACCTTCTCGGTCGACAACCTGATCGACTATCTCACCGACCAGACCGCCAAGATGCGCGGCGGCCAGGCCATCGAACTGGACCCCGGTCTCGGCGAGGCGCTGGCCGACCTCCGCACCGAGCGGCGGCAGCGCCAGGTGATCCAGGGCTTCCTCTACCGCCATATCCTCGAACGGACCGGGGCCGACTTCTACACGCCCTTCTTCATCCATTCGCCGGAGAGCCACCGGTCCTATTGGCTGCTGCACCTGTCGAAGCACGCCCGGGCGCGGGACGAGATGGCCCGCCTCCACTGGTCGCTGTCCAATACCTTCGTCCATCCGGGCAAGTCGGGGTTCAACGCCCTGGGTTACGACCCGAGCCTCGACGTGAATCAACTGCCCCTGGAGTTCAACTTCGGCAGCGACGCGCGGACCGACTCGTTGAACGCGGCGGTGAACCAGTTGCCCAAGATGATCCGCGACGACAGCGCCGGCCAGGGCGAGGCTATTTCATTGCGCAGCCTGTTCGAGGCCAACTGCAACGAGACACCGCTGACCCTAGAGCTGGTGTCGGATGCGCTGGTTCGTCTGCGGGACGAATATCGGGAGATCGACATCTTCGACGCGCACGGCAAGCCGCGCCCGCGCGCGACCCACCTCTCGCCGCGCGACTTAGTTCGGGCGCGCAACCAGCGGACCTTCCTGAAGAGCTTCGGCCAGTCTTAGCGCCCGGTGGGCGTGAGGCCGGCGATCTCTCGCAGGCCCTGGTGGAGGGCGGCGAACGCGCCCTCGCGGGACGCTTGGGCGGCTTCCGGCGTCGCGCTGAAGGCGTGGAGCCAGATCCAGAGGGTCTGGATTTCAACCGTAGCCCCGGGCTGAAAGGCCAGATGGGTCTGGCAGAGGCCGAAGTCGGCCTCCCAGCGCTCGGCCCGTGCGGCGGCCGCGAGATGCCGTTCGAAGCCCTTGGTGATCTCGAACAACGCGTCCTGGCCGACCAGCCCGAGCGGGAGTCGCGCGACTTGGACATAGCCGCCCGCGGTCCAGCGGCGGTCCGGCTTGCGGCGCTTGAACAAGTGCTGGCCCAGGTCGCAGCCCATGGTCATCAGCCTGGAGGCAGGCTGCGCAAGATCAAGAACCAGCGCCTTCAGCGCCGCACTCTCGGCGAGCTCCGGAATATCCTCGATGAGGTCGGGCCGACCGCGCAGATCGACGAATCCGTGGTTGCGGTTGATCTCGTTGAACAGCGGTGGATAGGGGACCGTGTTACCGCGCTGGACCGTGTGGCTAATCTTCAGGGGCATCTTCACCGCCTTCGGCTTCGCGCCAGAGCTCGTCCATGTCGACCTGGGCGGCCGCCAGATCGATGTCTTCGCGACCCGAGACCTTGCGGTGGGCGCGCAGCATCAAGCTCGGCGCCACGTCGTGATCGGTCGCGTGGATCATGTGATACATGATCCGCCCGCCCTGGCGGCGGCTGTGGATCGCGTAGGCCCGAGCCGATTTGTAGCCGAGTTCGTCGCGGAAGCGCGCCGCCAGGGCGTTGGCGCGCGGGATACCCTGGATGCCGTGGAGGTCTCGCCAGTCCGGACGCCCCCACCAGCGTTCGAGACGGGTCGCGGTCTCCGGCCGGCGCACGCTGCGGATCGAGCGGTCGAGCCAACCCGTGGCCAGGAAGTAGAAGAGTTCGATCTTGGTCTCCGAGGCGCCCAGGCTTGGTTTGTGAGCGGCGAGCCGGCGGACCGTCTCCCAGTCGCATTCGAACGTGCGTTGGTCGAGCAAGGCGAAGGTCGCGGTCTTGGCGGTGATCCGCGGTGACGCCAGGATCTGGTCTACGGTCGTGTTAAAATCGCCGGCCAACACCGTCACCCGCCGTGGCTTGATCCGATGCTTCGTGGCCAGCGCTTCCAGGATTTCAACGCCGGCAGGTTCCAGGTCGCAGAGCCAGAAGTCCCGCATCCATTTGGGCTCGGTCTCCAGCACGAGCCGCGCCGAGCAGAGCTCGCTTAGGTCCCGCCGTTGCGGGGCGGCGAATCCGTCGATGTACGTCCCGTGCTTGGTGATGTAGATGAAGAGCTGCAGGTAGGTCTGGATCAGACGCGCCTTATCCTCCGTCCACACCGGGTGGCGGAGCGACAGGAAATTCCCCTCTTGCGGTCGCGAGCTGAAACGCAGTTCGTCAGCGGGAAACAGCCACCGGGTTTCGTTTACGCCACCACGCTCGGGAGTCCGTCCCATGTCGTGCCATCCAGGATTCGACCGGCTAACTTTTTGCCCACGCGTAGCATGGTAGTGCCGTCGGCGGCGTGTGCGCTCCGGGCGCGGGCGAGATTGATGCCCTGCCCCGGCGCCCAATCGCCCCATTGTTTGAAGTGGAACGGGATGTCCGCCGCCATGCATTGATTGAGCACGTCCCGGAACCATGACGGGCTGGACGGCCGGGCTTTCGGCCCGCTTTCGCCGCCGGTGATCACCCAGTCGATGTGGTCGCTCCACGCGGTGATGTCGAGCGGGCCGAGCAACGGCTCCGCCGAGATGAATCGAACAATGGCCGGTATCTTCGCGAGCTCGGGCAAGCGCTTGGCCGCCCAGACCTGGTTTTCTGCGGTGGTCCCCAGCCAGATGTTCTGCGGCCACGCGTCCCCCCACGGGGTCTTGGCCAGCACCAGGTCAGGGCGCTTGGTGAGCAGCAGCCAGTCCAGCGCCGGCGTGGCCTCGATGAGGGCCCACAGCTTTTCGCGCCAGGAATCCAGGTCGTCCCGGTTCTCGAACACATCGGCCATCGAAGCGCAGAAGACGCGAGCCCGCACGCCAGCCGCGAGCGCTTCGGCGTTCCACTTCAACGGTTCAGCCCAGTGCTTGTCGCCGAAAAACCGCCGAGGCGCGCGATGGCCCCAGACATCTTCGCCCACGCGTTTGGCCCAGGACTCCGCGTAGCAGTGCTTGCAGGCCGGCGACATCTTCACGCAACCCCACCACGGATTGAAAGTGTGGGTGGTCCACTCGATGCGAGAGTTCTTGGCCATAAGCCGCTCCGGTTCCTACCCTCCCGCGCACGCGTTCCCGATTCGTTCGCGGTAACCTATCCGAGTTCGTCCTGAGAATTAAGAGCCATTTACTACGTTGGTCCTAACGGCTCGGCCGAATGGCGCTTGATCTTCGACGCATGCCGACAAGCGTCCCGAGCGCGCCCTTCAAGATCGGGATCGTACTGGCCTCGGAAGGTCTGATTTCGGGCCGTCAGGCGATGTCCGCACTTGACGCAACGTGGGCCGCGACCGTCGTGGGCGTTTAGCTCAGTGCCGGAACCGGTCCGCAGGGGGCCTTCCGCCCTTTATGGCCTGGCGAGAAAGCTGGTTACGCTCGGCGGGGGTGCGGTAAGCTGGGCCATGGTCCTGCATCCTGCTGTCGCGCAATTGAAGCCCTATCTGGCCCCTCTGCTTCTGCGCAAGGCGGCCGCTGTCGCCTTGCCGACCTTTCTAGCCGATCTTGTGGCTGAGGTGACGGCCGCCGTTCAAACAAAGGGGGCGATCACCCGCTCGCCGCCAACCCTGGCGTCGGTAGTCAACGTTGGAACGATGTCGGTCCAGACGGCGGTCTATTCTGAGACCGCCGCTCCGCCTTGGGCACCCGGCAGCCTGCTTCAGAACGTCAATCATCAACTGATCGTCGTGGCGGTGCAGGGCGACTTAGCCGCCGTCTGCACCTCCGAACCGGCCCTAAGGGGCAGACTCGCCAAATCCCTCACCGTGGCGCGCCCCGTCGGCCGGGCTCTGCTGGAACAGGCGTTCGTCGGAGCCCAGGCCAGCGTCATGTGGCTGAACGGTGTGCATACCCCCACCGACTCCCGCCCCAACGCTAAGACCCTGATGGGGTCCGATCTCGAAGCCGCCCTCGACCCGCTCGGTGACCAGAGCTTCTATTATTCGGCCGTGCGCAGCCGGGTGCCTCTGGCGATCGGCGGCGCGAGCAAGGCGCTCGTCGGCGCCGCGCCAGGCGCGGGCCGGATCTGGGTCAATCGTCCCGGCGATTGGACGGCCTTTCTCGACGACCTGGCGGCCGTGCTCGCAAGCCTGAATGCTCCGCCGACCGCGAGCTTGAAGTTCTCGGCCCTAGCCCACGCCCTACCGGACCTGACCGGCGTCAATGGAGGCTATGCCTTGGCCCTGGTGCCGCCCGAACTCCTCTCTGACTGGGAATTGCCGCCGGAGCAGCGAGAAGAGGCCGAGCTCTGGGCTTATCAGGCGACGTTCAGAGTTATAGCCGGCGCACCCGGCGCGAACGTCGGCGCCCAAGTCGCCCTGCGGGGTGTCGATCTGGGTGACGTCAAGGTTGACCTCAAGGTCGTCGACGACAAGGTCAAGGCCACCGCGACTTGGACACGTGAACCAGCGGGCCATGACGAGAATCGCAAGACCTGCGCGGGCCATCTGGAAGACGGCGACTGGACCAAGATCTACTTCGATAGCGGCCATACGGTCAGCCAGGGTCGCTGCTACCAGTCCGCTTACCGCGACCAGCCCTTTCCGTGGTCCTTCAAGTCGTTCGCGGGTTACGCCGTCGAGACCGAAAAGCCAGAGCCCTATACCGGGGTGTCGCTACCGATGGCCATCGGCGCGAAGAAGGAAAACGGCGTGGACGACGACGACTCCCTCTTCGCCTATGTACTGGAGAAATATTGCCCGGACGGCTGGCTAGCGAGCGACGATGGCTCGATGGAGTTGGCCGATTTCATTCATATTTCTGACCGCGATGTCGTCACCCTAATCCACGCCAAGGCAGCCAAGTCCAACGACCCAGCGCGCAGCGTTTCTGTGTCCTACTACGAGGTCGTGGTCGGTCAGGCGGTGAAGAATATCCGCCACCTTGAACGCAAGACCCTGGCCGATGAACTTAAGCGCGGTCATGGTAAGAAGATCGCCGCCGCAACGTGGCACAACGGCACACGGCAAGCCAACCGCAAAGGCATCATCACCAGGGCTAAGGCGCTGCCGGCTAATTACGAGCGTCGGGTAGTGGTGCTGCAGCCCCAGCTGACGAAAGCCGAACGCGAATACTGTTGGAGCGCCACGGCGACGCCCGCGCGGCGGATACGCATGAGGCAGCTAGACACCCTCATGCTCGGTGCCCGACTGTCCTGCATGGCGGTCGGCGCGAAATTCATCGGCGTCGCCGCCAAATAGCACGCAATTATCCAAGCTGGCTGCCGCTGTGACCTACGTCAAAACAACCATGGTCGTGGGCGGAAGCATCGTTTTAGCGCCTAAGTGAACTCACGATCCTTGCTGCGGCGCTCGCCTAAACTTCCAGTTCCTGGAGGCGTTCCAACGGCAGCTCCTGGCGCTTACTGCACGCGCCTCCATCGATCCGACAGAAATTCGGCATTGGGATCGTCAGAGCGAGCAAGTGCGCGTCGCATGAAATCGATGAGGTGCGGGTGATTGCGGAGAGAACCTGCGAGCGCAAGCGATATCAGCGGCGTGCTGCTCAGTTCCCAAACCCGGGAATGGCCTGGAATGCCTTGTTCAGGAAAATCCCGGCCACTATCGAGTGCGTATCGCTGCTCCAAGCGATTTGAGGGCCGCCCGCGAAGCCTGAGGCTCCAGCTTGGAAGACATAGATTGGAAAATTGAAACCATAGATCCGCTGGCGGGCATCGTAGCTGAAGGTAGGATCGATAGCGATCTGGCCAAGGACAGGTGCCTGACCAAAACTGTGGCGAATTTCGAGGGACGCAATGTCGCCGATTTTCTCTCCCGGCGTGCCGAGCGGACCCGAGAAGCAGTCCTTGGTCAGATTTCCCGTTTTTCCAGGGCAACCGATTTGTGTTTTGGCGTCTTTGTAAGCTTGCTGATATTTGAAGCTCAAAGTCAGCATCGTTGCGTTCACAGGCGGCTGCCACGACACATAGGTACCCACCGACCAGGGATACCGCCTCGTCGCGATGCTGTTAGTCGATGCGAGCTGATAGTATTTAAAGTCATTATAGCCGATGTTCCCGGTCACGCCAAACATCAGCTCGAACGAATTCTTAACCCAGCCAATTTCCTGGAAAGCTTCCTCGTCTGCCGGATCCCACTTTGCGATGAATCCGGCGTCGCACCCAATCCCGCCCCGCACAACGGCTAGCGCCGCCGCGCCAATCTTGTCCGCCGGCACGCCTGCTGCCTTCAGGATGTCGCTTTCCATCTTGATCTGCGTTTCGAAGGTCTTGTCGCCCTGCATCTTTGACTCTGCCTTATCGCAAAGCGCCTGAGCTCTATCGATCGAAGACGTTGGGTCCTTCGTTCCAAATACATGGATCAGATTAAAGTTGGTCCCCAGTGTGAAGGCGCTCGGAAGTTCGGCAAGCCCGGAAATACTCGAAGCATTCGTGGATTTCTGAATAGGCATTGTCGCCGAGAACGAGATCGCGCTTCCCCAGGCGTCGCCGTAGGAGATGACGTTGCCATATTTCAAGGTCGCGTTCGTGCCGTCCGACGTGGCGTTCAGCTGGAGGCCCCTCAACGCGGAGACGGGTTGATTGAGGCTCGACGCGCCTGAATTCTCAAGTACGCCTTCGACGCTTGGCCCAGATTGCTGGGCATGACCGTGCCCGGGGATCGACAGGCTGCAGAGCGTGCCGAGCAGAAAGGCAGTTGTTCGAAATGTCTGGGCCGGCGGGCGCATTTACGCTTGCTCCGCAAGCTGCACCGGCACGTTCAGGTGGGCGAAGCCCCAGGTTTTGTTGCTATCCGCAGGGATGTTTCCGATGGCGGGGCCGAGTTCTGTGCCGCCAGCTTTGATCGATATACTTACGGCGTCATTACCATTGCCTGTTGCGTACCATACTAGGAGCTCCGTACCAGATGGCACGCCTTTAGCGGTGCCGCTTCCGTTGTCCAGTTCCACCTTTTGGTTGGCGATGGTCATCGTTACGAAAGCAGTGCTTGTGACCTTCACAGCAAGATCCGTCATGATGGTCTCACATTTGAGCATTGACATGAGAAAGTGAATAAGATTGGGCTCACCGGCCCATAGACCAGCGCGAAACGCTAAAATGCAAAATACTGCAAGCGTGATCGCGGAGCATGCGCGCCAACACAGTCGCGACCCGCATTGATATTACCGCGCTCCAAACGCCCGGCAAGGTTGAATTTTAGAAATTTGGGTCGGAGGTGTAATTTCTCTATTTCGACAGCCGCTGAGCTGCCGTGTACAATTACTGGCGTGCATCGCTCCGCGACAAAGATTTCGCACCCGCGTCCCAGCGATGGCTTAACTTCCGCTGGCTCCGCTTCGCCACTCCCTGCCGCAGAGATAGGGGAAGAGTCCGATCTTCCGTGACCCGCATCGTTCGTCGCCCGAGCATTTCGGACTAGCAAGAAAGATCGTTCACGCTGGTTGAGCCGTCCGCCTGAACGGCAAGTTGCCGGAACGAACCCACGGTCGGCTTATGGCGCTCCGTTGCCGTTAGCTGTCCGAGCGAGCATCTCCGAACCGAAGAAACGCGATGCGGCGCCGGTCACGGTCGCCCACCATAAATGAAGACTCTCGGGGAGCTCGCGAAATGCGAGCGGAGGAGTGA
>Ga0302314_10010348_pt1 | contig 16337 bp, 14 predicted proteins | sample III_Palsa_N2_3_FD_200533 | JGI IMG/M metagenome (GOLD analysis project Ga0302314, IMG submission 200533) | Peat permafrost microbial communities from Stordalen Mire near Abisko, Sweden - III_Palsa_N2_3 | ecosystem: Environmental > Terrestrial > Soil > Palsa > Peat permafrost | place: Sweden... | reverse complement strand
ACCCGAGTTCTCGATGCCGGTGCGCTCGGTATCATCGTGCCGGATTTGCATTCTGCCGACGATGCACGAGCGGTCGTGCGTGCCGTGAAGTATCGACCGGTCGGTGACCGATCGTTGCCCGGCGTGATGTCGCAACTGACCTATCGCTCGGTGCCCACAGGGGATGCGTGCCAGGAACTCAACGAGGCGACGATGGTTGTCGCCATGATCGAATCGACCCGTGGGTTGGCACAGGCTGATGCCATCGCCGCGGTGCCTGGCATTGATATTCTCCTAGTCGGCGCTAATGACCTGTGCAGTGCCAATGGCGTAGCCGGGCAATTCGATCACGAGCTCGTGCAATCGGCGTTCCATCAGGTGCATCAGGCTTGCCAAGCCCATAAAAAGACGCTCGGTGTTGGGGGACTTGCCTCGCGCCCCGACCTCGTCAAGAAATACGTCGCCCTCGGGGGAAGGTACGTTTCGCTGGGGGCCGATTTATCGTTGCTCTTGGCAGCCGCCACTCAGAAACGCAAAGAGGTCTCATAGAGGTAGCGGGGTCACCCTTCACTTCATTGAAAATTGGTTCCATGTTCCTTACCCCATCACCGGCCGCTCCACTGAGAACTCCAACAAGCCGTCGCTTTATCCTTGACGAGCCCGTCGATACCGGCAAGCAAAAGCATGCCAGGAATCTCCGCGTGACGCCTGCCGCGGCCGTAGGCGTCACTCACGCCGGAAGGTGTATTGGATGAAAGTCTGTATTTACGGAGCGGGCGCCGTTGGCGGGCATATCGCCGGCCGTTTGGCCCGCGCGCGAGTCGATCTCTCGGTGGTCGCTCGGGGAGAGCATTTGGCGGCACTTCAGACGGCGGGGCTTCGAGTCGAAACACCCGAGGGCATCCTTCTAGCCCACCCGACTGCCAGTGCCGACCCCCAACAATTGGGTGCTCAGGATGTGGTAGTTGTCGCCGTAAAAGCACCTACTCTCCAGCAACTCGCTGCCAACATCGCGCCTCTGTTGAATCCGAGGACCGTCGTATTATTCGTCATGAATGGCATACCGTGGTGGTACTTCCATGCCCATGGGGGTCCCTTTGACGACAGACGGCTGCCACAAATCGATCCGCAGGGTGTGGTGTGGGAAGCCGTAGGACCTACTCGCGCGGCGGGCGCGGTCATTCACACTTCCTGCACAGTCACAGCACCGGGGGTTATACGTGTGGCGAATCCGCGGAACCGACTTGTTCTCGGACGCCCTGATGGGCACGACGATCCCCTACTCGCCAGCTTAGCCGCTGAGTTGCGGACCGGTGGCCTTGAGGTCGAGATCACGTCCCGCATTCGGGACGCCATTTGGGAAAAGCTGCTGATGAATTTGGTCGGCGGGTCTCTCGGCATCCTCACTGCCTCTGCAATGGGCGATGCGTTGTCCACTCCCGCGGTCGCACTGGCGGCACATGAGATGGCACGCGAAGGTGCCGCCATCGCGAAATCCCTGGGTTGCGATGCCGGTGATCCGCTGCCGGGACTCGCTCGATTAAAGACCTCCGCTCATAAACAAAGCATCCTGCAGGACTTAGAACGGGGGCGCTCGATGGAAGTCGATGCTCTGTTCACGGTTCCCCTGGAACTCGCCCGCATGGCCGGCGTACCGACTCCCACCTTGGACCTGATCGTTGGACTTGCCGTACGGCGAGCACGGGCCGCCAGGCTTTACGGCGAATAGCAATTGCAATTGTGAGACAGCATGACGTTACTTGAGCGGAACACCCAGATGAGTTTCAACTCCGCCGATTTGCTCTGTCCGCCTTTGTTTATACAGCGGGCACACATCGCCGGGCAATGGGTCGAGGCCGCCAACGGGGCGACGGTGTCAGTGACCGATCCCGCGAGCGGAGCGGTGATAGGGACAGTTCCCGACTGTGGCGAAGCAGAGACGCTCCGCGCCATTGAAGCCGCCGCCGAGGCATTGCCGAGCTGGCGCGCTCGGACGGCGGATGAGCGATGCCTCATTCTGGAGCGCTGGCATGCGCTGGTGCTCGAGCACGTTGACGACCTTGCCCGGATCATGACGGCCGAGCAAGGGAAGCCGCTTGCGGAGGCGAGAGGCGAGATTCGCTATGCGGCCACATTTATCAAATGGTTCGCCGAAGAAGGTCGACGGATCCGCGGTCACGACATTCCCGCGCCCACGGCCGATCGCAGAATCCTGGTTCGCAAGGAGGCAGTCGGCGTTTGCGCAGCAATTACACCCTGGAACTTTCCAGCCGCCATGATCACTCGCAAGGTCGCGCCAGCTCTCGCGGCGGGTTGCACCATCATCGTCAAGCCGTCGGAATTGACACCGTTTACCGCGCTCGCGCTCGGCGCGCTGTCGGCACAAGCGGGGGTGCCGCCCGGTGTGCTCAGTATCGTAACCGGCATGCCGGCAGGCATCGGCGCCACGCTCACCGCGAGTGCCGTGGTTCGCAAATTGAGCTTCACCGGTTCCACCCGCGTGGGTGCCCTGTTGATGCGTCAGTGTGCCGACACCATCAAAAAATTAAGCCTGGAATTAGGTGGCAATGCGCCTTTCATCGTCTTCGACGATGCCGACGCCGACCTGGCCGTGGCCGGCGTGATGACCAGTAAGTTCAGAAACGCCGGTCAAACCTGTGTCTGCGCCAATCGGATTCTTGTGCAGGACGGAATCCATCACCGTTTTGTAGAAAAACTTGCGGTAGCAATTCGCGCCCTGAAGGTGGGCGCAGGGATGGCCGACGGCGTCACAATCGGCCCCCTGATCAACGTGGCGGCTCGTCAGAAAGTGGCCGAGCACGTCGAGGACGCTCTACAGCAAGGCGCGCAAATTGCCGCAACGGCAGAAACTCCCAGTGCGAATTACTCCGCACCGGTGTTGCTCATCAACGCCGGTCCGGACATGCGCATCGCGAACGAAGAGACCTTCGGCCCGGTTGCGCCGATTTTCCGATTCCACGAGGAGCGTGAAGCGTTGGCGCTTGCAAATGCCACGCCCTTCGGTTTGGCCGCTTACTTTTATACCAACGATTTGCATCGCGCCTGGCGGTTTGGTGAAGCCCTCGAGTTTGGCATGGTGGGCCTCAATACCGGCAGCGTCGCGATGGAGATGGCGCCATTCGGGGGTATTAAACAATCCGGGTTGGGACGCGAGGGCGGCATCGAGGGTATCGAGGAATACCTCGAGACGAAAGCATTTCACTGGGCAGGACTGAAATCCGCCTAATTAGACGCGTATCCTGCGAGGAAACACATGAGTGACAAGAAGCACTACCGGATCGCCGTGATCCCGGGCGACGGCATTGGCAAAGAGGTCGTCCCAGAGGGAGTTCGGGCGTTAGAAGCGGCTGCCGCCGTCTACGGATTCAGTATCGACCAGCAATGGCATGATTTCGCGTGCTGCGACTATTATGCGAAGCACGGCAAGATGATGCCTGAGGACTGGAAGGAGCGGATCGGCAATGTCGACGCCATTTTTTTTGGCGCGGTCGGCTGGCCGGGCACCGTCCCCGATCACATATCGCTGTGGGGCTCGCTAATTCAATTCCGCCGAGAATATGACCTCTACGTTAATTTGCGCCCCGTTCGGTTAATGCCGGGCGTTCCCTGCCCGCTCGCCGGCCGACAGCCTGGAGACATCGATATGGTCATTGTTCGGGAAAATACCGAAGGCGAGTATTCCGCGGTCGGGGGAATCTCATTCCCCGGTACCTCGCGCGAGGTGGTGATCCAGGATACGGTCATGACAAGATTCGGTACCGATCGCATCCTACGTTATGCATTTGATCTGGCTCAAAAACGTCCTAGACAACATCTAACCTCGGCGACCAAGTCCAACGGCATCGCAATTACGATGCCCTGGTGGGATAGCCGAGTGGACGCGATGGCGATCCATTACCCGTCCGTGCGCACCGACAAATACCATATCGATATTCTTGCGGCTCAGTTTGTGATGAATCCGGATCGCTTCGACGTCGTTGTCGCATCGAACCTTTTCGGCGATATCCTCTCCGACTTGGGGCCCGCCTGCACAGGGACGATTGGTATCGCGCCCTGCGGCAACATCAACCCGGATCCAAGTGTGCCCTCCCTGTTTGAGCCGGTGCACGGATCGGCTCCTGATATCGCGGGCCAGGGAATTGCCAACCCAATTGGGGAAATATGGTGCGGCGCCATGATGCTTGAACACCTGGGGGAAGTAAGAGCAGCCTCTGCCGTGGTCGCAGCGATAGAAACCGTTCTTGGTCGGCCGGAGTTCCGTACACGCGATCTAGGCGGCAAGGCCACCAGTGAAAGTTGCGGTAAGGCAGTTGCTGCAGCGATTGTATAGCCTCAAGTTGCTATGGCGGAGCAGCCCTAGGATTGCGGCGGCCGATTGGCGTGGACGCAGCCTGACTTTTGCCGTGAAAGTTGAGAAGGTGCTGCGAATCGGATCGCCGCGGACTTTATCAACGGCGCTGGGGTAACGCAAAAGCGTCTAGGCACTATCGCTGCGCGGCGCCGAACTCTCCGCAAATCCATCATGCAAAACGTAGATTTATAATTTTACTTTTGCTGAAGAGCACGGGCGACTGCGTCAAGGCTGTCCTCAGGCTTGGAGTTGAACGCAATGACAGCCTGCGGCGCGGCTCGGTGAACCGCATTGATGACGCCTTCAAATACCGCCACCGGCGAGCGGAGTCAGGCAAAGGTCTACCGCCCATCCGTTGTCGACCATGTTTTTTTGCGCTTCATGAATTCGAGCGTAGATTGTCTCGACAGTCGCATCCGATGGAAATACTGGATCAGAGAGATCTGCGGTCTCTGGTAGAAGGCCTACATATAAAATACTGGTCATCTCAATATACTCCTGGGCAATGCCAACGCAATCATAACCCCCCGTGTTTGCACTTGCGATGTCTCAGAGAAGAAAACACGTCGATTCCTATCAAATGTCCGGCATCTAGCGTTCGACCAAAGAGGACGCCGCAACCGACTGCGGACGGCTCCGTCATCCAGTGAATCAGCATCATCTGAAGCCCGTCGGTAGTGAATGGTCAAAGGATTTGCTTCCGAGCATGGTTTTGGCAGTGCCACGTACGAACAGTCGGCTTGTTGCGCCTTGCAAAACGGCGCTGCGCAGTGTCATCTTGGGCGAACCCCAGTCACCCCTTAAGGGAGAAGCCATGACTCTTAGACGAAATGGGTCTCGGCCGTACATGAAAGGGCCGACAGAGTATTTCATCGGCACCGCACGACTCGATCCCGTATTCTTGCCCCGAGGGGCCGCCCAGTTCGCGGCGCCCTCGACACGGTCGAGACTTTCTCCCGATCTGCCTGGTACCTAGGCCCTGCGGCCAAACGATGATTGTTGCCGCCGGATTGAGTTGAACCACGTCTGGTCCAAAGCTATAGTTGAAATACGACCGGGCGACCTCATCACGCGCCTGTCGGCAAGAAGCATTGGCGCGAAGCAACGCCCACTACCGTAATGACTCATGTAGGCAGCCAAGGGGCAGCTCATCGGCAAGAACGTCGAGTGGCTGGAAAAGAAACGATGACCAGTATCTCTTAGAGTTAACCTAGGCTAACTGAAGTGAAGCACGTTCAAGGCACCGCTGCGTATGCGACACCAAGGAATTGCCAATGACTACCTGGCCGACAGACGAATTGAAGAGGATCGCGGAATCGGATGATCTGCATATCTCACCATTCCGTGATGATGGAGTGACGTACGGCACGCCAACCTGGATTTGGTCGGTGGTGGTCGACGACGCCCTGTACGTGAGAGGTTATAACGGCACGAAGTCGCGCTGGTATCAGGCCGCGATCAAGCAGAAGGCGGGGCGCATTAAGGCAGGCGGCATGACGAAAAACGTTAGATTCGGCTCAGTAGACGGGCCCCTGATCGAGCGTATCGATAAAGCGTACCAAACGAAGTATCGAGGCAGCACTTATCTCGGGTCGATGATCGGCTCGAGCGCGCGCTCTGCGACCGTCAAAATCACGCCAGCGGACTGACATCAGCCCCGACCCCGAAATCTGGGTGCTATACTGGCCTGGGACGCCTTTGCTTCCTGAGACTTTAAATGACTGATAGGTTGGGCACGCTATCAAGTGCAAATCTTGCGACCGCAGCCGCTTCGATCATCAGTAGCCGACCCGTATCGCTGAGCGGGACAGAAATGCCACATATGGCCTTTCAAAAGTCCCATTCGAAACCTGGAGCGCAGAGCGGCAGCAAACCTCCGTTGGCCACAACCTCCGGCACAGCAAAGTAATAACGTCCCAGGAAGTTACTCGCCGGCCGACTCGATGGTGGTCCTTGCGTTGCCCAGATTGAAGTCGAATCCGCGACCTGCGCCGAACAGAGCACACCTCCAGTCTACCGTTCAAGGCTCGAAGCGCCTCGTAAATCTAATCTGCAGCGCAGATAAAACTGCCGGCAACATCGGTGCTGCCCGATCCCGTCCAGCGGGCTACCTTCCCATAGGGGCACAGCGGTCGCGTGCGCACGACTTTCCCTGCGACACTGCGTGATGCAGTGATCTGGTCTGGCGATTCGCCGTGTTCGACCCAGCGCGCGAGCATCCCAACCTTGTCGAACTCGTCGGTGCCTTCCCCACCTCCGCAGTGTCCCATCCCCGGCACCATGAAGAGCCGGTAGAAGCTTCCGGTATCTCCCATGCGCACCTGCACGCTCTTGAAATACTCGACGCTGTTGAGCGGCGAGATCGCCGCATCGCTCCAGCCATGATACTGGATGAGTTTGCCCCCACGGGCTTTGAACGCTGCTAAATCGGGATTGGTCGCGTTGAGAATATGGGCCAGCTTCCGGTCCGTGTAGACTACATCCTTATCGAAGTCGAATGACGGCCAGCGCCACTCCGGATTCTCAAATACCACGTATTTGAAGAAGGCGTCCTGGATGAGGTGTTGCAAGTCTCTCGGCGGTACCTCCGTCCCGACGATCCATAGCGGCCACTCGAGTTCGCCTCCCGCCATGGGTCCCGGGAAGATCGGAGCACCCGTGCGTCGATTACGTGCACCGGCGTAAATCTTCTCAAGTCCGGCGATCTGCGGTGCTGTCAGGCATTGATCGTTCTCGATGTCCTTGCATTGAAGGGCTTTCAGATCGACATGACAGCTCCGTGGGTCCTCCAATACGCCATCCCTCACGCCGTCCGAAGCGTCGCACGCGTCAAGCACGGCGCGGTGAATCACAGGCATCTTACTCGCCGGCACGAAGCTCGCGGGGTTCTCGTGGATCGCTTGCGAGATCCAGTTGCCGCCCATCTGTAGGTGCGTGAAGAAATTCGCCGGCGCACCGGCCAGGATGCCGTCATAGTCCTGCGGATAGCGTTGAGCTTCCGACAACCCCTGGTTGCCGCCCTCCGAACAGCCGTTCCAATAGCTGTGCCCGGCGGAGCCACCGTAGAACGATTGCAAGATTGCCTTTGACTGCACGGTCATTTCATGCACCGCGCGGTGGCCAAAGTCGACCACCTTCTCCGGATGACCAAGCGCCCATTCGCCGCTCGCAAACATTCCCGTGTGGCCAGTATCAGTGCTGGCGGACGCATACCCGTCGGTGAGCGCCTGGGCCAGGGCGGAATAGCTCAGCATGCCGCCGAGACCACCGTTGCCCACGCCCTGGAACTTGCCATTCCAGTGAGCGGTAGGCAGCCACACCTCAAAACGAATGTCCGAATCGACGGTGGGCTTGCTGATTGCGCTTATGCGGCAGAATGCCGGCAGCGCGCCAAAAGCCGGCGGCGGCATACCCGGAGGCAGGGGCCCAGGCGTTGAGAATTCGCCCGCCGCGACAACGGCTGCTGAAGTAATGGTCGCGTGCGGTAACGTCAGATGAGCAAGTTCGTCGCACGTCGCCGCCTGAACTGGACCGGCCGCGACGAATGCAGCGAGGAGCACATAGGCGCCGCGGTGATTCCACAGCGCAGTTCGGACAAATCTCATAGAATTCTCCATAGGAATACTTTTCATGTGGTAGCGGTAGGCTCCTTCAAAAGGTCTTCGCGCCTCTGACGCCAAACTGGCGGGGCGCGCCGAGGAAGACGGACGGGCCATAGGTGGCACCGGCGATGTAGACCTGATCGAGCAGATTGGTACCGTAAAGTTGAACCATCCACGCTCCTAGGATGTAGCTCAACGTACCGTTGAGCAGGTGTCGCGGCGCCATGTAGTCGCCGGGCAGCTCCTGAATGGTCTGCCACTGGTGCGCGGTGTACGAATAATCGAGGCGTGGTTTGAACTCAGCCCCCGCCACCGGAATGCCGTATTCGATGCCGCCGCTCACCGTCAACTCTGGCGAATAGGGATTTGGCTTTCCTGCCAGGTCCGATGTCGCCGGGCCGTAATTAAAGCAAGTGGGGGTCGCCGGACATTGTGGACCGAGAGGGATATTCCCCAATCCGGGAAGTAGATTCGGATTCACATAGATGGTCTTACCAAGTGCGGAGTGCACATAAGCGAGGTTCGCGTCGATACCGAAGCCAGCAATACGCGACTGCGCCTGCGCTTCGAATCCATCAATGGTCGCCTGACCCGCGTTGGTGACGCCGGACACGCCGCCCGATCCTGAGGGCACGATGTAGCTCGACAGCTGTAGATCCTTGTAGTTCATATAGAACCAGTCGATCTGAGTGCGTAAGTGACCATCCAGGAACGTCGATTTGAGTCCCAGTTCATAGTCGTACACCGTCTCGGGTGCGAAGGTTGGGTCGCCTCCCCCATTGACACCGCCCGCCTTGTACCCCTTGGCCGCGTAAACATAGGCGAACTCATCGGGCGTAATCGTCCAATTCAAAGCCACCTTGCCGGTGGCCGCAGAGTCATTTTCCCACGTGTATTGCGGCTCGACGATCGGCACGGGCGCAAGCCCGATGAGTGACGTGGTGCCGGTTTCGTGGGCACGTGATGACGTATAGCGCGCCCCGACCTGTAGTTGCAGCCCGGAGACCAGGTCCAAGCTGATTTGTCCGAATCCAGCGGTAGCGGTTTTGTAAGTGATCGTGTCCGGTTGGATTGTCGATGGTAGACCGGGCTGCTCGATCTGGACGACCACGTCGGCCGGGTCATAGAAGTAGAATGCACCGAGCACCCACTGCAGACGCTGACCGGTGGACGACAAGAGGTTTAATTCCTGGGACTCGATGCGCTCATGAACGTTGTTGTTGAATTCGCCCCGCACCACGGTCGTCGAGAAATAATCATCCACATACCACACGTGCGCCGAGTTGTATCCGGAAAGAGAGCGGAGCGTCATGCCATTGTCGAAATGATAGGCGATCTCCAGCGCCTCGCGCGCGGCCCACTCATCGAATTCGGTATTGGGTATCGAATAATCCAGCGTATAAGTCAGAGGTCCGGGTACATAGTAAGGACTGCTTTCACTTGGCACATGCGCCAGCCCACCAGTGGTGTTGCGATTGATCGTCGTGGTCGACTTGACGGTCAACCCATCGGTAGGGACCCATAGCAGCCCCAATCGCAAATTACGCTGATCGAGATCACCGGGGGTCTGGAATGACTCATGCGACTCGTTCTCGTTGGCGGGCGTACCCTCCTGCGTAAAGAAGCTGTTGCGGCTTTCGATATTGTAGGCGACGCGCGCCGCGAAGGTGTCACTCACCGGCAGATTGATTGCGCCTTGCGACCCCATGTCCTGGTAATTGCCGAATTGCGCCTCTACGCGGCCTTCGCTCACGCCCAGTTGTGGAGCTCGCGCTACGTAAAAGATAGCGCCGCCGGTAGAAGAGGAACCAACGAAAGTGCCCTGGGGACCGCGCAGCACTTCCACGTGGTCCATGTCGTAAAGCGGTTCGCTCGAGACAATCGGAAATTGAAACAATCCGTCTCTATATACCGCCACGCCCGCCACGACGACGGGCGTGGTGACGCCCAAACCGATGCCGCGGATATTGACGTTGGAGGTAATACCTCCCTCCGTGACCGACAGGCCCGGATTGGAGAACTGCAGGCTCTCGAGGTTCGTGATCTGCCTATCTTCCAGGTCCTTGCCCTGCAGCACGTTCGCGCTGATCGCGGTTGTTTGCAGATTCTCGGTACGCTTTTCCGCAGTTATGACGATTTCCTGCAAGGTATCGCCGCTCGACTCGGTTTGCGGCGCCGCGGAAGGGACCTCGGCGCACGCTGCCCGAGCCGCCAGAACCAACGCCACAATACTCAGGACAGGGGTCGAGAGGCCTGATCTGCGCCCCCCGATAGTGACAGACAAATGAACCCCGTCCGCGGTCGAAGCCGCAGTTACTTCGCGCATGTTATTTCTCCCATTTTCTTGCGAATTATTTAGATTCCGACGGATCTCCCCAATTTGCGCACTGACGCGCTTCCCACGCGTTGCCTTTATTGCATGCCAACCCAAATAGGCTAGAACGAACGCTCGTTCTAGTCAACAACGGACCGCGTGTTTAAGGAATTGGGCTAGCGAGGAGCGATTTCGGTATGCTTATCAGAGCGGCTCCGCGACACCCGCAAGCACTTACAACCGACTCTCACCGCAATGCATACAGACACTGGAAGGAATGTGGCAAAGTCGCCCAGGGCGGCATCCGTCAAGCGAGACACGGCTGAAGTCATTCTGGACACGGCCGAACGCTTATGCGCCGCGCACGGAATCGAAGCTGTCTCCATTCGAGACATCGCGGCCGAGGCGGATGTCGGTATTGCGGTGATCTATCATCACTACCAGTCCAAGAGCAATCTACTTCAGGCGATTCTTCGCACTCGCTTTCAGGAGATTCAAAGCGAGTACAGCGCGTTGCTGACTGAGATCGAAGCTCAGAACTCTCCCACGGTACGTGACATCCTGCGTGCCGTGCTCCAGCCGTTTAACCGCTGGCGCACACCGGAAAGGCAAGCCGCCCTGCAGTTCTACGCCCTGGCACTCGTGTGCCCGTTCGCTCCATTACGAGAAGCCATCGACCGAGGCGTCGTGGGGTTACATCGAGTGGTGGCTCTCTTGCAGCGGGTACTACCGCGTCTCTCGCATGAGGATGTCTGCTGGCGCCTGCACTTCACCATGAAGATTACCCACCTGACGAAGTGGGACAACGTTCGGCTTGGAATCCTCTCGAAGGGGCAGTGCCGCATTGATGATGATGCAGAGGCTTTGACCCGCGCTGTTGCGTTTGCAGAGGCGGCGTTTCTCGCACCGCCCTTCATAGTTCGCGAGAAACCGAGCATTCCGGGCAAATCTAAATTCCGACGCGATTCGAAGTAAAGGATCGTCATCTCGGAAGTCGATCAACGGTATGGTCGAAGGAGTCTAGGCTAGCGGCGCGTCTTGTGCGCTGCTGAGCCATGCCATCCTCGGGTGTGAGGATTCGGCACAATTCGTTGACGGTTGAGTTGCGCTACCCGATGGGTTGAGCTGGCGAGGCTGTGCTCGGTTCACATGGTAAAGCGTCCTGGGGAGAGAATTTGCACGCTGCGGTTTACTACGGTCTTCGCGATCTCAGGTTCGAATCCGTCGCCGAACCCAAGGCGGATCCGCGCGACGTCAAGCTGCGCATCTTCTACAACGGGATCTGCGGCAGCGACCCGCATAAATACTACGATGATCCGATAACGACCCGCGCCACACCGCACCCGCCTGCCGAACGGGTGTGAAGAATCCCGTCATCCTCGGCCACGAATTGTCGGGTGAGGTGATTTCCTGTTGTGAAGGACAACGTGAATGTGAATGGGTCTCGTGCTCTGTCACTCGACCTCTCTGTAATTATCGGATGTGATGACCAGCTTCGATTTCTGCGCTTGCGGCATGTGATTGAACGCTCAGGGTTGTCGAAATCTGCTATCTATCGTGGAATAGCAGCGGGGAAATTCCCAGCGCCTATCGCACTGAAGCTTTGAGCTTGTCCAGATAATCGCTCCAATCCTGCATCATCTTGATCCGGTATTCCATCCGAGTGGCACGATTATAGGCAGCGTTTACTCCGCGCCTTTTGTGAGCCAGCTGTAGTTCAATGGCTTCGTGATCGTATTCAAGCTCACCGAGCAATGTTCTCGCGGTTGATCTGAATCCATGTGCAACGTGTATGTCATGGGTATAATTCATGCTGCGCAATGCTTTGTTGAAAGTGTTTTCACTCACAACCGATTTTCCTTCCCTTCCCGGAAATACGTACTTACCCTCACCAGAATGAACTTTGAGGCGCTGCAAGACTTCCATCGCCTGTTTGCTGAGCGGAACAATGTGATCGTCATCCATCTTCATCTTCTCGGCAGGTATGCGCCAGATTCCTGTCTGAAAATCAATTTCAGACCATTCCATCTTTCGCAATTCACCGGGACGCGTAAACACCATTGCCAGAAGTGTCAACGCGCCTGCTGTGAGTGGTGAACCCTCGTAGTGATCTATATCACGTAGCAACTGACCCAACGTCTTTTCGTCAACAATGGCCGCGTGGGACTTTTTCTTTGGACGATTGATGACGCGGTTGAGTGGCGAGGCAATGTCGAGTGGAACCTTACCTTCTGTAACGGCTTCCTGCCAAATCGCTCGGCACTGCGTATTCCACTGATCGTGAACACGGATTCTAGGCCATCGTGAATGCAGACTGAGTGTCGCCGGATGAGGTCGCCGACAGCGAGCCACGTGTTCACGATTGCATCGACACCCGACGGATTCCACCTATGCAGTGCTCGGATTTACAGCCGACTCGGAATGTCGGCTCGGCGGGCTTCGTTTCCGGCGGAGCCAGGCTGCGGCGCTCGGCTGCAGAAGCGGATACGGCCGCCAGCAGGCGCCCACTTCCAGCCAGCGGCCACGTTAGGCAGCTGGCTATAAAACCGCCATTCAGTTGTCCATTGAGAAGCCGCATTCCGCGGTTTCATTGTGCGGCAGATTTTTGCGACGTTGATTCGACGGGGTCGGCAACGCGTCGCAATACTTACCCATTGCGCGACGGCAACCGAACCATCTTGGGCGCCATCGTGCCGCCGTGCCTTCACACGTGCGACGTCAACCTGCGTGGAGGACGGCTAGTTCGCGATTGTGATGCGCGTTTTTCAGAATGAGCTTTCGGCCCCGTCGGCAGTAGACCAGCCGCGCGGTAGCTGTCGATTAACGCGTCATAGAGCGATATATCCGAGCGGCTCCTCGCAATAAGCTGAGCGCCAGCGACGGCGGCGAAGATGGCGCGAGCCCGCGGTAAGCTCTTCTCGGCACTGACCACGGCCGCAGCCGACAGAACTTTGCTCAACCACGCAATATTCACATCAGCAAAGGTCTGGACCTCTTTCTTCACCGCTTCCGGCAGGTCATCGTATTCGGCGGCCATGAAGCTGCAGAGGCACAGGCGGTTTTCACCCTCAAGCGATTTGCGAAATATCTCTGGATATTGGTGCAGACAGCGCAACGGATCTGAGGTCTCGGCCAACATGGCCTCCAGGGCAGCCGCGGTGTCCTCCCAATAGCGCTTTGCGACCGCTGCGCCGAGATCGGCCTTGCTCGGGAAGTGGTAGTAGATGCTTGCGCTCTTGATACCGACGCCTTCCGCCAGATCACGAAAATTCAAGCCGCTGTAGCCATGCGCCTGTGCGGCGCTTCTGGCGGCCGCCAGGATGGCTTCCCGAGAGTTCGAGCTCACTTCACTACCTCCTGTCTTCCTTTCTATCCGGGTAGGGAATTCTACACCATTAATCTACCAAGTGGCAGATAGTGGTTGACAGTGCGGACCAATGCTCGTAGCCTTCACCTACCAACTGCCAGGTAGATACATGCAACATGAGGACGAACACGATGAAATTCGATGCCACCAAGCTCCCTCTGATGAAGATTTATGATTGGCCAACTGGCCCTTATCCCTCTCGCGTCCGTATCGCCTTGACCGAGAAGAGCCTGGAATCGCGCGTTCAGTTTGTGCGGGTCAATCTATGGAAAGGCGAGCACAAGACGCCGGACTTCCTCGCCACCAAGAACTACTCAGGCACGATACCGGTGCTCGAACTCGACGACGGGACACTCATTGCCGAGTGCACGGCCATTACCGAATACCTGGATGCGCTTGATGGCGCTTCCACGCTCACTGGCAGGACACCGCGCGAAAAGGGTTTGATCCACATGATGAGCAAGCGCGCCGAGTTGGAGCTGCTCGACGCCATTAGTGTCTATTTCCACCACGCCACACCGGGGCTTGGACCTGACGTCGAGATTTATCAGAACGAAGAATGGGGTCTCCGTCAGCGCGACAAAGCCCTCAGGGGCATGCACTACTTCGATTCCGTTCTGAGAATACAGCCGTTCGTCGCCGGTGAGGCCTTCTCAATGGCCGACATCACCGTCATCGGCGGTTTGATCTTTGCGGGACTCGTGAATTTGCCGGTGCCAGCGGAGTGCAAAGCTCTTAAGGCTTGGCACGCAAGGATGCAGGAGCGTCCCAGCGTAAAGCAGCAGCTTTCCATCGTAGCAACACCGATCGATGTTGCTGCCTGAAGTCATCGCCGTAACTTTCTTCGGTCAGCAGACCTGAATGACATGCTCGCCTATCCGGCGCACCTGTACCGGCTCGATTTCATATTTGGAAATTATAGCGTCATGTTCGGCAAGAAAATCACTTCGCAGTAAGCGCCTCGGTCTTGGAAGCGCGCTGAGGTTCAAGAGGAGACGACAATGGGAATCGCAATCCGTTTAACGCAGACAGGTGGCCCGAATGTTCTGAAGACCGAGTCCATCACGGATGGCGCAACCGGGGCCGGGTGAGGTATGGATCGAACAGGAGGCGATTGGCGTCAATTACCTCGACGTGACCCAACGCAATGGCGCGGCGCCGATTCCGCTACCAAGCGGGCTTGGTCTCGAGGCGGCCGGCCGTGTGGCCGCCATCGGGGCCGACGTCGCGAACGTTGCAGTCGGCGAGCGCGTCGCCTACATTCTCGGACCGATCGGCAGCTATGCCAGCGGTCGCCTTTACCCGGCCGAACGTCTCGTCCGCCTGCCTGACAACGTGAGCGCCGAGGATGCCGCGACGGTGCTGTTCAAGGGCATTACTGCCCACTACCTGCTGCACAGCACCTACGCAGTAGGTCCCGGCACCGTCGTGCTGCTCTATGGGGTGGCCGGCGCCCTGGGGCAGATCATGGCCCCTTGGGCGAAGTCACTGGGCGCCTTCGTCATCGGTGTGGTCTCGAAGGAGGGAAGCGTTGCGCGTGCGCAGGCGGCCGGCTGTGATGCTGTCCTCGTCTGGGGCGCCTGCGATCTTCCGGCGGAAGTCGCCAAGCTTACGGGCGGGCAGAAGGCGCACGCGGTCTACGACGGGATCGGCAAGCTGACCTTCGCGACTTCGCTCGACTGCCTGCGCCCACGCGGCCTGATGGTCTCGTTCGGCGCATCCAGCGGAGCGCCTGACCCCGTCGCGGTCGGCACGCTGAGCGCCAAGGGCTCGCTGTTCCTGACTCGACCCGGGCTCGGGGCGCATGCCACGGAACTCGGCGAGTACCATCAGCGCGCAGATGCGGTGTTGGGCGCCGTGACCGCCGGGGTCATCAAGCCGGCGACCTGGAATATTTTTCCTCTTTCCGATGCGGCCGAAGCGCACGCTGCGCTGGAAAGCGGCCAGTCGGCTGGAACGATCCTACTCAAGCCGTGATGGGCACCGTTTCATCGAATCCCGGAGCTCGCGCGCAGAACTCGGGACGATCGTCGAGTGCTGCCTGACAGCGAAAGGAAAAAGCTATGAAAACTCTGATGGGTCGGTTTAACCGAGGTACCGCCTTTCCAGGTCGAGGATGAGTTGAAAGCGCGACTTCTTACTCAATGGTCAGAACCATGTGCTTGAAACGATCAAGTCAGCGGGCTGGCTGAAGGACGCGAACTTTGTCAGCGGCGAATGGTTCAATCGCATAACTTAACCTTTGTGCAACAAATCCGTCGGCGTTGCGGGACCAGATAAACTGGATTGAGCTGACCGATTCCGACCGTTCGCGAATGCACGGAAGATCAAGTCCTGCTATTAACCGGAACGGGCATCAGTCACTCGACCCCGCCTGTCTTGACGACAATTCCCATCGCCGTTATCCCCATCATCGATGCCGGCACGGCATCGTTATTACCATTCCAGCGAAACCCGAAGAATGTTCACGATCACGCTGGAATCTAGTTCACCTTCAGCTGGAATCCGCGTTCACGATGCGCTGGAACCCGTGACCACGATCGACCATCACGCGCTGCGGAGCATGACGGCTGTAATGCGAAGTTGTTGGTCATGCGCAGCAGGAGCTCCTTTTCCCTGAAAAAAGCGGGAAAGACCGGAATCCTACTGCGCATAATCTGAGCGCCCTCAGAGGGTCGCCAGAAATGCCAATACCTGATCCTG
>Ga0302314_10010347_pt1 | contig 16339 bp, 14 predicted proteins | sample III_Palsa_N2_3_FD_200533 | JGI IMG/M metagenome (GOLD analysis project Ga0302314, IMG submission 200533) | Peat permafrost microbial communities from Stordalen Mire near Abisko, Sweden - III_Palsa_N2_3 | ecosystem: Environmental > Terrestrial > Soil > Palsa > Peat permafrost | place: Sweden... | reverse complement strand
CTTCTGGAAGGCGCGCCGTCCCCCGCCAATGATGCGGCCGGCCTCCTCCTGTGTGAGCTTCAGCTGTTTGCGGACCTCGCGGACATGGGCCGCATAGGCAGCCTTCAGTTCGCCGAAGGTTCGGTCGGACTCGGCCATGTCCTCACCAGAGTGGATCGAATCGCTGTCGTCGTCGGGATACCAGCCGGGCACATCGACCATGCGCGTCATCGACCCGAACGAGACCATCTGCGGCCGGATATCGCGGCGCAAGATCTTGCTGGTCACGGGATGAATGCGTGTTTCAGTCATTGCCAACCTCTTTGAACGACACGAGTGTGACGTCGATCAATGTTTCGCCCGCAAATTTCAAATAGAGCCGGCGATCGCCCCAAGGCAGGTTGTAGGTGTCGTGCCAGACCCTGGAGTTTTTGGGGCTGTGCGCCGTCTCGGACTTGATGAAATCGCCAGGTTCCAGCGCCCGCACCGCCTCGACAACGTCCTGCAACGAATAACCCGAAACGCGGGCCCCCTCGATTGCGCTACGCGTGATCTCGAGTGTGTCCGCCCGCGCGAACTTCGCTTTGACCGCGACGAGATCGTGATGCGGCTTGTGCTTGATCGCCATTGCCAGATACACCCCAGTGGTTAATTCATCAAGGCCCCAGGGTGAGCCGGCCGCCGACGGACGGGTCGGGTGAATGCGTCAGGGCCTAAGTTCGACTCCGATCCACCGCGCGATCTGTTCCTGTTGTGTTCTTTTCTCGCAGAAAAGTCAACGGCTCGTGCGCGCCGAGTTCGGCTCATGGAGCTCCATCGGACCGTCATGAGTCGACGCCAACCAGGGCTGGTGTAAGACCGCAAGATAAAGTTCGCGGCACGGAACAATCGGGGCGATCGGGTGAACACGGCGAAGCCGATTTTTTTGTCCGCAGATGACGCAGATTTTCGCAGATGAGAAATCCATGATGGATTTCGGGCGGTTGACGCACCTCGCCAGCCAAACGTGGACTTCCACCTGCGGACATCTGCGTAATCTGCGGAAAACCTTTCTTGGCTTCGCCGCGGCTCAAGCCGGCAAGGCAAGCCCATGGCGGTCGGCCCTGCGCGCTGGCTCGGGGGCCGTTCTACTCGGATTGGCCCTTGGCGGGTGTCAGGACTGGGGCGACGGCGCGGAGGGCCCTGACGCACTCACGGTCATGCTCACCGAGGCGCCGCGGGGGATGGATCCGGCGAACCACACGGCGACGCTGACCGGGACCGTGCTGGCGCCGATGTACGAGGGGCTGGTGCGGACTTCCGGCGGTGCGACGGAGCCGCTGCTGGCGAGCGGCTGGACGCAATCGGCGGACGGGCTCGACTGGACCTTTCTCCTGAGGCCGGGAGTGCGCTTTCACGACGGGGCGCCGATGAACGCCCAGGCGGTCGTTGTGACCTTCCAGCGGCTGATCGACCCAGCTTCGGCCCTGGCGGCGGCCGGCAAGTTCCGGCCGGTGATCGCGTCGGTGCAGGCGCTCGACGATCGCACCGTGCGCTTCCATCTGACCAGGCCCTATGCCGACTTCCTCATCCTCCTGGGCGCCAACCAGGCGGCGATCGTCTCGCCCAGGGCCGTGCGGGCCGGCACGATCGCGACCGTCGCCGACGGCACCGGTCCGTTCCGCTTTGTCGCGTGGCGGCCGAACGTTTCGGTCACCGAGGCGCGCAACCGCGACTATTGGGGCGCGGCGCCGTTGTTGCGGAGCATACGGTGGCTGTCGTCCGCCGAACCGTCGGTGCTGAACATGGCGCTGCGCAACGGGCTGGCGGACGTGGCGGGACCGCTCTCGCCGGTGTTCGCGCCACGCATGGCCAGGGATCCCGCCTTGCGATTGATCCACCAGAGCGGCCACGCCTTCTTCTGGGTCGCGCTCGACACACGCCTTCCGCCGTTCGACGATGCGAGGGTCCGCCAGGCCCTGAGCTACGCGACCGACCGGGCGGGGCTGGTCTCGGCGCTGCTGTCGGGTTTCGGCCAGCCGGCCGCCGCGCCCCTGGCCGATGCGACGCCGTATGTAGCGCGGGACCCTGAGCACGTGGGCTACGACCTGGCCAAGGCGCGCCAGCTGCTGGCCGCTTCGGGGCATGCGTCTGGCCTGCACATTGCCGTCGCGGTGCAAGACAGCGACGAGGCGCCGGCCGAAGCGCTCCAGGCCATGTGGGCCAAGGCGGGCGTCGATCTGGAGATCCGTCGGCTGGAGGGCGGCGTCTACGCCGCCGCCGCGTTCGCCGGGCCGAAGGACAAGGCGCGGCAGGGCCTGGGCGGTGTCCTGGCGTCGTGGTCGTCAGGCGTCGTGCCGGAGCTGCAGCTGCGGCCCCTGTTCGCCAGCGTCAACGCAGCCCCGGCGGGCGCCAATCTCGGCTTCTTCGCCGATGCTGAGGTCGACCGGATGCTCGATGAGGCCGAGGCCGCCCGATCCGACGACGAGCGCGCGCGCCTCTATCACGCGGTCCAGGCGCGCATCATCGATGAGGCGCCGGACGTGCTGCTGTTCACCCGCGACGACCTCGTCGGCCTGCGCCGGGGCGTTTCCGGCGTCACCATCGCCCCGGACGGGGTGATCCTGGTCGCGCGGGCGGCGAAGGCATGACCGGCTACGCCCTGCGCAAGCTCCTGGCGTTGCCGGTCATGCTGCTGGCGGTCTCGGCGATGATCTTCGTCTGCGTGCGGCTTCTGCCCGGCGATCCGGCGCGGATGATCGCCGGGCCGGAGGCCTCGGCCGAGGCGGTGGCGCGCATCCATCACCAGCTGGGCCTCGATCAGCCGGTTGGCCGCCAGTACGTCGCTTTCCTGTCCAAGGCGGCGTCCGGCGATCTCGGAACCTCGATCGCGACCCGCCGGCCGGTGGCCCAAGAACTGGCTGAGCACGCGCCCTACACCCTGGCGCTCGGCCTGGCCGCCTACGCCCTGGCGGTCCTGATCGCCTTGCCGGGCGGCGTCCTGGCCGCGGCGGCGCCCGGCGGGGCCTGGGACCGGCTGTTTTCGGGCGTGTCCATCCTGTGCGTCTCCATCGCCAGCTTCTGGTTCGGCCTGATGGCCATGGAGCTGTTCGCCGTGCGCCTGCGCTGGTTGCCGCTGATGGGTGCGGGCTCGCCCGCGCATCTCATCCTTCCCGCCGTCACCCTCGCGCTGGCCCCGATCGGCCTGATCGCCCGGATGACCCGCGCCAGCATGCTGGAGGTCCTCGCCCAGGACTACATCCGCACCGCGCGCGCCAAGGGCGTGGGCAGGGTGGCCGTCCTCCTCCGTCACGCCCTGCGCAACGCCTTGACCCCGATCGTCACCATCGTCGGCCTCAACCTGGGCGCCGTGATCGGCGGCGCGGTGGTGACCGAAACGGTGTTCAGCTGGCCCGGTCTCGGCCAGCTCCTGGTCTCCGCCGTGCGTGACCGGGACTATCCGGTGGTCCAGGGCGTGGCCCTGGTCGCGGTGGTCTCCGTGGTGCTGCTGAACCTCACCGCCGAGCTCGCCATCGCCGCCCTCAATCCCCGAATCAGGGCGGCCTGAGGATGGCGATCCGGCCGGGCCGTCATCTCGCCCTTGCGCTGGGCCTGGCCCTGGTTGGGGCGATCACTCTGGCAGGCCTGTTCGCGCCGGCGCTCACCGGACGCTCGCCCTATGAGCAGGACCTGCTGCATCCGTTCCTCGGCATGTCGCTGCAGCACCCGTTCGGGACCGACGCCTTCGGCCGGGACATCGCGGTGCGCGTCCTCTATGGCGCGCGTTATTCCGTGGCCGAAGCGGCGGCGTCGATCGCCATCTCATGCTCGGTCGGCGTGCTGTTGGGCCTCGCCAGCGGCGCGGCCGGGGGATGGCTCGACCGCATCGTCATGTGGCTGATGGACATTCTCTACGCCTTTCCGGGCGTGGTGCTGGCGCTGCTGATCATCAGCCTGCTGGGGCCGGGCCTGGCCAACATGCTGCTGGCCATCTCGCTGTTCTCGGTTCCGGTCTACGCCCGGCTGGCGCGCAACCTTGCCATCGAGCTTCGAGCGGCGCCGTTCGTCGAGGCCGCCGTGACCATGGGCGTAAGTTTTCCGCGGATCGTCCTGCGCCACATCCTGCCCAACGCCGCCGGGCCGGTCCTCGTGCAGTGCGCGGCCTCGGCCGGCTGGGTGATCCTGATGGCGGCCAGCCTGTCGTTCCTGGGCCTGGGCGTCCAGCCGCCGGCGCCGGAATGGGGCGCGATGATGAGCGACGGCCGCAACTATGTCGGCGCCTACATCCTGCCCTCGCTGTTCCCCGGCCTCGCGATCACGCTGCTGTCCCTTGGCTTCAACATGATTGGCGAGGGGTTGAGACAGCTTTCGCGGTCTCGGTAGGTGGCATGTGGTAGGGACAGAGTAAGTGTCAGCGGGAAAAGCCATGAGAGCCCGCTCCAGACTCGCGAGGACGCATTGAAAATCTGCGCCGACGTTGGCGGCTCCTTCGTGACGCTCGCGGTGGTGGATCGGGCGGGAACAATCTCGCATAGGCGCAGACTTACTACGCCCGCGGACAGCTGGGACGCCATTGTGGATGTCTTCCGATCGTTCGCCGCGATCCACGGCGCCGATGCGCCGCTATCCATCGCCTTGTCGGGCTTTGTGGATCCGGCCAGCGGCGTCGTGACCAGCGCCAACGTTCGTTGTGTCAGCGGCCGGCGGCTGGCCACGGACCTTGAGGCCGCGCTGGCGCGTCCGGTGATCGTGACCAATGATGCGGACTGCTTCGTCCTGGCCGAGGCGCGCCGGGGCGCCGCGCGCGGCCACCAGCGGGTGTTCGGCATCATCCTGGGCACCGGCGTGGGCGGCGGCCTGGTCCAGGACGGCCGGCTGCTGTCGGGCGCCGGGGGTGTCGCGGGAGAATGGGGTCATGGGCCGATCATCACGCGCTCGCGGAGCGATCCCGCGGCGACCCCGTACTTCCAGTGCGGCTGCGGCCGATGGGGCTGCCTCGACACGGTCGGAGCGGCCAGGGGGCTGGAGCGCCTGCACGTCTGGCTGCACGGCGAGAACACCGATAGCCGCGAGATCACCGCCCGGTGGGAGGCTGGAGACGCGAGGGCCGCGGCGACCATCGATCTCTGGCTGGAGCTCGTGGCCGGTCCCCTGGCGACGATCCTGAACACCTGGGCCGCCACCATCGCGCCCGTCGGCGGGGGTCTTTCGAATTGCGGGGCGCTGATTCGCGAACTCGACATCCAGGTCCGACGAAGGATGCTGGCGATGCCCCCGGCCCCTCTCCTGGTCCCCGCCAGCCTCGGCGCCGATGCCGGCCTCCTCGGCGCGGCGCTCATGGCGGACGACTGGGTGACTACGCATAAATCTTTGTGGCCACTCGATGTCACGGTTCAGTCAACTTTCAGGACATAGCCGGCTGCAACCGGCAATGTGGCCCTGGATACAGATTGGGCTTTGCCTGTCGGGGTTCAGCTCCGTATAGAGTGGCGCTGTCCCGAAGAGTCGGGACTATGAAAACAACGCGATTCGGCCACCGCGCCGTCACGCATTCTGGGGAACGAACATCATGAACAGGAAGATCACTCTTGCCGCGTCCGCGCTCGCGGTCGTCGCGCTGGCTGGAAGCGCCAGCGCCTATTCCTTCACGCCCACGAATACGAAGTTCAAGGCGACCGGCACGCTGATGCTGACCGCGCTCGGCGACACCGTCAATTGCAAGACGACACTCGCCGGCAAGACCAGCAAGACGGGCGGGGCGTCGATCGCCTCCGCCACGTTCAGCGGCTCCAGCCCCGTCTGCAAGCTGATCACGCCGACCGGCCTGCCCTGGAAGACCACCGCGAAGAGCGCGACCAAGGCGACAATCATGAATATCGCGGTCTCAGGCGGGGGCGGATCCTGCGGCCCCACCAATGTGTCGATCGGCGTCAGCGGGGGCGGCGCGTTCACCTTCAACAACGCCGTCCTGAGCGGCGGCTGCGAGATCAACGGAACGCTTCAGACCGCTCCGGTGATCACCATCACCAACCCGTAATCGGGTAGGGGGGCCGGTCGGCGACGCGGTTCCTCGCGAAGCCTCCGGTACCGAGCCTTTCATTCGGCCTGCGGACGAATACGGCGTTCCCCCTCACCGGTAAGATACGGTGAGGGGGGTGCAGGTTCTAGTTCCGCCAGACGACTGCCGACGTCTGATGGTCGGGCGAGTGCAGTTCGTTGCGGCCGACGACCATGTGGTGGACCTCGTCCGGGCCGTCGGCGATGCGCAGGGTGCGCTGGCCGGTGTACATGCGCGCCAGGGGCGTCCATTGCGAGACGCCGGTCGCGCCGTGCATCTGGATCGCCTGGTCGATGATCTCGCACACACGCTCGGGCACCATGGCCTTGACCATGTGCACCCACACGCGGGCGCTGCGGTTGCCGAGCACGTCCATGGCCTTGGCGGCCTTGAGCACCATCAGGCGCATGGCTTCGATGTCGATGCGGGCGCGGGAGATGATCTCCATGTTGCCGCCGAGCATGGCGAGCGGCTTGCCGAACGCCTGGCGGCTCATGCCGCGCTGGACCATCAGGTCGAGGGCGCGTTCGGCCTGGCCGATCGAGCGCATGCAATGGTGGATACGCCCCGGTCCCAGGCGTACCTGCGAGATCTCGAAGCCGCGGCCTTCGCCGAGCAGGATATTCTCCTTCGGCACACGGACGTTGTCGAAGCGGATGTGCATGTGGCCGTGCGGCGCGTCGTCCTCGCCGAATACGCACATCGGGCCGAGAACCTGGACGCCTGGGGTGTCCATGGGCACCAGGATCTGTGACTGCTGGGTGCTGGCGGGGGCGTCGGGGCTGGTCTTGACCATGGTGATCATGATTTTGCAGCGTGGGTCGCCGGCCCCGGAGATGTAGTATTTCTCGCCGTTGATCACCCACTCGTCGCCGACCAGGCGGGCTTCCATGCCGACGTTCTTGGCGTCGGACGAGGCGCGGTCCGGCTCGGTCATCGCGAACGCCGAGCGGATCTCGCCTGAGAGCAGGGGCTTGAGCCACTTCTCCTTCTGCTCCGGCGTGCCGACGCGCTCGAGGACTTCCATGTTGCCGGTGTCGGGCGCGGCGCAGTTCATGCATTCCGACGCCAGCGGGCTCTTGCCGAGTTCGACGGCGATATAGGCATAGTCGAGGTTCTTCAGGCCCTCGCCGGTCTCGGCGTCGGGTAGGAAGAAGTTCCACAGGCCTTCCTTCTTGGCCTGGTCCTTGGCGGCGTCGAGCAGTTCGAGCTGGCCGGGCGCATAGCTCCAGCGGTCGGCCCGGCCTTCACCCAGTCGATAAAATTCCACCGCCATCGGCTCGACGGTCTCGGCGATGAACTTCTTGACGTGCTGCAGCAGCGGCATCGCGCTTGGCGACATGCGCAGGTCGTTCAGATCGTCCTCGGGATTGAGTCCGAATAGGGACTGGGTGCGTTCGGTGACTTCGCTCATGACTGGGTTCCTCTGATTGATCCGTGATCTGACTATTGTGGATGTCGTCTACTGCTTGCGCCCGCGGGCGAGTACTTCGAGGCGATTCTTCTCGACCTGGGTGGCGCTCACCCCGGCGTTGCGGGCGCTGGAACGCTCATGCTCCAGCTCCATGGCGGCGCCGAACGGAAGGTCGAACCCGTCATCGATCAGGGTCTTGTAGAAGCGCAGCATGTCGAGCGGGATCGTCGCCATCTCGGACGCCAGTTTGAGCGCCGCCGGCATCAGTTCGTCGGGTTCGACGACACGGTTGACCAGGCCCCAGGCCAGTGCGGTTCGCGCATCGATGAAGTTGCCGGTGAGCGATAGCTCCTTGGCCTTGTAGATGCCGATCAGCCGCGACAGTTTCTGCGACAGGCCCCAGCCGGGCACGATGCCGACGCGGGCGTGGGTGTCGGCGAAACGGGCCTTGGTCGAGGCGATCAGCACGTCGCAGGCCAGCGCCAGCTCGAAGCCGCCGGTGATGGCGACGCCGTTGATCGCGCCGATCACCGGTTTCCCACACTGCTGGATGGCCATGACCGGGTTGGAGTTCGGGGTCGTCGCATTCGCCGCGCCGATCCCCTCGACGCCCAGCTCCTTGAGATCGAGCCCGGCGGTGAACGCCCACTCGCCCGCCCCGGTCAGGACCACGGCGCGGATGTCGTCATCGTCCCGCAAAGCCACGAACGCGTCGTCGAGCGCGGCGCGCAGCGCCCGCGACATCGCGTTCATCGCCTCGGGCCGGTTCATCGTCACCGTGGCCACACCGTCGGCCTTGTCGATCAGCAGCAAGGAGACCTCCCGTTCAAACATCTGTTCGAATTGCTTATGGCACATTCGGAGGGACAATGGTTGGAGGGCGGGTGTGCGATCGAGGTTTTTTTGCCACAAGCGGCGTACGGCAACCGGGAGAATGAGATGGGCGGCGCATCATCCGGAGACTCACATCGTCTATGGCCGGTGCAGGTGATCCAGAACTGCTACGTGGTGCGGGATCTGGAGCAGGCTTGCCGGCGCCTGCACCGGCTCTACGGCATCGGCCCGTTCCTCGGCGGAGGGGCAGGCGAACTCGGCCAGCATTTCCACCGGGGACAGCCCGCCCCGCCCATCGAGATCCGCGGCGTGTTCGTGCAGTCGGGCGATCTCAACATCGAGTTGGTGCAGCTGCTGTCGACCACGCCGAGCGCCTTCCACGACATGTTTCCCGGCGGCGCGGAGGGCTTTCACCACGTCGCGATGTTCTGCGACGACTATGTGGCGCGGCGAGAGGCGTTCGTGGCCGAAGGGTTCGAGGTCGCCAGCGAATTCACCGTCAGCTTCGGGGCGCAGATCTGCTACGTCGACGCACGCGCGAGCCTCGGCCACATGATCGAGCTCTACCCCGAGAGCGACATCATCCGCGGCATGTACCAGCAGACCCGCGACGCGGCGCGGACCTGGGACGGCCAGGAGCTGATCATCCCCTGGGCGTGAGGGGAGTGCGGGCGCCTCGCTCGCGCTCCCCGACTAACCTTCCAACCGCGCGAGCGCCTGCTCCGACTGAGTGAGCGACAGATCGATGCCGGCTCTCATGCCTTCCAGGTCGACGCCCTCGGTGGTCTTCTTGCCCTCCATGTAGCGGGCGTAGACCCCGTGGACGATGGCGGCTGATTTCCAACGGTTGAAGGCGACATAGTAGTCGAGACGCGACAAGTCGGCGCCGGTGCGGGCGGCGTAGCGTTGCGCGAGCACCGCCCTGGTAGGAAATCCAGGAACGCCGGTGGCGGGTTCCCCTCGCGGCGACGGCGGATCGGCCGGCTCGCGCCAGGCGTTCAGCGCATAGGCGAGGTCGGCGAGGGGGTCGCCGAGGGTGGAGATCTCCCAGTCGACCACGGCGGCGATACGGCAGTCGGGACCGGTCAGGCAGTTGTGCAGCCCATAGTCGCCATGCACCACCCGCGCTTGGCCGGGATCGGGCAGGTGGGCGAGGAAATACGCCTGCAGCGCGTGGGCGCGCGGGTCGTCATAGCCGGCCGGCTCGACCGAGGCGGTCCATGATCGGTACCAGGCCTTGACTTGCCGGGCGATGTAGCTGTCGCGCTTGCCCAGATCGCCCAGGCCGAGTTCGTCGGGGTCGAGGGCGTGAAGATCGGCGAGCACGTCGATGAACGAATGCGCCAGGCCCTCACGCTCCGCTTCGGGGACCCATTTGCGGGTGTCGCCGGCGTTGTAGAGCGGATGGCCGTCGACGAAGCCCATCACATAGAACAACGAGCCGGTTACGGTCTTGTCCTCGCAGAAGCCGAGCGCGGCCGGCACGGGCACGGGGGTCGGCCCGAGCGCGCTGATCAGCGCCCATTCGCGGGCCATGTCGTGCGCCTTGGGCAGAAGCTCGCCCATAGGCGGGCGACGGATGACCGCCTTGCGCCCGGCGGCGTCCTCCAGCGAACAGGTCAGGTTGGAGTGTCCGCCGGCGAGCAGGGTCCAGGTCAGCGGCGGCGTGAAGCCGGCGACGTTGGCGCTGATCCAGGCCTCGACAGCGGGAACGTCATAACCGGGGGCGGATGCGGCGTCTGTCATGGCCTCCTCCTATTTCCGCGCCGCGACGGGCAGTGAACTCGACAGGCCGCCGTCGACCACCAGGGCGTGGCCGTCGACGTAGGAGGAGTCGTCCGAGGCCAGGAACAGGGCGGCGCCGGCGATCTCCTCCGGTTCGCCACCCCGGCGCAGAGGATTGAGCTGGCCGATGCGGTCGTGCGTGCCTTTCTGGCGGGCGCGGTCGTAGATGACCTGGGTCATCCCGGTCTCGATCAGGCCGGGACAGATGGCGTTGACGCGCACCCCGGTCCCGGCGAGCTGCTGGGCGCAGGTCTGCACCAGGTTGATCACGCCCGCCTTGCTGGCGCTGTAGGGAACCGGCCCGGCCCCCGCACGAATGCCGGCGACCGAGGCCGTGCAGATGATCGAGCCCTTGCCCTTGGGCAGCATCGCCCTGGACGCGTGCTTGATGGCCAGGAACGGACCAATCAGGTTGATCCGCAGCAGGTCGGTCCAATGATCGGCGGTCATGTCGAAAAGAGGGATATCGCCGAAAGCGCTGAGCCCGCTGACGCCGGCGTTGGCGTAGCAGACGTCGAGGCCGCCGTACTGCGCCACGGCCCGCGCGACCGCTCCGGCGACGTCGTCCTCGAGGCCGGCGTCCCCGGTCAGCCCTTCGGCCTCGCCGCCGGTGGCGCGGATCGCCTCGACCGTCTCATGCACCGCTTCGGCGCGGTCGAAGGCCACTACCCTGGCGCCCTCGGCCGCGAACAGCCTGGCGCTCGCCCGGCCGATTCCGCTGCCCGCGCCGGTCACCAGCGCCACCCGATCCTGAAGTCGTCCCATACCCATCGTCCTGTGCTAGGTGGGGATCGGCGTCCCCGTTGCGCCGTGGTTAAATCACGGCCGATCGAGAGTGGCGAGACATCGATTCGAAACGGGGCGAGGCCCATGGACAATATCGAAGCGTTGCTGGCGCGGCGGAACAGGGCGTTGGGAGCGGGGGTGTCGACCTTCTATCGCAGGCCGCTGCACATCGTGCGGGGCGAGGGGGCCTATCTGTTCGACGCCGACGGGCGCCGCTACGTCGACATGTACAACAACGTGCCCTGTGTCGGGCATGGCAATCCGCGCGTGGCCGAGGCGATGGCGTGGGCGCAGTCGACGCTCAACACCCACAGCCGCTATCTGCACGAAGGCATCGTCGAATTCGCCGAGCGTCTCACCGCCCTGCATGGCGAGGCGATCGAGAGCGTGGTGTTCAGCTGCAGCGGCACCGAGGCGATCGAGGTGGCGCTGCGCATGGCCCGCTTCGCCACCGGCCAGCGCGGGATCATCTGCACCGACGCGACCTATCACGGGAACAGCGAGCTGGTCGGCGGGCTGACCGACCTGCACCGGCGCGAGCAGCCGGCCGACGTGCGGGCCATACCGTTCCCGGAAACATATCGCCCGATCACCAAAGGCCTGAGCGAAAGCGCGCTGACGGAGGCTTATCTGGAGCGGCTGCGCCAAGCCATCGAAAGCCTGAACGCATCCGGCCACGGCGTGGCTGCGTTCATTGTCTGCTCGATCCTGGCCAATGAGGGCCTGCCGGATATCCCGTCGGACTTCATGCCGCGGGCCGCTGAAATGGTGCGCGCGGCCGGCGGGCTGGTGATCTCGGACGAGGTGCAGGCGGGATACTGCCGGACCGGTCGCTGGTGGGGCTATGAGGTGACCGGCTTCTCGCCGGACATCGTGGTCACCGGCAAGCCGATGGGCAACGGCCTGCCGCTGTCGGCGACGGCCGCGAGCAAGGCGCTGGTCGACAACTTCCGGGCCAAGACCCGGCATTTCAACACCTTCTCGCAGAGCCCGTTGCAGGCCGCGGTCGGCATGGCGGTGCTGGAAGAGATCGAGGCGTTGAACCTTCGCGAGAATGTGGCGAGCGTCGGCGCCTGGCTGACCGGCGAGATGAAGCAGCGCGTCGGGCGCTGGCCGAGCCTGGGCGACGTTCGCGGCGTCGGCCTGTTCATCGCCGCCGAAATGGTCACCGATCGTGACAGCAAGACCCCCGATCCCGGCCGGGCTTCGGACATCGCCGAACGGCTGAAGGACAAAGGGTTTTTGACGGCGGCGGCGGGCGCGTACAACAACTGCGTCAAGATCCGCCCGCCCCTCGTGTACTCCCGGCTGGACGCCGAAGCCTTCCTCGCCGCCTTCGACGAGGCGATGGACGAAGCGCGTGGATAGATCCGTCGCCGCCGAAATCTACACGGCGCCGGCCATCGAAGCCTTGCACGCATTCGGAATCAGGGCGCCCGAGATCGAGCTCGTCTCGGTGTCCGAGAACGTGACCTTCCGGGTAAGCGGCGACGACGCGGACTACGCGCTTCGTCTGCATCGCCCCGGCTATCACACCCTGGCCGAGCTGGAGTCCGAACCCTCGTGGACGCAGGCCCTGAGGGTGGCCGGAGTCGCGGCGCCCGCGTCGGTTCCGGCGCCCGACGGCCGATATTATCTGCCGATGGCGATCCCGGCGACCGGCGAGGAGCGCTATGCCGGCATGGTTCGATGGATCGAGGGCGAGGTCCTCGACGAGATCATCAGGCGCGAACCGGACACCAGCGCCCTCCCTGGCCGGTTCGAGCAGCTCGGCGCGATCCTGGGGGCGATGCACAACCAGGCGAGTGGCTGGCGGCGCCCGGCGAGCTTCACACGCCACCACTTGGACATCGACGGCCTGATGGGCGAGGAGCCGTTCTGGGGCCGGTTCTGGGATCACCCGGTGCTGGCGCCGGACGAGCGGACCCTGATGCTGCGAACGCGCGACAAGATCAGAGACGCGCTCGACCGATATGGAAAATCAGCCGGCCTCTACAGCCTCATCCACGCTGACCTGCACCCGGGCAACATCCTTATCGATGGCGGGAGGCTGAGCGTGATCGATTTCGATGACGCCGGGTTTGGCTGGCACATGTACGACGTGGCGGTGAGCCTGGCGCATCAGCGGAGCGCTTCCCACTTTGCGGCGGTTTGCGACGCGCTCTTTCGCGGATACCGGTCTGTCCGGCCTCTGTCGCGTGAAGACGAAGCGATGCTGCCGATGTTCCTGCTGATCCGCGGCATGGCGACGATCGGCTGGCTGCACCAGCGCCCGGAACACACTGGCCCGGAACATGATGACTATCTCGTCCGCCTCAGAGCCGACGTGCGCGCCCAATGCGAGGCCTTCGAGGCGCCCTGTTGAGCTTTCCTTCTCCCCTTGCGGGAGAAGGTGTCTGCGAAGCAGACGGATGAGGGGTTCGCGCCGATACGTTGGTCTAAGGGGTTGAGTTTAGTGGCTAATCTCAGAGAAACCCCTCATCCGGCCTTCGGCCACCTTCTCCCGCAAGGGGAGAAGGCACTCCCCGGCCGAACGTTTGTGACGCGGCCTGTCTGGCGCAGCTGAGATCTGCGAATCCGGTCGGCCGGGAGCGCGCCGTTGGCAAACGGTCACGAAGCCGTTCTAAGGGCCAGAGGCAACGTTTGGGAGACACGCCATGAAATACAATCAGCTCGGTCGCACCGGCCTTTTCGTATCGGAGATCTGCCTGGGCGCGATGACGTTCGGCGGCGGCGTCGACGGCGGCTTCTGGAAGGCGATCGGCGCGTTGGACCAGCCGGACGTCGACGCCATCGTCGGCCGCGCGCTGGCGGCGGGCGTGAACTTCATCGACACCGCCGACGTCTATCATTTCGGCCAGTCCGAACGGCTGGTTGGCCAGTCGCTCAAGAACCTGGGCGCGGCGCGCAAGGATGTCGTCATCGCCACCAAGTTCCTGGGCGAGATGAGTTCCAGCCCCAACGATCGCGGCGCCTCGCGCGGCCACATCATGGACTCGGTGCAGGGCAGCCTGGAGCGCCTGCAGGTCGACCACATCGATCTCTACCAGATCCACGGCAACGACACGGTGACGCCGATCGACGAGACCCTGCGCGCGCTCGACGACCTGACCCGCCAGGGCCTGGTGCGCTACGTCGGCGTGTCGAACTGGGCGGCCTGGCGCATCGCCAAGGCCCTGGGCCGCAGCGAGCTGCATGGTTACGCGCGGTTCGAAACCCTGCAAGCCTATTACTCGATCGCGGGACGCGACCTGGAGCGCGAGCTCGTGCCGATGATGGCCGAGGAAGGCGTCGGCCTGATGGTCTGGTCGCCGCTGGCCGGCGGCCTGCTGTCGGGGAAGTTCGGTCCCGGCTCGACCGCGCCGAATGATGCGCGCCGCGCCAGTTTCGATTTCCCGCCGGTGGACAAGGATCGCGCCTGGGCCTGCATCGCCGCGATGCGCGAGGTTGGCGACGCGCACGGAGTGTCGGTGGCGCGGGTCGCCCTGGCCTGGCTGCTCGCCAAACCTCACGTGATGAGCGTGATCATCGGGGCCAAGACCGTCGAGCAGCTCGACGACAACTTGGCGGCCGTGAACCTGACCCTGAGCGCCGAGGAGGTCGCCAAACTTGATGCGGTCAGCGAACTGCCGGGTGAATACCCCGGCTGGATGCTGGCGCGGCAGGGTGGCTTGCGCCGGCCAAAACCGTTCGTGCCCGCAGCATAAGCGCTCTCTGCCACGGCCATCGTTGTGTCGTATTTGACACATTCTTCAATGAACTGACGGCGGAATGAACGACGCCCTTGCTCTGACGCCCGGCTTGGAAAAAAGTGGCCCGGCGAACAACTCCGCCGGGCCATCCAAGTTTAGCCGCGAGAACGGGGGGGATGAGCCCGCGGCGACTCCTAATGTGAGCGCCGCGGGCGGCTCTTTCAATACTCCTTCTGCGTCTTTTTGCGCCTTGCGTGAGAAATGTGCGGTCGTCCCGGGAAAAACTGCCCGCAAACAGGGCGCCCAGGCTGGGTCCGGGAGGGTATCGAGACGAGCGTCGGCGGGTTTGCAGCCTCGGAATGCCTCGCCCGTTAACATAGTGAGGCAATTTGTCGCAGCCTCGACGGCGAGTTCGGTCGTCTCTATCCAGAAAGCGACCGAACGAGGTTCTCATTGAACCTCTTGAACGCCGGTTGGGCGAATCCGTCCTTGCCCAAGCCCCAGATCCAGCGCACCGAACCGGCGTTGAACACCTGGGCGCCGGCGTGGCTACGGAAGTAGGTGGCCTCCGCGACTCCCGGATGACCGTCGGCATCGATCGCTTCACCGCGAAACAGCACCATGATCCCGGAGGGATCGATCGCCGCGATCCTGGACCGCCCGGGCTGCCAGAGACGATGGCCATCGCCAAGTGGGTCGCGGTTGTCCCATTCGTAACCTATGACGTCGGCGGCGACGTCGCCGATACTCCATCCAACACCCTCGAAGAACGGCAGGTCGTTGCGGACGACGCGATAGGCGGGGCGCTGCGGAGAGGCCGCGTCGAACCAGCTCTGGAAGGCCCCGCCCATCAGCATGGTTTCCGGGCGCCGCGCGTCAGTGCGGAAATTGTTGGTGGTCAGCAGGGCGGCGTCGGTCTTCGACGCCCGTTGCGCGATCGGGTCGGACACTGTTTTGTAGCAGACAAGTTGCCGCCCCAATGCCGGGCCGTCGGGTGGACGGTTGAGATCGCCGTAGCGGACCTGACAATAGGCGGCGTCGGCCCCGAAGAAACACACGTTGCGCCCCTGCGCGAAGATGCGGTGCTCGAAGGCGTCGAACTCCTCCTTCGACCAGTACTCGTCATGCGCGCCGGTGATCACCAGCCGGTAGGGGTCCATGAGGGTCGGGTCGGCGTGGACGTCGAAGTTTCCGGCATAGTCCACGCCCCCGATGCTCGGCGCCAGAGCCTCCAGCCAGGCGACCAGCCAGGCGTCGTATTCGTAGAGGCTGGGCGGCGTCGGACGGTCGAACGAGACGATCAGGCCGCGCGCCTCGTCATCGTCGTTCGGATAGAGACTGTGGCCGCCCCAGGGATTGTACGCCTGCCAGGTGTTGGTCCCCAGCCGACAGAGCACCGCGCCCGACCGCTTCGGGTTCGAGATGATCCACTGGCAGGCCTTCACATCGCGCGTGCCCGTCGTCTGTTCGACGATGTCGGCGGTGTAGACTCCAGGGCGCCAGCCGCTCGTCCCGATATCGGCGAAGGCCGGAGGCCAGCCCGGACCGATGGCGGCGGCCGACGCTGTCGCGCCGCGATAGGGGACATTGACGAAACCGCTGGTCCAGACCGGCGAAGGTCCCGCCGCGCCCAGTCGGAAAACCTCCAGCCTGACGGCCCGGCTCGGCTGTCCCGGACCGGCGGCCGCCATCACGTTGAACCGTTCACCGGGCTCGAGGCTCAGCCGGTCGGCGTAGGCCCAGATCCGCTGACCCTTGAAGAACTCGGTCCAGATCGAGGCGGTCGGCGGTGGCGCGACCGCCCGGCCGCCC
>Ga0302314_10010346_pt1 | contig 16339 bp, 8 predicted proteins | sample III_Palsa_N2_3_FD_200533 | JGI IMG/M metagenome (GOLD analysis project Ga0302314, IMG submission 200533) | Peat permafrost microbial communities from Stordalen Mire near Abisko, Sweden - III_Palsa_N2_3 | ecosystem: Environmental > Terrestrial > Soil > Palsa > Peat permafrost | place: Sweden... | reverse complement strand
CGCTCATTCGATTGCTCCTTAAACCTTGGCCGCAGCCACGGCTTTCTGCGCCGCGTCGTTGAGATCGTCGGCCGGCGTGATCGCCAGGCCGGAATTGGCCAGCAGTTCGCGGCCCTGATCGACATTAGTGCCCTGCAGGCGCACTACCACGGGGATCTTCAAGCCCACTTCCTTGACCGCGGCGATGATGCCCTCGGCGATCAGATCGCAACGCACGATGCCGCCGAAGATGTTGACCAGGATGCAGCGCACCTTGTCCGAAGACAGGATCAGCTTGAACGCCTCGGTGACGCGCTCCTTGGTTGCACCGCCGCCAACGTCGAGGAAGTTGGCCGGCTCGCCGCCTGCCAGCTTGATCACGTCCATCGTGGCCATCGCCAGGCCGGCGCCGTTGACCATGCAGCCGATCGAACCGTCCATCGTCACGTAGTTGAGGTTGTACTGCACAGCCGCCGCTTCAGCGGCGTCTTCCTGGCTCAGGTCGCGCATCGCGGCCAGATCCGGATGACGGAATTCGGCGTTGTCGTCGGAATTGACCTTGCCGTCGAGCGCGGCGAGGTTGCCGTCTTCCAGCACGGCAAGCGGGTTCAGCTCGACCAGGGCCAGATCCTTCTCGTTGAACAGCTTGTACAGGCCCAGCATGATCTTGGTCAGCTGGTTGACCTGCTTGCCATTGAGATCCATCGCGAAGCCGAGCTGGCGGCACTGGTACGGCTGCAGGCCCTCGACGAAATCGATCACGATGGTGTGGATGTCTTCCGGCGTCTCTTTGGCGACCTGCTCGATGTCCACGCCGCCGTGCTTGGAGGCGATGAACGAGACGGACTTGCTGTCGCGGTCGACCAGGATCGACAGGTACAGCTCCTTGGCGATATTGGTGGCGTCGGTGACCAGCACCAGGTTCACCGGTAGCGCGCGGCCAGCGGACTGGTAGGTCTCCATGTGGGTGCCGAGCATGCCCTTGGCAGCGGCGCGCACGTCATCAAAGCTGCGGCAGAACTTGACACCACCGGACTTGCCGCGGCCACCAGCATGGATCTGCGCCTTGACCATCCATTGCGTACCACCAAGGTGCTTGGCGGCGTCGACGGCGGCGTCGGGGGAGTTGGCGATCTTGCCCGGCGGTACGGCGATGCCGTACTGCGCGAACAGTTCTTTGGCCTGGTATTCGTGGAAATTCATTCGATACCTCGAGCGAACGGAAAAACATGGCGGCCGCACGCTTGAACACGACGTGGGTCAGGAAGGTCGGACGACGGAGTGACGCACTGCGAATGCAGTACGCATGCCCTGCGAACCGGCAAAACCGCGTAATACGGCCGCCCATTTTCGCGGAAGCGGGCGGCAATGGAAAGGGCGGCGTGTCCGGTGCCCCGCAAGGCCGGTTTCATGCGCCCTGACGCGGTACTCCAACGCCGACCAGCCCATCTATACTCGCCCGGAACAGCCATGGAGTGCCCGCCACGTGTCCAGCGCGCCACCCTTCACCGCCACCCGCGCGGGTACCGCGACGATCCGCCATGAGCTGACCTTCCTCAACACATTCAGGCTGGTGCAGGCGCTGGTCTATGGCGGCTTGGCGTTCAGCCCGGCCGGGATGGGCTGGCCCAAGCTTGCCGCCCCGGGACTCGCCCACGGCGTAGCCGCCGGCTACCTGGTGTTTGCACTGGTCGCGCTGCTGTTCAACCGCCGCAGCATGGTCTACGTCAACATGGCCGTGTCGGTGACCTTGACGGTAGACATCGTCGCCGCCGTGCTGGCGATTGCCGCCATGCACGATGCGCGCATCGGCATCACGATGATGCTGGCGGTCAACCTGAGCGCCGGCGCGCTGATCCTGCCGCTGCGGCTGTCCAGTTTCTTCGCCGCGCTGGCCACGCTGGGTATCCTTGGCCATACCTTCTTCGGCACGTCAGACAATCCCGGCGATCGCGACCTGCTGGAAGCGGCGCTGTTCGGGCTGGCCTATTTCGCCAGCACCACGCTGTGCCATGTGCTGGGACGGCAGCTGCGTGCCACCGAGGCGTTGGCCGAGCAGCGCAGCACCGACCTGGCCAACCTGTCACAAATCAACGAGCTGATCATCCGCCGCATGAAGACCGGTGTGCTGCTGGTGGACGACGCCAACCGCATCCACCAGATCAACGAATCGGCCTGGATGCTGCTGGGCAACCCGGGTGCCGATCAACGCGATCTGGGCCAGCTGGCACCGGAACTGTCGCGCCGGCTGTACCACTGGATGACTTCCGGAAAGCTGGACGAGACCGCCACCCAGCTCGCCGATGGCGTGCCCGAGGTGGTACCGCGCTTCACCCGGCTGGCGCCGAACGACGACTCGCACGTGCTGATCTTCCTCGACGATACCTCGCTGCTGTCGCGCCGGGCGGAAGAACTCACGCTGAGTTCGCTGGGGCGGCTGTCCGCCTCGATCGCCCACGAGATCCGCAATCCGCTGGCGGCGATCCGCTACTCGGCGCAATTGCTGGCCGAATCGCAAAGCATGGATGCCACCGACCAGCGCATGGTCGAGATCATCAACAACCACTGCATCCGCCTCAACGAAATCATCGAGAACATCCTGCAACTGTCCCGGCGCGAACGCTCGCGGCCAGAAACGCTGGATCTCGGTCACTGGGCGCAGGCTTTCGTGGAGGAATACAGCCAGGGCAACGACCTGGGCATCGATTCACTGCGGGCGATCGCCAGCAGCGGCGCACCAGTGGCAGCTGTGGCCGATCCACAGCAACTGCAGCAGGTGTTGTGGAACCTGGTGCAGAACGCGCTGCGCTACGGCCGGCTGCCGGGTGAACCGGCGCGGGTGATGGTCGTGACCCGTCAAGGCGAACATGGCGTGCCAATCCTGGAAGTGATCGATCGCGGTCCCGGCATCGCGCCGAAGGTAGCTGCGCAGATCTTCGAACCGTTCTACACCACCCACGAATACGGCACCGGACTGGGTCTGTACCTGGCGCGGCAGATGAGTGAAGCCAACCAGGCGGCGCTGGAGTATGTCCGCGTGGCGGGAGGTGGCAGCTGCTTCCGACTGGTACTGACGCCACCGGCACGAAGTCCCGCCGAGGCAGCCGAATCCGTCCAGACTGCCACGCGTTGACGTTTCGGGCATGAGCCGCTGCAACCTTGCTCACAAGGACAGGTCACACGATGAAGCCCGTTGCATGGATCTGTCTGTCGATTGGCCTGATCTTTACGCAGCACGTTGTCGCCAACAGTGCGTCCACACCGATCGTGATCGGGAATACGGACAATCAGATCGCGCTGCAATCCGCGGCGTCTGTCCCGAAGGTGCTGCGCCTGACAGGCACCAGCGGTGCTGCATGGCAAGGCATGGATGCCGAGACCTTTATCGGCAGCGCGACGATCGATGGTGTGGTGGTTCCGCTGCACTGGCGATTCGACCCTGGCGCCAGCCGCATCCGCAACGATTCCGTCAGCCTCGCCTACGGGGATCGGTCTACCGGCCTGCGGCTTTATTGGGAATGGTGGGCGGCCGCGCGGCATGGTCCGATCGAGCACATGATCCGTATCGAGAACCCGGGCACGCACGAGGTCTGGATCCCGTTGCAGGACAGCTTTCGCTTTGCATGGAAGATCGCTGCGAATCAGCCGCTGGAACAACTGTGGATCGACAAGGGCGCCGGCGAAGCGCCACCCATCGGGACGCATCTGGTGTCGGTCACCGAGGGTTATCACTGGCATGGTATATCGAGTACGTACGCGCATCCGACTGCGGGCGAACCGCGCGAGATCATTCCGTACTTCCTCGTCCGCGACGCGGGCTCCACGAATCGTGGATGGTATGGCGGGGTGGAATTCAGTGGCCGCATCGCGATGGGGCTGAAGCGGCACGGCGATGTGCTTGACGGCGTGGTGGGGCTCAATCCCGAACCTGGCCCCTTTCGCACACGCCTGGCACCCGGTGAAACCTTCAGCACGCCAACCGTGTTCGTCGGTGCCAGCGATGGCGACGTGGACGCTACCGGCAACACGCTGCGGCGCTGGGTGCGCGAGGTTTTGAACGATCCCGCCACCTTGCACGATCCTGCTTATCCGACAGTGACCATCAACAGCTGGGGCAGTGCGATGGCGATTACTGACGCACAGGCCCGGCATATGATCGACGATGCACGCAGCCTGGGTTTCGAGATGTTCCACCTCGATGCCGGCTGGTTTCGCGCGGTCGGCGACTGGTATCCGGATCCGCAGAAATTTCCGCACGGACTTGCAGCGATTTCGGACTATGCGCACAGCCGCGGCCTGAAGTTCGGCCTCTGGGTCGATTGGGCGCAGGCGGGCACGAGCACTCAGCGCGGCGCGCTGAACGTCGCCGATCCGCATGTACGCGACTGGCTGACCACCGATCCGCCACCGGGCTGGAAACCCGCTGAGTTCAAGGGCATCACCATCGACCTGGGGGCCCCTGCTGCGCAAGCGTGGGCAACGCGTGAAGTCAATCGCATCGTGCGCGACTATCACGTCGACATGCTTGAGCACGACGGTTATGTCGTCGCCCAAGGCTGCGCCCGAACTGATCATCCGCACGCGCCAGCCGATCCAACCAGGACTCACCGCTACAGCGACGATGATTTCCTCTGGATCGACGGTTCCAATTCGACCGATGTCAGCCTGCACGCCACCCGCGCGTACTACGAGATACAGACAGGGCTGCGGCGCGCGCACCCGGGCCTGATGCTCGAAATCTGCAACGACGGCGGGCGCATGGTCGACTTCGGCAGCGCCGCGCACGGCGACTACTTTTCCATCGTGGACTCCTACGACCCGCTATCCAACCGGCAAGCGTTCTACGATGCCAGCCATGTGCTGCCCCCGGCGATGCTTGAGGCCTATGTGAAAGCCTGGCCGACGCCGCACATCGAAAATTTCCGCTACATGCTGCGCAGCGGGATGATGGGCTGGCTCACGGTGATGATCGACAGCAACAGCTGGAGTCCGCAGCAACATGCCACTGCGGCCAGGGAGATCGCGTTCTACAAATCAACCCTGCGCCCGCTGATCCGCGATGCCGACCTGTATCACGTGGGACCGCGGCCAGACGGCAAGGGCTGGGACGGACTGGAATACTTCGATGCCAGCCGGGACCGCGGCGTGCTCTACGCATTCCATGGCAGCGCGGCAACGCCGGGCGAGTTCCACTTCAACTTGCGCGGCCTGCACCGCGATCGCAGGTATCGGCTGCATTTCAGGGATCACACCTCACCCGACCGCGAAGTCGACGGGCGCGAGTTGATGCAGTCCGGCGTTGCCGTGGCGTTGCCGATGACTGATTCATCCGAACTGGTGACGATCGAGGCTTTGCGATGACCATCAGGCATCGCCTGGCGCTGGCCCTGTCGTGCGCCTGCTTCGTGTTCGCGCCGGGGCAAGCCGCCACGGCACAGGTCGAAACGAGCGCATCTGCGTCGCAGCAGCGTCGGCCCGGCAAGCTGGTAACCCAGCCCGCAGTGGCCGTCGCAGCGGCCGCCGCGTACCTGAATCCGAACCCGGCATTGCAGGCGATGGTGCGTTCGGCCCTGCTCAACACCGGCACCCAGATCCTGGCGGCGGATGACGGCACCGCCTACGTGAAGACCGGCGACATCCCTGCCGAATGGCTGCGCGATTCCAGCGTCCAGGTCGAGGCAACCTATCTGGACTACGCCCACGATCCGCAGGTCCGTGCGCTGTTCAAGGCAGTGATCCAGCGGCAGGCCAAGTACCTGATCGTCGATCCGTACGCGAACGCGTTCAAGCAGGACTACACGGTGTGGGAGCGCAAGTTCGAACTCGACTCGCTGTGCTATCCGGTCCTGCTTGCATGGAAGTACTACCAGGTAACCGGCGATGCGTCGGTGTTCACCCCCGAGGTCAAAAAGGCCTTCCTGCGCGTGCTCGACGTCATGCAGATCGAGCAGCATCACCGGCGCCGTAGCAGTTACCGCTTCAAGTCCGATACCGAGGAGGCGGGGGTCAATCCGGTGGCCTATACCGGCATGATCTGGACCGGCTTTCGCCCTTCGGACGATCCCTGCGTCTACAACTACATGGTCCCCGACGAAATGATGGCGGTGCAGGCCTTGTCGGCGCTGCGGGATATTGCCGTGGTCTATCACGACCCGCGAATGGCAGCGCGTGCCGAGAAACTGCGCCAGCAAGTGCATGCGGGCATCCAGAAATACGGCATCGTGAAGGGTCCTGACAGCAAGCCGATTTATGCCTACGAGGTCGACGGGCTCGGTCACGCGAACCTGATGGACGATGCAAACATCCCGAACCTGCTGGCCGCGCCGTATATCGGTTACGTCCGTATTGACGATCCGATCTACCAGAACACGCGGCATTTCGTACTTTCCCAAGCCAACCCGTTTTACTACTCGGGCCCGCTGGCCTCGGGACTCGGCAGCCCGCACACGCCGCCGGGCATGATCTGGCCACTGGGCTTGCTCGCCGAAGGATTCACCACGAACGACCCAGCCGGGCAGCAGCGCGTGCTGACCATGCTGCTGGCCAGCGATTCGGGTGATCACCGACTGCACGAATCCTTCGACCCTCACGATCCCACGAAATTCACCCGTGCGGATTTCGGCTGGCCCAATGCATTCTTCACCGAATACATCGCGAAGCTGCACGGCGCCCTGGCGCATCCCACACCGAGTATGGCGGGCCTGCACTTTGACGCGGCGCCCGCGCTCTGACACGCGGGCGAATCTTGCGGGCCACGCGGGCTCGCGCGCAGTATGGGAATCAACGGGCAAGACAGGAAATCGACGGATGGCGGGTAATTCCAGTTTCACCTTCAAGGGATCGCACAGCGGCAATCAGACGGGCTTTCCGGTGAGTTCCGGCGTGACCGGTTCAATCGGTTACTCCGTCGCCGGGGTGGGAACCACACGTTCGACGATGCTGCCTCCGGTGGCGCCGACGCTGCGATCGTTCGATCTCTTCCCGACCCGCATCTGGCAGGCGCAGATGCCCGCGCTGACAGCACAACTGGAGGAATGGGTAGCTGCCGTGCTGGCGCTGCGCGCTGCCAGCCCACGGCCGGCAGGGCGTACCAACCGCCAGGGCTGGAACAGCGAGGACATGGCGGTGCTGGAGCAACCCATCTTTGCACCGCTGCTGCAGGCGATACGTTTGGGTTGCATCAGCGCGCTGGGCGAAATGGGTGTGCGCGATAGCACGTTCCAGCTCCAATCATGGATCAACCTGCATGACCGCGGCGGCTTCAACTTTCTGCATGTGCACGAGGGTTGTCTGCTGTCGGGTTGCTTCTACCTGAAAGTGCCGGCGGGCTCCGGCAAGCTGGTGTTCCGTGACCCGCGACCCGGTGTCATTCATGGCTACGTGAAAGGTGCGGTACCGAACGGCTACAGCGATATCCAGCTGACCCCCGATGCCGGCTTGCTGGTTCTCTTCCCAAGCTGGATGGAACACTTCGTGGAACCCCACGACAGCGATGAGCCACGCATCTCGATCTCCTTCAATGCTGTGACTGCGTAGGTCAGGCACACCAAGCTACTAGCGATCCGGCACCACATCGAAGGCCACCGTAAGCCGTGTCTGGCCGCCTGAAAAAGGCACGGTGCCGTGCCAGAAATAGGACGGAAACAGCACCAGCATGCCGGTCTCGGGACGTATCACGTGCTCTGCCGGCAAGCTCGGTGTCGTGGCGACGCTGGGTTCGCCGAACGTGAGGACGCCGTCCTGGCTACGCTGATCAGCCATGCTGTCAGGCAATTCGATGTAGCAGGCCGAGGAAATCCATCCGCGTGGATGCACGTGATTGGTGTGAAAGCCGGATGTGCGCAGCCGTACCGACCAGCTGCCATTGAAGCGCCAGCTCCCCTGGTTGCGTCGGCGCAACGGGTCGTTGCCGTGGCCCATCTGCTCCAGATAGTGCCGGATAGGCGCTTCGAAGGCCTGGAACAAGGCCTGGATCACCGGATCGGTACTGCGCGTCAGCTCTTCAGTGGTCTCCGTACCATGGCGTAAGGATTGAAACAGCAGCGGATGGTTGTGGGCGCTGTGCAGAAGATCGAGACTGTTCTTCACGTCAGCGAAAAAACTGCTCAGATCCGACCATCGCGACGGCACTTCGAGTTGCTGCGGCACGACCAATCGCTGGTAGTCACATAACTCGTGGTAACGCGCATCGCCCAGCAGGCGCCAGGCCGTAGTCTGCAGTGCGATGAGATATTGGTCGTCGGGAGTGATCGCCAGCAACGCATCACAATGAGGTAACGCGCCGGCAGCGTCGCCGATACCGAGCTGGGCTGCGAGCAGGAGCTTGCGTGCCCCCATGTCGGTCGGCATGGCACACAAGGCGCGCTCGGCCAGACCCAGTGCAGCTGAGGGATCGAATTCCAGCGCAGCCAAGCCAGCGCGCACCAGCAACGCCGGCTGAGCGCTCGAACGCGAAGCCTGCACAGCGAGACAGGCGTATGCGCTACGCGCATCCCCTGCCCCCTGCAGAATGGCCGCCTTCGCCGCCCACAGGGCATCGTCGTTGGCAAACGTCTGCAAGGCCTGATCCATCGCGGCGGTAGCCTGCATGCTGTCGCCAGTACGCATCCATACGAGCCGCGCAAGATGGTTGTGCGCGTCCAGCAGGCGCGGCTCCAGCCGCAGGCAGGCATGCAACGCCGTCTCGGCCTGATCGAAGTCGCCGAGCGCGATCAAGCTGCGGGCGTGGGTGTAATGCAGCATCGCGTCCGGTTGTCCCTGTGCCAGCGCCTGGCGGGCGACCCGCTCCGCTTCGGCAGGCTGGTTCGCTGCACCCAGGGCCATCGCCAAGGCATGAGCAGCGAGAGGATGCCCAGGCGAGGCCGCCACCGCCTGGCGGAACGTGGCCACGGCTTCGCCCTGACGTCCGAGCGCTGCCAAACCGGCGACATGCTGCGCAATCAATTCCGCGTCCGCATGACCGCTGGCGCAAAAGCGGGCAGTCACCTCAACCGCCTGGGCCGGGCGCTGCGTGTCGTTGTAGTAGCGAGCAAGCACCAATGCCGCGCGTGGGTAAGGCGGCGCTCCCACACAGGCGCGCTGCAACAGGGGCTCGGCTTCGCCGGCCCGACCGCTGTTGAGCAGAAGTTCGCCGAGGGTTGCCAGCGTGGGAGTCCAACCAGGATCGAGCGCCAGCGCTTCGCGCAAGGTGGCTTCCGCAACGGCAACATCCCCAAGCGCCTGCTTGGCACCGCCGAGCAGTCGTCGCGCTTCGGCGAACTGCGGGTTTTCGCTTACGACAGCTTCGAGTTGCTCATGTGCAAGCCGGAAATTCCCGGCCTGCAGCAACATGCTGATGCGCCGCAGGGATTCAATGACAGCGGACGAAATCATGGGTATCCAACGGCAAACTGGCTTGATTGATTCATCGTCAAAACGACTCGCCACCTGCATCCGAGCATTGAATCAGTTGGCGAGCAAGAGACCGGAAGGACTTCCTTGAATCTCCGGTTTACAGCCACCGGCATGAGCAGCAAGACGCTGACTATTCTAGACATGCGAGATCGATATTTGCCTGCAGATTTCCCGCTCATTGAAGGTTGACGCGTGGAATGCGCCACTGGGGTAAATGATGATACTGAGGCACGAATTTAGCGCGCCAGGCGGCCAAACGAAACGGCCCGGATCGTCGAGGGAAACGATCCGGGCCGCCCAATACTGCAAGCTAAGCAGGCATAAGACCTAGAAATTATATTTCGCCTGCAAATTCACTTCACGCCCCTCGATGGAGCGAGCCATGATGACGCCGCCGATGCCGGTATTGACACCAAAGACCCGCGAATTGCCCTCGGTCAGGCCGATCTGGTTGGTCAGATTGGTTCCGCGCAGGGTGAACTGCCAATTTTGGTCATAGTTGGCGACAATACCTGCGTCCAGGGTGTAGTACGTGCCCAACGGCTGCAACCCGGATTGATCTTCATAGCGCTGGCCAACGTGGGTATACGTGACATATGGGGTGATGTCTCCCCAGCTCGTTACGATCCGGTAACTCGGCGTAAACATGTAACGCACTTTGGGTTGCCGTTGCAGAGGCTCGCCGTCGAGGCCGACACATTCCACACCGCCATTGATATCGGTATATTGCGCACAGCCGTTGTAATTCGTGTAATGGCCGTCCATATAATCGCCGACCAACGCGAATTTCAGGTTTTCAATCGGTGACCAGGTGGCGTTCAGATTCAAACCCTTGGTCGATGATCCGTAATTGGAGATCGCGCCGATCGGAACGCCAGCCCCGTTGGTTTCCTGGTACTGCAGGCCGGTAAATTTCCTGAAGTAAACGCTGGCATCAACGTAAAGGAAAGACGTCTGGTATTTGAAGCCGCTTTCCAGGTTGCGGATTTTCTCCATCGGCGAGAAATTGCCTCCGGTTCCACGAATGCCATTGTCGAAGTCATCAAAATGGCCACCCGTGTTGGCGCGGGCGTACACGCTCATGTTGTCGGCCAGCTCATAGTTCGCGCCGACCGTGAACGACGGATGGGTCTTGTTGTAGTCAAGATTGGTAAACGTGCCATTGCAGATCTGGACTTTATTGTCGTACAGGGTATTCGGATTACCGTCCAGGTCGACGGTCGTGAAATTGCAGGTGTTTTGCGTCGCATGAATGTTTTCAATCCGCGCGGAAGCATCCAGCAGCCAGGGACCGGTCTTCCAGGAATCCGACAGATAGAACGCCTGGTTGGTTGCGACACCGTTTTCGGAAGTATCGAAATTGTCGTTGAAGTCGGTGAAGCCCTGCGGGTTGGTGACGTAGAGGGTCTTCCCATTCTGGACATAGCTCACCGTGATCGGCTTGGCGTTGTTCGTGTTGGTCATCAGCATCTGGTTGCCGAGCGACCAGTTGTCGTTGTCGGTCGAGCGCGCGAAGTAGTATCCGGCGGTCAGGGTATTGCCGTCGAACAGCTCCTTGCTGATCCGGAAATCGTTGTTGAAGGTATGCAGCTCCTTCTGGATGTACCACCAACCCTGGTGGATGACGCTTTGATTGAGCGGCACCGCCCCGCCGCCGACATAGTTGGCCTGGACGTTGGTGCCGGCCGGTAGACCCAGGTTGTCGCTATCCACCGCCTTGCCGCCACTGCTGCAAAAGCCGGCAGGCTGGGCTATGTTGCAGCCGTAGAGGTAGTAACTCAGCGGCTTCGGGTTGGGACCTGAAAACAGCGCGTTGGTATTGAGCTGTCCACCGCCCACGACAAAGTGATCGTCCACCTTCCAGCCGTCGCCCAGATCGGCGCTGTAAGTGCCACCGAAGTAATTGAGCTTGCCGCCACGGCCGTTGGCAAGATTCGCGTTCAACATGTTGCCATAAGGCCCCGGCACCTGGACGTGCTGAATCGCATCGCTGTAGTAGGTACCGGTCAGCGCATTGATGCCGGGAAAGCTGGAATAGCTCGAACCACTGCCCTGGATCAGCGCGGTCGGGGTGATGTACTGGTTCTTGTCATCGAGCGCGCGCGCCCAGAACATGAGGGTACCGTTGTCCAGGTCGTGGGTCACGGTCGCGGTCAACTGACCGCCATTATCGGAGGTATATTGCGGATCGCGTACGCCGTCGGACTTGCGGTAGAAACCGCCGATGCTGCCGTACCAGTTTTCCGCGATGGGGAAGCCGTAAAAGCCATCCACGCGATACAAGCCCTCAGAACCGTAAGTCACGCCGATATCGCCCGACGGCACCTCCGTGCCCTGGCGCAGGATGAAGTTTGCCGTGGCGCCCATCTGGCCAGGACCAAAGATGGCGCCAGGACCACCCTGCACGATCTCGACGCGCTGGATCGTGTCATCGAGACGGAACAGCGAGCTGCTGTCCATGAAAGACAGCGACGGCAGGCCATACAGCGGGGTGCCGTTGACCATCATGGTAAAGAACGGGGCATCGCCGCCGCCCGGAAAGCCGGCGATCTCGATGTTGGCGCCCGTCTGGCCGCCGCTGGATTCCGGCCAGATTCCCGGTGAGATCTTGAGCAGATCGGCGGTGCTCTTCGGATTGGCGTCCGTGATCTGCTGAAGGTCGGCGGTGACTACGTTGTAACTCGCGTCAATTTTCTTGACGCCGCCCGCATTGGCGGTCACGACGACAGCCTGCAGGGATTTGGTTTCTTTGAGCCCGGTAGTGGGCTGTTTTTGGGCGGCAGGCGCAGCATTGGTCTGGGTGTCGGCCTGCGCCGTCGGTGCAGATGCATCCTGGCCGGCTGCCCAGACCATCTGCGGGAGCGCCGCCATGATCGCAGTCACCAGTGCCAGTCTGACTAGTTCGGGGTGATTCATTGGTACTCCCTCCTCAAGGTGGTGTTGGAACACCGGTTTCGACGCAACGTTGTTTTCGTTCTGATTTATCAATTGATGACACGGCGATAGCGCTGATCTCAGTCCGGCCCGACAAAGTGCTCCAGCCTGAATGACGCCAGATCGGGCAGTACTGCATCCGCCTCCCCCAATATCCGTACATCGCCGATGCCCAGGGCCGCCATGCCCGCAGACTTGATTGCCGCTATGCCAGCTTGCGCGTCTTCGATACCGAGACAGTCGGCAACGTCGACACCCAGCGCCGCGGCGGCGCGCTGGAAAATTTCCGGATCGGGCTTCGCCCGCGCAATCGTCGAGGCGTCGACGATGTGATCGAAAAATTCACCGATACCCATGCGCTCAACGAGCTCGCCGGCGCTGCGGCTAGCCGATGCCAGGGCGATCTTCAAACCGGCCTCGCGCGCGGCCTTCAGCGTTGCCAGCGCGCCCGGGAGAAGATCACGGGCCGAAAATGTCTCGATGGCCTTCCGGTAATACGCGTTCTTTCGATCGGCAAGTTGCTGCTTCTGTCCGCGCGTGTATCCGGCAGCGGCTTCACCGAGAACGATTTCAAGCGAGGCCGCGCGATCAACGCCCTTGAGCTTCTCGCCGACACCCTCGTTCCACGGCAGACCGATCTCGTCCGTTAGACGTTTCCAGGCGGCATGATGCAGATGTGCGGTATCGGCCAGCACACCGTCGAGATCGAAGATCAATGCCTGGAATGCGCGTGGAAACACCACGGCGGCACGTTGCGGCGCAGCGACGGGATACATGTGCCTGTCCAGCGCCTGCGACTGCGTGGCGCCTTCCGTCAGCAACAGCGGCTTGCCGGCATGCACGATGCTCAGCGGCGCGCCGCTGGTCAGGGTGTAACGGACCGTTTGCGCATCGACGGCAACGGTGATGTTTCGGTTCTTCCAGGCCACGCCGTAGCGGTATCCACGCCATCCTGGTGGCAGGATCGGATCGAACCCGATGCAGCCAGCCGCAATGCGCAGGCCACCGAATCCCCACGCAAGGGCCAGCCAGCTTCCCGCCATCGCTGCCATGTGTGCCCCGTGGCTGGTGTTCGCGTGCAGATCGTCGAGGTCGACACGCAGGGCCTCCATGAAATAGTCACGCGCCTTCTCGGCGTAACCGATTTCCGTGGCGAGTACTGCGAAGGTGGACGCAGACAACGTCGAATCGTGAACCGTGATCGCCTCGTAATAGTCGAAGCTGCGCCGCTTGGTGGCACGATCGACGTTGTCGCCGGCGAGTACCAGCGCCAGCACCGCATCCGCCTGCTTGCACACCTGGTGCCGGTACAACGTCAGTGGATGGTGATACATCAGCAGGGGATATTTTTCCGGCGGAGTGCCGGCGAAATCCCAGCGCGGCTTGTCCAGAAAGGTATCGTCCTGCGCAACGATGCCCAGGCGCTCGTCATACGGCAGATACATCGCATCGGCTGCGCGCGACCAGTCGGTAACTTCAGACTCTGACAATTCCAGTTTCTTCTGGAGCGCGGCAAAAGTCGCCGGCGAGCTCTCGGCCAGCTCGCGCAACACTTCGACCGCATAACGCAGATGCTCCTGCGCCATCCGGTTGGTGTAGTAGTTGTTGTCGACCAGCGCGGTGTATTCGTCCGGCCCGGTCACGTCATTGATGCAGAACGCACCGGCGCGGCGCTGATTGAAATGCCCGACCTGCAGCCAGATGCGTGCGGTCTCGATCAGCATCTCCGCGCCACCCTCGGCGAGGAAGGCCCGATCGTCACTTGCCTCGACATAGAGCTTGATCGCGAAAGCGATCGCGGCGTTGATGTGATATTGCGCTGACCCGCTCGGGTAATGTGCCGAGCATTCGTCACCGCCGATCGTGCGCCATGGATACAGCGCACCACGCGCATGATTCATCTCGCGGGCGTGGGCGCGCGCCTGATCGAGCGTGTGCAGGCGAAAGAGGAGGCTCGGCTTTACCAGCGCCGGCGCGGTGAGCGCGAGCGCTGGCAGCACGAAGGTCTCCGAATCCCAGAACACATGACCTTCGTAGCCCTCCCCGGTCAGGCCCTTCGCGGCGATGCCGCCATATCCATCGCGCGCCGCGGACTGAAAAATGTGGAACAGGTTGAACTTCAGTGCCTGTTCGCTGCGCCGGTCGTGGTCGATCGAAAGGCTGGCGCGTTCCCAGAAGACGGCACAATCGCGCGCCTGGACCTGCAGCAGTGCGTCGAAGCCCTCGTCGATGGCGCTGGCAAGCTCGGCCGCGGCACGCACATGCAGGGCGTCGTCGGATATCTCCTGTTCCGGCTGGCTCCACGCATACGCGACGAACTTCTCGATCACCACCGAATCGCCTGCAGCGAGGTGCCCGTCATAGCACTGCTGCACGCATCCAGCGTCCGCGGCGGCGCTGGAAAAGGCGAGCCCGCTGACCCGGTGGCGCTGCATGCAGACCACGCCAATCGCACTTTCACCGGTGCGTTGTGCAAGCCATGCTTCGTCTTCCGTGGCGAAGGTATGTGATACGTGCAGGGCCAGACCGCTGCCGGCGCCAAAGCGCGGATCGTCGCCCTGCGCCGCGGCGGCCCGGTTGCCGGATATTGATGACTCGAATGCCACCGGCCCGGCATAGTCGACTGAGCGCAGGCGCATGCGGATGAAAAGGAGACCTGAGTGCGCGATCGGCACGATGCGCTCTGTCTCGAGCTCGAACGTATGCCCTTGCGCGGTGCGCCAGCGCAGACAGCGGGAGAGCTTTCCTTCATGCAGATCGAGCACTCGCTTGAACGCAAGTATTTCGCCTTGTGTCGGATCGATGTGCAGATCGCCCAGACGAATGCGTACAGCCGTCGCTTCGGCGACGGGCAGGCGCGTGTCCGTGTTACGTGCGAAACCGAAGTGGCGTTCGTGATAATGGATGGGCGCACGTTCCCACACGCCGGCGAGAAAGCTCCCCTGGCTTGCGCTGGGAGATTCCTCAAAGCCACCGCGTACACCGAGCGCCCCATTGGCCAGCGCGAACAGGGTCTCATCGCGCGCGGCGTGGGCAGGCTGCCATTGCGACTGACTCAGTCGCCATGTCTCGGCATCTGCAACTGGCGTATCGAACCCGTCGGGATGCGCCGCTTCCCCTGCGAAGTCGACACGTCGGGCGACCTCCGGCCTCGTGTGTGGATGATCGCCGCTCATGGGAACCGGCGAACCCGGCCGCTTGCCGCCCGTGACAACGCCCTGGGTCGGAATGGCCATGTGCGATCTCGAATGATGGATTTTCCCGATGACAAGCATCCCCTCCCGACTGGCACTCGCATGGATAGCAGTGTTTCGACCCGCCCCCTGACAGATCTGGGTGCGAACCTAACAGCAAATGTTATCGGTATCAAGATACCGATAACATTTGCTGCGGATGCACATCCTTTCCTCGCTGCAGGCAGCCGTCCTCCCCATGACCTGCGCACTACGCGGCGTACGATCAGGCAGAAACAGTCGGGCGGATGTCGCGTCGTGATGACCGCGAGCTCACCGAGCACATTCAAAGTACGAGGCGCTTTCGGGGACGGGATTGACACTAAGGCACAGCGACCAGACCGCGGCCGCTGCGGCAGCCCTGATCGATGAAGATGGCTTGCTACGGCCGTTTCGCCCGCGTGACAGGATGCCCAGCCGCATCAGGACAACCTGCCGCTGGGGTCTACGTCGCGCGGACGATCAGACTGACTGGCAGGATCTCCGACTCGACCGGCTCATCCCGGATCAACGCCAGCACCTTGCGCGCCAGCAGGATGCCGCCCTCCTGCCAGTCCTGCCGTACCGAACTGAGCGGCGGCAGAAAGCTTGCTCCCAGCGGCATATCGTCGTAGCCCACGACCGAGACATCGCCCGGCACGGAACGACCCATTTCCTGGATGCCGCGGATTGCACCCATCGCCAGCAAGTCACTGCAGGCGAAGATGGCATCGAAATCGACCCAGCGCGCATGCAGGGAGCGCACCGCATCGGTCCCGGAGTCCGGGGTGAACTCATCGCGCCGCATCAGCAGGGGCTTG
>Ga0302314_10010345_pt1 | contig 16340 bp, 13 predicted proteins | sample III_Palsa_N2_3_FD_200533 | JGI IMG/M metagenome (GOLD analysis project Ga0302314, IMG submission 200533) | Peat permafrost microbial communities from Stordalen Mire near Abisko, Sweden - III_Palsa_N2_3 | ecosystem: Environmental > Terrestrial > Soil > Palsa > Peat permafrost | place: Sweden... | reverse complement strand
GCACCAGATCCCGAAGAAGATCTACAAGGGTGCTTGCACCACCAGCTGACCGACGACGGCGTCGACAACGAAACCGGCTCGAGCTGATCGACCGATGAGCAGGCGCTATCACCTGACCACCTTCGGGTGCCAGATGAACGAGCACGACTCCGAGCGGATCAAGGGCATGCTTGATTCGCTCGGTTACTCCGAGGCAACCGAACAGGCCGACGCGGACCTGATTCTGTTCAACACGTGCTCGATCCGCGAGACCGCCGACAGTCGCTTCGTCGCGCGACTGGGTGAGGCCAAGCGGCTCAAGCGCCTGGATCCCGAGCGGGTGATCGGCGTCGGCGGCTGCTGGGCGCAGTCGGTCAAGGAGGAGGTGTTCGCCCGCTTCCCGTTCGTCGACGTCGCGTTCGGGCCCGGACAGGTGCACCGCCTGGCCGAGTTTTTGACCAGCGACTCGATCACCGCGCAGGGGTTCTTCGAGTTCGAGGGCTTCACCGGCCATCTCCCGGCCAAGCGCGCCCGTGCATTCCAGGGCTGGGTGCAGATCTCCGTCGGCTGCAATTCGGTCTGCTCCTACTGCATCGTCCCCTCAACCCGCGGGCGCGAGGTCAGCCGGCCGTGGGCCGAGCTGGTCGACGAGGTCCGCGGGCTGGCGAGCGACGGCGTCCGCGAGATCACCTTGCTGGGCCAAAACGTCAACTCCTACGGGCGCGATCTGCCCACCGACCGACGGATCACGTTCGCGCAGCTGCTGACCGAGCTCGACGCGGTCGATGGCGTCGACCGGATCCGATACACCAGCCCGCACCCCAAGGACATGCACGAGGATGTGATCCGGGCACATGCCGAGCTTCCGTCGCTGTGCGAGCACATCCACCTGCCGCTGCAGTCGGGGTCGACGCCGGTGCTCAAGCGGATGCGGCGCACCTACAGCCGCGAGCGCTACCTTGACCGGGTCGCGTTGATCCGTGAGCACGTGCCGGACTGCGCGCTGACGACCGACATCATCGTCGGCTTCCCAGGCGAGACCGACCAGGACTTCGAGCGGACCCTGTCGGTCTGCGAGCAGGTCGGCTACGACGCTGCGTTCACGTTCATCTACTCGCCCCGGCGTGAGACCGAGGCCGCCGAGATGGCCGGACAGGTCCCGCACGAGCTCAAGGTGGCGCGCATGGAGCGGCTGGTCGAGGTCGTTCAACGCCGGGCCCGTGAACGCGCGCAGCGGTTCGTCGGCCGCACCGTCGAGGTGCTCGTCGAGGGCCCGTCACGGACGGATCCCAGCCGCCTGCGCGGTCGCTCACGCCACAACAAGGTCGTCAACTTCGAGGGCCTCGGGCAGCCCGGGGACATCGCGCAGGTGCAGATCACCGCCGCGACCAGCCAGTCGCTGATGGGCGAGGCCTCGCTGCTGTCGCATCGCGGCTGACGCTGGTCGGGGCGTCAGGGCTCGTCCGCCGCGGGCTCGTCCGCCGCACAGCGAAAGCCGAGGTGGCCGCTGCCGGCGTCCGGCGTGTTGGCGGTACGTGCCGAGACGCGGTAGCGATTGCAGTAGGAGGCGTGGCAGAGGTAGGAGCCGCCGCGCATGACGCGCTCGGTTCCGTGCTCTGGGCCTGCCGGGTCATACCGGGTGTCCGCCCGCTCGGGGACGTGCCAATCGACGCTGAACCGGTCCGCGCACCATTCCCAGACGTTGCCGCAGACGTTGTACAAGCCGAGCCCGTTCGGGCGATGGGCATCGACCGCAACCGTGCCGGTGAACCCGGAACCGAGCTCGTGGTGGGTCGGGAACCGCCCGCGCCACGTGTTGCAGCGCAGGTCACCGCCGGGGGCAAGCTCATCACCCCACGGCAGCGATCGCCCGACCAGACCGCCGCGCGCGGCCTTCTCCCATTCGGCCTCGGTCGGCAGTCGCTTTCCCGCCCAGCGCGCGTACGCGGTCGCGTCGGCCCAGGACACGTGCACGACGGGGTGGTCGCCGCGGCCGGTGACCTCGGAGCCGGGACCCTCGGGATGGCGCCAGTCGGCGCCGCGAACGCCCCGCCACCAGGGTGCGTCGGGCAGACCTGCTGGGATCATCGCGGCGCGCGCCCGCCGGCCGAGGAATCGCTCGAACACGAACGACCAGCCGAACCGCTCGGCCTCGGTCACGTAGCCGGTCTGCCCGACGAAGCCGGCAAACTGGTCGTTCGAGACCGCCGTGGCGTCGATCCGGTAGGCCGACAGCGTGACCTCACGCACCGGACCCTCGCCTTCTCCCGGGACCGCGTCCGGGCCGTCGCTGCCCATCAGGAACGGACCTGACGCCACCGCGACCATTCCGCGCACGACCTCGCTCGGGTCCCGGATTGCGACCTGCAGCGAGGGCGGCACGGGCTTGGTCGCGGAGCTTCGCGATGGTCCACAGCAAGCAGGCATCCGCATTAAGCCTATTAAGTCGACTGACTTACGGTAGTATCGCCGCCCGCGTCGGCGAACCCCCCTCGCCACTCGCTGCCCGATCACGACCCACGCCAGCCCTCGACCCTTGAGGTGTTTTCGCATGGTCAAGCGTCCCAACGTCGTGCTGATCCTCGCCGACGACCTCGGCTACTCGGATGTCGGCTGCTACGGCGGCGAGATACGGACCCATAACATCGACCGCCTCGGACGCAGCGGGGTCCGCTTCAGCCAGTTCTTCAACACCGCCCGCTGCAGCCCGTCGCGGGCATCGCTGCTGACCGGCCTGCATCCCCATCAGACGGGGATCGGGATCCTGACCGACGACGACGGCCCCGGCGGCTACCGGGGGTCGCTCAACGACCGCTGCGCGACGCTCGCCGAACTGCTGCGCGGCGACGGCTACGCCACCGGGATGTCGGGCAAATGGCATCTGAGCGCCAACGCGACCGAGCCGAGCGACTCGTGGCCGACCCGCCGCGGCTTCGAGCACTTCTTCGGGACGCTGTCGGGCTGCGGCAGCTACTACCAGCCCTCGACGCTGCACCGCGGCGAGCAGGACGCGTCGGCGGAGGCCGACGACCCAACGTTCCTGTACACGCAGGCGATCGCCGACGACGCCGTCGGCTTCATCCGTGACAGCGCCGCTTCCGGCCGGCCGTTCTTCTCCTACGTCGCGTTCACCGCGCCGCACTGGCCGCTGCATGCCCCTGAGACCGATATCGCCGAGTACGACGGTGTCTTCGAGGCGGGATGGGATCGGCTGCGTGAGCAACGGCTCGAGCGTCAGAAGGCCGAGGGGCTGGTCGACGTCGACGCGCGCCTGAGTGCCCGGGACCCCGACGTGCCCGCCTGGGACGACGTCTCAGACCAGGAGTGGTGGACGCGCCGAATGCGGGTCTACGCCGCCCAGGTCGACCGGATGGACCGCGGGATCGGCGCGGTCCTCGCCGAGCTCGAACGCTTGGCGCTGCTCGACGACACGGTCATCGTGTTCTTGTCCGACAACGGCGCCTGCGCCGAGGAACTGCCGATCGGCGACCCCGAGCGCTTCGCGTCGCGGCGCGCGATCATCCCCGGCCAGACGCGTGATGGCCGGCCGATCGCGCTCGGCAACCGGCCCGAGATCGTGCCCGGCGCCGAGGACACCTACTCCAGCTATGGGCGCGCCTGGGCGAATCTGTCCAACACGCCGTTTCGGCTGTACAAACGCTGGGTGCACGAGGGCGGGATCGCCTCGCCGTTGATCGTCCACTGGCCGGCCGGCGAACTCGCCGACGGGGCGGTCATCGGCGCGCCGTTCCAGCTGACCGACTTCGTCCCGACGATCCTTGAGATCACCGGCGCTCCGTACGCGGGCCCGGCGGAGCGCGAGCTGCCGGCGCTCGAAGGCCGATCGATGCTCGGCCTGTTGCGGGGGGACGACGATGACCGGGCCGACGTCACGCTGTACTGGGAGCACATCGGCAACAGCTCGGTGCGCCGCGGGCGATGGAAGCTCGTGCGCGAGTACCAGGGACCATGGGAGCTGTACGACCTGGAGGAGAGCCGGACCGAGGAGCACGACCTGGCCGGCGAGCGCGACCGACTCGTCGCCGAGCTGGCCGCCGCCTGGGACGCGTGGGCCGACCGCGTCGGCGTGATCCCACGTGAGCGGATCCTCCGCCTCTATGAACGTCGAGACGGGCAGCCCGAGGGCTCGCTGGTCTCGCAAGACACCTGGAGCGCACGATGACGATCATTGACCTGTCCGAATCCAGCCTGATCACGCGCCGCTCGATGCTTGGGGCGTCCGCGGCCGCCACCGCGGCGTTTTTGGCGGCCTGCTCGTCGGCCGCCAAATCAGGCTCCGGTGGCTCCGGTGGCTCGAAGTCGACGAGTTTGATCGTCGGCACGACGACCGACTTCGATCCGCCCGACATCCTGCGCGCCGGGACCAACACGACGACGTTGGGGCTGATCTTCGACTCGATGGCGGTGCTCGACCCGTCGACGCTCCAGGTGCAGCCGAGCGTCGCGACCAGCTGGAGTTGGAATGCCGACAAGACCGAGCTGACCGTGAACCTCCGCTCCGACGTCAAGTATCACACCGGCCGCGCGTTCGGACCCAAGGACGCGATCTACTCGATCAAGGCTGTTCAGGGCCCGACGGCGGGAGCGCAGATCGCGGGCGTCGCGAGCCTGATCAAGTCGATGTCGGTCAGCGGCCCCCACCAGATCAAGCTGACGCTGGACCGCCCGGTCGGTAGCTTCCTCGACCTGCTGGTGATGACGCCGCTGGTCGACTCGGCGACGTTCAAGGGGCTGTTCAGCGGCAAGCAGGTGATCGGGACCGGACCGTTCGTATTCGGCACCTGGACGCCGGGCACGTCGATCACCCTGAGTCGCAACCCGCATTACTGGCAGTCGGGGCTGCCGCATCTGAACAAGGTCACGGTCCGGATCTTCGGCTCCGAGCAGGCGCTCGTCTCAGCGCTGCGCGCCAACGAGATCGGGCTCGCGTGGAACCTCGTCCCGTCCGACGCGACGCTGCTGGCCAAGGGCAACGCGTACCCGAGCGTGACCACCGCGCCGCTGTTCTCGGAGTGGTACGTCGGCGCGAACGTCAAGTCGCCACCGTTCAACAACCTCCAGGTCCGCCAGGCGGTCGCCTACGCGCTCGACCGTGACCGGATCGTCAAGCAGGCGTTCGCCGGGTTCGGCACCGCCTCCGCCTGCCCGTGGCCGACCACGCTGGCCGGCTTGAGCGGATCTGACGATACGTACTACACCTACGACCCCGACAAGGCCAAGGCGCTGCTCAAGCAGGGCGGCGGCGCGCCGTCGCAGACCTTCTCGGTCGTGATCGGCGCCGGCAACGCGATCGCCGAGTCGATCCTCGACATCGTGCAGTTCAACCTGTCGGCGATCGGCCTCAAGGTCAAGGCCCAGCAGGTCCAGAACACCGCCTTCCAGCAGCAGCTGCAGAAGGCCAGCATCCCGGGCCTGTGGATCAACGCGGTCGGGCAGGTCGACCTGTCGATCGGGGCGGTGCTGCTCGGCAACGCGCCGTTCAAGATCACCGAGAACACCTCGAACGTGACCGACCCGCACTACGTCGCGCTGGCCAAGCAGCTGATCTACGCCTCGTCGAGCTCGGAGATCGCGTCCGCCACCAGAGGGGTGACCGACTACATCCTGCAGCAGGCGTGGCACATGACCGTCGGCCACGTGCCGACGACGGCCGCCGCCCAGCCGAGCCTGTCGGGCGTCACCGTGAACGCCGGCCTGTCGCTGCAATTGGCGTCCGCCAAGCTCAGCTAGAGCGATGCCGTATTTGGTCCGACGGCTGATCGGCGCGATCGCGCTGCTGTTCGTCGCCTCGATCGTGATCTTCGCGCTGCTGCACCTCGCGCCGGGCAGTCCGGCGACCGTGCTCGCCGGCCAGGACGCCTCGCCCGCCCAGGTCGCGGCGATCGCCCATGCGCTGCACCTCGATCAGGCGCTGCCGCTGCAGTACTGGCATTGGCTGACGGGCGTGCTCGGCGGCCATCTCGGCGAGTCCTACGTGCTCAAGCGCCCGATCGGGACCCTGATCGCCCAGCGGCTCGGCAGCACCCTGCAGCTGATGATCGCCGCGACGATCGTGATGTCGGTGCTCGGGGTCGCGCTCGGGGTGGCGTCGGCCAGCTCGCGGCACCGGCTGGTCCGCGAGGCCGTCGACGCGGTCTCGACCGTGTTCCTGTCGGCACCACCGTTCGTCAGCGCCGTGATCTTCGTGTTCGTGTTCGCGATCACGTGGAAACTGCTGCCGGCCGGGGGACAGGCCAACTTCCTCTCGGACCCGTCGTTCAGCATCCAGTATCTGGCGATGCCCGCGGTCGCCGTGGCATTGCCGGGGTCGGCGGTGATCGCGCGGCTGTTGGCGACCGAGATGCGCAGGACCAGTGAGCAGGAGTTCGTCCGCACGGCCGTCGCCAAGGGCGCGCGCCGGTCGCGCGTGGTGTTGCGCCATGTGCTGCCCAACAGTCTCGGGCCGGCGGCGGTCGAGCTCGGCATTCGCGTCGGGGAGATGTTTGCCGGGGCGGTCGTCGTCGAGTCGCTGTTTGCGCGTTCGGGGATCGGGTCGCTGTTGGTCACCGCCGTGCAGGACCGCGACTACCTGCTGGCCGACGACCTGCTGCTGCTGTCGGTCGCGTTCGCGATCGGGATGCAGCTCTTGACCGAGCTCGGGATGTCCCGGCTGGACCGCCGGCTGACGCTCGAGGGCAGCCTCTCGTGAGCTCGCTCGCGCTCGATCCCGCGGTCGGCCGCGCCGCCGCGCGGCGGCGGCCGGGCCGCGGACCGCTGCAGGGACTGCGGACGCCGCGTGGGATCGCCGGGCTGGCGATCGTTTCGGTGGTGCTCGTGGCCGGCCTGATCGTCCCGCTGCTGCTGCGGTGGGGGCCGTTGACCCAGTCGGGGGAGACGCTCGTCGGCGCCGGCGTCGGCGGCCACCTGCTCGGCACCGACGAGGTCGGGCGTGACATCCTCGCCCGCGTTCTCCAGGGGATCCGGATCGACGCGGTGCTGGCCGTGATCTGCGTTCCGGGGGCCGCGCTCCTCGGCACCGCCCTGGGGATGCTGAGCGCGCTCAGCCTGCGCGCGGGCAGCGTCGCCCAGTCGGTGTTCAACCTGCTGCTGGGGTTCCCCGGGGTGGTGATGGGCATCGCGGTGTCGATCGCGATCGCGCCCGGCGAGACGGCGATCGCGGTCGCGATCGTGCTGGTCACGATCCCGACGTTCGGACGCCAGGCACGGCTGACGACGATGGCCGAGCTCTCACGTGAGTACGTCAGCGCCGCGACCGTCCTCGGCCGCTCGCGATGGGCGATCGTGACCGAGCACATCCTGCCCAACGTGCTCGACACGGTGATCGTCAGGCTCGCCCCGGCGGTCTCGGCGACGATCCAGATCGAGGGGGCGCTGAGCGTTGTCGGGCTGGGGATTCAGCTGCCGCAGGCTTCGCTGGGCGGGATGATCGCCGCCGGCAGCGAGTACCTGTCCTCGTCGCCGCTGTACTCGCTGGCGCCGCTCGGCGTGGTGTTCGTGCTCGTGCTCGGACTGTCGCTGGTCGGTGAGGCGCTCAACCGGGCGATGCTGCGCCGATGACCCTCTCCGAGCGTGGCGGACCGCTCGTCGAGGTCCGCGACCTGACGGTCACGGTCGAGGACTCCGGTGGTCCGACGACGGTCGTCGACGAGGTCAGCTTCACGATCGAGCCGGGTCAGATCATCGGGATCGTCGGCGAATCGGGCGCCGGCAAGTCGATGACCGCGCTGGCGATGACCCGCATGCTGCCCGCCGCGGCATCGATCACCAGCGGCCAGGTCCGGTTCGAGGGAGGGGATCTGGCACGCGCCGACGCCGGCACGCTGCGCCGGATCCGAGGTGGACAGATCGGCATGGTCTTCCAGGACCCGCTGTCGTCGCTGAACCCGGTGATGACCATCGGCGCCCAGATCGATGAGGCGCTGCGACTGCACGGCAGCTCCCGACGCGACGCCCGGCGGCGCACCCTCGAGCTGCTCGGCCTGGTCGGCATCCGTGACCCCTCCTCGGCGGTCCACGACTATCCGCACGAGTTCTCCGGCGGCATGCGTCAGCGCGTGATGATCGCGATCGCGGTCGCCAACAATCCCCGGCTGCTGATCGCCGACGAGCCCACCACCGGACTGGATGTCACGATCCAGGCCGAGGTGCTGGCGCTGCTGGCGCGGCTGCGCGACGAGCTCGGCGCGGCGGTGATGCTGATCACCCATGACATCGGCGTCGTCGAGGAGATCTGCGACCGGCTGACGGTCCTGTACGGCGGGCGGGTCGCCGAGTCCGGGCCGCTCGCCACGGTCCTCGCCGGACTGCGCCACCCCTACACCTGGCAGCTGATCCGGTCGGTGCCACGGCTCGACGGCCCGAGCTACGCCCGTTTGCCGGCGATCCCGGGCGCGCCGCCGGACATGAGCACCGACTTGCCCGGATGCCTGTTCGCGCCGCGCTGCTCGTTCGCGCAGCCGCGCTGCGCCGAGCGCCCTCCGGTGCTTGCGCCCGGGCCCGGTGCGGCCCCCGAGCACGTGGCGGCCTGCTGGGAGATCAACGACGCCGGCCGGACGCTGGCACTTGAGCAGCCTGCCGAGGCGGCCGGCGAAATACCGGCCGCGGTCCATCGGATCAGCCCTGCCGACGGCGATCCGGTCGTGGAGCTTCAGGCGACCGTGATCGACTACCACGCGGGCCGCCGGCGGGGCCATCGGCCGGTGGGACCTCCGGCGGTGGATGGCGTTGACCTGTCGGTCCACCGCGGGCAGGTGCTCGGCCTGATCGGCGAGTCGGGCTCGGGCAAGAGCTCGATCGCGCGCGCGATCGTCGGACTCGTGGCCCCGACCGCCGGGGAGGTGACGGTCGACGGCGGCCGCTGGGCCCAGGCGAGCCCGGAGCAGCGCCTGCGGATGCGTCGCTCGGTCCAGCTCGTCTTCCAGGATCCGTTGTCGTCGATGAACCCCCGCTGGCGTGTGCGCCAGATCGTCTCCGAGCCGTTGCGGATGTCGCCGGAGACCGGGGGGCGCACCGCGGCCGAGCTGCTGGAGCTCGTCGGGCTCGACGAACGGCTGCTGGACCGCTACCCCGATGAGCTCTCCGGCGGTCAGCGCCAGCGGGTCGGGATCGCCCGCGCGCTCGCGTTGCGTCCGAAGGTGATCGTCGCCGACGAACCGGTGTCGGCGCTGGACGTCTCGGTCCAGGCCCAGGTGATCAACGTCCTCTGCGACCTGCGCGATCAGTTCGACGTCGGCCTCGTGTTCGTCGCCCACGATCTGGCGGTCGCCCGCCACGTGTCCGATGAGGTCGCGGTCATGTTCCTCGGTCGGATCGTCGAGCGGGGGCCCGCCGAGGATGTGCTGCGCCGGCCCCGGCACCCGTACACGCGCCAGCTGGTCGGCTCGGTCCCGGGCTCCGGCGCCCGCCCGCGGCCGGTCCCGACGCCCGACATGCCGAGCGATCTGCGGGTCGGCTGCCGCTTCCGGGACCGCTGCCCGGTCGGCCCGCTGGTCCGTCCCGAGCGTACGATCTGTCAGGAGGTCGATCCACGGCTGATCGTCCGCGCCGGGCACGAGGTCGCCTGCCACTTCGCCGCGGACGCGGACGTCACCGGGTGCGACCCGGCGCCCGCGATCGATGCCAGAATCCGATCGGAGGCCCAGTGATGCACCACCGTCTCAATCACCACGCCGGTGGCCGTGCCTGCGGGCCGCGCCCGATCGCGGCGGTGCTCGCGCTCGCGCTCTGCCTCATCGCGCTCCCGGCGCTGTGGCCGGCCACGTCGGCCGCGGCCACCGCACCCGCCCCGTCGACCTCGATCGTCGTCAACGCGAACAACCCCGGAAGCCCGATCGCTCCGGCCCTGTTCGGCGCAGACTATTTGGCGCCGTTCGGCGGGATGGGCAGCTTCGACGCGTCCACCGACAGCTTCTGGCCATCGTTTCTGGGACAGGTGCGCGGCGTCGTCGCGCCCGGCTCGCTGCGATTCCCGGGCGGCATCGCCGCCGAGGCCTACGACTGGGAGCGGGCGATCGGACCGCAGTCGCAACGGACCGACAACCCGATCGGCCCGAGCAACGGACCGAGCCCGTCGACCGTCGGACCGGATGAGTTCGGTCAACTGCTCGATCTGACCGGCGCGAGCGGGGTGATCACCGTCAACTTCGGGACCGGGTCGGCGCAGGAGGCCGCGGACTTCGTGAGCTACATGACCGGTCAGGTCGGCACCAGCGTGTGGGCGGACCGCCGCGCCAGCGACGGCCATCCTGCGCCCTACAACGTTCCCTACTGGGAGGTCGGCAACGAGGAGTACTCGACCGACTACTGGCGCACGGGCACGCCGGTCACCGTGAACGGCCCGCCGGGCGCATGCGCGGACGTGGCGACCTGCCTGTACATCTACGGCGGCTCGACGAGCTTCACCGACCAGGATGTCGTCGGCTACGCGGACCGCACCGCCGCCGCCGCGGACTCCAGCGGCGCTGCCGGACAGTCGTTCTACGTCGCCTATCCGCCGGTCTCACCGGGATCGGCGACGATCGATGTCGGCGGGCAGCCGTGGACGGAGGTGACGTCGCTGGACGACGCCGGTGCCACCGACGACGTCTACACGCTCGATCCCTCGACCGGCGAGATCACGTTCGGCGACGGGGTCCACGGAGCGATCCCGTCGGCCGGGGCGACCGTCACCGCCAGCTACGTGTCGGGGCCGCACGACGGCTTTGAGCAGTTCTACAGCGCGATGAAGGAGGCCAACCCGAACGTCCAGGTCTGCTCGAGCGACACCAGCGACAACTTCATTTCGGCGATGGGCAGCTCGCTCCCCTACGACTGCCTGCAGGATCACCCGTACGTCGGCAGCGGGGATGCCTCCCCGTCACTGCCGATCGAGCAGTACGAGACCCAGGTGATGGGCGCCCCGGACACCGAGGCGACCGCCGTCCAGTCGCTGGAGTCCACCGCCAGCCAAGCCGCGGGCCATCCGGTACCGCTCGTGCTCAGTGAGTACGGACAGCTGATCGACGCCACGCCCGACCCGACGCAGGATCCGTATTACCTTGACTCGCTCGACGAGGCGCTGGTCAACGCCAGCCAGCTCGCCGCGTGGATCCGGCTCGGGATCCCGGTCGCCGACCGCCAGCTGCTCGACGCCGAGGAGCCGGCCGCCGCTGACGTGACGCAAGGCCTCCCGGGCGCCGCGCCGTTCGCGGTCACGGGCGGGATCGTCACGCCGGGCCCGCAGACGATCGCCGAGCCGACGGCCCAGTATTTCGGGCTGATGCGGCCGCTCGCGGGCGGCCGGCTGCTGCCGGCCCAGACCAACGGCGATCCGCAGCTGACCACCGCCGCCGGCGCGCCGGTCGGAGATCTCAGCGTCGTCGCCGCCGCGGCCGCCGGCGGCGGCGGGATCGACGTCGTCGCGATCAACCGCAGTCCCTCCGCCGAGGTCAGGTCGTCGCTGTCGCTGCCGGGCACGCAGCTCAGCCAACGGCTGACGGTGACGACGCTCGACGGGCCCTCGGCGCTGAGTGACAACACGAGCGCCGCACCGAACACGGTCCACACGACGACCTCGACGGTGCGGATGACCGGCGGCGACGCCACGCTGACGCTGCCGGCCCATTCGATCTCGCTGGTGCAGATCGGTGGGCTCTTGTAGGGCTGGTCGATGATCGACGAGCTCCCCCGTCCGCCGCCGAACGTTGGCAAAGGGCTGCGGGCGGGCCGCAGGAACTCGCCATGGTTTGCCACGGCGAGGCGGGTTCGTCCGGCCGCTATGCGAACATGTGTTCGAGTGCGATGGAGCAACCTGACATTGGAGGCCGAGGGGACCACCCGTCTGCCGGGCTACCGCGACGAGGCGGTCGTCCGACATTTTGATGCGCCCGACTCGATCCCCACCCGTTTCTACGAGATCCGCGCCAAGTCGATCTTGAACAGGGTGCCGGAGGCATCACAGATGCCGTTTCGCTGGACGATCAACCCGTACCGCGGATGCACACACGCGTGTACCTATTGCTTCGCCCGGCCGACGCATACGTACCTGGATTTCGATGCCGGCCGGGATTTCGAGCGGGAGATCGTCGTCAAGGTCAACGCGCCCGAGCGGCTGCGGGCCGAGCTGGCGCGGCCGTCCTGGCACGGCGAGCACATCGCGCTGGGGACCAACACGGACCCGTATCAGTGGGTCGAGGGCCGCTACAAGCTGATGCGGGGGATTTGGCAGGCGATGATCTCGGCTCGCAATCCGGCGTCGGTGCTGACCAAGTCACCGCTGCTGCTGCGTGACCTGGACCTGATGCGGGAGCTCAACGCGGTCACGGACTTCACCGCAGCACTGTCGGTGCCGACGATCGACGAGCGGGCGTGGCGGGCGACCGAGCCGCACACGCCGAACCCCCGGGCGCGGCTGGAGGCGGTCGCGGAGCTCAACCGGGCCGGGATCAGAACCGGGATTCTGGTGGCGCCGCTGATGCCCGGCGTCAACGACGACCCGGCCCAGATCGCCGAGATCCTGGAGCTCGCGCAAGAGGCCGGGGCGGTGTTCGTGCGCGGCATCGCGCTGCATCTGCGGGGCGAGGTCCGCCACGTGTTCATGCAGTGGTTGCAGGCAAATCGTCCAGAACTGGTCGGCCGCTATCGTGAGCTGTACCGCAGAGGCGCCTACGCGCCGGTGCAGGAACGCAGGCGGCTGGCGGCGCTGCTGGAGGGGGCTCAGATCAAACCCACCGAGAACGAGCGGTGGTCGTTTGAGACGCGGCCCGGGCCTTCGGAGGCTCCGCCGGAGCCCGAGCAGGCACGGCTCTTTTAGGAGCCGATGAGGTGAGTACGGTGGGGTGAAAACCTCCGACCGCCGACGGTGATAGCCCTTAGAGAGCACGACGAGATGCCACGACAGTTCAAGCCAGCCAAGAACCTGATGCAGCCGGCTCGGGATCTGATGCCCGACCGGATGTTCGAGACGCGCAGCGACGCCTGGGCCGCTGTCGGGCTGTCGCTCGACTACAGCGCCAAGGCGGTCAAGCGCGCCCAGCGCGAAGCGCTGATCCTGATCCCGCTGTTCATCGCGATCGTCGTCGTGTACGACCATCGCCGGAGCCTGTTCGGACCGGGCCGGGAGGGGCCAGCGGCGTACGACCACTCCCACTACGCGCACTACCTCGGCAAGCACGGGACGCTGACGACGCCGCTGCAGATTCTGATGGCGATCGCGCTGATCATCATCGGCTGGGCGATCGCGCGTGACTTCGGCCGGTTCGCCGGGCCCACCTTCCTGCGCCGGATGGACCCGGCGACGGCGGGCACCGTCGGCTTCGTGGTGCGGGCGCTGCTGGTCGTGATCGTCGCGATCGTGGCGCTGTCGGTCGCGGGCGCCAGTTTCAAGACGCTCTTGGTCGGAGGCGGCTTCACCGCGGTGATCCTGGGGCTCGCCGCCCAGCAGACGCTCGGCAACGGGTTCGCCGGCATGGTGCTGCTCAGTGCCCGGCCGTTCCGGGTCGGAGAGCGGGTGCGGCTGCAGGCGGGCGCCGTCGGCGGGACGGTCGAGGGGATCGTCAGCTCGCTGGGGCTGCTCTACACGACGCTCACCGCCGGCGCCGATCAGATCATGATTCCCAACAGCGTCGTGCTGTCGGCGGTCGTCGTGCCGCTGCGCGAGCCCGAGCCGATCGACGTCCGGGTCCGTCTCGGTCATGGCGTCCGCCCGACCCAGGTCCAGGCGATCCTCGAGAGCGAGATCAAGACGCCGACGCGTTCGAAGGCGGTCCGGCTGGACGAGGTGGACGGCGACGATGTCGTCGTACGCATCCAGGCCACGCCCGAGCGCGCCGACGACGGGGCCAAGCTCGCCGACGAGGTGATGGCGGCGCTGTCGTCGATCACCGGCGAGCACGTCGCCCCCGCGGGCGAGCAGCAACCGGAGACCGGGGAAGAGCCGTCGGCCGCGCTCATCGGCCAGGAGCGAGGGCGCCGTTCACGGGCGCAGCGCGCCTGGCGCTGATCCGCCACCGCTCAGAACGGCCGGCGGCGCGTCAGCTTCCGCGTCGACTCGATATGCGCCGAGATCCACTGAGCCACGAGCTCCCGATCTCCCTCCTCGATCGCGGCCGCGATCGCTCGATGACCGATCAGGAACTCCTCGATCAGGGCCGGGTCACGTGAGACGGCGGTCGCGGTGATGCGCTGCTGGCGCTCGCGCAGCGCGTCGTACTGGCGCGTCAAAAACGAGTTGCCGTTGGCGGCGACGATCGTGTGGTGGAACTCGCGGTCAGCAGCGGAGAACTCCAGCGCGCCGTCGGGCAGCGCGGCCTCCTGGCGCTCCAGGGACGGCTCCAGCGCCAGCGCGACGCGGGCCCCGTAGGCGCAGACGCGCACCGCGCAGTGGGTCTCGATCAGCAGCCGCGCCTCCAGAATCTCCTCGGCCTCGGACGCCGAGATCGGGCGGACCACCGCGCCCCGCCGGGGGTAGAGATCCAGCAACTCCTCCCCCTGCAGCGCGACGAACGCCTGGCGCACCGGGGTGCGGCTGAGCCCGAGCTCACGCGCGATCTCGTTTTCTGAGAGCAGCGAGCCGCCGGCGAAACGGCCGTCGAGCAGTCGCTGCTTGACGTATTCGTAGGCGCGCGTCGCCGCGCTGGCGGATCGACCTCTGCTCCCGGCCTCGAGTTTCGCGGCCATCGGCGGGCAGCATAGAACACATCTTGGATACAAGGTGTGTCCCAGGGTTTGTAGAGTTCTCGGCGGCAGCGCACACCTCAGACCCAAAAGATCAGGAGCGATCCGATGCCCGCCAAGCTCAAGTACTCGATCGGCCGTGCGCTGCGCGGACCGATCCGGCCTCCGGCCGAGCCCGTGCATTTCCATCTCAGCTCCGACGGGCGCGCCTTCGTCTGCGACGTCGACGCGTGCGACTCCGCCGCGCTGACGCTCGGCGAGCTGCAGTCGACCGGCGCGTACGCCGGCTGACCTCGACGCCGGGCGTAGCTCAGCGCTTGTGGCTCTGGCGCCGCGCCATCTCGGCGCTGACCCGCTCTGACCCGGCGAGGCGACCCGCGGACGCCGCCAGCTGCGGCGCGAGCGACGCCAATATGGCGCCCGCACGCAATCCGGCAGGCGCAACCTCGATCTCGGCACGGTCGGCTTCGATCGCGCGGATCACCGCGGCGGCGACGTCGCCGGGCGTCCTGGTGCCGGTCCCCGGCGGAAGCTTGATGCCGGTCTCGGCGAACATGCCCGCGCCGCGGATGAACCCCGGCGAGACCAGCGACACACCGACACCGTGTGGGCTCAGATCCTGACGCAGCGCCAACGCGAAGCCACGCAGGCCGAACTTCGTCGCCGAGTAGAGCGAGGAGGCGGGGGAGGTCGCCTTGCCCGCCAGCGACGAGAGGAACACCAGGTGGCCGCGGCGGCGGGCGATCATCGCCGGCGAAAGCTCGTGCGCGAGCATGATCGGCGCGCGCAGGTTGACCTCGAGCATCCGGTCGATCTCGGCTGCGCTCAGATCCGACAGCAGGCCTGAGCCCGGCAGCGCGGCGTTGGCCACGACGACATCGACGCCGGCTCGGAGCGCCTCCGCGGCGAGCCGCTCCAGATCCGCGCGAACGGTCAGATCGGCGATCACGGTCCGCGCCTCAAGCTCGACGCCGAGCGCTCGCAACTCGTCGGGGCGGCGACCGCTCAGCATCAGCCGGGCGCCGCGATCGCTCAGCGCCGCTGCGATCGCCCCGCCCAGCCCGCCCGTCGCGCCGGTCACGAGCACCGTCGCACCCGAAAGCTTCACCACGGCGAGCGCGCGCCCCGGGCGGGCGCGCTCATCCTGGGAATACCGCGACGGTCGCGGTGAATCCGTGCAGGAAGCTGCGTCCGCCGACCGGCCCGATCTCGCCGGCGGCGAAAAAGCCGGCATTCGGGGCGCCGCCGAGCAGTTCGTCGACCATCTTCGCGTCGTGGTCGCCGGCACCGAACATCTGCTTGCCGCGACCGTTGCAGGAGAACACCAGCGCTCCCGCCGGGGGATCGCCTCCGGTGGCGGTCGAGCACAGCGTCAGCTCACGCCGCAGATCCGCTTGCGCCGAGCGCGCATCGCGCGCGTGCAGGCGGATCACCTGGCCGACCGAGACGGTCGCGCCGACCTGGAGCGAACCGGTCGCCGAGTCGGCGCCGAGCACGCCGCGGACGAGGAAGTCACCCTGCTCGTACTCGGGCTTGCCGCCGTCGATCACGATCCCGATCAGCAGGCCACCGGCGATCAGCGTCCGCTCGGCCAGCGACAGCTCGGAGATCACCGACTCGATCGCCGCCACCGCCGGCTGGCCCGCGAGCTCGTGGATCACGTTGCCTTCCGCCGCAGTGACCGTCAT